>Ga0126377_10001214_pt1 | contig 16606 bp, 14 predicted proteins | sample PanSoiMetPlot_22_FD_92647 | JGI IMG/M metagenome (GOLD analysis project Ga0126377, IMG submission 92647) | Tropical forest soil microbial communities from Panama - MetaG Plot_22 | ecosystem: Environmental > Terrestrial > Soil > Tropical forest > Bulk soil | place: Panama | collected 2016-02-17 | reverse complement strand
TCTTGAACATCTCGCCATTGAGGTGATGGAACGTGCCCGGCCCGGGCGTTCCGAACGAGATTTTTCCCGGCTTTTCCCTGGCCAGCTTCACCAGATCCGACACCGAACGGACCGGCAGCGCCGGGTTGACCACCAGCACGAACGGGACGCGCGCCAGCAGCGCAATCGGCGCCAGATCCTTGCGCGGATCGTAGGGCAGGTTCTTGCGCAGCGTGACGTTGATGGCGAGCACTGTGCTCGACGCCATCATGATCGTATGCCCGTCGGGCGGCGCATGGGCGACCTGGGTGGCGGCCGTGACGCCGCCGCCGCCCGGCCGGTTCTCGACCACGAACGGCTTGCCCAGTTGCTGCTCCAGCTTCTGGCTGAGCAGGCGGGCGAACAGGGTGGTCACGCCGCCCGGCGCGAACGGCACCACGAAAGTGACCGGCCGCGTCGGATAGTCCTGCGCCCACCCTCCGTCCGCCGCGGCGAGCACGCCGAGCGCCATCAGCATGGTGGTCGAGATCGCCTTGATGACCGGCATGCGGCGCATAGTGCCTGCCAGGTGGGAGCCTGTATAGAGTGCGACCAGGAGAGCAAACCGTGCAGGCCTATGACTACGTCATCGTCGGTGCCGGCTCGGCCGGCTGCGTGCTCGCCAACCGGCTGAGCGAAACCGGCGATGCATCGGTGCTGCTGCTCGAGGCCGGCGGGCGCGACCGCCATCCCTGGATCCACATCCCGCTCGGTCTCGGCCGCATGCACGCGCGCGGCATGTTCGACTGGGGCTACCATACCGAGCCCGAGGCCCAGCTGAGCGGTCGCCGCATCGAGGCGATGCGCGGCAAGGTGCTGGGTGGCTCGTCGTCGATCAACGTGATGGCATTCACCCGCGGTCATCCCGGCGACTACGACCGCTGGGCGCAGAAGGGCGCGCGAGGCTGGTCCTATACCGACGTCCTGCCTTACTTCAAGCGCTGCGAAAGGTGGCAGGGCGGCGAGAACGTCTGGCGCGGCGGGTCCGGTCCGGTCGGTGTCGAATGGGCGCGCACGCGCGACCCGCTGTACGCCGCCTGGATAGAAGCCGCGCGCGCTGCCGGCTTTCCCGTCACCGACGACTACAACGGCGAGCGGCCCGAGGGTTTTGGCAGCAGCCAATACTCCATCCGCGACGGTCGCCGCTCGTCGGCGGCCACCGCGTATCTCAAGCCGGCGCGGGCGCGCGGAAATCTCGCCGTCGCGACCGGCGCCCACGCCGCCCGCGTGCTGCTGCAGGCAACGCGCGCCGTCGGCATCGAATATGTGGAGAAAGGGCAGCTCGTGCGCGCCGAGGCGACGCGCGAGGTGATCCTTTGCGGCGGCGCCTTCAACACCCCGCAGCTCCTGATGCTCTCCGGCATCGGTCCGGAACATCACCTGCGGGCCACCGGCATAACGCCCGTGGCGGATCTGCCGGTCGGCCGCAACCTGCAGGATCATCTGGCGGTGTTCATCAATTTCGCCCGGCCGCGTGCGGGACCGTTCCGCCGCGCCATGCGCGCCGACCGCATGGCGCTCGCCATGGCCCAGGCCTACCTGTTCGGCACCGGGCCGGGCACCGTGGTGCCGGGCGGCCTGCATGCCTTCGTCAAGACGCGCCCGGATCTCGCGGTGCCGGACATCGAGTACATGTTCCGCGGCGCACCGCCCGATGCGCGCTTGTGGTTTCCGCTGGTCAGGCCGGCCTATGCGGACGGCTTTGCCATCCGGCCGACGCTCCTGCATCCCGACAGCCGCGGCGAGGTCCTTTTGCGCTCCGCCGATCCGCGCGATCCGCCACGCATCGTGGGAAATTTCCTGTCGGCGCCAAGCGATCTCCCGCGCCTGCGCGCGGGCTTTCAGCGTGCCCGCGACGTCGCCGCTCAGGCGCCGCTCGATCCGTTCCGCGGTGTAGAGACCGGGCCTGGGCCGCAGGCCAGGGGCGACGCCGCCATCGATGAGTGGATCAGGAGCACGGCCATCACGGCGCATCACCCGGCCGGCACGTGCCCGATGGGCAGCGGTCCCGACAGCGTGCTCGACCCGGAACTCCGCGTGCGCGGCATCGAGCGACTGCGCGTGGTCGACGCGTCGGCCATGCCCGACCTCGTCTCGGCCCACATCAACGCCTGCGTGCTGATGATGGCCGAGAAGGCCGCGGACCTGATCCGCAGCCGGCCAGCGCCGGAAGCGCCGGCTTTCCCGGCGCTCGCCTCAGTGCTGGCTTCGCCAGCCGCTACTTGACCTCGGCGCTCGCCGCGCTCGCCTGCTTGAGGATCGGAGCCCAGCGGGCGATTTCGGATTTCACGAAGGCGTCGAACTTGGCCGGCGTGCGCTCCGCCTTGACCGGAACCGAGCCGCCGAGATCGGCCAAGCGCTTCTTGACCTCGGGATCGTCCAGCGACTTGTCAAGCGCCGCGGCGAGCTTGTCGATGACCGGCTTGGGCGTGCCCTTGGGCGCAAAGATGCCGGCCCAGATGCTCATCTGGTAATTGATCCCGGCTTCCTTCGCGGTCGGCACATTGGGCAGCGTCGGCAGGCGCGTCGTCGACGAGACCGTATACGCCTTGATGGCACCGGAGCCGATTTGCGGCGCGACGCTCACCGCCTGCTCACAGAAGAAGTCCACGTGTCCGCCTACCAAGTCGTTCATGGCGGGACCGGTGCCGCGATAGGCGACCAGCGTCGGCTTCACGCCGATCGCCGAGGTGAACAGCAGGCAGGCCATGTGCGACGACGCGCCGATGCCGCCATGCGCCTGCTTCACATTGTCGCCTTCCTTCTTCAGGTAGGCGACGAATTCCTTGATGTCCTTGGCGGGGAAATCCTTCTTGGCGACGATGACGGCAGGCGCATGCGCCGTGAAGCCGATCGCCTCGAAGTCGCGCACCGAGTCGTACTTGACGCCCGGGGTCAGCACCGGCGCCGACACGTGCGAGCCCATGCTGCCGGCGAGCAGCGTGTAGCCATCGGGGTGCGCGGAGGCGACGCGCGCGCTTCCCAAGGTGCCGCCGGCGCCGCCCACGTTCTCGATGACCATCTGCTGCCCAAGGACCTTGGACATGCGCTCGGTGACGATGCGCGCCACAACGTCGCTCGGGCCGCCGGCCGGGAAGGGGACCACGACTGTGATCGCCCGGTCCGGGTATTTTTGCGCGTGCGCGTCAGGCGGCGTCAGGCTCAAGGCAATGATCGCCGCGGCGGCAGCGAGCAATGACTTCATCGCATATCGCATGAGAATACTCCTGTGTACCCGTTCGACCAGTTAGAGCTTGAGCTCGGTCCCGATCCTGCCCGACGTCGCGACGGCATCGAAATGCTCGTCGTCGTGGGTGACCAGGATGGTAACATTCTTGTCGGTTTCGTGGACGCGTTTGAGCCAGCGCAGCTGCGCCATGACGGCCGGGACGTCCTCCTTCACCCACGGCGCTGCCTTGCCCTTCAGCTCGAGGATATTGTCCATGATCCAGGCGGAATCGACACTGTGCAGGATCTGGCGCCCGGATTGCAGGCGGATGAACACCATCTGCGAGTCCGGGCTGTGACCGGGGGCCTTGAGCAGCACGAGGCCAGGCGCGACCGGATAGCAAACCGGATAGTCGAGCACGATGAAGTTGGCGACAGCCTGGGGCGACAGTTTCAGGTGCGGCCGATGCGGCGTTTCGACCAGGCAGCGCGCCGTCTCGGTCGTGAGGATCGTTTTACGTGCCAGAGATGTGAAATTTGTGGCGGTCAGCACGCCGGCCACGTGGTCGGCATGGAAATGCGTGACGACGATAAGGCGGGCGGCGTCCAGGGCGCGCGCGACCTTGGCGAACTGATCGGGAAAGTAGGGCTCGGGCTTGTCCGGGCTGAAGGAGTCGTGGGTGGCCTGGTCGAGCCCGCTGTCGATCATCACGCAGCAGTCGGGATACACGACCTGGAAGGCCGTCCGCGGCATGGTGACCGGCGTTTCGTCGCCGCCCGCGATGACGAACTTGCGCGGCCGGATGCTCGCCGCCACGCGGATGCCGTTGACGGCGAGGGGCAGCGCGCCCGGCAGCACGGTGCTCATGGCGCGCACGATGCCCAGGTCAGGCGCAAAATCGGGGCGCGCCGCCGGGCCGGCCGGGCGGACGCTGGCGCTGTCGAGCCTGTCCTCGATCACGTCGGACGACACGATCTCCCCCTGTCACCGGTCCAGGCCGCCGATCGCAGCGCGATCGCGCCGCACCGGGCGCTCCCTGCGCCCTTGCGTCACTCCGCCGCGACCCTCTGTGCCGCCGGGACCCCGCGCGCCTTCACCACCACCTTGATGGCGTCCTCGACGCGGTCCTTGGCGTAGCGGATGGCGGTCGGCAGGTCTTCGAGCGCGAACGTATGGGTGTGGATCTTGGTGGCGTCGAAGCGTTTCTGCGACATGAAGGCCTCGGCACGATGGGTGGCGCTCTTGCCCTCGCCGCGAATGCCGTAGAGATAGATATTGTTGCGCACGATATGCGCCACGTCGACCGGCGTCTCCTCGTGCGGGAACGCCGCCAGGCACACCTTGCCGCCGCGGTTGACCATGCGGATCGCCTCGTTGACGGCGTTCGGCGCGCCCGAGCATTCCACCACGTAGTCGACGCCCTTGCCGCCGTTGAGCCGGCGCACCGCCTCGACGGCGTCCTCGCGGCGCACATTGACGGCGTGGTCGGCGCCCAGGTCGAGCCCGATGGCGAGCCGGTTGTCGCGGGTACCGGTGAGGATCACCGGGTGGGCGCCGAGCGCCTTGGCCACCGCCACGCCGAGCAGGCCGATCGGCCCCGGTCCGGTCACCACCACGCTTTCGCCGGCCACCAGGCCGCCCAGCTCGGTGAGGCCGTACATGGCGGTCCCGGCGGTGACGACCAGCGTCGCCTCCTCGTCCGACATCTCGTCCTGGATCGCCACCAACGTATTGATGTTGTTGACCTGGTACTCGCAGAAACCGCCGTCGGTGGTGAAGCCGTTGGCGCGGTGGCCCTTATCGACGTCTCCGTAGTTGAGCCCGTAGTTGTGGCACGACGTGTACATGCCGGCGCGGCAGCGCTTGCACTGGCCGCAGCCAGCGTGGATTTCCACGGTCACGCGCTGGCCGATCTGGTACTCGTCGACGCCGGGGCCGAGCGCCACCACAGTGCCCATGTATTCGTGGCCAGGCGTAAAGCCCTTGTTGAAGGGCAAGCCGCCTTGGATCGAGGCTGGGGGCCCGTGATAGATGATCTCTAGGTCGGTGGCGCAGACCGCGACCGCGTCGATGCGCACCAGCACCTCGGCCCGCTTCGGCACCGGCACGGGCTTGTCCTTGAGCGTGAGTTGGCCGGGATCGCCGAGCACCCACGCCTTCATGACGTCGGGGATCGGGTGGCTGGCGGCGGTCCTTACGCCGGCGGGCGCATACATCCAAAGTCCTCCTGGAGCAGATTTCGGCGGAAACAAATCATCGCTGCGCGCCAAGATCAACCATCTGAATGGGTTATGATTAGCTTTTGTCAGGACGATTAGCCGGATTGTGCCATCGCGGTACCGCATTGCCGTACTTGCGGCAAATTGTTGCGCATGGAATAACATGATATAGGTCGGATAGAAAATCCGGGGGAAACGATGCGGCGTATCCTTATCACGGTTATCACTACCTTCATCCTCGGCTTGGTGTATGGCTCGGCGATCTCGCCGGCCGCCGCCCAGGCGATACCGAAATCGCTGCAGGAAGGCGGCACCGAAAACGCCATCAAGACACGCAAGAACACCTGGACGATCGGCGTTGCCGGCGGCCTGATCGACGGCACCTACATGCGCTTTGCCGACGAGCTTGCCAAGGTGCTCGACGACGGCGACAACCTGCGCATCCTGCCGATCGTGTCCTACGGCGCCGCGTCGAACCTGGAAGATCTGATCTACCTGCGCGGCGTCGACGTCGCCGTCACGCAATCGGACGTGTTCGATTATTTCCGCAACGAGCGCAAGACGCCGAATATCGACAAGCGGGTCCACTACATCATCCGCCTGCCGATCTCGGAGGTGCAGATCCTGGCCAGGAGCGAGATCAACTCGATCGAGGATCTGCGCGGCAAGAAGGTGAACTTCGGTCCGGCCGGCAGCGGGTCAAGCCTGACCGGCACCATCGTCTTCCAGCGTCTCGGCATCCAGGTCGAGCAGGTCAACATCAACCAGGCCTCCGCCTTGCAGAGCCTGCGTTCGGGTGAAGTCTCCGCGCTCGTGCGCGTGGTCGGAAAGCCGGTCGGATTCTTCGCCAATATCCCGGCCAATTCCGGCCTGAAGCTCTTGTCGATCCCGTTCACCAAGCAGTTCGCCGACTACTACACGCTGGGCGAGTTGACCTCGAAGGACTATCCGAATCTCATCCCGGAGAACGGCAGGGTTGACACGATCGCGGTGCCGACCGTGCTCGCGGTCTACAACTGGCCGAAGGGCAGCGACCGCTTCCGCCGCGTCGAGCGCTTCACCGAGCGGCTGTTTGCCAACTGGAGCAAGTTCCAGCAGCCGCCGTATCATCCCAAGTGGCGCGACATCAACCTGGCAGCCACGGTCCCCGGATGGACGCGGTTTTCGGTGGCCGAAGAGACCTTGCAGAAGTACCAGGGCAAGGAAGTGGCGCGGGACGGCGACCTGAACCGCGATTTCCAGGCCTTCGTGTCGCGCTCCGGCACGCGCGGCTCGCCGCCGAGCCAGAGCGAGCGCGAAGCGCTGTTCCGCGAGTTCCTGCAGTGGCGGCAGCAGCAGGGCCCGCGCCGCTGATATCGCCTCAGCTGTCATCCCGGACGGCGAGCGTCAGCGAGCCGATCCGGGATCCATGTACCCAGGCATAAGGAACTGATGTGACGCAGGGGTACTTGGATCCCGGCTCTCGCTGCGCACGGCCGGGATGACAATGGAGGGGCAGATCGGCTACCTGTCCACCGTCGCCCGGATATAAGCCCAGATCGAGTCGATCTGCTCCGGCTTGAGCGCGCCGCGCCACGGCGGCATCTGGCGCTTGCCGTTGAGCACGGCGTCGACAAAGCGGTCATGGTCTTCCGCGCGCAGGCGGCGCAGGTCGAAGGTCACGCCGCCGCTGGTGTTGCGCAGCCCGTCGCCATGGCAGGACGAACAGTAGTCGCCGTAGATGGTCGAGCCCGCCTCGACCAGGGCGGCATCGGGCTCGGCCCGAGCCGCCGCCGTCGCGGCGAGCAGAAACAAGACAAGCGATGGGCGCAACGCGGTCATGCGACGTTGCGCCCGCCGGACGACGGCGTCGCCGTCATTGCACCGACGCCGCACGCTGCGGTCCGGAATATTCCTCGAAGAGCTTGAAGGTCCACAGGCTGCCGCCGGCCGGCACGTTGGCCAGGTTGGGGTCGCCAGCGCGCATGACATAGGGCCCCGTCGCACCACTGGTGATGGTCAGATATTGCTTGCCGTTGTGTTCCCAGGTGATCGGCTGCCCGACGATGCCGGCCGAGGTCTGGAATTCCCAGAGAATTCTTCCGGTGTCGCTGTCAACCGCCATGAACTCGCCAGTGAGCCGGCCCGTGAACACCAGGCCGCCGGCCGTCACCAGCGTGCCGGCAAGGTTCGGGCTCTTGAACGGAACCGCCCATTTCGACGCGCCGGTGAGCGGATCGATGGCGCGCAGGTGGCCACGGCCGACCGTGTCGTCGAACAGGTAGGGCCACGGCCGTTTCACGCCGTAGTGCGGCTGCCCGGGCTTGAGGTTGGCCACCTCGGCGAGCGGCAGCGGCGTGTATTCCCAGCCGAAGTCCAGCGTATTCACGTAGATCAGCCGGGTCTCCGGATTGAACGACATCGGGTGCCAGTTCTTGCCGCCGACCAGCGACGGGAACACCTGCACGGCCTCGCCCTCCAGGGCGTCCTTCGTCTCCTGCGTCCACACCGGGCGGCCGGTTGCCATGTCGACGCGCTCCGCCCAGGTGACTTTGACGAACTTGTTCGCCGCCAGGAGCTTTCCGGTCGCGCGTTCGAGCACGTAGAGGAAGCCGTTGCGGTTCGCCTGCATGATTACCTTGCGTGGCGCGCCGCCGATGGTGAGGTCCGCCTGCACCAGCTCGTTGACGCCGTCATAGTCGAACGGATCATTGGGCGTCATCTGGTAGTGCCAGACCACCTTGCCGGTCTTCGGCTGAAGCGCCAGGATCGAGTTGGTGTAGAGGTTGTCGCCCTTGCGGTTGAGCGGGTTCCACGGCGCCGGATTGCCGGTGCCCCAGAACACCAGGTCGAGCTCCGGATCGTAGGAGCCGGTGATCCAGGTGCTGCCGCCGCCGGTCGGACCGGCTGCCCAGGTCTCCGCGCCCGGCTCGCCCGCCGCCGGGATCGTGTAGGTGCGCCACAGCTGCTGGCCGGTCTGCGGATCGAGGCCTTCCAGGTAGCCGCGGTGGCCGAATTCCGCGCCGGCCACGCCGGCGATGACCACGCCGTTGGCCACCAGCGGCGCCACTGTCATCGAGTAGCCGTCCTTGGGGTCGGCCGACTTGGTGCGCCACACTTCCTTGCCGGTCTTGATGTCGAGCGCGATCACGTGCGCGTCGAGCGTCGTGCGGTAGAGTTTTCCGTCGAACAGCGCGCCGCCGCGGTTGACGATGCCGCAGCACACCACCCGTGTGGTGTCCGGCGGGTACTCGATCACGGATTTCCAGATCTGCTTGCCGCTGAGCGCATCGAGCGCCACGGTCTTTTCGTGGTCCGTGAGATAGATGATGCCGTCCTTGACCAGGGGCTGTGCCTCCTGGCCGCGGTTGTCGGCCATGCTGTAGGACCACGCCGGCACCAGCCGCTTGACGGTGTCGCGGTTGATCTGAGTCAGCGGGCTGTAGCGCTGCTGGCTATAGCCCATGCCATAGGTCAGGACGTCGCCCGGCGTCTTGTCGTCGTTCTTCAGGTCGTCGGCGCTCTGGGCGAGCGCCATGACCGGTAGCGCAGCGCTCATCAGCGCTGCTATGAATGTCGGCCTCATGTGCTTCCTCCCGGGGCCGGATCTTGCCGTCCGGCCGCTTGGCGTGAGGGCCACGCCGTCCGCAATGATAGCTCGCGGCGACAACGGTGGGTTGCGCGCAGCTAGACGCAGCCATGCTGCTCGTGCAGATGTGCGGCGGCGTCGACAACAGGAGGACTCATGACCGAAGCGTCGGATGCCGATGCCGAAGCAGCAGAGGCCGATGAGCAACTCCCCTCCCATCTGGTCGTCATGCCGGGAGACGGCATCGGTCCGGAGATCACGGCGGCGACGCTCACGGTTCTGCGCGAGGTCGAACGGGTGCTGGCGCTCGGCTTGAGCTTCACCGAGGTGCCGATCGGTCTTGCCGCGCTGAAGACGCATGGTTCGACCCTGCCGGATGCCTCGTTCGCGGCCGCGCGCGCCGCTGACGGCGTGATTCTTGGGCCGGTGTCGCACAACGAATATCCGCCGGCGGCCGCAGGCGGCCTCAATCCGTCCGGCGAGATGCGCCGGCGCCTCGACCTGTTCGCCAACATCCGTCCGGCGCGCTCGCGTCCCAGCCTGCCGCCGCGTTGCGGCCGCGCGGTCGACCTCGTCATCGTACGCGAGAACACCGAAGGCTTTTATGCCGACCGCTCGTTGCATCTCGGCCCGGGCGAGCTCATGCCGACGCCTGACCTGGCGCTCTCACTGCGCAAGATCACGCGCGCGGGCTCCACGCGGATTGCCGAGGCCGCCTTCCGTCTCGCATTGCGCCGGCGCAAGCAGGTGACGGCAGTGCATAAGGCCAACGTGCTGCGCGTCAGCGAGGGCCTGTTCCTCGAATGCGTCCGCACCGTCGCCAAGCAATACCCGAACGTCGCCTACGAGGAGCGGATCATCGACGCCATGGCGGCGCTGCTGGTGCGCGACGCCAGCGTGTTCGACGTGGTCGTCACCACGAACATGTTCGGCGACATTCTTTCGGACGAGGCGTCCGAGATCGCCGGCAGCCTCGGCTTGGCGGCCTCGCTCAATGCCGGTGCCGACCACGCGGTGGCGCAGGCCCAGCACGGCTCGGCCCCCGACATCGCCGGCCAGGATCGCGCCAACCCGGCCTCGCTCATCGGGTCGGCGGCCATGTTGCTGGCCTGGCTCGGCGAGCGCCGCCGCAACGACTACCTCGCCTATGCGGCCGATCTCATCGAGCGCGCCCTCGACGAGGTGATCGCCGAGCCCAAATCGCGCACGGCCGACCTCGGTGGCCCGCTCGGCACCAGGGCGTTCGGCGAGCAGGTTGCCGCCGCGGTGGCGCGCCTGGCCGGGGTGTAGCGTTGCCGGTCAATTCGCCTTGATGCCGGCCGCCTTCACCAGACGGGCGTTCATGGCGATCTCGTCGCGCAGGAAGGAATCGAACTCCTGCGGCGTCATCGCCATCGGCTCGGCGCCCAGCGCAGCCAGCTTCTCCTGCACGCCGGCGTTCTGCAGCACCTGCGCCGTTTCCCGGTACAGCCGGTCGACCACGTCCCGCGGGGTCTTTGCCGGCACGAACATGCCGATCCAGAAATTGTAGTCGGAGTCGGCATAGCCCGCCTCGACCGTGGTCGGCACGTCGGGCAGGGCTGAGGCGCGCCGCGAACTGCTCACCGCCAAGGCCGCCAGCTTGTTGTCGCGCAGCAGCGGCAGCGTCGGCAGGGTCGGGCTGAAGAAGAAGTCGACCCGTCCCGCCATCACTTCGGTGATCGCTTCGGGCGCGCCGCGGAATGGAATCTGCTGCGCCTGAAATCCGGCACTCAGGCGGAAGCGCTCCGCCGTCAGGTGCGCGGCCGCGCCGGCTCCCACGGTCGCGTAGTTGATGCCGCCGGGCTTGGCCCTCGCGTACGTGACCAGTCCGCCGATCGTCTTGTACCTCTCCGGCGCCACGATCAACACCAGCGGCACATTGGCGAGCGGCATGACGCCGGAAAAATCGCGCCCGGCGTCATAGGGCAGGTTGGGGAAGGTCGACGGCGCGATGACATGGGCGGACGAGTGCACCAGGATCGTGTACCCGTCGGGGTCGGCCTTGGCCACCGACGCCGCCCCGATGGTGCCGCCGGCGCCGGTGCGGTTCTCAACCACGACCGGCTGGCCGAGCCGGGCCGCGAGCTGATCCGAAACCGTGCGGGCGATGATGTCGATGGCGCTGCCGGCCGTCACCGGCACGATGACGTGCAGCGGCTTGTTCGGCCAGGCTTGCGCGTAGGCTTCCGGCGTGGACGCGCCAGTCGAGCCCAGCACCAAGGCGAACATGGCCAGCGCGCGGCACCACATGGATCGCCTTCCTGTCGCGGGCGTTTTGGCGCACACTCGGCGAACGATAGCACACACTGCGAGGGAGCGTGCGATGCGGCTCGCATTGATCGTGGTAGGCGCGCTGCTGGCCATCGGTGACGGACAGGCGCGGGCCGCCGAGCTGAAGATCGCCTCGCCACAGCGCGGCAGCTGGGAGGGCAGCGTGCCCGAGCTCGGCCGCGACATTTTCAGGAAGCACGGCCTCGATCTCGACATCCTCTACACGGCGGGCGGCGGCGAGACGCTGCAGGCGGTGATCTCCGGCGCCGTCGACATTGGCCTGAGCGCCGGCACGCTGGCCATCCTCGGCGCCTTCCAGAAGGGGGCGCCGGTGCGCATCATCAGCGCCAGCTCGACCGGCTCACGCGAGCTGTTCTGGTACGTCGTTGCCGAGTCGCCCGTGCAGTCCATGCGCGACGCCAGCGATCGTACAATCGCCTATTCCACCACCGGCTCCTCGACCAACATCGCGGTGCTGCGCTTCATCGAGGAGTACGGCCTCAAGGCAAGGCCGGTCGCCACCGGCGACGTGAGCGCGACCATCACCCAGGTGATGACGCGCCAGGTCGACGTCGGCTGGTCGGTGGCCCCGTTCAACCTGAAGCCGCTGGAGGAGAGGAAGATCCGCATCGTGGCGCGGGCGAGCGACCTCGCCGCCATCCGCCAGCAGACCATCCGCGTCCAGATCGCCAGCCTCGCGGCGCTGACGCAGAAACGCGACAGCATCGAGCGCTTCGTGCGCGCCTATCGCGAGACCCTGGACTGGATGTATGCCAGCCCGGAGACGCTGCAAAAGTATCTGACATTCTCCGGCTTCGCCGAGAGCGAGGTCAGGCGCACGCTCGCCGACTTCATTCCCAAGGACAGCCTGCAGACCGAAAAGGTGTCCGGCCTCGACCAAGCCATGCAGGACGCCGTGCGCTTCAAATATCTCTCGGGCCCGCTGACGCCACAGCAGCTTGCGGACTTGATACAAATTCCGCGCTGAGCGTCATGATTGCGCCACAGCGCCGTAGGGTGGGCAAAGGCGCGCCGCACCGTGCTAGCAACGCGCAGTGCTGTGGAAACGCGCCGTGCCCACCGATCTGACTCACGAGAAAACGACGGTGGGCACGGCGCGCTCGCATTATCTGTTGAGAGCGCGGCGTTTGCGCGCCTTTGCCCACCCTACGGAGAGTCACAAATACTTGTGCTTCGGCTGCAGTCCGAGCAGGTGCTGCCCCACCAGCTCGAAATTCGACGCATGCGCCTGCACCTGTTGCGACACCGTGTGCATGTCGCGGAAGCGCCGCTCGAACGGATTCTTCTCGAAGATCGCGGTGGCGCCCGACGCCTGGTAGGCGGCATCCACGACGTCGCGCGCCTGGTACGACGAGTTGGTGATCGCCATGCGCAGGCTGGCGCGCTGGTCGAGTGTGATGGTCTCGCCGCGCGCGGCCGTATCCCACAGATCGCGCAGGACCTGCAGCAGGAACGTGCGCGCCGATTGCAGCCGCGTCTCGGCGAGGCCGGTGAGCAGCTGGATCGACGCGTTCTCGCGCAGGATCTGCGGCGAGTTGCGCGGCGCCTTCTCGCGCGCCAGCGTGATGAACGCGTCGAGCGTGGCACGGCCGATGCCGAGCGCCACGCCGGCAAAAGCCACGCCGAACATGTGATAGTTGCTGATGCGGTAGAGCGGCCCGGTCTCGCGGCGGTCGGCCGGCCATTCGCGGGTGTAGGAATAGTCTTCCGGCACGAGCAGATCGGTGACCGTGTACTGGTTGCTGCCCGTGCCTCTTAGGCCCATGACCTGCCAGATGTCCGCAAAACTGGCGCGGTCCTTGGGAAAGAACATGGTCCGCTCGAACGGCGTGCCGTCGGGATAGAGGCGCGGCGCGCCGTCCGCCTCGGACACCAGGCAATGGGCGGCAAGCCAGGTGGCGTGATTGCTGCCGCTGGCGAAGCCCCATGTCCCGTTCACCCGGTAGCCGCCCTCGACCGCCACCGCCTTGCCGAAGCTCGGGCCGGACGCCACCACGGCGCGGCGGTCGCCAAAGATCTCCCGCGCCACGTCCGGCTTGAGGTAGGCCGCCGCAATCGTGCCGCCGCATCCCTGGCCGAGGCACCAGGCGGTGCTCGCATCGGCCTTGGCGATCTCCTCGATGACCTGGAGATACACGCCGGGCTGGAGCTCCGCGCCGCCACACGAGGCCGGCAACAGCAGACGGAACAGTTCTCGCTCGTGCAACGCCGAGACCACCTCTTCGGGAAGCGCGCGCTCCCGCTCGATGCGGTCGGCCGCACCGGCGATCAGCGGCGCCACCTCGCGCGCCCGCGCCACCCAGGCGCTCGCGGCGTTCTGGTCGGGATCGCCCGAACGGTCGGAGAATCGTTCCAGCATCACGAGTCTTTTTCCATGCGAGCCTGCGCCTCGCGCGCGGCGTCTTCCATCGTCATGAACACGGCGCCTTCCGCCGCGAGCTTTTCGACCAGGTCCTCCAGCGCCAGCATGCGGTAGCCGCGCCCGATCACATAGGGATGCATCGTATAGGTGAGAACGCCCCAGTCGACCGTCTTCTTCATATAAAGGAATTCGTCGAGCCAGTTCTGCATCACGGCCCGCGCCGATTGCAGGCCGGGCAATACCGTGGCGGCCGTGCGCACGAACTCGAAATGGGGAAAATCGTCGAGCGACCAGCTGATCGGCATCTCGATGAGCCGCGTCTCCTCGCCCGCCACGAACGGTTTGCCCAGTTCGGCGCGGTCGCCCAGGCGCGCGGCGTAAGGCCAGTAATCGGCACCCATCAGGCTGCTGTCGTAAAGGAAGCCGTGCGTGATGAGAAGATCGATGGTGCTGTCGCTCAGGTCCCACGAGGGCGAGCGGTAGCCGCGCGCCTTGCGGCCGGTGAGGCGCTCGATCGCCGCATTGGCGCGCACGAGGTCGGCCTCCTCCTCCTGGCGGCTCTGGCTCGCCGGTGGAACATGCGCCCAGCTGTGATGCGCGACCTCGTGGCCGTCCTCCACCACCGCCGCACAGGCCTGCGGATGACTTTCGATGGTAAAGCCCGGAATGAACCAGGTGCTGCGCATGCGATGCGATTTCAGCAACCCGAGAATGCGCTGCGCGCCGGTCAGCCCGAACTCGCCGCGCGACAGCGGCGTCGGGCTCGTCATGCCGCGCGCGATGAAGCCGGATTGAGTATCGAAATCGAAGGTGAGGCAGACGATGTGGCGGGGCATGTTCTTGCTGCGGGACTCCAACGGACAATAACGTATAACATTGCGCATGCCCAACAAAACGATCGGCATCATCGTTAACGGCGCCACCGGCCGCATCTGCTCCACCCAGCATCTGCAGAATGCCCTTGTGCCGATCTGCCGTGAAGGCGGCCTCGTTGTCGGCCAGGACCGCGTCATGCCGCGGCTGCTTCTGGTCGGGCGCGACGGCGATCGCCTGGCGGCGATCGGCCGGGCGCACGACATCGTCGAATGGACCACCGATCTCGGCGCCGCGCTCGCCGATCCGGGCTTCGACATCGTCTTCGACGCGGCGGCGACGCATCAACGTGCCGCGACTGTGGGAAAGGCGATTGCGGCCGGCAAGCATGTCTATTGCGAAAAGCCGGTCGCCACCTCGGTGGCGCAAGCCCGGGCGCTGCTGCTTGCGGTGGAAAACAGCGGGCGCGCGGCAGCCGCCGTGGAAGACAAGATCTACCTGCCCGGCCTGCACAAGCTTCTGGGGCTTGCCAAGTCCGGGTTCTTCGGCCGCGTGGTCAATTTTCGTCTTGACTTCGGCTGGTGGGTGTTCGACGGCAGCGAGGTCCCGTGCCAGCGGCCGAGCTGGAACTACCGCCGGCACGGCGGCGGCGGGCTGATCCTCGATATGGTGCCGCACTGGCGCTACATCATCGAGGACATTCTTGGACCCATCGCCCGCGTCGTCACCGCGTCATGGACCGCAACGCCCGAGCGCGTGGACGAGCGCGGCCTACGCTATGCGGTCGACGTCGAGGATAGCTGCGCCATCCTGGTCGAGCTTGCGAGCGGCACTTGCGGCACCATCTCGAGTTCCTGGGCGACGCGGGTGCGCCGCGACGACCTGCTGACGCTGCAGATCGATGGCACCGAAGGATCGGCTATCGCCGGCCTGCATCGCTGCTGGACGCAGACCCGGCAGGAGACCCCGCCGGTCGCGCATTTCAGCGTCAACGTCGATCTCGGCATCGACTATCGCGCCGGCTGGAGTGAGATCGCACCCGCCGGCCCCTACAAGAACCCCTATCGCGTCGGCTGGGAAGAGTTTTTGCGCCACGTCGTGGCTGGCGCGCCGCTGCGCGCCAGCTTTGCCGCCGGCATCCGCGACGTCGCGCTGGCCGAGGCCTGTCACCGGAGCACGGAGGAAGGCAGATGGGTGAAGCTCGACGCGCACTCGTGACCGGCACCTCGACTGGCATCGGCCGTGCGATCGCGTTGCAGCTCGCGCGTGAGGGCTATGATCTGGCCGTGACCGAGATCGATGCGGATTGGCTCGGCGAACTCCTGAAGCATCCCGAACTGCAGGGGCGCAAAGTTGTTCCCCTCTGCCTCGACCTGCGCGAGCAGGCGAGCATCGAGCAGGCCTTCGACCGCGCGCGCAACGGGCTGGGCGACATCGATCTCCTGGTCAACAATGCCGGCCGTGCCCTGCACAAGCCGGTGGTGGACGTGACGTGGTCCGAATGGGACGACGTAATGAATACCAATCTGAAGGGCACGTTCTTTCTGTCGCAGCAATTCGGCCGCGCCTGCATCGAACGCCGCCGCGCCGGCTGCATCGTCAGCCTGGCGTCGACCCACGGCGTCATCGGCATCGCCAATCGCTCGGTCTACGGCATCTCCAAGGCCGGCGTTGCCCACATGACGAAAATGCTTGCGATCGAATGGGCCGAGCACGGCATCCGCGTGAACGCCATCGCGCCGACCACCGTGCTGACGCCGTCGCGCGAAAAGATGCTGAGCGACCCGAAGGCGCGTGCCGCCATGCTGGCGCGCATGCCCACCGGCCGCTTCGCCACCATGGAGGAGATCGCTGCTGCCGTGGTCTATCTCGCCAGCCCCGCTGCCGCCTCGATCACCGGCCACACGCTGCTGGTCGACGGCGGCCTGACGGCGTACTAGGCATTTCCCGGTGCTACTGACTCGTCATGCGCGGGCTTGACGGCGCATCCATCATTTCTTCGACGCGTCAGGAATGACGATCACCTCGTCCCGGCGCACGTCGAACGCCATCAGGTCAGTGCCGAGCGCGAGCGGCCCGGCATATTTCTCCCGTGTCTTGCGCTCGACGTCGCCGACCCTCGGCGCCGGATAGGCCGGCGAGCC
>Ga0126377_10001213_pt1 | contig 16611 bp, 9 predicted proteins | sample PanSoiMetPlot_22_FD_92647 | JGI IMG/M metagenome (GOLD analysis project Ga0126377, IMG submission 92647) | Tropical forest soil microbial communities from Panama - MetaG Plot_22 | ecosystem: Environmental > Terrestrial > Soil > Tropical forest > Bulk soil | place: Panama | collected 2016-02-17 | reverse complement strand
CGACGTGACGCCGGGTTTGCTGCTGTACGGCGTCTGCTCGTAGTGCACGCGCGAATTGCTGCCGTCCATCTGGAACGTGTAGTCGGCCGACACATGCCCGCGGCCATTCAGAATGGCTGCTTGTGTGCTGACCTTGTCCTGCAGGACCCGGTTGCGATTGAGTCCTCGACCGCCATCGCGATAGGCTCCGATATAGGCGCCGGTCCCCGTCCACGTGCCATCGGGGTTCGTTGCCGGCAGATAGCCGTTCGCCGTGACGGCGAGAAAGCGCCAGACGTCGGTCGAGCTGCCCCAGAGCGACGGATAGTCGTAGTCGCCCTGGCTGTAGCTCAAGGTATTGTTGAGCGTGAGCCACGACTTGACGGGGAAGTCGAGATTCGCGCGGAAATTATACTTCTTATATACGTCGGTCGCGTACCGAAAGACGCCCTGCTCGTCGAGCATGCCGCCGGAGAGGTAATACCGAAGGTCATCCTTGGCGCCCGAGACCGTCAGACTGTGCTGGGTGATGGGGTGATGGTCCCGGTACAGCTCGTGAAACCAATCGGTGTTGCTGAAATACTTATAGACGTCGCCACCGCTCGACGCTTGGACGACGACGGCGGGCATCGAAGGATCCGCCGAGCGTTGCCTGGCGTAGTCGAGATCCGCTTGCGAGAACTGGTCGACGCCGGCGTACGCCTTGAACGCCGTGTTGTAGATCGACATCGCCGTGTAGGGGTCCGTGACCACCTTGGGTTGCGTCGTAGGCTCGGCAAGCGCGAAGTTGGCGGTGTAGGTCGTTCGCGGCTTGGTTGTCCGTCCTTTCTTCGTGGTGATGAGGATGACGCCGAAAGCACCGCGTGCGCCGTAGATCGCGGCGGACGCTGCGTCCTTCAGGACGGAGATGCTTTCGATGTCGGCGGGGTTGAGCAACTCGGGGTCACTCGACACGCCGTCGACGAGGATCAGTGGCGATCCACCGTTGATCGACGTGGTGCCGCGGATGTTGTAGCGGCCGGCGGAACCCGGCTGCCCGTTGTCGAAGATGATGTTCAGGTTGGGACTGACGCCCTCGAGACCGCGCGTGAGGCTGGTGATGGGACGGTCCTCCAATCGTTCCGGAGTCACCGTCGCCACGGCGCCGGTCAGATTTCGCGCCGACTCCGTGCCGTAACCGACCGCCACGACATCGACGCCAGTGAGCAACGCCGCTTGTTTGACGAGTCGAAAGTCCGCGCCGATGCTCTGCCCCAGCAAAACCGTCAGGTCCGCGCGAGAGGCAGGTCCATACCCGAGCATGCGCACGGAAACGACATAGGTACCTTCGACGGGCAGGTTCTCCAACACGTATTGCCCGTCCATGCCTGCGCGCGCGCGGAACACTTGACCGTTGGACGAGTTCCGCGCCTCGACGGATGCATTCGGAATCGGCGTCGAGTCGGCTGCATTCGTCACGGTGCCGCGGATCGCTCCGCCGCGTACGGTCTGTCCGTCGACCCGTGTCGGCAACGTCCCGGCAGCGGCAGCGAACAGCGCAGCCGCGAAAAGTGTGAGTCGTGACATCACTCTCTCCCTCGAATACAATAATGTGAATGATGACTATGCCCGTAGTCGCGGCGAGCGCGCTCGGCGAGACGTCCGCGCGGAAGAGCGCTTCGAACTCACTGACGTCGAGATCGACTGAGCCGACTCCGACTGACCAAATACTCTCAGCAACGCCCGCGAACCTCTCGCGCAAAGCCGGGCAAGTGGCAGCGCCGACCGCGCATCCGGCTGGCAGGTTCGACTTGCTTCGGAGTGCGGGAAAGCTTAGGCGCCGCTGGTCACATCTCGCGTCGTTGCCGCGGGGCGTTCGGTAACGCGCGTGTAACGCACGTTACCGCCCGCGTCGCGCCTCGAGCAGCGACATGCGCGTTGGACCGGGATACGGCCGATCATAACCCTTGACGATGTGCCACAGAATCTCGCTGAACGCGTCGTCGTCCGACTCGTCTTCCCTGTCGAACTCGAGCACCTTCGATTCGATCGCGCCGCGGCTCGCGACTGGATTCTTCTCCGTGAGCGAGTAGCCTGGCGTCAGCAGATCGTAGGGCGTGAGATCCGGTGCTGTCGCCCAGATATCCGTCAACGGACGACCATAATAATCAAACTGTGATAACGAGCCGAGCTTGAGGATGTCCTCCATGGTGCGGATGAAATCGGTGGTGTTCGTGAACCGGTGATACACGCCCGGACGGTTGTACGGAGACAGCACGAGCGCCGGCGACCGATGCGAATCGACGTGGTCAGGACCGTTCTGCGCATCATCCTCGAGCACGAACACGACGGTCGACTTCCAGAACGGCGTTCGCGTCAACGCCGCCATGATGCGGCCCAACGCAAGATCATTGTCGGCGACCTGGGCGCGCGGGGTGGGCTTCCCGGCGGACCCGCCCGACGTGTGGTCGTTCGGCAGACGTACGATCTCGAACGCCGGCATGCTGCCCTGCTTCACGTAGGTTTCCAGCTCCGCAATCCAGACATCCGCGCGTTTCTGATCGGGGATGTCGAGATTCCAGACCGGGAACTCAGGGTTGGTGTTGTTTTCCAGTCCCGGGTACTTGCTGGTCACATGCCCTGCACGGTCGGCATCCGCGTATTCGCCGTAATTGCGAAGCGTCGTGCCCTTTTTCGCCGCCAGGGTCCACAGATAGCCGGTCGATGGCGCGTTCGGGTCATCGTCCCGCGCGATCTCTTCCCGGCTCGTCCCCCGCTCACTCGATCGACTCGAGTAGTTCAGCTGGACGCGCTTCTCGACGTAGTCGACGGCGTACGCGGCCATCGACCACGGGTGCCCGTCGGCACTCACTTCCGCATTCACAAAGAAGCGATCGAAGATACCAAAACGCTCGGCGAGGGCATGTGCGTTGGGCGTGTTCTTGCGACCGAAATACACGAGCGACGTGTCGCCGTCCGCCCCGGCAAGGTCCCCGAACACTTGATCGTAGGTCCGGTTTTCTCGAATGATGTAGATCACGTGCTCGAACGGCGGATACTTGCCATTGCGCTGGGTCACGTCCCATGCGTTCGCCCGTGCGACGCGCGCCGACAATTGCGCGAGCGTATTCTCATTGAATGTCGTGGCGTCGAGGATGGAGAGGCTACCGCGAAGTTGCCCAAGCGTGTATCCGTCGCGCTGGGTCTGAGCGGTTCGTGCCGAGGGGCCTTGATGCTCTCCCGCGTCGCGTGGGCCCGGGCCCAAGGGATTCGCACGTGATCCCGCACCCTTGCCGTTCGCGACGAGCAGCGACGATCCCGTGGTGAGAAGCGCTGCCGGATACCAGCCAGTCGGCACGCGACCCATGAGCTTCCCGCTCGCGACGTCGAAGACGGCCACCGCATTCGCGTCCGCCTCGGCGACATACAGGCGACTCCCGTCCGGCGACAACGCCAGCGCGTTCGGCGTCGTGCCCTCGTCCGGGCCGGCCGGCGGCGGATCGCGCATTTCGGAAACCTGCTTTCCAGTTTTCGTATCGAGCACCGCAATGCGGTTCGTGCTCGCGGATGTGACGTAGAGTCGGTCACCCGAATGATCCAACAAGAGGGCCGACGGATGGCGTCCGGCTGGAAGCATCTGCGCCGCCGACAATCCGTTTGCCGATGGCGAGAACATCGCCACGTCGTGGCCGCCCCACGCCGACACGAAGACGCGACCGTCCGGATGAACAGCGACGCCGTACGGGTAGTGACCCGTTGCCCGCCGCTGAATGATCGTCCCTGAGGCCACATCGATCACGACCAGCGAGTCGACGACGTTCTCGACGACATACAGCCGCTTGCCGTCAGGGGAGAACGTCAAGTGCGCGGGGTAGCGCGAACCCTTGCGTCGCGCGTCAGCCGACGCGAGGCGAATGCTGTCCGTCAGCACGGCAGAATCGCCGGCCCAACGGAAACGATAGACCTGATCCGTGTAGCCGCCCGATACGGCGAGCGATTGGCCGTCGGGTGAGAATGCCAACCCGAGAAATGCCGCCGGCAGCTCGATCGACTGGGTGACCTTTCCGCTGTGCCAGTCAACGACTTCGATGCCGTTTTTCGCCCAGCCGTTGAGCATGAGCACGACGCGATTGCCGCCAGGAGCCAGGACGACGTTCAAGGGCATTGGGCCGACGGGATGAACAACGCCGGCTGGATCGAGATGGACTCCGGTGGGAAGCCGCGTTGCGTCGCCGGAAATTGGGTTGGAGCCCGCGAGTGTGACCTGAGTCGAGGTTGCCGCCGATGAACACGCGAGGGTCGCGAGCGCGAGAATGGATGTGAGAACTCTAATCGTAGTTGGCATGTTTGGCGCGGCCAGGCAGACCGCCAGCAAGTCACTGAAGTGGCGACTGGAGTATCAATCGTGAAGGTGCGACTCGATCGGATGGGACGGAATCTCGAAGACCGAGAATCCGAGTCAACATTCAGTCACAATTATGGAGCTTCGAGGATTCGGAACGACGGAACGACGGGAACCCAGACTGAAAGAGAAACGCAGACGGCCGCGGACACAGCCGGGACGGCCGCGGAGACGACGGGAAGACCAGATTTTTTTCTTTGAAAAGGCCGCCCGGGAGGCCACTAAGCGGCGTCCCGAGCGGCCTTTATTTCAGAATGAGTTCCCTGTCTGAGCGGGATTGCTACTCACTGCGTTTCTTCAGTTCCTGGTGTTGATCTTCGTCACGTCCGCGTTGGGTTAACGTCCCGAATTACTCGTCATCGTCGGCGGCGTCTGCTTTTCCCAAACAAACCGCTTCAAGAAATCCGTGCTGTGATTCCAGATGTCGATCCAGCGGCTGTGGATCAACGACTCGTGTGTGTCGTCAGGAATCACCGTCAGCTCGTGATAGACGTTGCGCACCCGGAGCAGGTTGACGAGGCCGATCGTCTGCGAGAAATCGACGTTGCGGTCGTCGTCGCCGTGCACGAAGTACACCGGCGACTTCCACGTGTTGACGTGCGCCGCGGCCGACGACTGATACGCCAAATTCGTCGAATCGAGGCTCGCGCCATAGAGGTGCACGCCCGCCATGTCCACGCCAGCGACGAACACGTCGGAGTTGCGCGCGAGCGACTGGGCGACGAGCAGACCGCCATACGAAAGTCCCCAGATGCCGACGCGATTCGGGTCGACGTCCGGCCGCGTCTGCAGGTACTTCGCACCCGCGAGGACATCCTGATATTCGGCGTTGCCCTGTGCCTGCGTGTTGCCCGGCTGCCGGAACGACCGCCCGTAGCCAATACCGAGTCGGTAGTTGATCGACATCACGACGTAACCCTGGGACGCGAGGTACTGATTATACGCGTACGCCCAGTGGTAGAACTGCATGTAGTGGTAGGCGGGCAACATCTGGCGCGCCGGTCCACCGTGCACGAAGACGATCGCGGGACGCTTCTCGCCCGGCTTCAGGTCTTTCGGCAGGAAGAGCTGATTATGGACCTCTAAACCATCGGGCGCCTTCGTGAGAACGATTTCCGGCATCACGTGCTGCGCCTTCGGGAAATCCTTGAGCATCGCGTTGGTGGGGAACACGACTTTCGTCGCGCCACTGTCGACCGGAACGATGCCGACGGACGCCGGCTGATCCGAGCCGAAGTAGAGCACCGCGAGCTGTTTTCCGTTCGCGAGCGGCGTCGGCGACACCTCGACCCAACTGCTCGAGATCTGCCGCGGTGTGCCGCCGGCCACCGGCACCGACCAGATGTGCCGCTTCTCGATGTCCTTCGCATTCGTCGCGTAGAACATCGTCTTGCCGTCGCGCGAGATCGCCGTCGTCGTGAACGTGCGATCGGCGACGCCGTCGTTGATCAAACCGTCGGTCGTCGTCAACAGCGTTGGCTGTTGCTGCGGACTCGTGATGCTGAGAGAGAAGAAGCGGTCCCACTCGTCGTTCGGCTGCTGTGCGCCGAAGACGAGGTGATCACCCGCCCATGTGATATTCGTGATGTTGCTGAACACGCGATCGCCCGGCTGGGCGTGCCAGAACTCCTGTGCTTTGCCAGTCGCGACGTCCGCCACCATGAGCGAAAGCGTATATCCGCCGGGGAACGCTGCACGATACAGCCCATCGATCACTGCGGGAGCTTCGTCGCCGCCACGGCCGCGACCACCGCCGGCGCCTCTTCCACCGTTGCCACGGCCTCCACGCCCCGCCGGAGCACCTGCCTGTGCGGCCGCTGGACCAGCCGGATTGCCGACGCCGCCTTGACCCTGCTGTTGTTGCGCGCCGAACGGCGTGCCGGGGCGACGAACGAATGCCAGACGCTTTCCGTCCGGCGACCACGCCGGACTGTTGTCGAAATCAACACTCGGCGACATGAAGCTCACCGCGTTCGTCTTCATGTCGTACACGCCGATGAACGAGTGATTGTCGCGTGTGCTCACGAACGCGAGCTTCGAGCCGTCGGGCGACCATTGGGGATTGGCTTGGCGTCCCCATTGCTTGAGGAAGGGCACACCCGCCGTATCCATGCGAGTCGCCGAGCCGCGCGCCGTCTTCGCGCGATAGATCTGTCCGTCCTTGACGAACACGATGTACCGTCCGTCGGGCGAAAGCTCGGGCGATCCACCTCCACGACCGCCGCCGCCGCCGCCAACTTCGGTGTTCGTGATGACCGCAAGTCGCCACGCGCCGGTGCCATCGGTGTTCGCTGCCCACACTGCGCGCTCGCCACCTTCGGGATAGTGCGATGGATTCGCGACCCAGCCGTTTCGGTTTTGACCCGAACCGCGAATGAACGTGACGATGGATCCGTCATCCGAGAGGCGCACGGAGCCGACGTCGACGCCATCGTCTTTGTTGAACTGTGTGACCTTGATCGGCTTGAAGTCGGGCCCGGACGCAACATAGACGTTGCGCATCCCACGCTCGTACGAGACCCACGCGATCTTGTCGCGCTTCTTCGCCGCGCTGATCTCGAGCGGCGACGGAGGCCCCATGAAGGCCTCGATGCTGTTCGGCGCGACTTTCTTGGCTGACGTCGTTGCGGACGCAGACACATTCGGACCAGCGGACCGCGTCTGTGCGCCAACGCCGACGGAGAGGGTGATCGCTAACGTCGCGGAGGCCGCCAAGGCGGAGGCGAGGCGAAGCTGTGACATGAACTGACCTCTGAGAGGGTCGATGCGAGGGGAAGGAGGCTGCTAAAGCAACGGCTGACGGAAGCGCCGCGTTGCGCCGTCGTTGATTTTGCCCCTGCGCCTCGGTCGCCGCTAGTTCCCGGAGGATAGCTTTTAGAAGACATGCTACTTCGTCTCGCCGAAGGCGGCCTGTACTGCGAGGCCGGGGACTTCTACATCGACCCCTGGGAGCCTGTTGATCGGGCGGTCATCACGCACGCACATGGCGACCACGCGCGCTGGGGGTGCTCATCGTACCTCGGTTCCCGCGAAGGCGGCGGCGTGTTGCGCACTCGTCTCGGTCCGGCGTCGTCGATTCGCGAGGCGGAGTGGGGTGAGGTGGTCGACATCAACGGCGTCCACGTCTCATTACATCCGGCGGGACACATCCTCGGTTCAGCGCAGGTACGCGTCGAACACCGTGGCGAGGTCTGGGTTGCGTCGGGCGACTACAAGACGGACCCCGATCCGACGTGCACCCCGTTCGAGCTCGTTCGCTGTCACACGTTCATCACGGAGAGCACGTTCGGCCTTCCGATTTACCGCTGGACACCGGAGGGCGAAGTCTTCGACGAAATTCGCACGTGGTGGTCGGCAAATCGCGACGCGGGGCGAGCGTCGGTGATGTTTGCGTACGCACTTGGAAAGGCGCAGCGCTTGTTGGCCGGGCTCGCGGACGCCGACATCGGTCCGGTCTTCACGCACGGCGCTGTGGAGCGACTCAATCGCGACTATCGCGACGGCGGCATCCGGCTGGCGAATACACAATACGCGACCGCGATGCCTCGCGGGACTCAGTTTGCCGGAAGTCTAATTGTCGCGCCCCCGTCGGCGGCGGGAAGCATGTGGTTGCGTCGCTTTGGGGAGGTGTCGAGCGGGTTCGCATCGGGTTGGATGCGCATTCGCGGCGCGCGCCGTCGTCGCGCGCTCGATCGCGGATTCGTCTTGTCAGATCACGCAGACTGGCCGGCGCTGCTTTCGACGATCGAGAACACCGGCGCCGAGCGTGTGTGGGTCACGCATGGGACGCGTGAGCCGCTGGTGAGGTGGCTCACGGAGCGCGGGCTCGAGGCGAAGGCAGTCGTCAGCCAGTGGACGGGTGAAGAAGACAACGATCCCGTCGAGATCGCGGGCGAGGAGATTACCGCGTGAAGGCGTTCGCACGTCTCTATGCGGCGATCGATGCGACGATGCGGACGACCGAGAAGGTCGACGCGATGGTCGAGTATTTTCGCGCGGCAGGCGGAAAAAGCAGATCCCTCGCGTCGCTCGGGATGACGGAGATGACAGATCCGAAGGACGCCGCGTGGGCTGTCTACTTTCTCAGCGGCGGACGTTCCAAGCGACTCATTCCTGTTCGACGTCTCGCGACATGGGCGATGGAGGAAGCGAAGATTCCGGAGTGGTTGTTCAACGAGTCGTACGAAGCCGTCGGCGATTTGGCTGAGACGATGTCGTTGCTGTTACCCGACGCGATTGCATCGACCGACATCCCGCTGCATCGCTGGATTGGCGAGCGTTTGCTCCCGCTCGGCAAACAATCGGAAGCGGCGCAGCGCGAGACGATCGTTCAGGCGTGGCGCGAGCTGTCGGGCAACGAGCGATTCATCTGGAACAAGCTGATCACGGGCGCGTTTCGCGTCGGCGTGTCACAGCAGCTCGTCGTTCGTGCGCTGTCGCGAGCAAGCGGCGTGGACGAAGGTGTGATCGCACATCGCTTGAGTGGAACGTGGAATCCAGAGGGTGAATCCTTCTCGGCGTTGATCGCGACTGAGACCCAAGACGCCGACATCTCCAAGCCGTATCCGTTTTATCTCGCGTACCCAATCGAAGACGAACTCGAAGAACTCGGCGCGCCGAACGAGTGGCAGGCCGAGTGGAAATGGGACGGAATTCGGTCGCAGGTGATTCGTCGAGAGGGGCGGACGTTCATTTGGTCGCGCGGTGAAGAGCTGATCACCGATCGATTTCCCGAGATCGCTGCGGCGGCGGAGTTTCTTCCCGACGGTACGGTGATCGACGGAGAGATCATGCCGTGGAAAGACGGCAAACCGCTTCCCTTCGCCCAGCTCCAGCGACGCATCGGCCGCAAAGCACTCGGCGCGAAGATTCTGAGCGAAGTGCCGGTGGTGTCGATCGCGTACGATTTACTCGAGATCGACGGACGCGACGTCCGTGGCGAGTCGATGGGTTGGCGTCGAGCGAAGTTGACGGAAGTGCTCGCTGCAGCGCGCGCGGCCGCTTTTGTTCTCTCCCCGACCGTTCCGCTGACGATATGGAACGATGCCCGGAATGCATTTGCAGAAGCGCGCGAACGAAGCGCGGAAGGGCTGATGCTCAAGAAGCTCGACGGCGCGTACGGCGTGGGCCGTCGCAAAGGCGGCTGGTGGAAGTGGAAAGTCCAGCCATTCACCGCCGACGCCGTACTGATTTACGCACAAGCCGGCAGCGGTCGCCGCGCATCGCTGCATACCGACTACACGTTTGGCGTGTGGGACAAGGGCACGTTGGTTCCATTCGCGAAGGCATATTCCGGCTTGACCGACGACGAGATCCGCGAGCTCGATGCGTGGATTCGCAAGAACACACTCGAGAAGTTCGGCCCGGTGCGACACGTGAAACACGAGCATGTGTTCGAGCTGGGATTCGAGGGCATTCAGCCGTCTTCGCGACACAAGTCAGGCGTCGCAGTCAGGTTTCCAAGGATTCTCAAGTGGCGGACAGATAAAAAGCCTGAAGAGGCCGACACGATCGAGACGCTGCACGCGTTAATGGCACCGACGCCGTGAAGCTCGAGTCATGGTTCGCTTTGCGTGGTTGGACGCCATTCTCGTTTCAGCGCGAAGTGTGGCGGGCGTATCGCGAGGGTGAGAGTGGGTTGATCCACGCCGCGACGGGCACCGGCAAAACGCTCGCAGCGTGGGGCGGGCCGCTCACGGAATGGCTCGACGGATCGCGGGTCGCGCCGGGAAAAACACCGCGTCGCGACAGCGCGCCACTGTTGCGCGTCTTGTGGATCACACCACTTCGGGCACTCGCGGCCGACACCGAAGAATCGCTGCGACAGCCGCTCGTGGACCTCGGCATTCCATGGACGCTCGAGTCCCGCACCAGCGATACGTCTGCTGCCGTGCGCGCGCGACAGAGCAAACGCCTGCCCACAGCGCTGATCACGACGCCGGAATCGTTGTCGCTGCTGCTCACGCGCGAGGACTCTCGCGAGCTGTTCACCGATCTGCGCGCTGTCGTCGTCGACGAATGGCACGAGTTGATGGGATCCAAGCGCGGTGCACAGGTGGAGCTCGCGTTGGCTCACCTCCGCCACCTGCAACCTTCAGTTCGCACTTGGGGCCTTTCCGCGACCATCGGCAATCTCGACGAAGCGAAGGACACGCTCCTCGGCACACGTTTCTCGGGGCCGAGTCGAATCGTGCGCGGCGTCGATCCGAAGAGTGTGCTGATCGATGCGCTCATCCCCCCGGTGGCCGAACGATTCCCGTGGGCTGGGCACCTGGGAACGCAGATGCTGCCGCAGGTCATCGCCGCGATCGACGAAGGCGAAAGTGCGATCGTGTTCACCAACACCCGCTCGCAGACAGAGATCTGGTATCAAGCCATTCTCGCAGCGCGTCCTGACTGGGCAGGTGTGATCGCGTTGCATCACGGCTCGCTCGATCGCGCGCGACGCGAGTGGGTCGAGAACGGACTTCGCACGGGCAAGCTTCGCTGCGTCGTTGCGACGTCGTCGCTCGACTTGGGCGTCGATTTCTCGCCGGTCGATCGTGTGCTGCAGATCGGAAGCCCGAAGGGTGTTGCGCGACTGCTTCAGCGCGCGGGCCGCAGCGGGCATCGCCCGGGCGCGATCAGCCGCGTGACGTGTGTGCCGACGAACGCCCTCGAGCTCATCGAGGTTGCCGCGGCGCGCGATGGGGTCGAGCGTGCGGCAATCGAGTCGCGGCTTCCCGTCGAGCGACCACTCGATCTGCTTGCGCAACACGTCGTGACGATCGCATTGGGCGGTGGCTTCGAGCCGGAGCAACTGCTCGCCGAGGTGCGGTCGACGCGAGCGTATGGGGAGTTGCGCGACGACGAGTGGCAGTGGGTGCTCGACTTCCTCGAGAACGGTGGCGAAGCGCTCAAAGCGTATCCGGAGTATTCTCGCATCGTCTGCGTGAACGGACGATTCGTCGTCGAGAATGCAGAGATCGCGCGACGTCACCGCTTGTCGATAGGAACGATCGTCGGCGACGCTCAAATCGGCGTGCAGTACTTGCGCGGCAAGGCGCTCGGTTCAGTCGAGGAGTCGTTCATCGCGCGGCTCAAGCCCGGCGATCGTTTCGTGTTCTCGGGAACGCCGCTGGAGTTCGTGCGTGTTCGAGACATGAAAGCGTGGGTGCGGCGAGCCCCGAACGGGAAAGGTGCGATTCCGCGATGGGCGGGCAGTCGAATGCCGCTGTCGGGACAACTCGCGGAGCTGATTCGCGAGCGGTTGGGTGAATCGGCGCGCGGTGTATATCGCGGCGCGGAGCTGGCCGCATTGCGATCGCTGCTCGAGGTCCAGCGCAAGTGGTCGCACATCCCCGCGGCGGACGAGCTGCTCATCGAACGTGTGAAGACGCGGGAAGGCTGGCACATATTCGTCTATCCCTTCGAGGGCCGACTCGTGCACGAAGGGCTGGCCGCGCTGCTCGCGTATCGCCTGTCGCGCGTCGCACCGATCTCGTTTTCGATGGCGTCGAACGACTACGGCGTGGAGCTTGTTTCGCCGGTGGAGGCGCCACTTTCGCAGGCGCTCGATGATGGCTTGCTGTCGCCTGAGCGTTTGCTCGAGGACATCACTGCAGCGCTGAATGCGACGGAAATGGCCAAGCGCCAGTTCAGAGAGTTGGCGCGCGTCGCAGGTCTAGTTTTTCCCGGCTTTCCACGCGCGGGAAAAACGGCGCGCCAGCTGCAAGCGTCGAGCGGGTTGTTCTTCGACGTCCTCAGACGCTACGATCCGGGCAACCTGTTGCTCGAGCAGGCGTCGCGTGAAGTCTTGGAGCGACAGCTCGAGAGCACGCGTCTCGGTCTCACTCTACAGCGTCTTTCGCGAGCGTCGGTCATTGTCACGGAGCCGAACCGGCCAACGCCACTCGCGTTTCCGCTATTGGTCGATCGCATGCGAGAGGCCGTGTCGTCGGAGACACTCGGCGATCGCATTCGTCGGATGCAGCTGATGCTGGAGCGCGCAGCCGGATGAGCGTGTCCGTTCAGATTCACGGCGAGACGTTGACGCTTCTCGCCGAGCGTGCGGTGTACTGGGAGCGCACGCAGACGTTGCTCGTTGCTGATCCACATTTCGGGAAGGCAGCGACGTTTCGTGCGCTGGGCGTCCCCGTGCCTCGCGGGACGACGACGGAAACGCTGCTGCGTCTCGACGCGCTGGTCGCGTGCACGGCCGCGCGCCGAATAGTCTTCCTTGGCGACTTTCTTCACGCGCGCGAGGGTCGGTCCCGCGAAACCCTGCGCGTGATCGCCGAGTGGCGGGAGAAGCATGCTTCGGTCGACGTGGTGCTGGTGCGCGGGAATCACGACAAACGCGCCGGCGATCCGCCGGGCGAGCTGGAGATTCGCTGCGTCGAGGGCGCGCTCGTCGAGCCGCCGTTCGTGTTTACGCACAAGCCGGCGCGCTCGGACAACGGCTACGTGTTGTGCGGCCACGTTCACCCTGGTGTGCGGCTGACTGGAACTGCTCACCAGAGCCGGCGTCTTCCGTGTTTCTGGTTCTCGAATGAGACGGCGGTGTTGCCGGCGTTCGGCGAATTCACTGGTCTTGCGCTCGTCGACCCGGCTCCCGGCGATCGAGTGTGGGTCGTTGCCGGGGATGAGGTGATCGCCGCGTGAACGGGGCGTAGGGAACGGCGCGCGGGACTGACAAGCAGATCCCTTGCCGCGAGCAAGTGTTGGAGTTTCGCCGAGGAAACGCCCGGTCGAACTGCTGAACCGGAGATCCAGGCCCTCACGTGGAAGCAGTCCCGTTAGTGCCCGCCCCTCTCGGTTAGTGTCCGTTTATCAATGTTTCAACAAGAAGAAACGGACACTAACGAAAAGGGACGGACATTAACTGAAGTGCGGCGAAGCTTGAATGACGCGTCTTAGCTCACCGTTGACTCTGCGTCGCTTCCGCTGCAAGTCTTCAAGAGTCTCGCCCCAGCGAGAGATCTTCCCAGACAGCAAGCTCCAAATGTTGGAGTCTTGCGGAGGAGGCCACCAGCCGAACTGTGGAAGTCTTCACTCGGTCTGTCTTCGCTCGGGATGACAGCTGCTAAGGCTGTACGCGCGGCGGCGACTGCATCAGACGATAGAGAACAACCGCCGCGCGCTTCGTCTGCGACGGCAGCGTGCGCAGATCGGCTGTCTCCTTCTCCGTATGATCATCGTGACCCGACAACCCGATTCCGTCGATGATCATCGGCACGTTGCGGGCGACGAACGAGACGTCAGCCGCGCCCGCGCGTGACGGATCGACCGCAACGACGCCGCCGAGGCCCAGATCGCGGCTCGCCTTGTCGTAGATGCCCAGCAAGCGTTTGTTGCCCGCAGTCGGAGCCATGGGCGGATAGCCGTCGTCGAACGTGATCTCGGCCGTCGTCTTCGGCAGATGTTTCGCGACGATCTGTCTCATCGTCGCCTTCGCTTTCGCCAACTGCTCGGGCGACAACGCACGCAGATCACCAGAGACCTCTGCATGTTCGGCGACGACGTTGCGTTTGCCCGCAACCGATCCCTCGGTGCCCGTCGTATCGACTTTGATCAACGTGCCGCCGACGACGAGCCCGGGGTTGAACGTCAGGTACCGTTCGGTCGAGAGCTTTGTATAAAACTCGTGCAAGATGCGCGACGCTTCGTAGACCGCGCCAGCGCCGACCTCTGGTTTAAAGATCTGTGACGAATGAGCCGGCGTGCCTGTCACGCGGAGCGTCCAGGAACCGGCGCTGCGCCGCGAGATCACGGCCGTGCGCGGATCGGCCGCCCCGTCCTCGAAGCCGAGGGCAACGGCCGCGCCCTTCGAGGCGTTGATCAACAGCTCACGCGCGAGATCCTGCGGATCGCCCGCGTCCTCTTCGTCACCGTGCAGCACGACCGTGACGTTCATCTTGTCGAGCTGTCCGGCGTCCTTCAGCGCACGCAACGCGTACAGCAGAATCACGTCGCCGCCTTTCATATCGATGATACCAGGCCCGCGCGCCGTGTTATCATTCAATTGCTCGTACCGTTGGAACGGACTACTCGGCTCGAACACCGTGTCGAGGTGACCGATCAACAGTATCCTGGGTCCCGATCCCGGATGCTCGGCGATGAGATGGCCTGCGCGCCGAAAGGGCGCTCCATCCACCCAACGGGTCGTGAATCCCAGCGCGTCGAACTGCGGCCGGAGCACATCCGCCACTTGCCGCACGCCGGCGAAATTCATGGTGCCACTGTTGATGTTGACGATGCGCTCGAGCAGCGCCAGTGCCTCGGCGTTGTGCGAGTCGACCGCCGAGGCGATGGAGCGCTCGACGGAGGTTAGCGTTTGTGAAGTCGCGGAAGCAGCTGTGCTGGCGCCGATGACGAGTGCCGCGCCAAGTCGGTGAATCGGTGACATGAGCATACGGTCGAATCTAGGCGGACGCGCGCGCTACCGCGCGCTGCTTGCACTGACGGTCGTCGCCTGTGGAGACGCGCGCTCCGACTCCGCAGCCCCTCCGGTGCAGCATGCTCGAGATATCCGCCGCGTCACGCTGAGCGGCACGCGCGACCTGCTCGAAAGCTCGGCGGCGGCGGCGAGTCATCGGCAATCGGGTGTCGTGTTCACGGTCGACGACTCCGGCAACCCGGCGACGTTGTTCGCGCTCGACACCACCGGCGCCGATCGAGGCACCTGGCGCGTCAGCGGAGCATCGAACAGCGACTGGGAATCGCTGTCGCTCGGTCCATGCGAGGATGCCACTCGCGACTGCCTGTACATCGGCGACACGGGAGACAATGATGGCGCTCGCCCGTCTCGATCCGTCTACCGGATGGACGAACCGGATGCGAAGGGCAAACGCGATGTCGTATATGCCGAGCGGCTTCGATATGTCTACTCCGACGGTCCGCACGATGTCGAAGCGATGTACGTCGCACGCAACGGCGACATGTTTTTCATAACGAAGCGTCCACTGCTCGACTCCGCTCGACTTCCCAGACCGGCGCTGGTGTTCTCGCTCCCGGCGCGGGCGTGGCGCAAGGAATCACGCGCTGTTGCGCAACTCGTCGACAGCCTTCCGCCGATCGTTCCGGGAGGTCAGGCGCTGATGCTCGTCACCGACGCGTCGCTGTCACCGGACGCCAAACACCTCGTCGTGCGGACGTATACGCAGGCGTACGTATTCGCAACGGATACGCTGACGGGTCGCGTCAACCACTCGATCGCCCCGCGCGTCTGCGAGCTCGAGTCACTCGGCGAGCCGCAGGGTGAGGCAGTGACCTGGCTGAACAGCGCTGGCCGAATGGCGTTCACGAGCGAGGGGAAGGCGCAGCCGCTTCGTCTCGCGTCATGCGGCCTCCCGCGGGCTGGCCAATAAAGATATCGGAAAGCAGATCCCTCGCGGAGCCTGCCCTGAGGAGCGTCAGCGACGTAGGGCTCGGGATGACAGAGGCTCAGGTCCAGGGTTCGTCGGCAGACGGACCGTAGATGGCCGGCACCATGCCACCGGCCATACGCACGTACACCGACAGCTGTCCTCGATGATGGATCTGATCGTCGAGCATGAAGCCGGCGAATGCCTCGATCGGCATGTCGGCCGTCTGCTTCGGCCCGGAGAAGAATGTCACCGTACCTTGCAGCTCCGGATTGCTCGGATCGCGCAACGCCGCAACGACGTCGTCGTAGCCTTTGGTGAAGACATCGAGCACGGCGTCCCAGGTTTCCGGTGGCGACGGAAAGCCGCTGCCCAAGACCTCCTCGCCGCGAATCGCCTTCAGCAGAAGCCGCTCTTCGACGACGAAGGTCCACGCGAGGCGCAGCGCGGTGTTCGACCGCTCATGCGGCCTGAATTCCGATTTCGCGCCGGGGAAGGCCTTCAGAACATTGAGCGTTTTAGCATGATTGAGCTCATACCGCTCGAGCAAGCGTTGCTTGGCGGTCTTGATGCCGGAGTACGCGCCATCCGTAGGGGCCGAGGTCTCGTGAGCCATCGTCTCGTCTCGGGTAGGGGTTGACGGTTGACGAACGGGAGGAAGCGAGGGTCCTAGCGGACGTCCGCCCAGCCTCGCGGGCATCGAATGACGCGAACGGCCACTTACTTCGCCGGCCAGGCGTCGAGCAGACGACGTGTGTACACGATCTGTCCGACGTGATACGCTGCGTGATCCATCGCCACGAGCACTGTTCGCAAATAGGTCTGCCCCGTTCCGTGGGGGATCCTTGCAGTCAGATCGCGGTTTGGGTCCTTCGTGAACTTCGCGAACGTTTCGTTGTCGCGATG
>Ga0126377_10001212_pt1 | contig 16634 bp, 15 predicted proteins | sample PanSoiMetPlot_22_FD_92647 | JGI IMG/M metagenome (GOLD analysis project Ga0126377, IMG submission 92647) | Tropical forest soil microbial communities from Panama - MetaG Plot_22 | ecosystem: Environmental > Terrestrial > Soil > Tropical forest > Bulk soil | place: Panama | collected 2016-02-17 | reverse complement strand
GAGCACGACAGAAGACAAAGCGAGCGAAACTCTGATGTGAAAATTCGTGGCGCTCTCGAAAGGAAAAGTTATCTTGGAGGAGCGCACGTCCCGCGAGGAGCAAGATATGACCGACTCTGATCGTTCGTTGAGTGAGGTGCCGGGACTGATCGAGGAGCGACGCCGGTACGACGGGTGGCTCGCTGCGCTCGACGCTCGGAGAGAAACGACGCCAAAACATGTTTTCGAACGCGTGCAAGCCGACTATCGGGCGCGGCTCCAGCGTGTTGCAGAACGGTTGGCGTCGTATCGGCAGGCGATCGAAGAAGAGCGAACAAGCGTGCAAGCACGCATCGCTTTGCTCGAGGCGGAGGAGCAGCTGCAGCGTGACGAGCGCTTCGAGTTCGAGCTTCGATCGCACGTCGGCGAGTTGTCTCATGAAGACGCGGACGCGGCGTTCGCCGTCGTCGACAGCGAAATCGAGCGACTCATGACGGACAAGACCGGCTTGACCACTCGAGTCGATGAGCTGATGGCATTGCTCGAGGAGGGAAAAACTCCGCCGAAATCCGCGCCCGCGGTTCCGGCAGAAGCCGAGAAGGAAGCTTCGGCGGTGTCGCCACCGGACTCCTTCGCCGCGGGCGCGGCGCAGCTGTCGATCGAGCAATCGGTTGATTCGAGAGAACCGGCGACGGCTGGCTTGGCTGCGGCCACCACGACTTCGGGTTCGAACGGGTCGTTCGACGAGCTGGCGTTTTTGAGCTCGGTCGTTGGACAGTCGGAGCCTGACAGACTCGACGGCATAGAGCAGCCGGATCGAAGGGAGGCGCTCGCCATCGATAGCCTCGGCGACCAAGCGGAAGGCGACGCGAATTCGCCGATTATGCTCCGGCCGGCCGGCACCATCGAACAAGCGAAAACGCTCAAGTGCAACGAATGCGGCGCAATGAACTACCCGACCGAGTGGTACTGTGAGCGATGTGGCGCTGAGCTCGCCACGCTTTAGAGTCAAAATGACTGAGGCCCGACGGTTTGTCGGGCCTCAATGGTTTCTGTGGTTCGAGCGGTCTTTTATGCCTTGAGCGCCAGCTTGCTTTTGTGCCGGGCGGCGGTGTTCTTGTGAATGAGGCCTTTGCGCGCCGCGCGATCGAGGAGCGTGGTGGCTGCAAGCTTCTGGGCCGGCGTGGCTTGCGGGTCCTTGGCCTTCTTGAGTGCAGTCCGCAGGGCGGAACGCTGCGCACGGTTACGCACGGTCGCCGCGCGCGACTTACGCATGTTCTTCTTGGCGGATGCGATATTTGGCACGAAACTGAGTCTCCGAAGTACAGATGAAATTCGCGGGGTTCGCGAAGGGTGGAACCTAGTGGGCCAACGTGACGAAAGTCAAGGCATGATAATGCTTTGACACTCCTCCAGGCCCCCGCTACGTTTCGCTCCCATCGCCCCCGGACACCTACCCGATTCGCCTAGCCGACGTTGCCCTATCAGGGACTGCTGCTCTTCGTGCCGGTGCTGCTGATTTCCGTCATCGCCCACGAATATGCCCACGGTTACGCGGCGCTGAAACAGGGTGACACGACCGCCCTGATGCTGGGCCGGCTCACGTGGAACCCCATCAAGCACATCGACCCGTTCATGACAGTGATCCTGCCGTTGGCGCTGTTTTACATGACGAGCGGGCAAATGGTGCTGGGTGGCGCGAAGCCGGTTCCCGTCAATCCCCGGAATTATCGCGACTTCAAGCGTGGCGACATCATCGTGTCGCTCGCGGGTGTCTTCGTGAATTTCTTGTTGGCGCTGGCGGCCGTCGTTCTGTTCGTGCTGGTGGGGGTCACCGCGCGCGCGCTTCCATCCGTCGAGTCGTTTTTCGGGGTTGTCCAGGCCATGATGTTCATGGCGGTACGCCTGAATCTGTTGCTGCTCGCGTTCAACCTCATTCCGATTCCGCCGCTCGACGGCTCGCACGTGATGAAGTACCTCCTGCCGCCGTCGTGGTCCTTGCGGTACCAGCAATTCGGGCGGTACGGCATTATCGTGCTCGTCCTGCTGCTCTATTTTGGGGGCGGCCTGCTGCGTGCGTGGTTGCGTCCGGCCATGGCATTCGAGGGCTTGCTCCTTCGCCTCGCGCAGCCGTTTGCGTTGCCAACGCTCGGCCAATGGGTGAATTGACCTCGGGCCCGCCAATCACGGCTGCCTACGCGCCGCCCGAAGGGCTGTCGCCGGAGTCCAGCTTCGTCGTCGAGCTGTCGGCGTTCTCCGGGCCGCTCGATCTCCTGCTGCTGCTGATTCGCGAAGAGCAGGTGGACATCTACGACATTCCGATCGCGCGCATCTGCGAGCAGTTCGTCGCGCGCATTCGCACGCTCGGTCTGAACGAAGCGGCCGAGTATCTCGAGATGGCCGCGCGTCTCTTGCGCATCAAGGCGCAGATGCTGTTGCCGCGCAGCGACGAGGAAGCGTGGGAGGATCCGCGCGCCGAGCTCGTGCGTCGTCTGCTCGAATACCAGCAGATGCGTGAGGTCGTGGATCTTCTCGAGCATCGCGGTGAGGAGCGTCGCAACCAGTTTGCGCGCGCGTATCTGCCGCAAGCGCCCGCGCCGCCGCAGGCCCCACTCGCGCTGTCGCTCGGTGAGCTCTTCGCAGCCGTCGACCGTGTGCTGCGTGGCGCGCGGAAACCAAACATTCACGAAGTCGTCGCGCGTGCGATCGACATTCCCGGCGCCATCACCGTCATACGCTCCGTGTTGGCGCTCAAGGCCCGCATCTTGTGGACGGAAATCGTCGAACGTTCGGCCGAGCCGTGGCAAATTCTGTCGACACTGCTGGGCGTTCTCGAGCTTGCGAAGACCGGTGAAGTGCGCGTGAAACAGATCAGGCCATTTGCCAACGTGGAAATCTCTCGTGACGCCGCTAGCGAAGCTGCTTGAAGCCGCGCTGTTCGCCAGCGCGCGCCCCATCGCCAGCGACGAGCTGTCCGTGCTCGATCCTGAAGCGTCGCGCGCACAGTTGCAGTCCGCGCTCGACGAGTTGCGGGAGCACTACGACGTCGAGGGACACGGCGTGGAGCTCGTGGAGATCGGCGGTGGCTGGCAGATCCTGACGCGCGCCGAATACACGGAAGCGATCGAACGTGCGCAGCTCGCGGCGCGGCCCGCGCGTCTCTCCGGTGCTGCGCTCGAGACGTTGGCGATCATCGCCTATCGTCAGCCGATCAGCCGCGCGGAGATCGAAGAGATTCGCGGCGTCGCGGTGGGCGGCATGTTGAAGTCGTTGCACGAACGTGGGCTCATCGACGTCGTCGGTCGCGCGGAAGGCCTCGGTCGTCCGCTGCTGTATGGGACGACGCCCGTGTTTCTCGAGCATTTTGCGCTGCGTCATCTCGAAGAGCTTCCGCGCGCCGAAGAGTTGGCGATCGCGCTCCGTGTACAACGACCGGAGCCCGAGGGCGAACCTGCGCCCGTCGTCGTCAACGCCGAAGCGAGCGAATGATGGCGGAGACGATGCGGATCCAGCGCGCCTTGGCGCGTGCAGGAATCGCGTCGCGACGCAGGGCCGAAGAGCTCATCGCTGCCGGTCGTGTCCGCGTGAACGGTGAGGTAGCTCACACTGGACAAGCGGTTGACCCCTCGCGCGACACAATCGTCGTTGACGGCGCGCCCCTCACTGCTCCGCGCGCCCTTGAGTGGCTAGTGTTGAACAAGCCCGCGGGCGTTATGACGACGAAGTCAGATCCCGATGGACGCCGAACGGTGTTCGATTTCGTGCCTGATATTCCAGGACTCACATACGTCGGCCGACTGGACTACCTCACCGAAGGTGTGTTGCTGCTCACGAACGACGGAGCGGCAGCGCACCGGCTTTCGCATCCGAGCAGCGAGGTCGAGCGCACCTATGTGGCTACGGTGACCGGGAAGGGAGCCGAAGCAGTCCACGAGGCACGACAGGGCGTGATGCTCGATGACGGTCCCGTGCATCCCAAGCGCGTCAACGCGAGAAAGCTCGGGCGCGATCGTTGGGAGTTCGAGGTTACCATCACCGAGGGAAGGAAGCGCGAGGTGCGTCGACTGTGTTCAGCGCTCGGGCTCGGGGTGGAGCGCTTGGTGCGTGTGCAATTTGGGCCGGTCGAGCTGGGCGATTTGCCGTCGGGAGAAACGAGGCGTCTCACGCCTCGTGAGCGGGCCGGACTAGGCATCATCGGGCGCTAGAGGCTTTCGGCACCTGCAAATAACTACAGGGTAGAGGGTTAAGGGTGGAGGGGGTTGACCGCTTCCATCGCAGTTGACCCTCGACCCCTCAACCCTCAACCCTGTTTTCTCGTGGCTACTCAAGTATCAGCGGCCGCTGATTCTCGACTTGTGCAAGATGTCGCGCGCCAAGTGGCGCGTCGCGTCGTTGGTCAGGAGTACATGGTCGATCGCCTGCTCATCAGTCTTCTCACAGGCGGTCACGTTCTGCTCGAGGGCGTGCCCGGTCTCGCGAAGACGTTGACGGTTCGCACGCTCGCCGAAACGATCGACACGACGTTCCACCGCATCCAATTCACGCCCGACCTGCTCCCCGCCGACGTCGTCGGCACGCAGGTCTACGATCAGTCGACGGGGAAGTTCTCGGTGAAGCGTGGACCGATCTTCGCCAACATCATTCTCGCCGACGAAATCAACCGTGCGCCGGCGAAGGTGCAGGCGGCGCTGCTCGAGGCAATGCAGGAGAAGCAGGTAACGATCGGCGGCACGACGTTCAAGCTCGATGAACCGTTCCTCGTGCTCGCGACGCAGAACCCGATCGAGCAGGAAGGCACATATCCGCTCCCCGAAGCGCAGGTCGACCGCTTCATGCTCAAGCTCCGCGTCGGGTATCCGTCGCGCGACGAAGAGAAGGAGATCATGCGCCGCATGGCGAGCGGCGATCCCATCGACGTCGACGCGGTCGCGGCACCGAGACAGATCCTCGAGGCGCGGCACCGGATCACCGAGCTGTACATGGACGATCGCATCATGGACTACATCGTCGACATCGTGCATGCGACGCGCGAGCCGGGTGCGGCGGGGATGACCGAGCTCACGTCGTTGATCGAGTTCGGTGCCAGTCCGCGCGCGACGATTGCGCTCGCGCAGGCGTCGCGCGCCCACGCGTTCCTGCGCGGCCGTGCGTTCGTGACGCCGGACGACGTCAAGGCGATCGCGCCCGACGTGTTGCGTCACCGCGTGCTCACGACGTACGAGGCTGAGGCGGAAGAGGTGACCAGCGATCAGATCGTGCAGCGCGTGTTGGCGAAGATCGAGAGCCCATGAGCGGTCAGCAGGAAGCAAGAAACGGGAAGAGGGGGTGACCGGTGGCATTCGCCCTGTTCCGTCGCAAGGCCGCGCCGCCGCCAGTGATGACGCTCGATGCGCGGGACGCGCAGCCGCGTCCCACGGTCGTCGCGACGCACCCCGCCGCGGCCGTCCCGGCCGACGTGTTGCGTCAGGTCAAACTGCTCGAGTTGCGCACGCGTGGACTCGTGAACTCCTTGTTCACGGGCGAGTATCGCTCCGTCTTCAAGGGACAAGGGATGGAGTTCGCCGAGGTGCGCGAGTATCAGGCGGGCGACGAGGTGCGCAGCATCGACTGGAACGTGACGGCGCGCATGCAGCGGCCGTACGTCAAGCGCTACATCGAGGAGCGCGAGCTCACGGTGATGTTGGCAGTCGACGTGTCCGGCTCCGAGCGGTTCGGCACGCGCCGGCGATTCAAGAGTGAACTGGCGTCTGAGCTGGCGGCAGTGCTCGCGATGTCGGCGATTCGGAACAACGACCGCGTCGGCGGATTGATGTTCACAGAGCGCATCGAGCACGTCGTTCCGCCCCGGAAGGGCCGGCGGCATGCGCTGCGGTTGATTCGCGACATTTTGGCGTTCGAACCGACGGGTCGCGGAACGGACATCGGCGGCGCGACGGAGTATCTGAACAAGATGCTCTCACACAAAGCGATCATCTTTCTCGTATCGGACTTCCTCGGCTCGAACATCGAGCGGCCGATCAAGTTGCTCGCGCAGCGTCACGACGTGGTTGCCGTGACGCTCGAGGATCCGAGTGAGCGGGTGCTGCCGGACATCGGCCTGGTCCGGTTCGTCGACCCGGAAACGGGGCACGTAATCGACGTCGACACAGGCAATCCGAGAGTGCGCGCGCAGTTCGACTCGCAGGTGAACGCGGAAGCAGATCGTCGTCGGCACTTGTTGCGTCGTCTGGCGATCGACGAGATCGCGGTGACGACGAATCAGGGAATCATGGATCCACTGTTAAAGTTCTTTCGCACGCGCGAGCGGAGGATCCGGAAATGAACTCTAAGTCGCTGTTCATAATCGCGGCATTCGTTGCCGTGCGATCGGCGGCCGGACAGCAAATCAAAGCGGGTGTCATCGTGGCGCCCGATACGGTACAAGTGGGCGATCCGTTCCGCGTCACCGTCGGAGTGCGCGCGCCTCGTGGCGCGACGATAGAGTTTCCGCGCGCGACCGATTCGGCATCCGCGGTGCAATCGCTCGATCCCGTCGTAGTGCGGACGGGCGCGGATACGACAGCCGTCGACCAATCCGCGGATTACCGCGTGGCCGCGTGGGACGTTGGTCGCATCGCGATCCGTCTGCCCGATGTGGTCGTCCGCTACAACGGCGTCGAGCGTCACGTCCCTCTGAGCGCGCAGGTCTTCGTCGCGAGCGTGCTCCCGGCCGACACTGCGCTGCGCGTGGCCAAGCCACCGCGGCCTCTCTTCGAGATCAACCCGTTCCCGTGGTGGATTCTCGCGGCGGCGCTCGCTGCGGCGATCATCATTGGGCTGCTGATCTGGTGGTTGTTCCGCCGTCGGAAGAAACCCCCGAAGGTGATCACGATCGATGCGTTCACGCGAGCGCAAGCAGACTTCCAGCGCATCGAGGCGCTGCGGCTGCTGGATGCCGGTGAGCGCGGACGCTACGTCACGTTGATGATCGAAGTGTTGCGCGACTATCTCGCAGCACGGTACGTGGAAGCGCGGCTGTCGCTCACGAGCACCGAGCTGCACCGGTCCCTGAGCGCGGCGCCGAATGTTCCGGACGACCGGTTGGCGCGTCTGCTCAACGATGTGGATTTGATCAAGTTCGCGCGTCGCCCAGTCAGTGGCGACCGTGCACGCGATCTCGGCCGCGAGGCTCGTGCGATTGTCGCTGACGAGCACAAAGCGTCGAAGCCGACGCCGGAGCGCGTCGCCGCATGATGTCGATCGGTCCCGTGCAGTTTGCATCAGCGTGGGTGTTGACGCTGTTGTTGCTGCTGCCGATCTGGTGGCTCATCCGCGCCCGGCGTCGTCGGTCGGCAATTGTTTTCTCGCGCGTGCCGGTGTTGGCGTCAGGCCCGCGTGCGGGTCGCGGGACGACGCTGCTGCTATTCACGTTGCGCAATCTGCTGCTCGCCTCGACGATCGTTGCGTTGGCGCGTCCACGCGCCGGCGGTCGTGCGGAAGAGGTGACCAGCGAGGGCATCAACATCGTCCTCGCGATCGACCTATCCAGCTCGATGTTGGCGCAGGACTTCCAGCCGCAGAATCGACTCGAGGTCGCGAAGGACGTCGTGAAGCGGTTCGTTGGTGCGCGCACGGCCGACCGCATCGGCGTCGTGGCGTTCGCCGCCGAAGCACTCACACAAGTTCCGCTCACCACGGACTATCCCGTGGTTCAGGGGGCAGTGGACAACCTTGCCGCCGGCCAGCTCGAGGACGGCACCGCGATCGGGACCGCGATCGCGACCGCCGCAAATCGGTTGCGCGATGCGCCAGGACGTTCGCGCGTGATGATCGTCCTGACCGACGGCGAAAACAATCGCGGGGCGATCGACCCGCGCACGGCGGCGAAAGCCGCGGCCGTCTTCGGGATCAAGATCTACACGATCGGCGTCGGCACCGAAGGCATGGCGCCGGTCCCCGTCGGCCGCGGCTTGTTCGGGCTTCGATATGAGAATCGTATCGTGCGTATTGACGAGCCGCTGCTCACCGACATCGCGAAGACGACCGGTGGCCGTTACTTCCGCGCACGCGATGGGGCGGCGCTCCAGCGCGTCTACGACGAGATCAACACCCTGGAGCGCGAACCCGTGCGGACGCGGACGTACGTGCGATTCAATGAGCTGTTCCGTTGGCCGCTCTATGTCGCGGCGCTGGCATTCGTCATCGAGCTGCTGCTAGCGGCGCGCCGAGGACCACTCCCATGAGCGATCTCATTTTCGATTATCCATATCTTCTCGCGCTCGGCGTCATTCTCCCGCTCCTCGCGCTGGCCGTGTTGGGCTACACCTACAAGCGGCGTCGGGCGCGCCTCGAGCGTTTTGGCAACATGGACGTCGTCAGGCGACTGATCCCGCCGAACACGCTCGTATCCCCGCGCTGGCGAATGGTACGGCTGTCGCTCGCGAGTGCGCTCGTTGGGGTGGCGATTGCCGGGCCGCGGTGGGGCGCAGAACGAAGCGTGGTACGGTCGAGCGGCATCGACATGGTGTTGTCGCTCGACGCGTCCCTGTCGATGCTCGCTCAGGACGAACGGCCGAGCCGGCTCGAACGTATGAAGCAGGAGGTGCGTCGACTGCGCGCGGCTTCTCCCGGTGATCGCGTCGGTATGATCGCGTTTGCCGGACGCAGCTATGTGTTGTCACCGATGACGGTCGATGAAGGCGCACTCGACCTCTTTCTGGACAACCTCGACCCCTCGGTCGTCGGCCAAGCCGGCAGCTCACTCGCGCGAACGATTCGCCAAGGAGTCGATTTGCTGACGCTCTCCAAGAGTGGCGCCGACCGTGCGTTGGTCATCATGAGCGACGGCGAAGCATTCGAGCCAATCGAAGACGTCGTGACGGAAGCGAAGCGTGCTGGTGAGGAAGGCGTGAGTCTCGTCACCGTGGGTTTTGGCTCGCCACGGGGAGCAGTGATTCCGATCAAGGCTTCCGATGGCTCGACCACGACCAAGAAGGATGAGACTGGGAATACCGTTGTGACCCTTTACCATCCCGAGTACTTGAAGGCGGCAGCGGAAGCCGCCGGCGGATCGTTCATCGACGCGTCGGAGACCGACAAAGCCGCGCGCGTCAAGTCGGCGCTGGCGACGCTTCGCACGCAGGCGCGCGCCAGCCTGAGCGGCGAGATGAAGACACCGCGGTATCAGTGGCTGCTGTTTCCCGCGCTCTTCCTGCTGCTTCTCGACACGCTGATGCTCGAGCGACGTGGGCGCAGGCGCGTGACCATGCCGGCCGCCGCGTCCGCGGCTGCGTCGCTGGTGCTCGCGTTGATGCTCAACGGGTGCATCGGGATGACGCGCCAGCAACAAGCGGTCGTCTCATATAAGCAGAGTCAGTTCGGGCAGGCAGCGAGCCAGTTCCGTGACGCGATCACCGCTGGCGACAAACGACCGGAAACCATGTACAACCTCGGCACCGCGCTGGTTGCCGGCGACTCGGTGGAATCTGCGGCGGACGTGTTGAACCGACTCGTCGACGAGAAAAACGACGAAATACGCTTTCGGAGTTTGTTCAACCTTGGTCTGGCGCATCTCAAGCCTGGCCTTCAGTCGCCGGCCGGTCAGGACGGCGGTGAGCTCGATTCGGCGCTGGCTGTCTACAAGCAAGCACTGTTGATGCGCCCGGCCGATCTCGATGCAAAGTGGAACTACGAGTTGGCGCTCCGGAAGAAAAAACAGGGCGGTGGTGGCGGCGGCGGCGGTGGCGGCGCCAACAAGTCGCCAAAGGGTCAGACGCCGCAACCACAAGGCGGACTCGGACAGTCCCAGGCCGAGCAGCTCCTCGGCAGTGCGGCGCGTGAAGAGCGCGACGTGCAGTCGAAGAAACAGAAGCAGAACAAGGTCGAGCCTCCGCCGGGAGGAAAAGACTGGTGATCGGCCCGCTCCTCGTGATCGCGCAGATGGCGATTGTGGCGCACGCGCCCGACTCGGCATCGACGTGCGAGGCGGTCGAGATCAGCGTCGCCGTCAGCACGCGGAGCAAATCGCCTCCGACCTTGATCGCGCCATCGCTCGCGCCGTTCGATGTGTTGCGCTCGTCGGCGGTGCCGCGGATTACCTACGACGGCCAGCGCGGCGGCATCATCGCCGAGTATCGATATGTGCTCACGACGGATCACGTCGGCAAGTTTTCGATTCCGGCGTTCGAGGCACGCAGTGGGAACCAGGTGGCGCGGTCACGTCCGATCGCCATGTCGGTTTACGCGCGCACCAGTCGCATTGCACCGACGGTCGTGGCGCGCGCGCGCGTCGACACGAGTCTGGCCGTGAACTTCCGTGCGCTCACGCTGCCAGAGACGGTGTTCGTCGGTCAGCAGGCGAACTATGAAGTCGCCGTATTTCTGAATGAGACTGTGCGCGAGCGGTTGCGTCGCAATCCGACTTTTTTCCCGCCGGACATGCAATCGATGCTCGCCTACGACATGCCGACGCGCGGCGATCCGCCGCGGCGGTCAGTCGGTTCGGGATGTTTCGACGCGCTCGTGTATCAGCGCGCGTTGTTCCCGTTGATGGCTGGGCGGTTCGCGATTCCGCCGGCGCAGCTGGTGTATTCGCTTCCACTTTCGTCGAGCTTCTTCAGCCGCGAGGAAACGCACGAGCTTCAGACGGACAGCACGGTCATCATCGCGGTGGAGCCCCCGCTGCGCGGACGTCCCACCGACTACGGCGGTGCTGTCGGCAAGCTGAGTGTCGCGGCGAGGCTCGACACGGTCGGCTCGCGCGTCGGCGACCCGATGCGGCTCACGGTCCGCGTCACCGGTACGGGAAACGTGAAGCTGTTTCCACGGCCGCAGGTCGGCGTGTCGTGGGGCTCGCTCGTGAAGGGAGACGAACGCGTCAACGTCGACGAAAACTCGCGGCGAATCGCGGGCGCGAAAGAGTTCGATTGGGTATTGACGCCGAAGATCGCCGGCGAGCTGGATCTGCCGCCAATTCGCTACTCGTATTTCAATCCGGACACACGTCAGTACGAGGTCGCGTCGACGAACACGGCGCGCGTGCGCGTTCGGCCGGGAACACTCGCGTCGAGCGACACAGCGCGAACGGATGCGCTACTCGCGCTGCGGACGGAGTATCGCGGAGCGCCGCGGCCGCCTGTGCACGAGCATCCGCTCTTTTGGGCGTTCCTTGCGCTGGTACCAGTGCCGGCTTTTACACTTCGAGTTCGCGAACGCAAACGGCGGTCTGTACCGCGTCGGCCTGATCGCGTCACGCGACTCGGGGATCTCTCAAAGGACGCAAAGGCATCGCGCGACGCGTACGCGATTCGCCGCGCGTACGCCGGTGCGCTCGCGGAACGTCTGCGGCTCGATCCCGAGAGCTTCACGCGCCCTGGCGCGTTGGCGCGCGCCCTTCGGCGGCGCGGTGTGACGAACGAGCTCGCCTACGAGTCTGAGCGGTTCCTCCGGCAGCTCGACGAAGCCGCGTTTTCCCGCAAGGGCAAACTCGTTGACAATGCGGCGCAGCGCGCGGCGAAGCTCTTTCAGTCGATTGACAGTGAAGCGTTGCCTCCATCGCGCATCCCGATGCGCGCGGTGTGTGTGATCGGCCTCCTGGCGATTGGCGTCGCCACGGCGAATGCATTGAATGCGGATGCTGCGCGTCAGGCGTTCCATCAAGGCGTCGAGGCATACGACCGTCACGATTTTGTCGCGTCGCGTGAATCGTTCATCGAAGCCGTCTCGGAGGAGCCGCGCGCACCGGACGCGTGGGCCAACCTCGGGACTGCGGCGTGGGCGGCGGCCGACACCGCACGCAGCGTGGCGTCGTGGCAGCATGCGCTGCGCATCGAGCCGTTCGCGTCTGACGTTCGCGACCGCGTCGAGCTCGCGCACGCGCTTCCTTGGACGTCTGCCGGCTTCGTGCCGGCGTTGCCGCCCGCGTGGTTGTTCAACTTCGCGGCGCTTGTGTGGATCGCAGCGTGGGGAAGTGCCGCTTATCGCGCTCGGCGCGGCGCGCCGTTCGACGGTCGTCGCGTCGTGATGGCGGCGGTGATCGCCGGAGTTTTCGCGCTCGGTGGCTTCGCGCTTCGCGAGCGATTCTCTGGACGCGATCTCGCGGTGATGCGTCATACCGCATCGCTGACCAACGAACCGCAGCTCGGCAGCGAACGGGGCGCGAGCGCGATGGTCGGCGAGGTCGTCCGCGTGACGGGTCGTCAAGGCGCCTGGAGTCGAGTGGTGCTGGACGACGGTCGCGATGGGTGGATCGAGAATGCGGTGCTGATGTCGTTGGACACGCGGGACGTCGATCAGATTCGCGTGAACTAGCGATTCCTCAGAAAAAATGCTCGTCGGCCAGAAAACCGGTCGGGCAACGGCGAGCAAACGGAGCGACAGAAACGGAATGGCGACGGCAAGAGCGTGACCTATCTGAATCGATTCTCGAAGAAGATGCGGTAGAAGCGCGTCTGCTTTCTGCATGATGAACGTCGAAGAAAGAATCGATGATCGTTCGCGCTCTCCGTTGCCTTTCCGTTTTGGTCTTTCGTTCACTACCGTTGCCCGACCGGTTTGCGGACCACTTCGCAGCCGATTGACGCTAAGCGCCCGCGTCCGGTAGCTTTGCGCGGTGTCCGTCGCATCCCTTTCACGCATCGCCGTTCTTCCGAGCGCAGTTGCTGACCAGATCGCCGCCGGCGAAGTGGTCGAGCGACCAGCATCGGTCGTGAAAGAGCTCATCGAAAACGCACTCGACGCCGGCGCGACGTCCATCGACGTCGCAATCGAGGACGGCGGACGTCAGACGATTCGAGTGAGCGACGACGGCATCGGCATGACGCGCGACGACGCCGTATTGTCGCTCGCCCGGCACGCGACCTCGAAGATCCGCACAGCGAACGATCTCGTCGGCGTGCGCAGCTTCGGCTTCCGCGGAGAGGCGCTCGCGGCGATTTCGTCGGTCTCACATCTCGAGCTCGAGACGGCGCCGCACGACGGCGCTGGAACGATCGTTCGCGCCGCTGGCGGTGCGGTGCTCGAGGTGGCCGAAGCGGCACGCCGACGTGGAACGACCGTGAAGGTCTCTCGTTTGTTCTACAATGCGCCAGCGCGACACAAGTTCCTGCGCGGACGTCTCTCCGAGTGGCGCGCGATACTCGACGCCATCGGAGCGATGGCGCTGACGCGACGCGACGTCCGTGTTTCGGTTGCACACGACGGCAAGAAGGCGCTCGTGCTGCCGGTCGCTTCGGTGCTTCGCGATCGACTGGCGGGAGTCTACGGGAGCGAGTTCGCCGCACGGCTGCTCGACGTCGACGACCTCTCGGGTACGACGCACGTCGCAGGGCTCGTCGAGCGGCCATCGGACGTCGGCACCGCCACGCGTCGCGTTTTCGTTTCGGTGAACGGCCGTGCGGTGCGCGACATCGGAATCGTTCGCGCTGCGGAAACGGCCTATCGCTCGACGATTCCCGCTGGTGTGAGGCCGACGTTGTTCCTCGACGTGGTCGTCGCCGCCGATTCGGTCGACGTGAACGTCCATCCTGCCAAAGCGGAAGTGCGGTTTCGAGATCGTTGGCAAATCGAGCGTGTGGTAGAAACCGCAGTGCGTCGTGCGCTCGGTACATTCGACGCGGGGGCGTTGTTCGGACGCCCGGCGTGGGTCGTGTCGCCTGCGCCCCTCTCGAATATCCAAGCGCCCGTCGACGTCGAGGCATTGCAGCCGCCGAGCGACGACCCGCGCGGCGGGTTGTTCGAGGGCGAACCAGAACCGTCGTCGATCATTGCCGACACTCCTGTCGACCACGCCGCGGGCCCACGCCAAACTGTCGACGTTCCGCCGCTGACGCAGTTGCAGCGGACGTACCTCATGTTCGAGCACGACCAAGGCATCGTGCTCGTCGATCAGCACTCGGCGCACGAGCGTGTGTTGTACGAGCAATTCATGCGCGCGCTCGAGCAGGGCGAACAACCAGGCCAGCGTCTTCTGTTCCCGATGACGCTGCACCTCGGTCCGGCCGAGAGCGAGGCGTTCGAGCAACACCGCGAGCTGTTCGAGCGATTGGGCTTCGAGATCGAAGGATTCGGCGGTCACACGCTCCTCGTGCGCGCTGTGCCCATGCCACATCCGCGCTTTGATCCGGAACGGTGCCTCCGCGAGACGCTCGCGGCGCTCACGGGCGATCGCGAAGCCGGCGCACACGCGCGACACGAGCGCCTCGCCGCGACGGTTGCCTGCAAGGCCGCGATCAAAGCTGGCGACGCGCTGTCGCCCGCGGAGATGCGAGCGCTGTTCATCGCGCTGCGCGACACGACGCTTCCGGCGCACGACGTGCATGGACGAGCGACGATCGTGCAACTCGCGTGGGACGAGATTGAGCGACGATTCGGCCGTCGCTGACATCCCGGTCATCTGCGGACCAACGGCCGCCGGGAAAAGCGCGATCGCGATGTGGATTGCCGAGCGTACACCGGTCGCGATCGTCAGCGCGGATTCTCGCCAGATCTATCGCGGCTTCGACATCGGTACTGCGAAACCGACGGCTCGAGAGCGCATGCTTGCGCCGCATTACGGCGTCGACGTCGCCGATCCGACGGAGCGCTATTCAGCTGCCGCGTGGGCGGCGGGCGCGAGCGAATGGCTACACGAGAGCGCGCGCTTGCGTCGGACGCCTCTCGTCGTCGGAGGAACGGGACTGTATCTGCGCGCGCTCTTCGAGGGGTTGTTCGACGAGCCCAAACTCGACCCAGCGCGTCGCGCCGAGCTGTCCGCCTTCACCGAGCGGCTCGACATCAACGAGCTTCGGCGGTGGGCGCGCGAGCTGGATCCGCCACGCGCCCACTTGGGGCGGACGCAGCTCCTGCGCGCGATCGAAATCGCGCTGCTCACCGGCCATCGAATGAGCGATCTGCACCGCGACCGCGCGCGGTCGTCGAGTTGGAACCCCCGCTATCTTCTGGTGGACCCGGGACCCGCGTTGGCCGAGCGAATCGCCGCGCGCGTCGATGAGATGCTCGACCACGGATGGTTAGACGAGGTGCGGCGTTTGATGGATGTGATTCCGGCGGATGCTCCAGCGTGGAATGCGACGGGGTATGACGCGGTGCGGCGGCTCGTGTCAGGCGAGATGACGCGAGCAGCAGCGCGCGACGAGATCGTCGTCCGCACACGGCAGTATGCGAAACGTCAGCGCACATGGTTTCGGCACCAGCTTCCAGCCGAGCGCGTGACGCGTGTGAATCCGTTGGCCGACTCGTGGCGGGCGACGGTGGAAGCTTGGCTTCGTCCGGTCGTTCCCGACGAGATCGGCGCGTGAAGATCGGCATCACGTGTTATCCGACGTACGGTGGATCGGGCGCCGTCGCAACCGAGCTGGGAATCGCGCTCGCGCGGCGCGGCCACGAGATCCATTTCATCACGTACCAGCAGCCGTTTCGTCTGCCGGCGTTTTCACCGCGCATCTTCTTTCACGAAGTCGAAGTCGGGCGCTACCCGCTGTTCGAGTATCCGCCGTACGATCTCGCGCTGGCGGTGCGCATGCACGAGGTGGTGCAGTCCGCGAGGCTCGACTTGCTGCATTGCCACTACGCCATCCCGCACGCGACCAGCGCCTGGATCGCGAAGGAGATGTTGCATCAGACGCGGTCGGACATCCGCGTCGTCACGACACTGCACGGCACGGACATCACGATCGTCGGGCAGGATCCGTCGTTCCGTCCAATCACGAAATTCTCAATCGAGAAGTCCGACGGTTTGACGGCGGTGTCTCGGTATCTGCAGAGCGAGACGCTCACGACGTTCGGGTGCACGGCGTGTCGCATCGAGGTGATCCCGAATTTCATCGATCCGGCCGTCTACGACCGCTCGCGGTACACGTCGATCCTCGACGAGCAGCTGGCGTCGAACGCGCACGTGTTGATGCACGTGTCGAACTTCCGGCCGGTGAAACGCGTGAAAGATGTCGTCCGCATCTTTGGGCGCGTCGCGTCGCGCGTCCGGTCGGTGTTGCTGATGGTCGGCGATGGTCCCGACCGCATCGATGCCGAAGCCGAAGCGCGCGAGCTCGGGATCCAGGACAAAGTCTTCTTCCTCGGGAAGATCGAGGCGGTGGCACCACTCCTCGCCGGCGCGGATCTGTTCCTGTTGCCGTCGGGCAGCGAGTCGTTCGGACTGAGTGCGCTCGAGGCGCTGGCCTGCGGCGTTCCGGTGATCGGCTCGGACGCTGGCGGCCTTCCCGAGGTGGTGCGCGACGGCGAGACCGGTGTGCTGCGACCAGCCGGCGACGTCGAAGGGATGGCCGAAGCGGCCGTTTCGATCCTGACTGACCGCGAGCGGTGGAACGCGATGAGCAGGCTGGCGGCCGCCGACGCGCGCGAGCGCTTCTCGCTCGACGAAGTGGTCGCCACGTATGAGCAGTTTTATGAGTACACGCTCGGCTTACCGTCGAAGTTCGTCGAGGACCTCCGACCCTCTCAACTGTGACCGCACTTCAAATACTTGCCTCGGGCACGACCCCCCTCGGCGCCCGCCAAGCGCTCGTCCTCGGCATCATCGAAGGGATCACGGAGTTTCTGCCGATCTCCTCGACGGCACATCTGATGCTCGCGAGCAATGCGCTGCGCCTCGCCGACACGGAGTTCCTCAAGAGCTTCGAGATCATCATTCAGCTCGGCGCGATTCTCTCCGTGGTCGTGTT
>Ga0126377_10001211_pt1 | contig 16634 bp, 14 predicted proteins | sample PanSoiMetPlot_22_FD_92647 | JGI IMG/M metagenome (GOLD analysis project Ga0126377, IMG submission 92647) | Tropical forest soil microbial communities from Panama - MetaG Plot_22 | ecosystem: Environmental > Terrestrial > Soil > Tropical forest > Bulk soil | place: Panama | collected 2016-02-17 | reverse complement strand
GGACTACCCAACCGGGTCTTTGGTCTACAAAGTGGTGGCCACCGACGTAGACGGTCGCACACAGACCTGGGAACCGTTCAAGCGGGCGCCGACGCAGCTCACGGTGATTGCGGGCGAGCCCACGACGAAGCAGTAGCGCCAGGGCTAAGAACGGCGCCGCTGAGGGCTGCGCCGCAAAGGCTATATTGGAAGGGCGATTACTGCGGCCCCCTGTCCATACCGCAAACCCAAAGCAGCCGACTGACGCTGGCGAATCGGTCGATAGTTCGATCGATGGGCGATCTTTGCAGATTGATCTGGTGCACCTTGACCGGGTTGTTCCGATCGCGTGCTGCGTTGGAAGCCGAAATCCTGGTGCTTCGGCATCAGCTCAACGTTCTGCGGCGCAGCTGTCGAGGCGGGTGGCCCTCAGCACGATAGACCGGCTGTTGTTTGTTGGCCTCTATCGACTGGCGGTCGTCGCGAGCTTCTGTGGGTAGGCGTCACGGCGCGCCCGACGGCGGAATGGATTGCCCGGCAACTGACCGAGGCATACGGGTGGCAGCGGACGCCGCGCTACATTATTCGTGACCGTGATCGCGCCTATGGCCAAGCCCTTCTCAGCCGGCTGCGAGCGATGGGTATCCGTGATCGGCCGATTGCAGTGCGGTCGCCGTGGCAGAACGGATGTGCGGAGCGGCTCATCGGATAGATCCGGCGGGATTGTCTTGACCATGTTGTTGTGTTTGGCGAGCGGCACCTTCGTCACCTGCTCGGGACGTATCGAGGCTATTACAATGAGGCCCGCACGCATTTATCACTGGAGAAGGATACGCCGATCCCGCGCCGTCCAGGCCATCGGTCAAACGTTGGCCGTGCCGGTCCTGGGTGGGCTTCACCACAAGTATGTTCGAGCGTAAGTTTCCGACAGGGACAGGACCAAGAAACTATTTATCGGGCAGAGAAGTGAGCCGATCGTTCATCGTCCTCAGACGAGCACTCATGACACGCATTACGCCGAATGCGAAAAAAGGCGTTTGCTGCACAAGAAACAAGAAGCGCTTCTCGTCAACTGGAACGACAACACTCTCACTGATCGCGCGGGCGCTAGCGCTCCGCGTATGTTCGCTGATCAAAGCCATTTCGCCCAAAATTCCGCCCGCGGACACAGTCTCGAAAACGTGATTGCCGTCGATGACCTGCACCTCCCCAGATTTCACGACGTACATGTGACGTCCAACATCGCCCTTCTTAAAAAGCTCCTGCCCAGGCTGGAGGGTGACGACATCAGTCTCGCTACGAAACAGTCCGAGAAAGTCATTGGCCATTTGTCCCCCCTGGGCGGGTCCCTGGTGGACATTACCCCGCGGAGGACTTTGGGTACCTGTGACGAAAGTCACAGCTGCCAAAGATTTTCGATCCCTGTCCTGCGGTGAACGTCGGGGATTCGAGGAAACGCTTGATTCTGTTGGTTTTTAGTCCTCGGCGGACCTCGCAGACGGGGTGGGACAAGTTTTGATCTGACTAAGCTTTCCCCGAGATGGGCGCATAGACCAGCCCAATGGGCGGGGCCCCCGCGGAACCCTCCTTGGGCCGTTTCTCAGATTCTCGTTTCCCCTTCCCGGCCGCGGACGTCATCACAGCGGACATGGGTGGCGAACACGAGGACTGGATCGCTTATCCGATGCTGACCGCCAGAAAGACAACAGCCAGAATGAGAGCGCTGCAGGCGGCAGCTCCGATTCCGGCTTTCATGGCCTCGTCCATGCTGTCGAAAAACCGATCCGTGGCGCGAATCAAGGCAACCATTGGACTTCACTTTCTCTTGGAGCACACGTTCAGAACGGCTGCTCGACGTTGAGCACCGGGAAGTTGGCGATGTCGGCGTTTGAGAGCAGAGCCGCGATGTCGATTCTGGCGCTTCCAGGAGCGGGGCCAGCCGGCTGCCCGTTGCTATTGGCCCAAACCGACCCTGCGACGGCGACCACTGCGACCACAGCGACGGCAAGCGTACGGCGCGTGAGGTGGGATTTTGCATTGGCATAGGCGGTCATGGCGTTCCTCATAGGCTGGTGTCGGTACGTACGACTAGCCCACGGAGACGACGCACACCTGTGACGCATTTCACAGGTGCTCAGAAAATTCTTTAATCCATATCTGCGTACCGCTCCGCGCGCGACCGGGCTAGGCGAAGGGAGAAATCTTTGACAGCTGTGGGATGCGTCACAGGTGTCGGTCATCCTCGTATGCCCACCGATGGGCCTGCCTTTGACTATCGCTGCAAGACTTCGATAGCCCGGTTGGCGAAGCTAAGCCGTTCGGTCATCACCGTGACCACGTAGGCGAGCAAAGCCTGCAACAGCGCGGGATTCGTCCTTCGAACACGTTCGAATGCATCGGCTTTGAGAACGTACAGGACGCTATCTACCTCGGCCTCGATCGTCGCGCTGCGCGCCTGACCGGCGATGAGGCCCATTTCGCCGATCGTGGTATGCGGTCCGAGGCTACGCACGCGAACCTTGGGCCTGTTGCCTCCGTTCACAACGACGCTGACGCGACCCTCCAGGATAAAATGCATGGCGTCGGCAGTGTCACCCTGGCGAACGATGATTTCTCCAGCGGCGACTTCGAGCCGGTGGCACTCCTTTGCCAGATGATAGGCGTGCTCGGCGCCGACCATCTGAACCAGCCACGCAAGCAGCGACCTGGCCTCGCTTCCGGGCGCATGATGCGCATTGATGATCGCGTTCTCGCACTGCTCGAGCGCGTGATCGAGGTCGCTCATCAGCAAGACGCCGTCGTCCGAGATCACGCCGGTAACCCGGAAGGTGCTCTCGATCTCGCGCGTCATGTTCACCAGCGCCAGCCGTGTTCCGTAACCATCCGCCACCTGCTTGATCTGCCTGAAGCTGTTGGTGGCCGACGAATCGATTCCGGTCACCAGCCGCAGATCGAACAACAGAAAGCGACAACGCGGCCGTGCTGCGAACAATGCCTTGATGTGCTCATGCAGCCGGCTGGCCGAGCCGAAGAACAGATAGCCCTGTAGGCTGATGCCTTGAAGTTCATCACCGTGATCTGTCAGCACCGCGAGTTCCTCGGGCCGGCGATCGAGTGAAGAGCGATACTCGGAGCCGTCAAAGCTGAATTTGATCACCGGAACCCGGCTGGCACTGAATGCGAACGTGGCACAGCCGATCACAACGCCGATCAAGAGCCCGGCGACGAAGCCCCACTTGATGATGATGAACGCGATCGCGAGCAGGGACAGATATTCGGGAACCGCAAGTCGGCGCGACGAATCGACAAGCCATCTATAGAGTAGATCGGCCCCCAGGTAGAACAGCAGCCCTCCCAATACGCATTTGGGCACGTAACCGAGAAAGCTCGAATCGACCGCAATGACCGCTGCCGAAATCGCAGCCACCGTCATGGCCGAGATGCGGCCGGTCGCGCCGGCCAGGTAGTTGACCGTCGTCCGGCTCAGCGAAGTGACGCTGATGTAGCCACCCAGCGCCGCAATGGCGAGATTAGCGATACCGTGGGATTTGAGCTCCCGGTCGAGATCCGCCTCCCGCCGCGCAGCAAGCTCGATCCCGGTGGTATTGAGCAAGAGCGTGATGGCGACCACGAACACGACCGAGAGGATGTCGCCGGACAGCGAGGGAAGCATCTCCCAGGGAAATCGACGCAACTCGTCGCCATGCCAGGGCGCTGCAAGCCCGGCGTCCGATTGCGGTCCAAACATCCAGCCGCTTGCCTGTGCGTCGCCCAGCGGAATACCGAATGACAACAGCGCTAGGTGGACCACCACCACGGCGCTCAATAGCAGGGCCGGCAGCGCGAAAGAGTTGCGGAGCCAACGCCGGCCGAGAAACAGTGTGATCGCGACCGCCGCGGCTGCCAGCAGCTTGGCAGCGGCCGATGAATTGAACAGCGCACCCGCGCTATCGATGGCGAAATGCTGGCCGCTCGTCACTTGCGCGCCACCGGCGACGATCAACCAGCCGGTCGCTCCGAGGAACCCGCCGATGACGGGATAGGGGACGAAGCGGATCGCCCGCCCCGCCCGCGTCATTCCAAGCAGAAGAAGCACTGCTCCGGTCAGGGCCGTGACAAGGGCCATGAGCATGACTGCGTGCTTCAGAAGATCGTTGCTAGCACCCTGGGCGACCAGCCGACGGACAAAATCGGCAACGAGCACCGCCAGGACCGCAGAGGTCGGGCTGTCGGGCCCAGCTATCGCAATGGGGAGCGTGCTGCGCAGCCCGATCACCAACGCTCCGATCGAAGTGGAAAGTAGACCAATCGCAATCCCATATCCAAGCCATCCCGACAGCGGGCCGGAAAAAATCAACGTCGCAAAAGACAGGCAATAGGCGACCGACAGAACGCTGCAAATTGTGCCGGCGAAGAGGTCTTGAAGCCGCACAAGCAGGACTCGGGTTTCCTGCGTGCGGTCGGCGGGTAAGGTCTCGGCGACGAGCAAACCCTTCCGACCGATGGCGCTTTTGCAGCGCGCGAGCGTGCTAATGCACCACCTGCGCCCGTCCTGTCGCGCGCGCGCGGCGGCCGGCCATGCGGCCACCGCGCCGCCCAACATGGTGATCAACCCGCGTCGGCTCATCTGCCTACCCCCAAGCGCCGAATACCAGGTCGGCTCAAGGGAGAATCTACGTTGTCGCACCTCGGTCGTATGTGAATTGGGTTACACGGGATGGCAGCCCTTGGCTGTGACATGTCTCAGGTGGCCAAATCGGTCCTTTCGACCGACGCCTGCGGGGATGAAACAGATGCCATCCGCCGGCGCCTCACGGCGCTGCCCCTCGCTGCGAACCCGCCCTCGTTAGCGCTGGCGTTCCTGCGCAGGATTGATATCAATCTGCTATCGTGCAGCTGGTTTCTTGTGCTCCGGCCTATCGAAGAGGTGAACCCCATGAAGAGGCACGCCGCAAGGTTGATCTGTCTATTTCTTATTCTGTCCTTTCCTGCATCAGCTGCGGAGACTTCCATTCTGGGCACATGGAGACTTCAATCATTTGTGCGGGAAGTGATTGCCACAGGTCAGCGCAACAACGAATTTGGTGAAAAGCCCGATGGCTACATTAGCTATTTGCCGGAAGGTCGCATGCACGCAATCCTAACAATAGACGACCGCATGTGGCCGGGTGGTCCCGTGCCGCCGAACGATAGAAAAATAAAGATCGGCACAACGATAGGATACGCCGGCACTTACACGATGGCAGGTGATAAGATCACCCATCATATCGAATTCTCCTCGAATCAAAATTGGACAGGAACCGAGCAGGTACGGTTTTACAAACTCGATGGCGATACGTTGACCATCACGACCGCTATCAGTAGGAGCCCAAAGGATGGACAGGATGCTCGGACTGTTGCGGTATGGAAGAGAGTTAAATAACTACGGCACGTGCTGATGGCGACTGTGCAATTATTGCGCTCTCCCCTCGACATCCATTAGCCTGACGCCAGATTGCTGAACGCGCCGCCCCAGCGGCGCATCTTTCCTCAACGCCATGTGAGTGCGCACTTCATTATTGTACACCGCATAAGATGACAGAATCTGCCGTAGGTGCGCTTCGCCAAAGAGAGCGCTCGGTCTAGGCACTCGCGCCTCACGGGGCCCATAGGGACACGGCAATTCCACCCATCTGCGATGTGTGAGCGCTGTGTAAGGATCGGCCCCAAGGCAAAATTACCTAGCAGATTCTGATGCTTGCGCCAACACTCCCGAAGCAGGCTCGCGGGCGCACCGATAGCCTGAGGAAAGGCTGCCGAAATTTTGGTTGCCAGTGACCCAGATCACACGCGATGCGGCATTCACTTGGTACATTCCAGTCATACCGATTGGATGGAGGGCCGCCATGACCTTAACTTCGGATGGCAAGTGGATCGTGATCCATTCAGCGCTAGTCACGCTGTTCATGTTGTCGTGGGCGTACATTCCTGCGTAAGGCGCCCTCGTTGCGGACCACCAAGCATCGCGGTACTTGGACCAAGCTGCGATGAAATTTCCCGGCGGCCCGATTGAGCCTCCCCACAGCTTAAGACGGTCGCCATGCCCCGGGCACTTCCTCCCCCCGGGGCCTTTCTTTCTCCGTTGCAATTCAATCCGCCTCACAGCGCGAGCAGGCGCACCACCGCGGGGCCGATGGCCGCGGCCGCCTTCGTAAGAACGTGGCGTGACGGTGCGGCGGGTGAAAAAGGACGATCCCTGTCCGACGTGCGACCCGGAGCACGTTCCGCGAGTGAACGCCAAAAGGCCACATCTGCGCAGCGGAGATGGCGCCGAAGACCTGAGTGCCGAGAGGTTCTCCGAGATGGCTCGCATTCATCTTTGGCGCCAGATGGACGGAGCGGCGCTGGTTCACGGAAGAGCAACCCGTCGGATCTTGCTGGCGCAGGGGGCTAGCGAGAAGACGGATCTGTTTGTGAGAAGGCTCACACACGGCCTGGCACATGTGTGGTCAACTCGGATAACCGGCTCTTCAAAACGGGGACATTGCGATGCGCAACACAACGAAACAGGGAGATCCTTGCCCTAAGTGCGGCACCCACCTGCGCTCCATTTTGTGCGCGCGCTGCTACGGAACGGGTAAGTCTGGCCAGCGCGACTGCAAGAACTGCGGCGGGACCGGAACAACGATAGGATGCCCGAATTTCCGTTCTCACAGGTTGTGGCCTTGGAACACAAAGATTCGCTCTCCATCACATGCCTAATAGCTGTTTCATTTTTCGTGCGGTTGTTTTGATCGCGACCAAGATAGCCGCTTGAGGTCAATCTGGCCTCCGAATCGGCTCGGAGAACAATGATGACAACGTCATGCTCGCGATTGACGAGAGGTGCCGTCCTTCACGCAGGCGACCAGGACTTACGTAATCTATTGCTGCAGACCGACAGGCCCCTCGCGTTCAGCCCGAAAGACGTTGCCGTAAAGGTTTGCAATCCACTGCCGTCCGCTCGAAGTCACGTTCAGATAGCGGACCGCAGTCTGAACGTGTGGGGAGATGCTATTCCAGTAGAATTCTGAATATAGATCGACCAGATCCGCGGGCGTAGCATAGCCAAACTGCTTGTTCATCCCGACCTCTTCGAATTCATGGTAGAGCGCATTGGCTTTGCGCAGGTAGCGTGGATCACCGAGCTGACCAATCATGTCGGCAGCCCGCAGCAACGCCCCTTCTTCCTCTGTTTCATCTTCGTTAGCAGTAGAAACTGGAAATCGCGTGAATTCGATGGCGCGAGCAATCCGCTCGGCTTCGAGGCCCTCGATCGCCTCAATCCGGGTCAGTACGAACAGCTTCGAGCGATCGACGTGGTAAGGCGCAAGGGCCGCATCGGAGGATCCGCGCGGCAGACACGCTTTGCCTCCTCTCGCGTCGATAACGACTCTGTCATCCCCGTCCCCTGTGAGGATGCCGCGAACGTAACCAATGTCATGCATAAGGCACGCCACGATGAAATGTGCGTAGTCGCCGGGCAGCGTGGGGGTGAGCAGCGCCCGGCCCCTCATGATGTCATGGCCAACCAGGGTCACAAGCATTGTGTGCTCGACATTGTGGTAAAGCGCGTCACTGTTGCCAATGCATTCGAGCGCAAGCCGGGCAACGGATGGAATGAGTTCGGTTAGACGGGCGTGCGAAGAACCGAATCTGCGCTTCATATCGGACGCCAGGAAGGAGCCCAATGCTTCGGCAGCCAACTCAGGAACAGTGATCATGAAGTGCAGCCTGGCAATTCAGTAGCATGATGCCGAAGGCAAGAGCCTCCGGCCAAGGAACCGTCACCGTCAGCTAACACTTGCGCACCGAACCGGGCAGCGGTCGACCGCACCTCTTGAGCGCCACTGGAGCGGGTAAACGCGGAGTCATCGGGCCGTTTAGCTGCCGCGGCGCGGGGAGCCTCAACCCTGACCATTCCGTGCCCCTTTTGACCGCCCACTTCGAGCTCGCAGTATGGAACCGACGACCGCATGCGCGGAGCAAGCATAGATGCGATCAATTAGCCGTCGGAAGCCGAGTATGATTGTGCCACCACCGGAGTACCTACTCTATAACATGCGGTCCGCACGTGCCTGTGACCTATGTCACAGGCAGATTGACGAGTTAGACAGCTTCAGCGTTTAAGCAACGCTGGGCGCAACCGCGGTCATTGCCAAATCGCCGTCTGCGGAATCGGAATCATGGCGGTAAGGCCGCGCCCATAGCCTCTTGCAGTCCATGGCCGGATGGTCGCTGGCCTGGCAGGTGCTTTGCCAGTGAACTATTGGCGTCGAGAGGTCGAGGGGCGAACCCGCGCACGTCGCGGCTCCGCATCCTGGTCGCCTAGGGCGTCGGCAATTTTTTCCAGAGCGGTCCTATCGGTGACCGTAATCGAACCCTCTACAATTTGAATAACCCCATTCCGCTGCCACTTGCTAAGACACCTGTTCACGCTTTCCCTGGCGCCGCCCACCATATTCGCCAATTCGCGTTGACTGAATTGAATTTTCGTCGTTTTTGTCACCGCCGAGTTGATCTGACCATTTAGAATTCGCAGCATCGCTTTGGCCAGCCTGACAGAAAGCTGCATCAGGGCAACTTCGGCGAAAGCTTGATCGGTGCGCCGTAGCCGGTCACACAGGATTTCGACGAGTTTGGGCCAAGCCGAAGGGTTTCGCTCGAAGAACGACAGAATATCATTGCGATCCAAAACCGCTAACGTGCATGCTGTCTCTGCAACAGCATCGGCTGATCGTTCCTTCCCGTCCAAAACTGCAAGTTCGCCGAACACTTCTCCGGGCTGAATGATCGTGAGCAACAACTCCTTGCCATCCGCGGACGGTACGCTGATCCGTATCGCTCCGCTGAGCAGCGCCATCATTTGACTTCCAGGTGATCCGATCGCGAAGACAGTCTCGCCCGCATCGTAGGAGCGAATGCGCGCTCGGTCGGCAATCGCTGCACGTTCATCAGCGTTCAAACCGCCGAACAAATGACAATTCCCGAGGAGATGACGAGCCTCCTTTAAAGTCCCTTTTTCGAGCGCCATGACCCCGGTCTCACAACCCCAAGGAACAGACCTTATCTGCTGCTCGCAACCATGTATCCGCCAGCGAGCCTCCGTCAAGCGGCAACCCTGCCGGAGGCTACGGGACGGCCGGTTGGCCAAGCGGCGCACAGACCTCGTCGGCCGAGAGCATCATGTACACCCAGTCGGGCACAACGGCAAAGTCGCTGCGATCGAGCCGTTCTTCGGCCTCGACCGCCACGCACGCGCAAAGGAGGCCGCAGACATGTTTGCACGCCGTGATCTCTTCGATGAGGCTGGCAGCCGAGTATCGGCTGGCGTGGGGCGTCCATTGAGATCCCTGACCGCAGCTTCGGTTCCGCAAACCTTGTTGCCCGCTGCCGGCTACGGCTATCCGAGCGAGCCCGTCGACTAATATGTGAATTAGCTCACACGCATCATTGCTCGATACGTCTAAGCTCCTGCCGAGAGCGTTAGTGTTGGTTGTGCTCAAGTCGCGATCATGATCCGAGTGGATTGGCTTATTCCTTGCTTCGATGTGTCGCGTGGTTCGACACTGACAAAAATTGCATGTACGAGACATCGACATCAACACACGAGTTCGTTCCAGAGAGAGCGACGAAACAGTGTTGTACGGGACATCGTTCGCGAGCTGTGCTATTCCTATCGAGAAAACTGGAGCAAGCGGTGCAACGAATCCGATGTGTGACATATGCCGTCGCCGCCGCCGGCCTCTTTGCATTGATGCCTGAGGCCTCGGCTGATGAGGTACTAAGACTTGCGGTTGCGCAACGTGGGGCTTGGGATTCCGCAGCGCCGCAACTTGGTCAGTCAGCCGGCATTTTCAAGAAGCACGGCATCGTGCTCGATTTGCTCTATGTTGAAGATGCGGGCGAGGCCGAGCTCCCCGTGGCCTCAGGCAAGGCCGATGTGGGCCTGCCAGTAGGTCTGATGGGCGTGTTGCGCGCGTACGTCAGAGGCGCTGCCATACGGATCATCGGTGCCAGCCTGACGGGCTCCGCCAACTACTGGTACGTGGCCGCGAACTCCTCGATTAAGACAATCAAAGACATCAATGGCAGAACGATCGGTCATCCGAACAGCGGCGATACTGGCCGATACGATGTGTTCGACCTCATGAAGCAATACGGGGTCAGGGCAACGCCGATATCGAAGAACGGTGCCGCGGCCACGTTCGATTCAGTTATGTCGGGTCAACTCGACGTCGGCTGGGCAACCCCCCCGTTTGGCATAGATGCAATCGAAGGCGGGCAGATTCGCATTGTCGCGCGCGCAAACGACGTGCCGACCATCCGAGACAAGACCGTTCGTGTCGTGGTCGTGAATACCGACACCTTGCAGAAACGCAAAGATGCTCTTGCTCGTTTCATGGGTGCCTATCGAGAAACCCTCGAGTGGATGTATTCAGACCCGGCTGCACTCAAGAGTTACGCCGAGTTTGCCGGAGTATCCGAAACGCTCGCCCGCCGCCTCCGTGATGAGTTCTTTACGAAGAAGTTGCTATCGCCCGACAGCATCGTCGGTCTAAAGTCGGTCGTCAAAGAGGCGGTAGCCTTGAGCTACATTCGGGCACCCTTGGCGAAGCAGCAGACCGCCGAACTGATTCAACTCCCGGCGGTCAAGAGCATTGGCGCATGGTTCCGCGTTTTCTCTCCGCAGTCGCCATGATCATCCACGACTTGTCGCAGCGGTAGGCGATTCTGCTCGCGCCAAACAAGCACCGTGAGGGATTTGTCGTGCTGAGTGCGACTGCTACCGATGGGCGCCGGCCTGTCGCGAGCTCAATGGGTCTCCTTGTCGGCAGTATTGCCGCCGCTCGCGACCGATCCGAAAACCGTCCGGGACAGGAGGGCGGCCAGCGCAATCGGGAATTCCTTGTCGCTGAATTACCGGGTGATCCGCGAACACGATAGCAGTCTGGTGAGTGCGATGAATATCGGCATGCTCTGTCCGGCGACAATGGCAGATCTTCCAGCCGGCGTATTGGCGGAGAGTAGCCAGATCCCGGGTTGGCTGATTTCGCTCGGCATCGATCCCAGCAGACTCACGCTCGAGGCAATGCTATCTCGTTTTGAAGCTTTTGCGCTGGCAAGCATCAACATTGCAAACGTGCTCGCTCTGTTCGGAGCGATCTTCTTTGTCGCTACACTATTGATGCGGACAATCGTGCCGTTGCGTGTCTCCGCTATCATCAGCGACCTGTTCTTCGTGGCTTACGCGGTGCTCGCCAATTCGGTCACAACGTTTATTCTGTATATTCTGTTGCTGCCCATCAACGTTGTCCGCCTCTACCAGATGCTCAAACTCATAAAGAAGGCGCGGATTTCGGCGCAAGGCGATCTGTCGATGGACTGGCTCAAACCATTCATGACACGACGCAAATATCGCAAGAACGATATACTGTTCCGCAAAGGTGAAACGGCCAATGAGATGCTTTTCATCGTCACGGGAAAATGTCTGGTGAAAGAAATTAGCGTCGAGCTTCCGGCCGGACGCATTGTAGGCGAGCTGGGCTTTCTCTCACCGAACAATAAACGGACGCAGACAGTCGAATGCATAGAGGATGGGGAAGTCCTGACCATCAGCTATGAAAAGCTGCTCGAGATTTATTTCCAGAATCCAGAGTTCGGATACTACTTTCTGCGCCTCACCAGCGAGCGCCTTCTTCAGAACATCGCGCGTCTTGAGGGGATCATCGAACAGAATAAGCTCGAGCTCGCGGCGGCTGCCAAGAAAAATGAGAAATGAGATCAGGCGACACATCGAAATTGGCTTGGCGGCGGACGGCTGCACGCAAGTGAAGCGGCCGCCGATAGCTTGTTTGGCTGGCGGCAAGGTTCAGCGGAGAAGGGCAACTGTTCCAAACGCCCTGGCACCCCGATGATCGAACACCATCAGCGGATGATAATGTCGAGCCTCCTCGGCATTGACGATGATGAGCGTCCGATTGTCCAAAATGAGCCATTCTTGGTCTTGGCGGACCGCGAGAACCGCGTGATTGGTGTTGCGCTTCAGGTCGTGGAGAATTACGAGGCGCAGGTCATCAGGCGCAATTCCAGATTCACGGAATGCGACATATTTTGCAATCGCATAGTCTTCACAGTCGCCCGCTCCGATGCTGAAGGTCGCCAGCGGCGCCGACCAGAAATCGTCAACGCCGTACAGTTCCCAATCGCTCACGGGCTTGATGCTCAGGTTCACCGCACGATTAATCTCCCCGAGCCGCGCGCGGCCTTCGCGTTGCCGCGCAAGTTCAATGATCGCCATGAATCGACGTGCGGCCGCCGGGCAGCTGTCCCAGTCAGATTGACAAGCGACAAGTGTCTCCTGCTCGGACGAGATACGAACCTGGAGCTCTGTCCACTTTGCCGACAGATCGCTCACGGGAGCGATCAACAGGTCGCCGGCAAAAGGCTCTGAAGGACCTGTCACGTATTGATCGCGATCACCCTCTTGCGGTGTGAGCAGCGTGAGCCGCGGCAGATCGAAGTTCTTCTGATTCTTTGCGGGCACGACCGCGATCGGTTGACCACTCGGTGTCGCGCCAGCCAAAGCTTCGGCACCCGGAGACGATTCCAGCGGGTGTGCACTTGGGCCGACGGGGCCGCAACAGACGATCCCAACCAGCAAAAAAGACCGCGCCGCGGCGGCAAGCTTGGCCATAGCGAAATGTCCTCGCACTCGGTATGCCGGTCAGTGTCGCGGCAATGATCCCCGAACGATTGCGAGCTACTTTCCCGCCAACGCTTTGCACCTGGGTTAAGGTCCACGTAGATAACCTTTTTTTAAGGAACTGAAATGAATGGATTCTGAATGAATCGAACCGGATCGCCCGCGGTCGCGCGGTCAGCTGCAAGAGGAGACCCGATCGCGGCGTCGAAAATGTTGCTTGAAGTTGACGTTGTCAGATTGGCCGCTATCGCAGTCTAACTGGCGGATGTCCGACACACAGTTTTCAATCGTCGATGAGTGTTTGCGACAATGCGCCATGTCGCGAAGCCGCCGCTAGTTCTAACGTATTCCGTAGCGCGCATAATCATCCGCGATCGTCGCCTCAATTGCCTTTGCCGCCGCAACATCGGCGTCGCCGCCGTTGGCGTCGCCTTTTTTTAGCTTGGCGAGCCCGCGTCCATAGAGCGAACTCGCCGCCTTCGGATCGAACCGCAGCGCCGAGGCATAGTCGTCTACCGCGGCGTCGAATTGTCCCATCTTCAGGTAAATCAGCCCGCGAGAGTCGAACGTCGCCGCGTCGTTTGGCGTCAATCGAAGCGCCTGGTTACAGTCCGCCAGCGCCGCCTGCAGTTCGCCGCTGATAGCGCGGGTCCAACAGCGCCCATTCCAAGCCGCTTGCAGGTTGGGCTCATGCCGGATCGCCTCGTCATAGTCCCGAGTAGCGAGTTCGTACTCGCCTTTTCTTTGGTAGGTTTCGCCGCGGTTCGCGAACGCGACGGCATAGTTGGGAGCGAGCTTGATTGCACTGTCGAAGTCGGCGATCGCGCGGTCAAGCTCGCCGCTCTTCCGATAAGCCACGCCACGATTGTTGAACGCTTTGGCGTAGCTGGGATTGAGCTTGATCGATTCATCGAAATCCCGGATCGCGCGGTCGTATTCGCCCTTCGCCGCGTAGGCATTACCACGATTGTTATGGGCGATGGTCAGAACCTGCCGCCCCTCGCCTCCCGAATCGATCAGAGCCGTGCAGCCCTCGATCCTGGGATCGAGCTGCGCGCGACCCGCACCATTGCACAACTTGATGTTATTAAGTCTCGCTGGGTTCTGCGCCGCCGCCGGCGCCCCGAGCAATAGCAGCAGCGTAAGGGTCGAAACTACGACGTGTGTCACCGCTTCGACACCGAACCCGCTGGCTGTCTTGCTCGGATACATGGAGTACATCGAGGCGTTACGTCGAAGACGTTGGAGGCGGGTGATCATCCCTACGATGCGGCACGCGTTGCACCGCAGGATCGACGAACATCAGCCTAGCAATTCTTGCAGACCTTGAGCTTGATGGTGAGATTCTTGTCGAGATCCGATCCGGCGAACGCGGGCGGCGATGACCCAGAATTGGCCTGACGCTGGTTGCCGGTCGCCGCACGCTTTCCCGGGGCCCTGCCCCTGCCTTCTTCAACCAAGGTGGAAAATGCGACGGTCCCGTTGTCCGAGATTTCAACATGCGGCGTGGTGCCGCGAATTCCCATCGTCGCGACCGGGGTCTCGACTTTCATATCGCCTGTTTTCGCCACCTGGCCCGCAACGAAAGTGAATGTCCCTTTGGTCAGGTTGATCAAGGTCGAATTCGATTTGCTGTTCGGGTCATAGACGAACTCGTTCAGCACCATGCGAGCGTTGCTGGACACGTTGAACGCCGTGCCATCGGTGAAGGTGATGCCGACCTTGCCATCGGCTCCGGTCTGGACAACGTCGCCCTGATAGACGGCGTCGCCAGCTTTCGTCTGCGCGGCACCTGCGCGCAGATTAGCCTGAACAATCACGGCGTTCACATGTTCGATCGTGACCGAACCCGCGGCGGTAACGACCTTTCCAATGGGTCTTACAGCGAGACCGTCCTGTCCTTGCGCTGAATCCGGAAGGATAGCGCCCATGGAACAAATCAAGGCGCACAACAAAACAGAGGTTGTATAACGTCTCATCACATCCTCCGGGTTGTAAGAACACTTGAAATACTTAACACCGATTAGCCGAGGGGATTCCGCCATTTCATATTTGTTTCCAAATACTTGATGGTCAGCCTGCGTCAGGATAGCACCAGCAGAACGTAGCTTCTGTGAAATAATTCACAGAAGCAAGTCGGATAATGCGGTAAATAAGGTCCTATCGTCGAGAGACGATTGGGGGCAATCCGCATCAACCATTGCCCTGGAATAGGTCTTCTAACAGACTGCGTTAGTAGATTATAAGCCATAACGATCCGTAATCCGACCGCAGAAGTGAAGCTAAAATGCTCCGCAGGGCTGCCACGGGCGATGTCCAAGGTGTGCGTGGGTCTGTTGAGGGTGTGGAGGACGCTCTTGCTCAAACTATCGGCAGCGTGAGGACAGCAGTCGGTTTTGTCGCCGCACTACGCGCTGGCGTCGCCGTTCAGCTCAAAGCAGGCGATGCCATATATCGCGGCGACGTCATCGAAACCGGCGCAGATTGCGCCGTGCACATCGCTCTCAACGACGGTACCCTTTTCGAGCTTTCCGCCAATGCCCGGCTGGTGTTGAACGAGTTCGTCTGCGAACCGAGCGGCACCTCGAATTCGGCGCTGTTCAGTCTCGTTCATGGGTCGTTTGCTTTCATCGCCGGCAAGCTGGCGGAAGCTGGAAGGCTTCGGATCGAGACGCCGCGTGTGAGCGCGCGAGGTCGCGCCGAAGCCGGCGGAATCGGCATCCTGTCGCTGGCGGCCCTGGCCTTCTCCGAGACGAACGAGGCCCAAGCGGGAGGCGTCCCGCTGCCGGATTACGACACCATCACGCCCCAGCACCTGGATCACGGCGTCTTCGACATCATTCGCAACGGGGTGGTGATCCGACAAGTCATCGATCCCGGCAGGACGTACGTCGTCGACGACACGGGGAATGTGAGCGAAATCCCGAACAGCGATTCGCGGATGGCCGAGCTGTATACGCAGCAGCTCAACGCACGAAGCATCGCGACGATGGGACAAGGACCCACCGATACAGGGGCACCTGGATCGAGCGAAAGCAACGCCGACAGTCCTCAGCTTATACCAATCAATTTCATTCAGCCCGGCAGCATAGGCGGGCAGGTGGTACCGGATACTCCCCTCGTGGTTATCCCAGCCGTGCTGCCGCCGCCTCCGACGCCCGAAACCCCCGCAGCTCCGCCGACGATTGCGATCGACAGCATTACCGCGGCCAGACTTGGCGTTGCCGGAGTCAGCGTCATCAACGCCAGCACCGCCAACACCGGGTTTGCCATTAGCGGCACCGAGTCCGGCGCGGATGGCCGAACCGTGACGCTCACGTTTGTCGACAGCAACGGCAACGTGGTCCAGACCTATAGCACAACGGGTGCCAGTGGCGCGTGGCTGGTGAACATCAGCTCGGTGGACGCTACGGCTTTGGCCGATGGCAACTACACGGTGACAGCAACCGCCACGAATGCGGCTGGCGTTCCGGTGAACGCCACGGTCGCGATCATCGTGGACCAGACAGCACCGGTGACGCCGGTGATCACCGCTGCCGACATTTCCGGCCTTGCCGACATTTCCGGCCTTGCCGCCAGCCACCTGACCAACGACACCGCGCCGACGCTGACCATCACGGCGGAGGCCGGATCGACGGTGCAGGTCTATCAGAACGGGCAACTGGTCGGCAGCGCGACCGAGACCGCGACGCCGGGGGTCTTCACCTTCACTACGGCGGCGCTGGCCGACGGCAGTTACAGCTTCACCGCCACCGCCACCGACGCGGCGGGCAACGTCAGCACGGGCTCGAGCGCGTTCGCGATCACGATCGACCATACCGCGCCGGTGGCGCCGGTGATCACCAACTTTGCCGACAACTCCGGCTCCACCGCCGATCACCTGACCAATGACAGCACGCCGACGCTGACCATCACGGCGGAGGCCGGATCG
>Ga0126377_10001210_pt1 | contig 16637 bp, 12 predicted proteins | sample PanSoiMetPlot_22_FD_92647 | JGI IMG/M metagenome (GOLD analysis project Ga0126377, IMG submission 92647) | Tropical forest soil microbial communities from Panama - MetaG Plot_22 | ecosystem: Environmental > Terrestrial > Soil > Tropical forest > Bulk soil | place: Panama | collected 2016-02-17 | reverse complement strand
GTAGCCGGCCCAGCCGTAGCCGCGCATCCTGATCGCCTGTCGCCAGAACTCGGAGTTCTGATCGTAGCCGAACGTCAGCGGCCGGCCGGTCGATCCGCTGGTCGCCTTGTGGATGGTGGGAAACGGCGGCGCGGTGGTGCGGCGCGCGTCCCCGTCGGCGGCATCCTCGCGGGTGAGGATCGGCATGCGGCGCAGGTCGTCGAGCGTGCGGACGCCGTCGGGCGAGAGCCCTGCCTCCTCCATGCGCGACCGGTAGAACGGGACGTGCTCCCACGCGTGACGGAGCAGCGCGCGCAGCTCGACCAGCTGAAAGGCCTCGAGCTCGTCACGCGAGGCCCATTGCAGCTTCTCGAGCCGTTGCCAGTACTCCAGCGTGGGGCGTCCACGTACCCAGCTTTCCCATGCGCGGTTCAGCACCGTTCGAAATAGAACCGAGTACAGAAGTTCCGTTCTCAAGATGATCTCCCGCGTGGGCAACGTCCGGGGCGCCGCACGCCGCATACACCAGATACAACGGTAACACGCGAACGACGGCGCTTCCGCAGCGCAGAGAGCTGCCCGCACGCCGCGGCGCATCGGACCTCGCAAGCGATGTGTGCGACACCGCAGTGCGGAGACATGGAGTCACGGCCGCCCCGCCAGGGGGCGCACTTCCCGATTGGGACTCAGTCCTCCGCTCCGCATCTGGCACAATTCGAGCCGCAAGTCAGTTGCGGCGAGCCAACTGGGGACAGACGTGGAAGGATTGGCCGCTGCGACCAACCGCCCGGAGCCACGAACCATGAACCCACTGCGTCGCCAGACACTCGGAGACCTGCTTCGCCGCAGCGCCGCGCGCCACCCCCACAAGACGGCGATCGTGTGCGGCGGTATCAGATGGACCTACGCCGAGCTCGACCGCACGTGCAACCGGCTCGCGGCCGGGCTGCGCACCCTCGGGGTGGCGACCGGGGACAACGTCGCGATCCTGTCGCGCAACTCGCACGCCTTCGCGGCGATGCGATTCGCGCTGGCCCGGCTCGGCGCCGTGCTGGTGCCCATCAACTTCATGCTCAAGGCGAACGAGGTCGCGTTCATCCTCCGCCACGCGGGCGCGCGCCTGCTCGCGGTCGGGCCCGACATGGTCGAGCTCGCCACCGAGGCGGTCGCGCGCGACACGTCGGTCGAGCGGCTCGTCTGGCTGCCCGGCGAGGACGCGGCCGGCCCGCCGGCCGGGATGCTCGGCATGGGCGACCTGCTCGAGGGCGACGGCGGCGAGCCGGCGGCCGACTTCGACGGTCGCGCGCTCGCGCAGATCATCTACACCAGCGGCACCGAGTCGCTGCCCAAGGGCGCGATGCTCACCCACGACGCGGTCATCACCCAGTACGTGAGCTGCATCGTCGAGGGCGAGATCGCCGGCGGCGACACGCTCATCCACGCGATGCCGCTCTACCACTGCGCCCAGCTCGACGTGTTCCTGGGGCCGGCGCTGTACGTGGGCGCGACCAACGTCATCACCGCCAAGCCCACGCCCGACAACATCCTCGGCCTCATCGAGCGCCACCGCGGCAACTCGTTCTTCGCGCCGCCGTCGATCTGGATCGCGCTGCTCCGCGCGCCGCGCCTCGACGAGGCCGACCTGTCGTCGCTCGAGAAGGGCTACTACGGCGCCTCGATCATGCCGGTCGAGGTGCTGAAGGAGATGGCGCGCCGCCTGCCCCGGGTCCGCCTGTGGAACTTCTACGGCCAGACCGAGATCGCGCCGCTCGCGACGGTGCTCGGGCCCGAGGACCAGCTGCGCAGGGCCGGCTCGGCCGGGCGCGCGGTCATGAACGTCGAGACCCGCGTGGTCGACGACCAGATGGTCGACGTCGCGCCGGGCCAGGTCGGCGAGATCGTGCATCGCTCGCCCCAGCTCCTCCTCGGCTACTACCGCGACGAGGAGCGCACCGCCGAGGCGTTCGCCGGCGGCTGGTTCCACAGCGGCGACCTGGCCACCATCGACGCCGACGGCTACATCACGGTCGTCGATCGGAAGAAGGACATGATCAAGACCGGCGGCGAGAACGTGGCCAGCCGCGAGGTCGAGGAGTGCATCTACGCCATCGACTCGGTCTCGGAGGTCGCGGTCATCGGCCTGCCGGATCCCACCTGGATCGAGGCGGTGACGGCGGTCATCGTGGTCAAGCCCGGCTGCGCGCTCGCCGCCGACGAGGTGGTCGGCCACTGCCGCGAGCGCATGGCCGGCTTCAAGGTGCCCAAGCGCGTGGTCTTCGTCGACAGCCTGCCGAAGAACCCCAGCGGCAAGCTGCTCAAGCGCGAGCTGCGCGCCACCCTGGCCGGCTGACCGCCGCCCGCGGCGTCAGGGCATCGCGGCCCGCGGCGTCACGGCATCGTGAAGGTCGTGATGTCGGTGCCCGAGCCGGCGCGGCCGCTGTCACCGTCGCCGGTGAGCGTGCCGCTGAACGTCTCGGCGTCGTGGTCGGCCCGCTGGACCGTGACCACGTAGCTGGTCTCGTCCACGTCACAGCCGGCGTAGTAGTCGACTCGCACCGTGTACTCACCGTCGGGCGCGGTCGCCCAGGTGATGTTCTCGTTGTTCACGCCGTCGATGAAGCAGGCGGGGTTGGAGTCGAGGTCGAGCATGCCTCCGCTCGCGACATCGCGCATCCCGAAGTAGACCTCGTCGCCCGCCGGGTCGATGACGTGGAGGTCGACGTCGCTGTCGGCGTCCCACGACACGCTCACCTGCACGTCGCCGGTGCCGACCGAGACCACCGAGGCTCCCACCTCCTGGTAGGCGCCGATGCTGTCGGCGCTGCCGATGGCGTAGAGGAAGGCGAAGTCGGCGGCGCCGATGCTCTGCGACAGCGTGATGAGGAGGTCGAGCGAGGCCACCGCCTCGGGCAGGCTCACCTCGAAGTAGCCCTCGACGCCGCTCACGGCGATGACGACGCGATCGAAGCCGCCGCCGCCGATCCGCTCGGAGCTGCCCGCGCGCGCCGCGCCGGCCACCTCGATGTGAACTTGTAGAGTGCCGCCGTTGATCACGGTGGCCGCGCTGGTCACGGCCGCGGCCGGACCGTCTCCCTCGGCCGGCAGCGCCCCGCTCCGGGCGGCCACGGTCCCGTCGCCGCCGGTGTCGATCCCCGAGATGAACTCGGCGACGCCGGCGTCGCCTCCGTCGTCAGCATCGTCGGCCGCGTCGGCCGAGTCATCGTCGTCCCCACCGCACGCCGACTGCGAGACCACGAGGATACCCGCGAACAGGATGCCAGCCACGCGCATTGCGCCCTCCTCCGCCGCGCCCGCACCGCGGGCGCCCCGACCCCACAGCCGACTCCCCGCACAGATTCAGGCGAGCCTACACCATCGGCGCTCGCCGCCGGCCCGCAATCGTCGCGCGCGCGGCCGCGTCAGACCGGGATGATGCCGCGCTTGCGCGCCGGCCGCTCGACCGTGTGGTTCCAGCTCATCTCGATCGCGAGACAGAGGAGGCGCCGGGTCTCGCGCGGATCGATGACGTCGTCGACCAGCCCCCAGCCCGCCACCTTGTAGATGTCGATGTTCTTCTGGATGGAGGCCGCGATCTGCTTCTTCACCTCGGGCGGGGGCTCGCCGCCCGGGAACAGCTTCGCCCCGGCGATGCTGAGCATGCCGTCGGCCCCCATGACGCTGATCTCGGCGCCCGGCCAGGCCACGAACAGGTCGGGCTGGAAGGCGCGGCCCGCCATCACGTAGTAGCCGGCCCCGTACCCCCTGCGGGTCACCACGGTGAGCTTCGGAACGGTCGCCGACGCCATCGCGTGCAGCATCTTCGCGCCGTGGCGGATGATGCCGCCGTGCTCGTGGTCCCTGCCGACCCAGAAGCCGGGCACGTCCATGAGGAAGACCAGCGGGATGTTGAAGGCGTCGCAGATCTGGATGAAGTGCGCCGCCTTGTCTGCCGTGTCGGCGTCGAGGATGCCGCCGCCCTGCTTCGGGTTGTTGGCGACCACGCCGGCGGGTCGGCCGCCGAACCGGGCCAGGCAGGTGATGATCGGGCGCGCCCAGCGCGGCTTGAGGTCGAGGTACTCGCCGCCGTCGACGATCCGGCGGATCACCTCGTACATGTCGTAGGTCTTCTTCGGGTTGTCCGGCACCAGGTCGAGCAGCGAGTCGTCCGCGCGATCGATCGGATCGATGCACGGCGCGATCGGCGGCCGCTCGCCGCAGTGCGACGGCATGTACGCGAGGTAGCGCCTGGAGATCGCGATGCACTCCTCGTCGCCCTCCACCTCGACGTCGCCGCAGCCCGACACCTCGCAGTGGATGCGCGAGCCGCCCAGCTCCTGCTCGGTGACCTCCTGCCCGGTCATGGCCTTGACCAGCGCGGGGCCGCCCAGCGCCATCGAGCTCTGGCCCGCCACCATCGGCACGAAGTCGGCCAGGCCGGGGATGTAGGCGGTGCCGGCGGCGCCCGGGCCGAGCATGGCGGCGACCTGTGGCACGACGCCGCTCATCGCGACCTGCTCGCGGAAGAGGTGCCCGGTGCCGGCGAACAGCGAGATGGTGTCGGGATCGCTGGTCGGCTTCGGATCGATGCGCGCGCCGGCCGAGTCGATGAGCCACACCATCGGCATCCGGTTGCGCAGCGCGAGCTCGCGCATGCGCGTCACCTTGGTCTCGCCGACGAACCCGATCGAGCCGCCCTTGACGGTGAAGTCGTAGGCCGCGGCCGCCACGTTGCGCCCGCCGACCGGGCCCCAGCCGCACACGACCGCGTCGGCCGGGACGACCTCGGCGCCCGGCCCCATCTCGGTGCCGTGGATGCCGATCTCGACGAACGCGCCGCCGTCGAAGAGGAGCGCCATGCGCTCCCGCGCGGTCAGCTTGTTGCGCGCGTGCTGCCTGGCCACCTTCTCCGCGCCGCCCATCTCGCGCGCCTTCGCGCGCCGGGCGGCCAGCTCCGCCAGCCGCTCTCGCATCGTCGTCATCGCTCGCGCCGGTGACCTTTCACAGGCCTGAGTATCAGCACGGAGGGGCGCGCGCAAGCTCGAGCGCTGGCCGGTGTGCGGGCACTTCGCGCGCGCGGTTCGTGCGCCCAGGCGGGGCGGCGGCGCGGCCGACGCCGGGAGAGCGGTGACTTGGCGGCTGGCGCACGGTTTGCGTGGTCCGCGTGGTCGGAAAACCGGCCGGCCGCACGGCCGGCCATCGCGCCGCGGCAAACCTCAACGCCGGAGACTGCCAATGAAGAAACAGAGCACTGCTGTCCAGCAACACGTCGATGCGCTGCTCCGCGCGCTGCCCCGAGGTCGGCGTCGCGCGAGCGGCGCCGTCAGCGGCCTCACGGCCCGCCAGCTGAGCGCCGCCGCCGGCGGCTACATCGTGGTGCCCGATCCGGGGACCACCACCTACTGCCACGTGGGGAACCAGATGTTGCCCGACGACTCCGGCGTCGAGGCCGACGACTGACCTCGAGCGTCACGGACTGCTCGACTGCTCATCAGAAGAAAGGACACACCGATGAAGAAGAAGACACAGCGCGTACAGAGCGTGGTGGACGACCTCCTGGGCGGCCTCCCGCGCGGCGGGCGCCGGACCGGCGGCGTCGCCAGGGGTCTGGCCGGGCGCGAGCTCGCCTTCGAGCACCTGAAGGGAGTCACCGGCGGCTACATCCCGCTCGGCACGACCACCCGGTGCACCGACCAGTGGGGCGAGTACAACGACGACTCGGACAAGAACGACGAGGGGCCGATCCTCGCCTGACGACACGACCGGGACCTCACCGGGTATGGCCGGTTTTCTGGCCAGACCATGTCCGGTGAGGCCCGCCTGCGCGGGAGGAGCACATGGCAAGGCGATGGAACGACTCGCCGCGGCCGGGCCGGCCGCACGCGCCCCTGACAGCGGCCGACGAGGCGGGCACGCCCCCCGAGGCGCTGATCGTGGAGGGCATGCTGGTGGGAGGAGACGAGGAGCGGGTCGACGTCGTGGTCTCGCCCTACGTCCTCTCGTTCGAGCGCAGCGCGATCTCGGAGATCGAAGCGCTGCCGGATCCTGCGGGGCTGGTCCCCGGGATGGCCCGCGCGGTCCGCCTGCACCTGGAGATCGGAGCTCGTCTTTTCGGGCTGAGCTCGTCGGCCGACCTGGAGGACACGATCTGGCGCCGCCGCAACTCGTTCGCCGTCGCCACCCGGTCGGACGCCGCCGACGAGAGTCTGGAGACCGACGAGCAGCGCGCCCTGACGAGCGCCTTCCTGGCCAGACACGGGATCGCCCCACCGGAGTGACGGAATGAGCGAAGGGACGGAGTCACCATGATCGTCATCGTCGACCAGACAGGCGACTACCACGCCAGGGTCGTGGCCCATCACCTCGAGAAGCGAGGGGTGGGGTCGTTCATCGCCGACATCCGCGAGCTCGGCACCGGGGGCGAGCTCAGCTTCTGGCCGGCGGCGCCGGAGCAGACCGAGTGGCGCCGCCGCGACGGGTCCGCGGTTCGGATGAGCGAGGTCGGTGCCATCTGGTTCCGGCGCCTCTATCCGCCCGAGACCCCCATCGAGGTGGACGACCGGGAGGAGCGGAGCTTCATCGCGCGCGAGTGGTCGAGCACCGTCCGCGGCGTGTTCGCGTCGCTCGACGTCCCCACGATCAACCCCATCTACGCGATGGCGCGCGCGACCAAGCCCTACCAGCTGGCCCTCGCCCGCCGCGCGGGGCTGGCCGTGCCGGACACCCTCATCACGAGCAGCAGCTCGCGCGCCGTGGAGTTCGTGTCCGCGCCGGGGGACTCGGTGCACAAGGTGATCACGTCGCCGCACGGGCGCTTTCTGGCCACCAAGCTGTGGGACGACTGCGACACCCGGCACCTGCCCGACCTCGAGCTGGCTCCGACGATCTTTCAGCGGCGGGTCGGCGGCAAGAGAGAGCTGCGCATCACCGTGGTCGGCGATCGACTGTTCGCGGCCGAGTACTCGACCGAGCTCGTCGACGGCCGCACCGACATGGCCGCCGCTTACGTCCGCCACGACCTCCCGCCGTCGGTGGAGCGCCGGCTGCTGTCGTTCCTGGACCAGCTGGAGCTGCCGTTCGCTACCGTCGACATGCGCATCGACGCGCGCGGCGAGTACTGGTTCCTCGAGGCCAACAACGCGGGTCAGTTCCTCTGGATCGAGGTGCGGACCGGGCTCCCGATCTCGGCCGCGGTCGCCGACCTCCTCTGCGAGTCGCGCGTCCGGCAGTCCAGGGCGGGGATGAACTTGATGGCCAGGTAGAAGACGATGAGCGGCAGCATCTGGATGGTCATACGGTTCGCGGAGTCGCCGCGGCCCTCGCGATACGGGGCCCGGAAGTAGACCAGGAACAGCACCACCGCGAAGCAGGCGGGCAACCCGACCGCGAAGGGGGCGCGGAAGGGTGGCGGGGCCACGGCGAGGCCGATCACGACCAGCGCCAGGATGATGAACCAGGTCTGCCCCCAGAGCGGCAGCGTGGTCAGGTTGAACGCCCAGCTCCTGGCCGACGCGATCATGTGATCGGGCCTGCTCGCGAGCTCGCCGGCCAGCGCCAGCGCGCACGTGGCGGAGATCAGGAGCGGCATGCGCCGGTCGATGCACCGGATGATCTCCGACCTGGCGGACGCAGCCCACCACAGGAAGAATCCGGCCAGGAGCCCCGCCATCAGGTGGCAGCGACCGGGGGTGAGGAAGTCGCCCTCCGGGCTCAGGTGGGCGGCGAGCACCTCGAGCCAGAGGATCATGCCGGCGCTCGAGCCCGCCAGCGCGAACCCGATCGGACGGCGCGGCAGCTCGCTCCGCGTCACGGTGAGCGAGAGGACGAGGACCGCGACGATCGGCGTCTCGGTCCGGTGGAGGGCGAAGGCGACCAGGGCCAGGAACGCGACCGGCAGCCACGACGCGTCGCGCTCGACCTCGGCGATCCAGAACATGACCAGGAACAGGAACAGGTAGACGCCGGCGCCCAGGTTCGTGTGGATGTAGAGGATGTGGTAGTCGAGCGCGCCGATCGTGAAGAGCGCCGCGGTCACCAGGCCGACCAGCAGCCAGCGGCGACGGGGCGCGGCTCCCAGCGACTCCAGCGCATGCCACAGGAGCACGGCGAACACGGGGATGAAGCTCAGCCCCAGCGCGAGCGGCAGCGAGTAGAGGAAGTCCTGCCGCGTGAGGCCCATCATCGAGTGCGCCACGACCTGGAAGACACCCCAGTGACCGAGCCGGGCCATCGTCGCCGGCTCCAGCCCGCCGTCGTTCGCGATCGCGATGGCGAGCGAGAGGATCCGGTGCGAGTCGATGGACGTCAGGATGGCGACGTTGAAGGGGCTGATCGCGGCGCACATCGCCGCGAAGGCCGCCGTCCATGCGCCTGCGATGGCGAGGTCGCGCCGGCCCATGCCGCGCCGCGCCGCCCCGAACGCGGCCGCGAGCCCGGCGATCGCCATCGCCGCACCGAGCGTCCACGGGTCGTGGCGAATCCTCACCATCATCATCGCCAGCGCGAGAACGACGGCGGCCGCCAGACCGACGGGAAACCCCAGCGCGCAGCACAGCGCGGGTCGGCGGCGGGGTCCGCACGCGAAGCAGAGCGCAATCCCGAGCAGGTGAAGCGGGATGAACAGAAGCGACTGGCTCACCTTGTCACCTCGCCGCGACGCCGGCGTAGGCCGAGCGCGGCATCACGAAGATGGGACCGCCCTCACCCGGCGCCTCCGCGACGACGTAGTCGGTGGTCGCTGCGTCGAACAGGAAGACGTAGTCCTCCACCTCCACCGCCATGTCCGGCGCCGGCCTCGTGCGCGCCCACGTGAGGTCGCCGCGGATCGATCGATGGCGGCGGGCGCCCGACCGGCGGAGCTGCTCCACGTATCCGGGGGCGACCAAGAGCTCGCCGTCACTGACGTCGACCTCGAGTCGCGAGAGCTCCTCGAGCTGCGGCTTCTCGCGGCGCCACGAGCTCGGGATCGTCAGTCGGGCGTGGGGGATCCGGTCATTGAGGAGGTAGTACAGCGCCAGCAGCGAGATCTTGGGCGTGCGGGACCTCCACGCGACTCTCTCGAGACGGCGCGGCGAGGTGCACACGCGCTCCGAGCAGGACAGCCGGGTCTGGTGGTGGGCCAGCCAGACGACGTTGTGGCCCAGGAGCAGCGCGAGGCCGACCACGAACGCGATGCCCAGACGTCGGCTCGCTGCCGGCTGGCCCCACATCCTCCGCAGGACATTCGTCACCACGCGTCGGATCCGATCTGCGCCCGGTAGTAGCCGCGAGGCGGTGGCCTGTCAAACGCGCTCACGCGTGCCTCGCCGGCGCGGGTGACGCGTCCCTGCCGCAACGTGATCGAATCCGCGCCGCGACGTGTCGACGCCGAGGCACGACGTGATCGATGCCGCGCGACGACCAGATCGGCGAGCCCGGCCGGCTCACCATTCTTTCTCCACGGTCGCGCGCGGGGCCTCGCGATCGGCCGATCTGCGGGGATCGATAGGCCCGCGCGGCTCGCTGGACGTAGTTCACGCGAGCATGTCGTACGAGCAACGCGATCGGCAGGACCGATCCGCAGATGGCGCCGGCGGGTCCGAGGAAGCAACCAGCAGCGTGGCGCCGGGCAAGCGGACTCTGACGGATCGGCTGCCGCGCGCACCCGCCGTCGCCCCGGTGTCGGGCTCGACGCAGCCGACGCAGCAGACGGTCGCGGACCGGCCGACGCCGAGCACCGCCGTGGAGCCCGGCCCGATCCCGGCGCTCGGCCGGGAGACAGTGGCGGCCGAGCGCGCGGCCGGGCGCGGTGACAGCGACGCCGCGGTCCTGGCGCTCGGCCAGCTCGTGCGCGACGCCGCCGATCCGATGGAGCTGGCTCGCGTCGAGTGCATGGTCGCGACCGGGCGGGTCGAGAGCCCGCTCCGGCTCGAGGTGTGGGCCGACGCGCTGGCCGCGCTCGCTCCCGATGCGCGCGCCGGCTACGCGCGTCTCCTGCGCACGCGGCGCGCCGCGCTGACCGTCGACGGCGCGGTGGAGCGCCTGCGCGCGATGACGCGCGTGCAGGCCGACGCGGTGGCGATCGTGCGCGCCTACCGGCTGGCCGGCCGCGGCAGCGACCGGGTCGCGGTCGAGCAGCTGGCCGCGCTCCTGGCCGGCAACGGGCGCTCGATCGACGCGGTCGAGACGCTCCTGGGCGGCGCCGGCAGCGACGTGACCGTGGTCGACGACGACGCGCCCGACGCGCCGAGCGCGCCCAGCGCGCCCGTCACGCCCGGCACGCCGCGCACCTCGCGCACGCCGGCGGACGGCAACCGCGACGGCGACCGGGCGATCGACCAGCGCCTGGCCCGGATGCCGGCCGAGATCGCGGCCGCCTACCGCGCGGCATTCGCCCAGCTCGGCGACAAGACACCCTCGCGGAATTCGCAGCGGTCGCGGACGCCGGCCCGCACGCAGCAGCCGCGCACCTCGCAGAACGAGGTGAAGCCGGCCGTGCGGCCGCGCGCCAGCGGCGGCGCCGAGGCGGGCGGCGACGGCGGCGGCAAGATGGCCCGCGTCCCCGCCGAGGCGTTCGTCGGCGTCGGCGACGCCGACAAGAACGCGCGCCTGGCCATGCTCCTCCTCGTGGCCAGCGGCGTCCCCGCCGACCTGGCGCAGTGGGTCGCGACCTGCACCGGCGAGCCGCCCGATCGCGTGCGCGAGATCGAGGACGCGAAGGCCGACATGGACGCGATGAGCCCGGCCGGCATCCGCCAGCCCATCGCGCGGCGCCCGCGCCCGCGCGCGCCCGGCGGGTATCACGGCTACCGGATCTTCGACGCGTCGGGGCAGACCATGTCCGCCGAGGAGATCGACGCCGACATCGCGCGCCAGGGATACATCGACGTCAGCCTCGACTCCGCCTTCTACGCCGAGTACATCGCGCCGCTGCTCGATTCGCCCGAGAGGTGGGCGTGGGCGCGCGCCGACCTGATGGCGCTGTCCTATCAGCGCGAGATCGACGCGCTCGAGGAGCGCGAGCGCGAGGACTTCGCTCGCTCCGGCCAGCACGATCGCCAGCTCATGGAGCGGATCATGCGGCTCAAGGGCATGCGCCTCGAGTACGCGACGTATGCGGCCGACCTGCGCAGCGGCAAGACCAGCGTCACCGCCGAGACGGGCAAGTTCGAGGCCGAGGACCGACGGCTGGACGGCCTCATTGGCGACGCCACGGCCAAGCTGGCCGACGCGCGCCGGCGCCTGGCCGCCGATCTCGAGGAGCGGCGCCGCGAGCAGCCAGTGAACCCCGCGTACCGGCCCGCCACCGGCGTGACCCCCACGCGCGACACGGTGCAGGCCTCCGCCGAGATCGGCCGCGAGGTCGAGGAGCTCGAGAAGTACCTCGCCCAGCGCCGGCAGGAGAAGAGCGCGCTCGAGGAGATGCGGGTCGCCGGCGACCCGTTTCCCGGCGAGGTGGTGCGGCGCTCCGATCGCCTGCTGCGCGAGGTCTACGAGACCGGCGACGGTACCTTCAAGTTCCGCTCGAACGCGCGCGCCACCTGGAACGCGGTGGACGGCGCGATCTCCGGGATCAGCGCGCGGCTGTGGGCAGGCATGGGCGGCATCGGCGAATACGGGGGCAAGGCGCTGTCGTTCCTGACCGGCGAGCCGTGGTACGGCCTGCTGGGCGGCGAGCTGTCGCGCCGCGCGTACGACACGTCGGCCGACATCGACGTGTACGCGGCCGATCGCACCGCGCGCGCCAGCGAGGTCCTCGGCAAGACCGCCACCACGCTCATCCAGGTGGCGACGTCGACCGCGATCTACGTCGTCATGCTGGGTCCGGTCGCGTCGGGCGGCGGCGTGCTGGGCGCGGCGGCGATCGGCGGCAACATCGGCGCCACCGCCGGGTCGATGGCGGCGCTGGCCGCGACCGGGGCGCTCCTGTCGAGCGACAAGGGCGCCGGCGAGATGGCCACCGGCGCCGTCTTCATGGGCGCGATGCCGCTCTTCGCCGGCTTCGGGGCGACCGCGCTCCGCCGCGCGGTCTCGGCCTTCGTCGGCGTGGCGGCGCTCGACGGCGCGTCGCAGATGGACCTGTTCGCCGCCTTCGACGCCTACGAGCGCTCGCGCAGCTACGGGGACGCGCTGGCCGCGGCCACCGCGAAGGTCGACCTCGACCGGATGTTCGCCAACGGGCTCATGGCCGCGATGCTCGCCGCCGGCGGGAGGCAGGCTCGACCGGAGGCGGAGGCGCCGCCGGCGCTGCGCGTCGGTGACGAGCTCTTCCGACCCGACGGCGCTCCCATCACCGATCCGGCCCAGCGGGCGGCGCTGGCGAGATCGCCGTCGGTCGTCAGGGTCAACCGGCCGGAGCTCGAGTCGATCCGCGCGCTCGCGAGGACCGATCCGAGGGCGGCCGGCGACCTCATCGCGCGCGCGCGCACTCGCGATCAGGCCTTCACCGAGTCGGATGCCGAGTCGCGCGCGACCGAGCGCGACATCGCGCGCCTGGAGGCGAGGCCGGGCTCGTCGGCCGCCGAGCGGTCGAAGCTGTCGGACCTGCGCCAGCGCCGCGATCGCAGCGCCGCCCAGGCGGAGGTGCTGTCGGCCGCCCGGACCGGGCAACCGATCCCGCGCACCCTCCTCGAGCGGGCCGGCGGGCAGGTGCCGGCCGGCTACGCCGAGAGCGGGCCGGGCGGCGACTTCGTGGCGACACCCGGACTGGCGGCCCGGCAGAGCGGCGAGTGGCGCGGCCAGCTCGACGCCGGCACGAAGATCGCGACGGACTACCAGGCCGAGGTCGAGACCATGAACCGGGTCAGCCGCGAGCTGGTCGCCGAGCAGGGGAGACCCTCGCCGCGGGCCGACGTCCTGGCGCGCCTGCGCGCGGCCCTGTCGGCGGCAGCCGGCAAGGTGCAGACCCTGCACGCCGCGTTCGCCGACGCGGTCCGCGCCGGCAGCAAGACGCCGGGCGAGACACGGCCGACCGAGACGGTCCCGAACACCGAGACGACCCCGAAGACGGAGAAGACCCAGCCCACCACCGAGGTCACCGACGGCGAGCCGCAGACCCTCACCATCGATCCGGCGAGCGCGCCGCTCGGCCAGGGCGCGCAGGGCACGGTCTACGCGGTCGACGTCGCCGGCAAGCCGATGGCGGTCAAGGTGATCGACGGCGCCGGGACGCCGGAGAGCGCGCTGGCGGGCGCGCGGCTCCCCACCCGCTACGGAGGGCTGGGCTCCGGCCAGCCGGTCAAGGTGATGGTGGGCGACGTGGTCACCGACGGTGTGCTGATGCCGCGCGTCGAGGGCACCAGGCTGTCGGCCACCGCGAGGACCACCTCGTCCCAGCGCGACGCGTTCGTGCGCTGCATGGACGCGGCCCGCCAGGACGGCGTGGTGCTGAGCGACCTCAACGCCGGCAACATCATGATGCGCAGCGATGGAGGCATCGCGATCGTCGACGCGCCGATGGTCACGTTCGAGAAGTTCGCCGAGACCACGCGCCAGGTCCTGCGCGAGGCGGCCACGCCGGAGCGGATCGCGGCCGACTGGAAGCTGGCGCGCGAGGAGTTCGACTGGCGGGTCGGCGAGGCCCTGCGCGCGATCGAGGGCAAGCTCGAGGGCGGCGGCGGCCGGCAGACGGAGCCGCTGACCCGGACCGAGACCCAGACGCAGACGCAGACCCGGCCCCAGACCCAGACCGAGTCGCAACCCAAGACCACGCCGCTCGAGGACGGAGTCGGCGACATCCGGCCGACGGAGCGCCCGCCCCTCCTCGACGACGAGGCGATCCAGGACATCGCGGCCAGGACCGAGGCCGACGTGAACAACATCCTGGAGGGCACCTGCACGACCGCGGCCATGCGCAACACGATCTCGGCCCAGCTGCGCGGGATGAAGGCCTACGTGATCGAGATCGAGGGCCTCACCCGGCTGGGCCGCATCCTCGAGCGCCTCGGCCTGCGCGAGGGCAACGTCGGCAAGCTGCTCCAGCGCCTCGGAGCCAGTCTGACGACCAGCGCGCACGCGATCGCCGCCATCCAGGGCGCCGACGGCGGCTGGCGCTACGTCTCGTGGGGGCGAGTCGAGGCCGACTACGCGGTCTTCGCCCGCGAGGTCTACGGCGAGCCGTTCCTGCGCCGCGGAACATGGGAGACCGGCGACCACGTCCGCTGGATGCTCGCCCACAGGTGGGAGTACCCGAATCCCACCACGCCCGGCAGCGTGCAGAGCGCCGAGCTGGGCTGGACCTATGCCGTCGACAGGTGACGCCGACGCCGACGCCGACGCCGCGCCGCGGTCACGCCCTGGCGGAGCCCGTCATCGACGCGCGGAAGTCGGACGCCGAGCGCGGCCGGTCGCCCGGCTCCTTGGCCAGCGAGCGCACGATGGTCCCCTCGAGCTCGGCCTCGAGCTCGGGGCGCAGCTGGCGGGGCGGCACCGCCGTCTCCGACAGGTGGGCGAAGCCGACCGCGATCGCGTTCTCGCCCGAGAACGGCGGCCGCCCGGTGACGAGGTGATAGGCGAGCGCGCCCAGCGAGTAGATGTCGCTTGACGCATCGACCCGCCGCCCGCGCACCTGCTCGGGTGACATGTAATAAGGAGTGCCCATCAGCATGCCCGTGGCGGTCATTCCGTCGGCGGCGGTGGCCTTGGCCAGCCCGAAATCGATGATCTTGACCGCGTTGCGCTCGCTGACCAGGACGTTGCCGGGCTTGAGGTCGCGGTGGATCACGCCTGCCTGGTGGGCGGCCTCGAGGCCGGTGCAGATCTGATCGAGGATGTCGATGCAGTCGGCGATGGGCACCAGGCCGCGCGAGGAGATCACGTCGGCCAGGGTGCGGCCGTGCACATACTCCATCGACAGATAGAGCATGCCGGGGCGCGCCTCCCCGAGGTCGTGGATGCGGATCACGTTGGGCGAGCTGACCTTGCGCGCGGCCGCCGCCTCCCGCTTGAAGCGATCGACCATGGCCGCCTCGTCGGAGGCCCACGCGCTCGAGATGATCTTCAAGGCCACGATGTCGGCCAGCACCTCGTCGTGCGCGAGGTAGACCGCGCCCATGCCCCCCTTGCCGAGCAGGCGCTGGATGCGGTAGCGATTCGCCAGCATGTCGCCGGGCAGGAGGCCGGTCGGGGTGGCCGCCGGCGGGGGTCGCGCCGACGGCGTCGGCGGCGCGGTCATCGTGCGATCGTGCCCGTGTACGGTCGCGCCCGCCGGCGGCTCCGGCGCGGGCCGCGCGGACCCTGCCGCCGCCCCGTCCGACGCCGCCCCGCCCGACGCCGCCCCGCCCGACGCCCCGATGACCGGGCCGCCGGTGGTGAGCAGCCGCTGCTCGTCGATCAGCTTGTTGAGCTTCTGGTTGAGCTCGAGGTCGACGCCGCACACGATGGTCTCGAGGTTCTCGATGCGCTCGATGAGGAGCTTGCGCTCGGCGCGCAGCCCCTCGATCTCCTTGGCCGCCACCGCGTCGAGCCCCTCCTTGCCCTTCGCCCTGGCCTTGGCGCGCGCGTCCACCGCCTTGCCGAGGACGCGGCCGACCGTCGTCATGAAGACGATCCCGACCACCATGGAGAAGGGGTCCACGGGCCCGTTTGTAACCCGCGACCCACCGGCCCGCCAAGCTCAGTGGGACTCCACGCCACCCACCCGGGCCACGGCCACCCGGTAGAAGGCATAGCCGCGCAGATCGCGCGCGCCGGCGGCCAGGTAGAGGCGGCGATACTCGTCGGCCCCGAGGTCCTGCTCGAGACCGAGGCCGAAGCGGGCCAGGTAGTCCGCCAGCTCGGCCGGGTCGAGCCCGAAGCGCCACGGCTCGCCGAGGCGGCGCGTGTTCCAGACCAGCTTGGCGGCGCCGTCGAACTCGACCGTGCCGTCGATGACGCCGCGGTGGATGAAGGTGAACACCAGCGCGCTGCCCGGCGCGGCGCGCCCGACCATGGCGAGCACGCCGGCGACCGCGTCCGCCTCGAGGTAGTTGGTCACGCCCTCCCACACGAACACGGACGGATCGTCGGCCCGCCAGCCGGCCTCGAGCAGCCGCGCCGAGAGATCGTCGGTGGCGAAGTCGACCGCGACGTAGCGCACGTCGCCGCGCACGCCGGGCTGCGCCGCCGCCGCGATGCGCGCGCGCTTGGCCGACTGCGTGTCGGGGCGGTCCACCTCGAAGACCCGGGCGCCCTCGAGCTCCGCCATGCGGTGGGCGCGGCAGTCGTAGCCGGCGCCGAGCAGCACCAGCTGGCGCGCGCCACGGCCGACCTCGCGCCGCACGACGTCGTCGATGAAGCGGGTGCGCCCGATCGCCGACGAGCGCGCTCCGGGCGCCCGCCAGTCGGCGTAGCGCTCGAGCGGGCCGCGGCAGAGAGGGATGCGCGCCACCCTGAGCGCGAGCGAGAGCCCGGGCGACAGGAACCCGGCCGCGAACGGATCGCGGAAGAGAGGTGGTCTGCGCGTCTCGCTGTCCTCGAGCGCGCGGTAGAGCGCGACATACTGGGCCGTCCGGCTCGCCGCCATCGCGCGAGGGTAGCCCAGCCGCGGCCGGCCGGACGTGGTATCTCTCGCGGCCGTGTCGACCGACCTCGACCTCGACCTCCACCTCGCCGAGTCGCGCGACGGCGAGCCGCTCGCCTACCGGGTGCTCGGTCCGACGGGCCAGACGGGCCAGACGGGCCAGACGGGCCAGACGGGCCAGACG
>Ga0126377_10001209_pt1 | contig 16637 bp, 15 predicted proteins | sample PanSoiMetPlot_22_FD_92647 | JGI IMG/M metagenome (GOLD analysis project Ga0126377, IMG submission 92647) | Tropical forest soil microbial communities from Panama - MetaG Plot_22 | ecosystem: Environmental > Terrestrial > Soil > Tropical forest > Bulk soil | place: Panama | collected 2016-02-17 | reverse complement strand
GGCGGCGTGGCCCCGGGCCCGCAGCGCCGCGGCCAGCTCGCGGGCGGTCTCGCCGACGTCGCCGACGACCCCCAGGTCGACCGGCCGGTGGGCGCCGATGGCGTCGACCTCGCAGTCGATCTGCACGACGGTGGCGCCCGGGCCGACCAGGGCGCCGTGGCGGGTGGTCCACATGTTGAGCGAGGCGCCGGCGGCGAGGACCAGGTCGGCCCCCCGCAGCAGGTCGGCGGCGACCGGGCTGGCGAACCCGCCGGCGATGCCGAGCCCGTAGGGCTGGCCGGCGAACAGCCCGTTGCCGAGCGCCGAGGTGGCGAGCACGGCGCCGGTGAGCCCGGCCAGGTCCTCCAGCGCCTCCCGGGCGCCGGCCAGCACCGCGCCCCGGCCGGCCACGATCGCCGGCCGCTCGGCCCGGGCCAGCAGGTCGGCGGCGGCCGCCACCGCGCCGGCGTCGGGCCGGGTGCGGGTGACCGGCGCGGGGGCCGCCGGCGCCGCGCCGTCCGGCGGGTCGGGCGCGGCCTGGACGTCGAGCGGCAGCATCAGCGCCACCGCCCGCCGCTCGAGCGCGGCCCGGCGGAAGGCCCGGGTCACGTCGGCGAGGGCGGAGGCGGCGGTGTGGACCCGCTCGGGCACGGCCCCGGCGGCGGCGGCCATGGCCGCCTGGTCGATGCGGAAGTTCGACCGCACGGCGGCGGCCGAGGTGTCGCCGGCCAGCAGCACGAGCGGGGTCCGGCTCTTGGCCGCCTCGGTCAGCCCGGTGAGGGCGTTGGTGAACCCCGGGCCCTGGTGGACGCTGGCCACCCCGACCTCGCCGCTGACCCGGGCGTAGGCGTCGGCCATCGTGACCGCCGCGGTCTCGTGGCGGGCGGCCACGAACCCGGCGCCGGCCTCGGCCAGGGCGCGGGTGACGACGAAGTTCCCGCTCCCCACGACCCCGAACACCTGGCGGCACCCCAGCGCCGCGAGGGCCCGACCCACCGCCTCCGCGACCGTCACGGCGGCGATGCTACGCAGATCGGCGGGCGGCGGTGCCTCCGGTCAGAACAGGGGGCCGGGCGGGTCGAGCCCGGCGAGGACGGACCCGGCCGCGGCCATGACGTCGGTGCGCACGAGGAAGTGCTGGCCGAGCGCGTGGATGTCGCGCAGGCGGCGCTGGAGCGGGCAGTCGTCGTACAGCGCCGTCCCGCCGCCGGCGCGGTAGGCCCGCTCGACCACCTGCGCGGCACGGGCGGTCACCCACGCCGCGTCGCTCCGGACGCGGGCCCGGGCCGGGAGGCCGAGCGGGGTCCCCGCCACGGCGCTCTCCCACGTCGAGCCGACGGCCTCGGCGAGCAGCGCCCGGGCGGCGCGCAGCTCGGCGTCGGCGGTGGCGAGCTCGTGGTGGTAGGTCGGGCTCGTCGCCAGCGGGCCGGCCGCCAGCAGGGGGACCTTCCCGGCGGCCAGGGCGGTGATGTCGTCGAGCGCCCCCGCGGCGATCCCCACCGCCACCGCCGCGATGCGCAGGGGGACGAGGGTCGGCGCGGGGATGCGGGTCAGCGGCTCGTCGAGGCAGGGTCGGGCGGCGAGCAGGTCGAAGGTCGACTCGGCCCGGACCACGGCCCCGTCGATGCGGACGTGCTGGCTGCCCGTCCCCCGCAACCCGCAGACCCGCCAGGTGTCCTCGATCACGACCTGGCCGGGCGGCAGGACGGCGAAGCGCATCCGGGGGCCATCGGGTCCCGCCCCCTCGATGCAGTTCACCCCGATCCAGGCGGCGTGCTCGGCGCCGGTGGCGAACGCCCAGCGGCCCTCGACCCGGTAGCCGTCGCCGTCCCTGCCGCGGTGCCGCTGGGGCTGATCACCCCGGCGACGATCGTGTCGGGGTCGGCGAACACCTCGTCGAAGGTCGCCCGGGGCAGGTGCACCAGGTCGCACCAGGTGCTCGACCCGATCATCGTCGTCCACCCGACCGAGCCGTCGGCGCGGGCGAGCGCCTCGGTGGCCCGGGTCGCCTGGGCGAGATCGGCGCCGGCGCCGCCGTGGCTGGCGGGCAGCAGCAGCCGGAAGCAGCCGGCGTCGACCAGCCGATCGAGCAGGTCGGGTGGCAGGCGGCGCGCCGCCTCGACGTCGGCGGCGCGTGCCGCCACCGTGGGGGCGAGGGCGTCGATGGCCGCGAGCACGCTCTCGGCGGGGGTGCCCCGCTCGGTCAGGGACGTCTGCATGGCGGACTCCTGGTCGTCGGTCCGGGTCACGGCCGGAGGATCGGCGCCTCGGCGGCGTGGCGGGCCCGAAGGTCGGCGTCCCAGTCGCCGCTGCAGTACACCGTCATCTCCGCCACCCGGCCGTCGCGGACCGTGCAGATGAGCACCTTGCGGGCGGTGATCTCGCCCCGGTCCGGGTCGTGCTCGGCGGACAGGTGCTCGGTCAGGAACCCCTCGGCGGTCGCCGTCGTCCGGGCCACGGTGACCTCCGGGCCGTGGGCCACGTAGCCGGCCAGCCAGGTGCCGAAGTCGTCCCGGCCCCGGATCTGGAACCGCCAGAACGGTGGATGGCCGTCGAGGAAGAGGTCGTCGGTGAACACGTCGCCCACCTCGCCGGTCCGGAAGGCGTCGGCCAGCGCGTGGCTGAGCTGCTCGATGCTGCGCGTCGTCTGGAGCATGCGCCGAACGTAGGGGCGGGCCCCGCGCCGCCACATCGGGCGAACCATGCATTTGCCGCGGGAGCCGGATGGGTCGTTCTATGCAGGCGGGCCCAGGACGCCCTGCTCGTACGCCCAGGCCGTCGCCGCCGCCCGGGATCGCACGCCGAGCTTGGCGAAGACGTTGCTGAGGTGGCGGGCCACGGTCTTCTCGCTGATGAACATCTCGGCGGCGGCCTCGCGGTTGGTCCGGCCCCGGGCCACGAGCCGGAGCACCTCGACCTCCCGGGGCGTGAGCGGACCCGCGTCAGGCGAGCGCCCGCCGGCGTCGACCGGGACGCCGAGCTCGACGAGCACCCACCGGGCCGCGTCCAGCTCCATCTCCGCACCGTCGGCGTCGCCCAGCGCGGCATACGCATGCGCCACGTGCAGGCGCACCTGGGCGGCCTCGAACGGGGCGCCGAGCTCGCTCCACAGCCGCCAGGCCCGGCGGAGGTCGCCGACGGCGGCCGCCGCGTCGCCCTCGGCCAGCCGGACCGCGCCGGCGCACGACGCCGCGGTGGCGAGCAGCGCCGGCGCCCCGAGCTCGCCGGCGCCGCGGGCCAGCTCGTCGGCCGCCTCCCGGGCGCCGGCGACGTCGCCGGCGGCGAGAGCGATCTCCACGAACGGCCCGAGGGCGCGGGCGCGGTCGACGGGCGACGCCGCCTCGTCCCGGACGCGGCGGATGGCGCCGGCGGCGGCGCCGACGTCGCCCTGGGCCAGGCGGAGCAGGGCGAGGCCGGGCTGCGGGTCGCGCCCGGCCCGCGAGGCGGCCCGGTAGGCGGCCTCGGCCGCGTCGAGCTCGCCGGCCAGCCGGTGGAGCTCGGCGCGCTCGTACCAGGCATCGCCCGCCGCCGGGGCCGTCTCCAACTCGGCGCAGGCGGCGTCGGCGGCCGTCACCGCGTCCGGCCAGGCGCCGTGCAGCCGCAGCACCTGGGCCCGGTGCACCAGGCACTGTCCCCGGTAGGGCACGAGATCGGGGTGGGCGTCGCACCAGCGCGACAGCGCCGAGGTCCACTCCCGGGCCCGGACCACGTCGAGGATGCGCTGGCACGTGGCGATCGCCGCACACAGGACCAGTCCGGCGACCGGCGGCGACAGCGACCCGGTCCCCACGGCCACCATCGCCTCGTCCAGCAGCGGGAGCCCGGCGTCGTGGTCGCCCAGCTCGACCAGCGACTGGGCCCGGCCGAGGCAGCCGACGGTGGCGACGTCGAGGTCGTCGAACCGGTCCCCGATGTGCCGGATCTCGGTGAACAGCTCGAGCGCGGCCGCGGCGTCGCCCTGCTCCAGCCGCCCGACCGCGGCCGGAGCCAGCAGCAGGCCCCGCTCGGCACAGTCCACCCCCGCCTGGTCGAGCGCCTCGCCGGCGCGCGCCAGCCAGCCGCCGCCCCGCCCCCCGTCGCCCGCGTCCAGCAGGCCGAACCCGAGCCAGAACCCGCAGCGCGCCGCCCGCGGCCGGTCGCCGGCAGCGATGCAGGCCTCGAACGCCCGCTCGCACCAGCGGTCCCAGTCGGCGGGCCGGGTGAGGTAGGCGGCGACGGCCAGCGCGGTCCACTCCTCGGGGCACGAGGGCCCCGAGGAGCGCAGGCGCTCGAACGCCTCCCGCCACGTCGCCGGCTCGGCCGCCCCGGTCGTCACGCCCGCCAGTCTGCCGAACCGCGGGGCGCGTGGGTCACACGGCGCCGCCGGCGACGCCCGTTCTCCGAGCCGGCGCGGCGGCGCCGCGGTACCGTGCGGGCGGACAGGCGGACAGGCGGGAGGGCACCCGATGACCGACTACGCGCTGCGGCTCGGCGACGCCGAGCTGCGCCGGTACGAGCTGATGGCGGAGGCCGCGGCCGAGGAGGAGGGCGCCGACTGGGCCCGGGCGGGGATCGTCCCCGGCGCCCGGGTCGTCGACGTCGGCTGCGGGCCGGGCGTCGTGCTCGCCCTGCTGGCCGCCGCCGTCGGCGCCGGGGGCCGGGTCACGGGCGTCGACCTCGACCCCGAGGCCGTGGCCCACGCCGCTAGGCGGGTGGCCGGCCTGCCGCAGGCCGCCACCCGGGTGGGGTCGGCCGACGCCACCGGCCTGCCGCCGGGCGAGGCGGACGTGGTGATGTGCCGCCACGTGCTCGCCCACAACGGCGGGCGGGAGGCCGCCATCGTCCGGCACCTGGCGAGCCTGGCCCGCCCGGGCGGGGCCGTGTACCTGGTCGACGTGGACCTGACCGGCCAGCGCATCCTGCCCGACGTCGAGCTGGACCTGCTCGATCGCTACGTCGCGTTCCAGTGGCAGCGGGGCAACGACATGGCCATCGGGCTGCGCCTCGGGGCGCTGCTGGGCGAGGCCGGCCTGGCGGTCGAGCGGTTCCGGTGCGCCAGCCGGGTCCGGCGGGTCCCGCCGGGCGCCCGCCCGCCCCACTGGGCCGCCCGCGACGCCATGCGCGACGCGGGCATGGCCGACGACGCCGACATCGCCCGCTGGTCGGCGGCGCTCGACGAGACCGACGCGCTCGACCCCCGCCCGTGGATCTTCACCCCGATGTTCGTCGCCATCGGCCGCCGGCCGGTGTGATCCGCCGGCGCTACGACCGTCCGAGGTAGGCGCGGCGGCGAGCCTCGAGGCGTTGGATCCGCTCCTCCACGCCGTTCATGCGACCCGGCACGAGGCTGAAGCCGTCAAGGCGCGGGAGAGGCACGAGCTCGCCCGTGTCGAGCACCGCCACCGGACCGGCAACTCGCTCGCCCATGTGCCGGGAGGCGTGGCGAACGATCGTGAACCCCTCGATCCTCTCCCACCCGTAGTGCACGCTGGTGAAGAGGCGGACAACCCGGATCCCCGACGGCGCGACCTCGACGCCCATGCGCAGGGTGAGCGCGAGCAGGGCTACGACGAACACGGTGATGAGCGCGGCCGTGACGGCGACCTGTGCGCCCGGCGCCGACGCCACGACGCTGAGACCGACGCACACGGCTGCCACGATCAGGCCTACGCCCGCGAGGGCCCGACCGCGGCTCCGCACCATCTCCCGAGCCATCAGACGAGAAGTGTCACCCAGGGTGCGGGGCGGTCAGTCGGCGCCGAAGCGGGCCGCGGCGAAGGCCGGGCAGCGGAGGGCCTCGTCGGGGATGTCCTCGGCCGGCAGGGGCTCGTCGACCTCGGCCGGGGTGGGGCCGTGCTCGTCGGCGAGGCGCTCCAGCAGCGGCCGGTCGAGGCCGTAGAGGTCGGCCGCGTTGGTGCCCACCATCCGGCGGACCTCGTCCTCGGGCACGCCCGCGAACGCCATGCGCAGGTGCTGGCGGGAGAACGGCCAGCACCCCTCCAGGTGGGGGTAGTCGCTCCCCCACATGATCCGGTCGACCCCGACCCGGTCCCGCAGGCCGACCTCGTGGCGGCGGATGAAGCTGGACCCGACGTGGCACTGGCGCGCCCAGTACTCGGACGGCGACAGCGACAGCTGGTCGATGGCGCCGGCGCCGAAGATCGCCTCCTGCGACCCGCCCGCCCCCGACGAGCCCGACAGCCGGCCCCGGTAGTAGTCGAGTCGGGTCAGCTCGTCGGGCAGCCACGCGGTGCCCTGCTCGGTGAACACGAACTGCAGGCGGGGGTGGCGCTCCATGACCCCCGAGTAGATGAGGTGCCACAGCGCCCGGTGGGCCCACCACGTGACCTCGAGCAGGAACATCATCTGCGCCGACGGGTAGGGCCCCATGTCGGGCACGGCGCTGCCGCTGTGGTGGTTGACCGGCACGCCGAGGTCCTCGCACGCGGCCCAGATGGGCTCGTAGTCGGGGGCGTACAGGGGCGGCACGCCCGAGCCCGGCGGCGCGCCCGGCAGCAGGACGCCGCCGCTCAGCCCGTTGGCCGCCGCCCACTCGATCTCCCGCACCGAGGCGTCGACGTCGTGGAGCATGATCTGCGCGATCCCCGCCCGCCGCCCCGGCGCCCGGGCGCAGAAGTCGGCCAGCCAGCGGTTGTGGGCCTGGAGCCCGGCCCAGCGCCGCTCCAGGTCGCCGTCGGTGGCGCCGGGCGGCTGGTGCACCAGCGAGACCTTCGGGAAGAAGGGCGGGGCGGTGTTGGGGAAGATGACCTCCGCCACCACGCCGTCCGCCTCCATCTCCCGCAGGCGGCGGTCCGAGTCCCAGTTGCGCTCGGCGCCCGACCCCACGAGGTCGACGTAGGGGTTCTCGAACTGCGCGGCCCAGCGGTCGAAGTCGTCGTGGTAGCGCGACGCCAGGAACGGCCGGTACCCGGGGATGCTCGCCCCGCCGTGGCAGTCGGACGAGATCACGGCATAGCGGTCAGTGGTGGCGCCCATGGCGGTCCCCCTCCGGTCGTGGGGCGGTCATGCCGGCCTCGGTCCCCCGCGGTGGCCGGGCCAGCGGCTGCCGGCGATGGTGTCGACGTGGGGCCAGAACGCGTCGGGGTCGAGCGGCCCGGCGTCGGACACGGTGCGGGCGGTGGGCCGGTGGGTCACCAGCCGGGCCGTCCCCGGCTCGCACAGCGGCAGCAGGCGGGCGATGGGGTCCCACGGGCTGTCCCGCAGCACCAGCGCGCCCTCGACGTCCTCGACGTGGCGCTGCTCGAACGTCGTGGCCACGTCGACCACGTGGGGCGGGAAGTCGTAGGCGCCCTCGGCGCCGCCGATGGCCCGCGAGTACTTGGTCCACCACTCGTGCTCGACGACCTCGCCGCCCGCGTCGCCCGCCGGCTCGGCCTCCCCGGTGACGGTGCCGGCGTACTCGACGAACGTGTAGCCCTGGTGGCTGGCCCGGGCCGTGACCCGGTCGCCGAAGCGGAAGTAGGCGATGTCGCACAGGAACTTGGGCTGCCCGTTGGTCTCGCCGCTGATGTGGACGGCGGCCTCCTGGTCGATCCCGAGGCCGAGCGTGTACTGGCCGGCCACGCCCCGCCACGCCGCCTCGACCTTCACGCTCACCCCGAGCTCGGGCTCGCCGAGCACCGGCACGCAGTAGACGCCGACGGTGACGACCGGGTCGAGCGGCTCCAGCCCCGGGGGCAGCAGGGCCGCCACCTTGGCCGGGTCGGTCACGTAGGTGACGACCAGCTTGGGCCAGCCGGCGATCTCGCCGGGGCGGGCCATCGGCGGTGCGGTCACTGCGCCTCCTCGGGCACGTGGTGGGCCACGACCGCCCGCACGGTGGCGGCGGTCAGAGCGTCGATGTCGGGCTCGGCGCACAGCGCAGCCCGCGTGGCGGGGGCGATCGGCGCCTCGGCGCCGGCCCACAGCACGTCGGGGCGGTAGGCCTCGGGGAAGCGGGACGGGTCGCGCAGGGCGAGGACCAGGGCGCCGGTGACGACCACGAGGATGGCCCGGGCGGCGTCGGCGCAGGCCGGGCCGGCCAGGCCGGCGGCCTCCAGCTCGGCCACCAGCGCCGCCTCCAGGGGGTGGAGCAGCAGCGAGGTCGTGCCCGTCTGGTGGGCCAGCGAGGTGATGGGGCGGTTCTCGATCGCCCCGGCGTAGATGTGGAGGGCGGCGGACGCCACCCGCTCCCGGGGCGTCGTCCCCGCCACCGGGCGCCCGGCCAGCCGCTCGGCCTGGGCGCGGACGACGGCGGCCACCAGCTCGTCCCGGCTGCCGACGTGCCAGTAGATGGTGGGCGCCCCGACGTCGAGCTCGGTCGCCAGCCGGCGCATGGTGAGGGCGTCGGGCCCCTCCCGCACCACCAGGTCGAGGGCGGCGGCCACCACGTCGGCGCGCTCGAGGCCCGTGCGGCGGCCGGGGCCTGCGTCGGTGGGCTTGGTGGCGGTCGTCCCCATTTGGCGGTTGCGCTCCCCCGGGGCCTCTGTAACAGTGTTATACGAACAGTAGGGCACCGTCAGCGCACGGGCAAGGGGGGCCGCCATGTCCGATCCCACCGAGGGCGTCGACCGCGGCGACGCGCCGTACGTCATCGTCTCGTCCGACACCCACGCGGGCCTGTTCGTCGAGGACTACCGCGACTACCTCGACCCGTCGGTCCACGCCGAGTTCGACGAGTGGCTGGTCACCCGGCACCAGCACCGCACGCTGGTCGAGGAGGTCAACGGCGAGTACGTCGCCCAGTGGGAGCGGGACAACGAGGCCGGCCTGCGGGGCGCCTACGACGCCGCCGTGCGGGACAAGGTGCTCGACGCCGACGGCGTCGCCGGCGAGGTGATCTTCCCCGACGGCGACTCGGTGACCGGCATGGAGGCGCCGCCCTTCGGCGCCGGGCTGCAGGCCGGCATGATCACCGATCCCCGGCTGGCCTGGGCCGGCGCCCGGGCCCACAACCGCTGGCTGGTCGAGTTCTGCGCCACCAACCCGCCCCGCCGGGCCGGCATCGCCCTGGTCCCGGTGACCCACGGGGTCGACGAGGCCGTGCGGGAGATCGAGTCGCTGGCCGGCAGGCCCGGCATCAAGGGGATCCTCATCCCCACGATGTGGCACGACAAGCCGTCCTACGGCCACCCGTCCTACGACCCCGTGTGGGCGGCGTGCGCCGAGGCCGGGCTGGTGGTGCACACCCACTCGGGCGAGGCCGACATGGAGTCGTACAACGAGAACGTGGCCCAGTTCATGCTGGAGGTGGCGTTCTGGACCCACCGGCCGCTGTGGCAGCTGCTGCTGGCCGGCGCGTTTGACCGCTTCCCCGGGCTGCGCTACGCGCCGGTGGAGTGCGGGTCGTGGTGGGTGGGCGACCTCCTGTTCAAGACCGACGTGATGTTCGGGGGCACGAACTGGAAGGTGAAGAAGATGGCGGCGCGGACCCGGAACACGATCGAGCGGCTGCCGTCGGAGTACTTCGGGACCAACGTGTTCGTCGGGGCGTCGGCCATGAGCAAGCCCGAGATCCGCCGCCGCTACGCCAACGGGATCGACGCCCTGATGTGGGGGACCGACTACCCGCACCCGGAGGGCACCTGGCCCAACACCGCGCTGCGGCTGTCGACCGACTTCCGGGAGGTGCCGGTGGAGGAGACCCGGCTGCTGCTCGGGCTCAACGCCGTGCGCTGCTACGACCTCGACCTCGACGCCCTGTCCGCCATCGCCGCCGACGTGGGGCCCCGGCCGAGCGAGCTCGGGCAGGACCTGTCCCGGCGGACGCCGCCGGACGCGGTGCGGGAGGCCCGGTTCTGGTTCGACGACTACGGCATCGAGTGGACGGGCTGAGCGTGGGGGCCGCCGACGTGGTCGACGCGCCGCCGCTGCGGCTGGACGGGGCGGTCGCGGTCGTCACCGGCGGGGCGGGCGGCATCGGGCGGGGCATCGTCGGGGCGCTGCTGCGCCGGGGCTCCCGGGTGGTGATCGCCGATGTGGAGGCGGGCGCCGTCGACTCGGCGGTCGCCGCCCTGGGGCCGCTGGGCCCGGTGTCGGGGCACCCCGTCGACATCACCGACGAGGACGCCGTGGCCGATCTGGCGGACGCCGTCTACGACGCCCACGGCCGGGTCGACCTGCTGTTCAACAACGCCGGGGTCACCTCGGGCGGGGGCGGCAAGCCGTGGCAGCAGGAGCCGAACGACTGGCGCTGGTGCTTCGGCGTGAACGTGTTCGGGATGGCCATCTGCACCTCGGCGTTCGTGCCCCGGATGATCGCCGGGGGCGAGCCGGGGCAGGTGGTCAACACGTCCTCGGGCGACGGCGGGTTCGCGCCCGTGCCGATGGCGTCGGTGTACGCGGCGTCGAAGGCGGCGGTGAGCTGCTTCACCGAGTCGCTGCACCACAACCTGGTGTCCGAGGGGACGGCGCTGCGGGCGTCGGTCTTCTACCCGTCGGGCGGACTGCTGCGCACGGGCCTGTTCACCGCCGCCCGCAACCGCCCCGCCCACCTCGCCCGCCGGGGCCAGGCCACGGGCCGCAAGAGCATGACGTTCGACGAGATGAAGGCCATGCTGGCCGAGGCGGGCCGGGACGTCACGGAGGCCGACCTCGACGCCCTGGGCGACTTCGCGGTCACGGAGGCCGCCGCCCGGCGCTACATCATCGCCCGCGACCTCGACCCCACGGTCGCCCTGCTCCACCGCCGAGCCGACGCCATAGCCCGCCGCGAGGTCCCACCCCACCACGGCATGCCGCTGTAGCCACCTGCCCGGCGCGTATCTGGCGGCGCCCCCCCGACTCTGGCCAGATGTGACGCGCGCACGGTGCGGGAGAGGGTGGGGCCCTGCCGCCCGCCCGGCGCCCCGGCCGGCGCCCTCCGGGACGAAAGTCCCGGTCAGCGTCCCCGACCGGTCGGTACGCTCCTCCCCCGTGGCGGAGCCCCTGCGCAACCGCGCGTGGTCTGTCCCCCTCGTGGGGCGCACGGGCCCGCGGGCCGCACTCCGCCAGTGGGTCGCCGATGCCTGCGGGGGCAGCTTCCGCCTCGCGGCCATCTCGGGCCCCACCGGCATCGGCAAGTCCCGGCTCCTCGACTGGACCGCCGACGAGATGCGCCGGCGAGGGGCGCTGGCCTGCATCGGCCGGTGCGCACCGGGCCTGTCCCACCCGCTGGGCCCGATCATCGGCGCCCTCGGGGCGCTCGGGGCCCGCGTGCCCCTGGCGGCCACGCCGGCCCCGGACGGCCTCGAGCCCGCGGCGGCGATCGACCAGCCCGAGCTGGGCCTCGTCCGGGCGCTGGCCGACCAGCTGCTGCGGGAGGCGGCCGATCGCCCGGTCCTCCTCGCCCTCGAGGACATCCAGTGGGCCGGGCCCGCCACGCTGAGCGGGTTCGAGCAGCTCGCGTACATCCTGGCCGCGGCCGACTCGGGCACCTCGATCGCGGTGGCACTGACCCACCGGCCGCTGGACGGCGGCGACGAGGCCGCGACCGGCGTGCTCGCCCGCCTGGCCCGCGAGCCCGCCTTCCGGGCCCTGACGCTCGACCCGCTGTCCGAGGTCGAGGTCTACGAGCTGATGCGCCGGCTGGCGCCCGACGCCTCGGACCCTCGGCTGGCGCGGCACGTCTACGACACCTCGCACGGCAACCCGCTCGTCGCGATCGTGGCCACCGACGAGGCGATCGCCACCGGCGACGGGCGGCACCTCCCGGGCCGGCCCTCCCCCACCGAGTCGCCCGACGACCTCCTGGCCCGGCGGTACGCCCAGCTGTCGGCGGCCGCGGTGGGGGTCGTCCGGGCGCTGGCCGTCGGCGGTGGCAGCGCCCCGCTGCGCGACGTGGCCGCCATCGCCGGCCTCGCCGACGAGGACGCCCTGTGCGGCCTCGACGAGCTGGAGCGGGCCCATCTCGTGCGGCTCGCCCGGGCCCGGGGCGAGCTGACCTACTCCGAGCTCGGCGAGCGGGCGCTGCAGGGGGCCGGCTCCCGGGAGCGCTGGGCGCTGCACGGCCGGATGGCCGATCTCGTGGCCGCCCGTCCCACCGCCGACGACGACCTGCTGGAGCTGGCCCACCACCTGGAGCGGGCGGGCCCGACCCGGGCCGACGAGCTGGACTCGGTGGCCGCACCGGCGGCCGACCAGGCGTTCGCCGCCGGCGCCTGGGCCGACGCCGCCCACCTCTACGAGATCGCCCTGGACGCAGCGCCGACGACCGCGCTCCCACCCCGGGAGCCCCGGGCCGAGGCGACGCTGGAGGAGATGGCGGGCATCGCGTGCTTCCGGGACTTCGACGCGGACGGCTGCATCCGCCACCTCGACCGGGCGGCGGAACTGGCCGGCGCGGCGGGCGACCCGGCCACCGCGGCCCGGGCCGCGCTGTGGCTCGTGCGGCGGAGCTTCACCTCCGGCACCGCGGCCATCGGGCGGTCGGTCGACGTCGCGCCGATCGAGGCCCTGCTGGCGCCCGGCACGCCCGCGGAGACCCGAGCCCAGGCGCACGGGCTCCTGGCGGAGGTGGCGTTCCAGGCCAACGACCTCCCCCGGGCCCGGGAGCACGCGGAGGCAGCGGTGGCGCTGGCCGAGGCCGTCGGCGACGACTTCGTCCGGTTCACGGTCGCGATCGCCCAGGGCCTGGCCCACCTCGGCGTGCTGGACGCCGACGCCGCCGCCGCAGCCTTCGCCGAGGCCGATGCCTGCACCCGCCGGCGCGGGGGCCAGCCGTTCCAGGCCGGTGCCGGTGCCGCCCGGCTGGCGGCCACCGAGGTGCTGCGAGGCGACCTCGCGGCCGCCGAGCGGGCGGCCGCGACCGGCGGGGCCGGCGCCCAGCACATCGCCAACTGGGCGGACCACGCCCTGGCGCACGCCGTGTCCACGATCGTCGCCGGGCTCACCGGCCGGTTCGACGGCCAGGAGGACCACGCCGAGCTCTCGCGCATCAGCTGCGGTCGGTCGGCGACCACGTTCCCGCCGCTCGTGCTGCACCCGGCGATCGCCTGGGGCCGGGCCGCCCGGGGCGACGTCGACGGCGCCCTCGCCGCCCTCGGGGATCTCGACGCCGCCGGCGGGCGCAGCGCCCGCTACGCGGCGGCGATCGCCCTGACCGCCGACGACCCCGGCACCCTCGGAGACCTCGCCGACCACGAGTGGCGGGCGCATCCCGACGTGCTCACCGCCTACGACGCCGGCGCGCACGCCGCCCAGCTCGAGCTGGCCGTGGCCGCCGGCGCGCGGGACCAGGTGGCCGCCGCCCTGCCCCTCTTCGAGGACCTCCACCGGCGGGGCGTCCGCTTCGTGCTGGAGTGGCCGGCCCTCGTGTCCCGCCTGATCGCCGAGGCCCACGCCTGCCTCGGCCACGTCGACGCGGCCGGCGACTGGCTGCGGCGCGCCCGGAGCGAGGCGACCGCCGCCGGCGCCCGCCCGGAGGTCGCCCGCCTCGACGTGGTCGAGGCCGGGCTGCTGCTCTCCCGGGGCGAGGACGGGGCGATCCGGGCCGGCGTCGCGCTGATCGAGCAGGCGACCGCGTCGTTCGACGCGCTCGGAATGCTGCCGTTCGTGCGGCGGGCCCAGCGGCTGTTCGACCTCCCGCCGGCGATCGACGCGACGGGCCGCCGTCTCCAACCCCGGACGGTGCTGTTCACCGACATCGTCGACTCGACCGCCTGGAACGTCCGGCTGGGCGACGACCACTGGCTGGTGCTGCTGGCCGAGCACAACCGGCTGGCCCGGCAGGCCGTCCGCGAGTGGCGCGGGGCCGTCGTGAAGACGACCGGCGACGGCATCTGCGCCTGGTTCGCCGACGCCACCGACGCCATCGACTGCGCCGCGTCGCTGCAGGGCTCGTTCGACGAGTTCACGACGACCCACCCGGACACCCCGATCGCCCTGCGCTGCGGGCTGGCGGTCGGCGACGTGTTCGACTTCGACGGCGACCTCGCCGGCCTGGCCGTGACGGAGGCCGCCCGCATCTGCGCCGTCGCCTCCGGCGGCCAGGTCGTCACGTCCGCCGCGGTGGTCCACGACGACCGGCACCCCCGGCGGCGCTACCGGGAGATCGGGAGCCACCTGCTCAAGGGCATCCCCGAGGCACAACCGCTCTACGAGGTCTCGACGGGCGATCAGAGAGGCGGTCACTGATGGGCTACATGCCGTACCCGTGGGAGAAGGGCTTCTTCCCCACGGCGATCGAAACCTGGTTCAACGAGGGGCTCGACAGGGCCCATTGCTGGAGCCGGCCGCGCCGGATCCTCCGGACGAAGCCGGGGCCGCACCGGCGGCTGCGGGCCATCTGGCGGTACGCGAGCGTCTGCCGGCAGCTGCGCGACGGGGCGGCCAACCCCGCGGCGATCCGGAAGGTGACCGACACCAACTCGATCGTCGGCTCGGGCCTGTTCAGCGATCCGGGCGTCGCGGGGACGGGCGTCTCGTGGGTCGACTCGATCGCCCACGACTGGTTCGGGATGGAGAAGATCGGGGCGGACTGGCACCGGCAGACGCCGGCGACCTGGGTGGCCTCGAAGTCGCTCGGCCACTGGAACGGCTACTTCGGCAACGTCGAGCTGATCGTCTGCGAGACCCTGCAGCGCATGCTGGAGCTGTCGATCGGCGTCGACCACCTCGACCCCGCCTCGCTGCGCGACCCGGTCCCGACGCCGTCCGAGATCAGGCAGCTCGAGGACCGGCTGCGGCACAGCGCGACCCACGTGTGGCCGGTGTACATGTACCTCAGCTGCCCGAACACCTGGTTCGAGTCCTGGGTGACCTGGCAGTGCCACGACACCGCCTCGGCGCTCCGCGGCCAGGTGACGGTCGTCCTCTCCACGCCGGGCCACGACCGGCCGGTCACGCCCTCCCCCCTGGACCTCGAGTACGACAGGGACACGGTCGCGGTCCCGGGCACGTCCCTGTCCATCCGCAACCCGTACTACCTGCGCGGCGTGGACCAGACGGCGCCGAACCGCGGCTACCAGGGCGACTACGTCACGCCGACGAACGGCGCCGCGCCGGGCTCCGCGGCGCCCACCGGGCCCTTCACCCGCAAGGTGAACCCGCCCCGCAACGCCGGCGTCGCCAAGAGCGGGCCCCGCACCCACCACCAGGGCATGTGGATCGTGACGCACGCCAACCACGACAGCACGGTCGTCTGGAACAACTTCCCCAACCCCAGCTCGCCCAACTGGGGCCGCCCGGACGTCGAGTCGTGGGACCTCCCACCGTTCGCCGTGCACAAGTGCGCCGGCCTCGACGAGCGACGGGACCTCGGCGGGTCCTCCAACCCGAACGCGCTGACGGGCATGTACGACGTCGTCGTCATCCAGCCGGCCTCGCAGGACGGCGGCGTGTGGTGAGGCGAGGAAAGGACGGACCATGAGCATCCCCGAGGACGGCGATACCGACGTCGACCAGCGCGTGACCGAGGTCGCCGCGGACGTCGATCGGCAGTTCGCCAGGTACTTCACGCGCGTCGACGGGCTCGAGCCGTTCCAGCTGGACGCCGGCTTCGGCGCCGGGGGGGTCGTGACCGGGGCGACGCCCGAGGGCCGGTTCACCTTCGTCCGCTGGCGCTGGCAGGGCCGGCACACCGGCGCGGTCGGCCGCTTCGACGGCGAGAAGCCCGACGAGGACCCCGACCGTCCCTTCCGCTACGTGATGGCACGGGGCACCGGCAACCAGGTCACCGTCGAGGGTCTCACCGTGCTGGAGGAGCGGGCCGACGGCGTCTACGCGCGCCGGTTCGTCGACTGGCTGAGCGTCTACTCGCAGATGGGCATCATCACCCCCGGCCGGCCGATCGCCCGGACCAGCACCGAGGTGAGCGATCCCCCGGCCCGGGAGGATCTCCCGGAGCCCCGCGACCGCCAGCCCGACGTCGACACGCCGCCGGCCGAGACGGCCGCGTCGGCGTCATAGCCGCCGCAGTCACTGGGAGGCCATCAGGTCCGCCACCTCCGCCTCCGGGTCGACGAACGGGTCCCCGTCGACGTCGACCACCACCCGGTCGAGGCGGCCGGTGAACCGGAACGGGCCCCGGTAGTCGCGGTCGGCGGGCGAGAAGTCGCGGGCCCAGCCCACCGTGAGGCCGGCGCCGGTGATCGAGAAGCGGCTCCAGGTCACCCGCTCGATGTCGCCGGCCCCGATCACCTCGCCGTCCACCACCAGCGCCCCCCGGTGCGCCCCGCCCGCGGCGGCCGGGGTGAACTCGAACGCCAGCGTGTGGGGCCCCGGTGCGAGCCGATCGCCCACCGGGGCCTCGATGCGGTACTCCCGCCAGCCGGCCAGGTTGTGGACGTAGCACAGCCGGCCGTCGGCCAGGAGGTGGAACGACCACCCGCCCAGCACCGACCCCTGGACGGCGAGGACGCCCGCCGGCGGGATCTCGCCGCCCCCCTCCCCCACCGTCACGTGGGCCGTGATCGTGTGCCGCCGGTTCTTCACGTTGACCGCCGCGCTCTCCGGCACCGGCGCCCGGTCGGGCCGGTAGACGTAGCGCCGCCGGGCCCGGACCGGCGAGGGGCGGTCGAACACGAGGGCGGAGAACGGCCGGTTGTCGAGCGGCAGCCCTGGTAGCGGCCGGCCTCGGCCCACCACCGCTCGACCAGCGCCCGCAGGCGGTCGGGCTCGGCGGCCGCCAGGTCGTGGCACTCCGACGGGTCGGCCGCCAAGTCGTACAGCTCCCACTCGGCGGCGGCGAGGCCCGGCTCGTC
>Ga0126377_10001208_pt1 | contig 16646 bp, 38 predicted proteins | sample PanSoiMetPlot_22_FD_92647 | JGI IMG/M metagenome (GOLD analysis project Ga0126377, IMG submission 92647) | Tropical forest soil microbial communities from Panama - MetaG Plot_22 | ecosystem: Environmental > Terrestrial > Soil > Tropical forest > Bulk soil | place: Panama | collected 2016-02-17 | reverse complement strand
GGAACCAAGCGGGTGACCTTCGACATGAGCGATCTCGAAGCGAATCGGAGCGCGCTCGCGGCGGGCTACACGGTGATTCCCTCGAACACGTTCAGCCGCGCGGCATGGGACAAGGTGCGCGAGGCGGGGACGACGCTCCCGGCCGGGCGCCAGTTCGCGAGTCCCAAGCCGTTCCACCCCGACGGCAAGCCGCTCACGGTGATCGACCCGTCGGACTACACCGACGAGCAGCGCACCTTTGCGGCGGTCGTCGAGCGGCTCCACCGCGATCTCGTGGGCGGCTCGATCGTGGTCGTGCTCGCGAGCGATCCGGGCTGGACGTTCAACGGCGCGTACGGCGGCGGGCAGATCATTCTCAACCTGCGGTGCATCGCGGCCAAGATCTGGGACGTGCACACGCTCCGTGTGGTGCTGCACGAGTTCGGGCACGCGTACGGCGAGCATCTGACGCACGCGTTCGACGATGGGATCGCCAAGGTCGCCGCGAAGCTCGTGGCGATGGTCACCGAAGATCCGAGCTACTTGGCTCGATGACCGCGCATTAGTATTCTGTCATTCGCACCACCCGCCCGTGCTGCTGCTGCGAGGCCACGCCACGGGCGGCCCCTCCCTCCCGCCTCGTCTCTCAACTCCTTCCTTCCCATGCGTAAGTTGATTCCGCTCTACGCCGTGGCGCTCGTTGCGCTCACCGGCTGCTACCACGCCACCATCGAGACCGGGCTCGCGCCCTCGCCCCAAGTCGTCGAAAAGCAATGGGCGCACGGCTTCCTCTTCGGCCTCGTGCCGCCGAGCACCGTCGAGACCCGCGAGAAGTGCGGCGGCAAGGGCGCCGCGAAGGTCGAGACCTCGCTCTCGTTCGTGAACCAACTCGCGAGCTTCCTCACGAGCGGCATCTACACGCCGATGGAGATCAAGGTCACCTGCGCCCAGTAACGGGCCACGCAACGAGCACGCGGGGCGTCCCCCATTGGGCGCCCCGTCGTGTCTCCGGGCTCAAAGAAAGGACTTGCGCGCTGGCGTGCGACACTCCATATTCCCTGTAGGCGCCGGACGGTCCGGTCGCCCCGACCCGCTTCGACCAAGGGACCCATGATCATCAGGAAATACTCGCCCCGCTTCATCGCGATCGGCCACGCGGCGCAGTACGGGAGCCGTGACGAGATCACCGGCTATCGCAAAGAGGTGCTCGCGACGGCCGAGACCGAGGGCTGGCTCAATCACCTGCTGAAGCCGTACGAGGCGTGGGAGGAGAACTCCGAGTTCTACATCCGCGTCGTCGAGACTGAGCCCGAGAAAGCGCCGGAGAACTGGGGACCAAAGCTCCCCCGCTGGGGCTTCATCACCGAGACCGGCGCGCTCGAAGTCGAAGAGTTGCCCTTCTGACCACCACACCCGAACCCGCTTTCACCGAGGGTACCAACAACAAATGCGTTACTCCCTACTGTTCCCCATCGCCGACGAGCGCGGCTCGACCATGCTCGACTACTTCGGCGCGAAAAGCGTCAAGGACTACGCCGCCGAGCGCACCTACTCGGTCGTGTACGAAGGCGAGGCGCCGACCGACGAGCCGGGGCCGTTGTGGAAGCGCCACAACATCGGCGACGCCGAGGACGGCAACCGGCCGCGCGCGCGCGAGATCCGCTCGATGTGCGTGGGCGATCTGCTCATGTTCGAGAACGGCACCGTGTGGCTCTGCGATCGCTTCGGCTGGATCGCGGTCCCCGAGTGGTTCGACGCGGCGCTCGTGGACACGCGCCCCGAGCGGTGCTGAGTTACGCGAAAGGACTTGCGCACGACTGTGCGACAGTGCATATTCCAGATGCGGGCCGGAGGGTCCGGCCCCGCCAAACCGCTTCCACCGAGGGAATGACCATGTACGTCTCACCGAACTTCAAGAGTAAGAAGGCGCTCAAAGAGGCGCTCACCGCAGGGAAGCTCGTCGGCGTGTTCTCGCCGGGGCTCGGCACCGTGCCCTTCAACGGCACGGTCGCCCTCGAAGGCCCCCACTACCCCGAGCCGCACAAGTGGTACGCCAAGGGCACGATCGTCAACGGCGTGCTGATCAAGGTTGCCTAACGCACGGTCGGCGCCGGACGGTCCGGCGCCACCCCACCCCACCGCTTCCACCGAGGGAATCCCCATGACAACGACATCCGAAACCGCCTTCTCGACGCTCACCGAGGCGCAACTCGCCGCGCGCATGCGGCTCGCGCTGAACGTGCTCCTTGCCCGCGAGCCGTCGCCTGCGGGGCTCGAATGGGCCGCCCGGCTCAAGGCAGGCGTCGAGCGCGAGCGGATCGCGCGCGCGATCGCGCGGGGGCTCGCCGAGCGCCGTCGCGGGCTCTAACGGTAGGACTTGCGCACAGCCGCGCGACAGTCCATATTTGAGGTGTGGGCCGGATGGTCCGGCCCCGCTCCCCACCGCTTCCACCGAGGGTTCCGCCATGTCGAAAGTTGCCGCGCTCGCCGCTGAGTTCCCCGTCTACGTCGGCCGCCGAATCGAACTCGAAGGGCGCCGCTGGCCCGAGACCGTGATGCCGAGCGAGTGGGAAGGCGCGCCGTTTCGGATCACGACCGCCATGCGGGCATGGCCGGAGCTTTACACGCCGACCGCGAGCGGCTACGTCGAACTCGCCTGCCGCATCGAGGTCACCGGCCGGACAGTTCGCTACTGGCGCGGCGGGCGCGCGGTCCGCGTCAAGGTCACCTTCATCCACGAGAACGAGCCCAACTCCACCGTGGGCGGCTGGATGTTCGTCTGATGCCTAAAAAGCGCCACAGCAAACTGTCGCGCGCGAGCGCCTACCCGCGATCGCTACGCCGAGCGGCAGATCATCGCCGGACGCGGCGTCGCGTTCCACGAGATGACGACCACCGTCCACGGGATCGAGTTCACGCTCTACATCCTGATCGTGTTCGAACCCTAACGAAAGGACTTGCGCGAACCTGCGCGACAGTGTAATGTTCCTCTGGAGGTCGGGACTGGCCCGGCCGACACAAACCGCTCGCACCGAGGGTATCACGATGGCCCGTTCTTCCGCTCCCAACACGTCGCTCGCGCTGCGTCTCGCGCGCAAACATCTCGGCGGCGAGGAGATGGTCTCCTCCGCTCGGCTCTGCATGACCGAGGCGGTGCGCGCCGAGGAACGCGGCGAGTTGCACAGCGCCATCCGCTGGGCGTACAAGTCGCTCCTCTACAGCGTGGGCTTCTTCCACCCCGAGTGTGAGCGCGTCGGCCGCATGGTCGAGCGCATCGAGGAGATGGAACGGACCCGCACGCGCGTCGCCTGAGATGGGCCGCTTCTTCAACGCCAACCCGCCCAAGGGCCGGACCCGCTGCGAGGCCGTCGTCACGCTCCGCGACAAGAGCACGGCATCGTGCATGCGCCGCGCGGTCCGGGGCGGACTCTGCGAGCAGCACGCGCGGATCGCCGAGGAACGGCAGGTCGATCTCCGCGAGCAGCGGAGCCCCATCCGCCCGCCCGGTGTGCCCGCCGGTCCGCCCGTCATCGAGGCCACGCTCACGGCCGAGGTGATCGACCCGACCACCACGCCCCCCACCGTCATCGTCGACGCGGTGCTCCGGCTCGGCCCGGCCGCGAACGACGACGAGCGGTGACGAAAGGACTTGCGCGCAGGCGCGCGACAGCTATATTTCCTTCTGTGGCCGGGACGTCCGGCCCGCCCCAACCGCTTGCACCGAGGGAGACACCATGACGACCGAACGCCCGATGCCCGCCACCGCCGAGCGCGGCCGCACGATCTTCCCGCTCCTGTCCGAGCCGGAAACCCGCCGCGCGATCGAAGCCCTCCGGCTCTTCGAGTCGCCGCCGTTCTCCACGCTGCGCGCCCTGCGCGCGGCCGAGGTCACGTCATGATCATCAACGATCCCCGCACCCCGCTCCCGCCCGCGCCGGTGCCAGCAGGCACGCCGGTCGTCACCGCGTGGCGTGTCGCGCTGCCGATGGTGTTCTACGCGTGCCCCGTCTGCGCGTCACCGCGCGAGATCACGATCGACCGCTGGGAGAAGGGCGGCCTGAAGGAATGCGGCCGGTGCCGCGAGGTCTACCACCTGCCGCCGACGCCCGTCCGGCCGGAGGCGATGTGAAACTCTACCGCGTGCACATGACGACGATGGAAGAGGGCAGCAACGGCTTTGAGTGGTATTCGTCCAAAGCTGCCGCCGAGCGCGCCGCGTCCAAGTTCGTGCGCAACAATCAGCCCGAGGACGAGAAAGAGGACTACTACGCCAACCTCGCCCGGCGCGTGAACGCGCCCGATCGGCCCGAGGTCGAGGCCGTGGAGTTCCCGACGACCAAGGCCGGAATCCTCGCCTTGCTGAACGCGTACGCGTCGCACCCGGACAACGGCTAGACGGTCCCCATGCGACGCATGCCCCTGACCGATCGCGAGCGCGAGACGCTCGCGCGACTGGACGCCGAGACGCGCGATCGGATCGCCGCGCGGCGCGCGGGCCGACTCTCGGATGCGGCGTTTCTCGTCGAGATGCAGCGCATCACCGGCGAGAAGGCCGTGATCCTCATGACCAAACGTGACATCAAGCGCACGGCACAAGGCACGTTGGACCCTGACACCCCCACCCCCACCCCCACCCCCAAGGAGTAGCAGCAGTGAACGCGAATCAGAAGTTTGTCATGACCATCGGGTTACTCGCGATCGGCGCCACGACCTTTGTCGCGCCGTACCAATGGCGCGGAGAGACGTCGCCCTACGCCGTCACGGGCGCCCACCCCGTCTCCGGCTCCACGCACGCGCCGGTCTGGGAGAGCCAGCAGAGCATCGTCGCGCGGCTCGGCCGCGAAGAGGGCATGTTCTCCACAGGCGTCAACGAGGTCACCCTCAACGCGGGCGTCCTGGGCCTGTGGTGGGCCGGAATCGCGATGGCGACCGGGGTGCTCGTACTGCTCGCAAAGGGCACATCGGAGGGCTGACCGCCCCCGGCCCCCCCCGGCGGGGGTCGCGGACATCAAGGAAAGGACTTGCGCGCAGGCGTGCGACGGTTCATATTTCTGGTGTGGCCGGAACGCCCGGCCCGCCAAACCGCTTCCACCGAGGGAACGATGATCGCCACGAGAACCAAGACCAAAAAGATCGCCGAGAGCTGGCCCCCGGCCGAGATCCGCGAGGTGACCAAGCCGCGCCGCGCATGGCTCGCGGCCGAGACCGCCCGCGTCCTTGAGACGCCGAACCGTTCGGTGAAGCTCGTCGGCGTGGGCAGCTACCAGCACTTGAGCGTGTACGAGGTGACGACGGTCGAAGGCCGCGTCCGCCACCGGGGCCATTGCCAGTGCTGCGGCGGCCTGCAGGTCGTCGAGGCGGGCCGGATGGTGCTGCACGGGTACGAGCGCCCCGGCGAGGGGTTCATCGTCGGCCGCTGCCCCGGTGTCAACGAGCCGCCGATGGAGATCTCCATGACGCGGACCTACGCGTGGAAGAAGTCGGCCGAGATCGTGGTCGCCGAGACGATGGTCGAGATCGAACGGGCCAAGGCGACGCTCGTGGCCGCCCGCGCGGTCTGGGCCGAGGCGGGCTACCCGAGCGGCGAACTGAAGCCCCGGAGACCCTCCCGCGAGACGGCCGAGACGGTCGCGGCATGGACGGCGGCGCACGCCGCATGGGAAGCGGCCAACCCGATCCACGCGGCGATCGCGCGGGCCGAGGCCGAGGAGACGCGGCTGGAGCACCTCCGATGGATCTACACGCAGCAGGTCCGGCACTATGAGTTCTGGATCGCCGAGAACCCGCTTGGCCAGCCGCTGGTCGAGGAAGTCGTCGCGTAAGATCACGGAAGCACTTGCGCGCAGGCGCGCGACACTCCATATTTCTCTGTGCGGGCCGGACGGGTGTCCGGCCCCCCACCGCTTCCACCGAGGGAGAGACCAATGATCACCAAGTTCATCCACCTCACCAAGCGACCGGGCACGATCGGCGTCACGAACGTGCTCTGCGGCCGCTTGGCCGGGCCGCTGTCGCGGACGAGCGCCGCGAGCGAAGCCACCTGCCCGCGCTGCCTGCTCCGGCATCACGTCTCGGGCGCCATCGCGCGCGGCGAGGCGACCCCCATCGTGGAGGAATCATGACGATCACGGAACGGTACGAGATGGTCACGGCCGCGCTCGCGGCGGGCCGCACGGTGTACTTCTGCCAATACGCGGGCATGGTGATCGTGACGCCGAAGAACGCCGCCAAGTTCGCCGCGATCGGCCGTCCCATCGTCAAGGTCTCCAAGTCCGGCACCGAGTTGCTCGTCGCGCGCGGCACCGGGTACGAGCGCGTGACGCACAGCGCGATCCGCGTCGAAGCGTAAGAAGAAAGGACTTGCGCGCAACTGCGCGACAGTGTAAGATTCACATGCGGGCCGGAGGGTCCGGCCCACCAAACCGCTCGCACCGAGGGACACACCATGTACGCTCAACGCTTTCCCCGCCAGTCGCAGCCGCGCTACGCCAGCGCCAAACAGCTCGCCTTCCTGTCGTCGCTCGTGGCCGAGCGCGAGCAGTCGATCCTCGGCGAGGCCGCGATCACCGAACCCTTCCCCGTCATGACGGCGGCCAGCGCCTCGGAGACGATCACGGTGCTCCTCGCGCTCCCCAAGAAGAGCGCGGGCGGCCCGGCCGCCGAGCCGCTCGCCGTCGGCATGTACCGGACCGAGGCGGGCGAGATCTTCAAGGTGCAGGAATCCAAGGCGGGCAACCGCTACGCCAAGAAGCTCGTCCAGATCGGCGGCAACCGCCTCACGGAAGCGGGCGAGACGGTCCAGTTCGAGTTCGAGTACGCCCCCGGCGCGGTCCGCTCTCTGACCGCCGCGATGCGCCTCACGGTCGAGGAAGCCAAGGCGTTCGGCATCCGGTTCGGCGTATGCTGCGTGTGCGGCAAGACGCTCACGGAAGCGAAGTCTGTGGCGCTCGGCATCGGCCCGGTCTGCATCACGAAACTCTAACCCTCCACCCCACCCCAGCGCCCCCGCCAGCCCGGTGGGGGCCATTCCCCGCGAGGACCCAATGACCACCCCGAGAACCGTCCACACGCTCGCCGACTTTCGCGCGGCCAACTCGATCGCCGATGCGCTCACCGAGGCCGCCGTGATCGTCGACGACGGCGGCGACTTCCGCATGCTCGTGCTGGAGTATGACGACGGCGCGGGCGACATCCGGTATGGCACGCTGCCCGACGACGCCATCGGCTACTACGGCATGCGGCGCGACGGCTGGCGCGTCCGGTACATCATCGGCGGCAGCAAGTCGTGACCGGGCGCACGAAAGCCCTTGCGCGTTCGTGCGCGACAGCCTACCCTTCCCCCATGCGCTACCTGTACCTCACGCCGGGCTTTCAGTGCGGGGCGGCCGTCCACTTGCGGGACGCGCCGCCGCTCGCCCTCGACCAAGTGCAGGATCTCCTCGGCGGCTACCTCGAAGAGGTCTGGTCGAGCGCGCCGGTCGCGGGCGAGCCGCGCATCGTGGTGCTCGACAACGAGGAGGGGCTGTTGCTCAACCTCGCGCCGAGCGTCCGCTTCCCGCAGGTCTACAGCATCGACGGCGTCTTGCGCGGCCCGGTCGTCATCATGGGAATGGACGAGCACGGTGAGCAGGCGGATCTCACCGACGCGCAACTCGCGCGCATCGTCGTGACGGCGGCCGTCGACGATGACGATCATCCGTTCCCCATTCTCCGCATTCGCGAATGAACGAAGTCGCATGCGCAATACCCCTGCTTGCGTCCCCGCCACGCGGCCCGTACTCTCCCCTTCCAGTTCTCTCAACACCGCTCGCATCGAGGGATCGACTCCATGACGGCCACCATGCTCCAGCCCGAGGACATCGCGCGCGCCAACCGGCTCGCGATGATGATTGGCGCCACCTTTCAGCGCGAACGCAAGCGCCGCCATGAGCGACTCCTCGACGTCGCGCGTCGGCTCGGCATGAGCCCCCGCAGTAGCGACAACATTATTAAATTCGAACAAGGCGCCGTGACCGGCGTCCGGCTGGACACCATTGTCCGCTACCTCGGGCTCTACGGACTGACGATCACGATCGTGCCGCTCCCCGGCTGGCGCGATCCCACGCCCGCCCCCACGCGGCCCGCGCGGATCGGCGCGTACAGTCGGCTCGCGCTCGATCTCGCCGCCACGAACGCGTTGACCGTCGAGGCGCTCGCGGGGCTCCTGCCCTGCGATGAAGCGGTCAAGGTCGCGCGCACGACCATCGCCCGGCTGCGCGCGCGGTGCCTCGTGAACGAGACGGGCGCCCTGACGCGGCTCGGCCGGGCGGCCCTCACCGCCGCGCGGAGCGATCCATGATCACCTTCTACACCGTGCGCTGCCAGCACTGCGGCGCGATGATGAAGATCGGCGACGCCCGTTCGGCGGACGAGATCAAGCGCATGTTAGAGAACGGTGAAGCCGTGAGCGGACACGCGGCGACCTGTCCGTCCGGCTGGGGGCGCGCCGCGATGCGCTTCGACGTGACCGCCGACCCGCCGAAGGAGCCCACGTCGTGACGCGCTCCGAGAACGGCCACTATCCGGCGTACTGGCCCGAGCAGGCCGAGCACACGATCGACTATGAAATTAACGTTCCCTCATGGGCGCAGTTGACGCACGAAGCCCTCATGTTTCGCGCGGCGCTGCTGGAACGGCGCGCCCAAGGGAAGCCGCTCCCCGCCATCGGGATGAATCTCCCAGACCGGCATTCCTTCGGCACGATCATGGCGCCCTTCCCGCCGGAGCGATTCACCGAGCGGAACGTGTTCTGCTTTCAGTATCTGCCGTCCATTATCAAACTCAAAGAAGCGGCGGCCGCGTCGATCAACCATCTCCGGGACCAGTTGCGCGAGCATCTCCCCACCGCGCGGCACTTAGAGGAGTTGCAGGATCAGGTGCGGAGCGAACTCGCCCACTCGCTCTATCACCACGCGATGTGGCGCCACGCGGGGCGGCGCGTCTACGTGCTCGATCGGACGACGTACCAGTTGCTGGCCGACACGCCGCTGCCGCATCTGCCCGCGTCGATCTTGTCGGCGCCCGTTGACAGTTTCTATCTCGTGCTCCCGCGCGATGCCTTCACCTTCGGCGTCTGGAACGCGCGCACGCAGGTGATCGACCAACAGCCGATCGAGGGCGTCATGGTGTCGATCGACAACATCGACCCCGATTCGCCGCACGAGCGCGAGGTCGCGTTCATGGCGATCGGGCAAGGCGAGTCCGTCACCGACCGCAATCTGGCGTACATCAGTCTCACCCTCGGCCCCGACGCCATCTTGAGTCAGGTGCAGATGCCCGGCGCTGGGCGCATCGAGACCCGTGACGACGTCGGGCTGGCGGTGCGCCAGTATGATGCGCTGCCGCTCCCGCTCCGGGGCACCGAGGACCGGGAAGGCTGGAAGCACGGGGCGAACGGCGGCAATGAGATCGGCGTGACGCTCCCGCGCGTGATTCTGAGTTTACTCTTATATCTCGCGAGCGAGCATCCCGACATCGAGCCGATTCCGCCCGCGCCGCGCCGCACGTTCGCCGACGTCCGAAGCCCCAAGCAGCGGCAGGCCGCGCTCGACAATCAAGCCAAGAAGCTCAAAGGCACCACGCGATTACCCATTCTCTATATCGGCCGTCATGTCCACGAGGAGATCGAAGCCGAGCGCCAACGCGTGCAGGCGGCGATCGACGAGGACGGCGGCCGGACCTACAAGCTCGATCATCCGGTCTGGGTGCGCGGGCATTGGCGGCAGCAGCCCTATGGCCCCGGCCGGACGGAGCGCCGTCTGCAATGGATTCGGCCCTATCAAAAGGGGCCGGACATGGCCGCGTCGATGACGGTGCAGGCCGCCAAGATCCAGCGGGCACAACCCGCTGGCAGTTAGGAGCAGTGAGCGTGAGCAAACGCTCATCCCACCTTTCCAAACCGGGACCCGCCCCATGCCGACACGCTATCAGTTCAAGGTCAATCTCTTCGGCCCCGACGCCGACCCGCAGGCGATCGGGGAAGAGATCGAGGCGCTCATCGACAAGCGCAAGGAGCACGTCACCGCCGAGGAGTTGATCGCGGCCGCGCGGCCGCGCGTCTCGGCGCTCCATCCCTGTTTCACCTTTGACGATCCGCTCGCGGCCGACAAGTGGCGGAAGCACGAAGCCCGGCGGCTCACGAACCAATTGCACTTGGCCGACAAGAAGGACCCGGACAAGGCGACCCGGACGCGCGCCTTCGTGTACGGAATCATCCCGGCCACGAAGGGAAGCGCGTCCTCCTGTCGACCCGGAGCGCGATGGCGCGGCCCGAGTTCCGCGAGCAAGTGGTCGAGCAGGCCGTCAAGCAGTTGCAACGGTCGCTGACCTTCTGGTCGAATGCCTACGGCGGCAATCGCGCGCTCAAGAAGCTCCTGCGCGACGTCGAACGCCTCAAGCAGCGCGCCGAACGCGAACTCCTGCAGGCGGTGTAACATGGCCGTCCTCCGACCCATCAAATCGACGCCCTTTGGCGACTACTGCGAGACGCACGGGCTACGCGGCACGATCCCCGCCGACTGGCAGAAGTTCGCCGAGCGGCTCCGCAACAAGGCGGACAAGATCGCGCCCAACTCGCCGACGCTTGCCGCGTTCGCGAAAGTGATCAAGCGCCCGCTCGCTGAGGTGCAGGCGTTCGCCACCCATGCGCCGCTCGACGAGAAGTGGATTCAGAAACTCCAAACCCAGATCGCGAACGGGAACCGGCAGGGCTACCGGCGCGACACGCGTCTGAAAGGGAAGGCCCACACCCTCCGGCAAGCCCGCTCGGCGTACCGCCGCCGCAAGCACGAGGGCAAGCACGGGGACACCGTGCTCGCGAGCGTGCAGGTCGAAGCGCCGCGCGACCGCCCGAAGCCCAAGAAGCAGCAGAAGGCCAAGCGCGTGGTGGTCAAGGTGCCTGGCAAGATCGTCCAGTTCCCGACGCCGACCGCGCACGAGGGCAACGACGCCAACGGCAACGGACGACGCGACCGCTACAACCGGCTCAAGCAGGGGGATGATTTCTTGCGGCAGGCCGTGCGCTCGCTGGTCGCGTCGGTCAACGTGGCGGTCATGCGCGGCGATCCGTTCCTTCCGGCCTATCCGATCGAAGAGATCTCCGCGATCCTGCGCGACTATCTCGACGAGAAGGGCGTGGCCGACGTGCTCGTCACGCCCCGCTTTAGCGACCTCTTTGATAAGAAGCTCTAATGAGCGTATGGTATCAGGGGCATCGCGTGCACGACGGTGGGCCGAACGTGGTGGCGCGGTACGATGACACGAGCGCCGCGCCGCTCGACCTCCGGCTGGATGTCTGCAACCATTCGCCGACCGGCTTTGAGTGGGGCTATGGCGGGAGCGGTCCGGCGCAACTCGCGTTGGCGCTCTGCGTCGACGCGCTCGATGGCGACGTCACGCGCGCCCAACGGATCTATCAACATTTCAAGTGGAGCGTCGTGGGCTTGCTCGATCGCGAGACGTGGCGGCTGTCGCGCGACGAGGTCCGCGCCACCATCGAACGGCTAGAGCAGGATCTCCGGCCACCGGCGACGGAAGAAGAAGAGATCGAGCAGTTCATGGACGCGGCGAACAGGGATCTGGAGCAGATGATCCAAGACGAGGAAGTGGCCGAGACGGAGACGTGCCTGGTGCACGGGACCGTGCACGACGCGCGCGGGCTCTGCCCCCTCTGCGTCGCCGACGAGCGGGAGCGTGGAACGTGGGAGCGGTAGGGTTAGATCGGCACGACGACGAGCCCGGCAATGTGCGCGAAGTCATCCGGGTTCGCCGTATAGAGCGGCAGCCCGTGCGCGAGCGCGATGGCCGCGATCATCCCATCGAGGGAACGCGCGGCGGGCTTGCGTCCCGCTCGCCGGAACGCGGCCGAGACGAGCCCGAACGATCGCGCGGCGGCGACATCGAAGGGCAGCGCCTCGAAGTGGGTCTCGGCCCACTGCAGATGCATCTGTCGGTCCGCGCGCTCCTGTTCGGACGTCGCGGTCAACGGGCCAGCGGTCAATTCCGCGAGCGTGACCGTCGTAATCAGCGGCTCGTCCGGCAGCATCGTCGGATCAAGCTGCCCCAACCGAATCACCGCGTTCGTATCGAGGATGCCGCGTGCATGGTGCGCGCGCGCGATCACAGCGATGTGTCCATCACGGCGTCGAGGTCGGCACGAAGCCGGTCGGGATCGACCTTTGGCAAATGGCGCCATCGGGCGACGAGTTCTTCGGCCGAGAGCCCTCGGCGCGGAAGCGGGCGCAATTCGGCAACCGGCTGTCCGTCGCGCGTGATGGTGACGGACTCGCCCTTGGCGACGCGGTCGAGCACGCGACCGCCTGCGTTCCGCAGTTCGCGGACCGAGACGTCGCGCGTGGCTTTGCCCTTGCGCTTGCGCAGCGCGGGCTTCAGTTTGCGAGGCATACCTTGAATGTATCACCGGTGAGACTGGAGCGCAACGTGCGGCAGCGACAGATGGACCCCGGCGGGGAACGCGACTACATCGACGGCATCGCGATTCACGCGGGCGATTACATCCGCGTGTTCCATGACGGCCGCTGGCAGGACGCCCGCTATGAAGCCAATTGGCATCGCGGCCGCATCGAGTGGGCGTGGGCGTATCTGAGTGAGTCGGTCGCGGTCCCCATCACGGCCGAGACGCTCGTCGAACTGCCGTCATAGAAGTATCATTAGAAGAGTCATGAGAGAAGTAGTATGGGTCGGAAGCGTCCACAGACGAGCACGCGACAGGCGCCCGAGGCCGGGCAGTTTCAACGGGAACAGGCGCGCGCCGAGTGCCACGAGGCCGGGCGCCGCGCCGCCGAATACAGGAAGGGCCGAGCGATGGCTCCGCTGAATGCCGAGGCCGAAGTATTCGCATTCTTAGATCGTCTCCGCGCCTCGGGCGTCACGCCGCCCTACACGCCGCAGGTGATCCGCGAGTTCGGACTCGCACCCGAGCGGGCGGTGGATCTCTGCACGAAGTGGAACGACGCGCTCTATCGTGACACCGGCTTCACGACGCCCACGATCCTCGGTCCCAAGCCATGAGCCTTCGCAAACAGCCGGACCGGTCCACGGTCTACACCGTGTGGACGATCTATCAGAACCCCAGCGATTTCCCCGGCCTGTACGTCGCGCGGCCCTTCGACATCGGCCCCGACGGCTCGGTCACGTCCGGCGAGGCGGCCATGCTCGCGACCGAGATCGGCCCGCTCCGCGCCGAGATGGAAACGCGCGGGCTCTACTGCGTCCCCCGGCAACCGCACGACGATCCGGTCGTCGTGGAGACATGGCTATGAGTCCCGTGGGCAGCGGGAAGTCGAACGGCGGCAAGCCAAATCCTCCGAAGCGCCCGGCCCGCCCCGTGCCGGATGATGCGTTTGACAAGACGAAATTCTTTGAGGGCTACCTGCGGACGGCCGCCGACACGGACATTCCTGATCAACTCATCTACGCGACGCTCATGACGGAACTCATGGTGACCGAGCGAAATCGCCACGCGCTCACGCCGGAGCGGCGCAAGGCGTGGGACGACGCGATCGAACAGTTCTTCGAGGCGGTCGACGCGGGTGTTCCGTCGAGCGATCTGATTGCCGAAGCCTATCGCTTCGACACCCCGCCGAAGCCGCTCACGTCCCAGCAGCGCAAGGACCTCGCGGCCTTTGACGAGGCCCGCGCGGCTGGCCCAGCCGCGCTCGATGCGTTCACGGAGCGCATGCTGAAGCGATTCAACCCGTGACCGACGACGAACTCATCCTCGTGTGCATGCCCGTCGCGGCGATGCTCCATCCCATCGCGGGCGCCCGGTCCGTGCCGTGCGCGGACTGTCGCGACCTCGTGTGGATCGCGCCCAGTTCGGTGACCGTGATGGATCGCGCGACGGCGATCTGTATGGGCTGCGCGATCGCGCGGTTTCGGAAGAGCGACGACGGGCTCGACGTCGCCATCCTCCCCGGCGCGATCGACGAACTCCGGCGCCATCAGCCGTGACGCGTGGCCCGCGCCCGTCGACGCTCGAAGTCGTCTTGCGCATCCGGGCGCCCTCGGGTACGGTGCAGGCCGAGTACATCATTCGGGGCGCGCGCGTCGAGTTGACAAGCTACCATCCGAACGGCACGCACGCGGTGCCGCCGGTCATCGTGTCATTAGAGCACTTTGTCGAGGAAATCACAAAGAGGAGATCCACATGATCGACGGACCGCTGGGCGCCACGGGCCGCTTTCCCCAAGGCAAGTTGAACGACGACGACGAGGGCGAGATCACCATCGCGGTCGGCACGCGCGACGGCACGGTCGTCATCGAGTTCGGGAAGCCGGTCAAATGGATCGGCTTCGACGTCGAGCAGGCGTCGCTCTTGGCCGGGATGATCATGGGGCACGCGCACGAGGTCGAACGGCAACGCGGCCCGTGATGAAATCCTTCGATGCCTTGTGCGAGGACATCGCCGCCTTCGCGCGCGCCAACCCGGACGAGCGCGCAGCGGTCATGAGCGACAGCGCGGTCTACGGGGAGGGGATGGACGCGCTCGCGGCGGTGATCAAGATGCAGGCGCTCTCGGCGTACGCGGCCGACTGGAAGCTCACGCTCTACATCGAGAACCGGGCGGACGATCGGATACGGGCGCGCGTCACGGGTCAAAAAACAGGTGGAGACCGGTAAGCAAAGTCAAGCGGCGAAAGCAAACGCAGGTTTACATAATGTCTATTCGCCGAACTACGCCCCAGCCTGCCGCAATCTAACTCATGACTACACCGCATCTTACACGACCACGTATACCACGCTTCTCATCGCGCGGCAAGCCCTGACATCAAGTTTCGATTCAAACGGTTACTTTCTCGGCCAGAACGGCAGGCTCTAGCGTACCGATGGACACCCGCTACTACATCCTCGACGAGCAGGGCGAGCCGACGCCGTGCGCCGATCTCCACGCGTGGGCCGAGTGGATGGAGAACCATCACCGGCGGCAACTCGCGGTCACCGACGTCGGCGGCCTGTTCTTCGTCTCGACCGTGTTCCTCGGCATCGACCACCGCTTCTATGGCGACGGGCCGCCGGTCCTCTGGGAGACGATGACCTTCACGAGCGAGACCAACCAGCCGCTCGGCGAGCAATGGCGCTACGCGTCCAAGGCCAAGGCGCTGAACGGCCACGCGCGCGCCGTCAACATTGCCGAACGCTGGTTGCAAGAGACGGCCGCGAGGAAAGCGCAAGAATGAAGATCGAGGTGCAGGCCCGCCCGCCCGGCACGCGCCGGTCCTACGTCGACTTCCATCCCTATCGGATCGCGCTCCCGCTCTCGCTCAGCCTGTCGAGCAGCTACTTCCCGACCGAGCAGTCGACGACCGACATCGGCGACGGCTCGTGGCAGTGCCAGCGCGTGGTCAACCTGACCGTGCTGCTCTTCACGCTTCGGGTCGTCGTGCGCGGGCCGCTGTTCACGGCCGAGGAGATCGACTAGGGTGTTCCACCGTTCGCCCAGTCGTACGAGACTCCGAGCAAACCGGTCGCTATCTTCCGATAGCACCCCAGCACCCTTACACCCCCCACCGCTTTCATCGAGGGATCACACATGGCCGACGAGACCATCATCTCGTGGACGACGCACAGCTTCAACCCGTGGCTCGGCTGCCTGAGAGTGTCCGATGGCTGCACCCACTGCTACGCCGAGGAGTTCGTCACGGGGCGCATGCATCGGGACGTCTGGGGACCGGCGGCCACCCATCGCCGCGAGCGCACGTCGACGGCCAACTGGCACAAGCCCATCCAGTGGAACCGGCGCGCCCAAAAGAACGGCATGGCGGACCGCGTGTTTTGCGCGTCGCTCGCGGACGTGTTCGAGGATCACCCCGACTGCAACGCCGCGCGGCCCGAGCTATGGGACCTGATCCGGCAAACCCCCTACCTCCAGTGGCAACTCCTGACCAAGCGGCCGGAGAACATCCTCGGGATGCTGCCGCCCAACTGGGGGCCACTCGGCTGGCCGAACGTCTGGCTCGGGACCTCGATCGAGGACATGCGCGTGGCGGCGCGCGCGGACCGGCTGCGCGAGCTTCCGGCCGTGGTGCGCTTCATCAGCTACGAGCCCGCCTTGGGGCCGCTCGACGATCTGGATCTCACCGGCATCGACTGGGTGATTTGCGGAGGCGAGTCCGGCCGGGGCTTCCGGCCGATGTCGCTCGACTGGGCGCGCGCGATGCGCGCCAAATGTGCCGAGGCCAACATCCCGTTTTTCTTCAAGCAGTCGGCGGCGCGGCGGACCGAGACGGGCACGACGCTCGACGGCGAGACGATTCGAAACTATCCCACCCCTCTGTCAGTGTCGTGGGATGCGAGCGAACTCGACCCGCGAGTTCGCGCAGCGTATCTCGCGCGAATGGGAGCCGATACCGCCCTCGTGGGCGATGCGTTCTAATGCGGTCCGCTGTGCCGCGTGTGGATAGCAGAGGCGACGAAGGCGATCCCATCCAATCGCGAGGCGCTCTAAGGCCAAACAATGGGAACCTTATATCACTGGGCGTACGGATGGCTACCGCGCAATCGGACTAAGGGCCAACGGGAAGTCACCATCAAAATCTCTTGACCTCGGCAGCCCATGCTTGTATCCACAATTGTATCACAACGTTACAGGGAATTGCCTTGACGCGGGG
>Ga0126377_10001207_pt1 | contig 16649 bp, 13 predicted proteins | sample PanSoiMetPlot_22_FD_92647 | JGI IMG/M metagenome (GOLD analysis project Ga0126377, IMG submission 92647) | Tropical forest soil microbial communities from Panama - MetaG Plot_22 | ecosystem: Environmental > Terrestrial > Soil > Tropical forest > Bulk soil | place: Panama | collected 2016-02-17 | reverse complement strand
TTCCTCGTTGATCGATTGAAGCTCCTCGCGCGACGTTTCGAGCTCCTCCATCGTCGAGCGAAGTTCTTCGTTCGCGGACTGAAGCTCCTCGTTCGACGCACGCATCTCCTCCTGGCTGGTCTCGAACTGCTCCATCATCGTCTGGAGACGATTGCGCGTGAGGTCCAGCTCCGACTCGAGCTCACGCACGGAGGCGTTGGCGTTCGCCTGGGCCTGGTCCGCCGTCATCGGCGCTTGCGGCGGCGGCTCGACTTCATCGAACACGACGAGAATGAGTCCGTCCGTCTCGCCTTCAGCCGCCGGACTCACGCGGAGCACGACGTCTCGCTGACCGCCCTCGACGCCGATGGGTACTGGACGTGAGCGCACTTCGGTTTTTCGCTCGCGTGCCGCCAGGAGGGTAGCACGCAGCTCCACGCGCAGCTCTTCGCGTAGCAGCTTGAAGACGTTCATCGTCGGCGATCCACTGGGGTGTTCGAGATACATTCCAGCGCCCGCGGACAGATGAACGACAGTGTAATCCTGATCCAACAAGATGCTCGGCGGCGAGTGCCGCTCGAGCATGCGCAGATGCAATGTGCCGAGCGTTTGCGCCTCATCTCCACGCGAGTCTCCGGCGGGTTTGCCCGGTGCAGGTCCAGGCCGAGACGCAGGTTCGGGCCCGGGCGCCGGCGCCGGCGGCGGCGGCGCGGGCAACCGAAGATCACGCCGACGAGCATCACGACGGCGATAGAGATGGCCCTCCTTGCTCTCGAGCCGAAAAAGGTCCGAGCGGTCGAGCGTTTCCGCAGTGCCGAGGAGGAGGAAGCCGCGCGCATTGAGCGCATAGTGAAACAGATCGACCACCTCGCGCTGCGCGTCGGCCTGAAGATAGATCAGGACATTCCGGCAGATGATCAGATCGAGCCGCGAAAATGGCGGATCCTGCAAGAGGTTGTGCTGCGCGAAGACGATGCTGTCGCGCAGTGACTTGGTGATCCGGTAGCCGCCCTCCTGCTCGCGAAAAAAGCGATCGAGTCGCTCGCGCGAAACGTCATTGGCGATGGCCGCCGGATACAACCCTTCACGAGCGTAACGCAAGGATCGCTCGTGAAGATCGGAGGCGAACACCTGGACTTGCGGCCCATTGGGATGCCGCGCTGCCTCCTCGAGCAGAAGCATTCCGATCGAATAGGCCTCCTCCCCCGTCGCACAGCCGACCGACCAAACGCGCACCTTGTCCGTCCCGCCTTTCCCCTCGAACAGACGCGGGACGATGTCGCGCTCGAGCGTCCGGAACACCTCCTCATCGCGAAAAAAACTCGTCACATTTATCAGCAAATCGTCAAGCAGTGCGGCCGCTTCACGACCCTTCTTGTCGCGCGTCAAGTCGAGATACTGGTCGAGGGTCTGCACGCCGGCCACCTGCATCCGCCGCATGATGCGGCGCCCAACGGTCGATCGCTTGTAGCGCGAGAAGTCGTGACCCGTGCGCACGCGCACTGCCGTGAGAATCTGTTGCATCGGGTCCGTGCCTTCGCGCGGACGCTCATCCGCCGTCGGCACTTGTGGCTTGGTTCCAACGAAACTCGTGATGTGCCGCGGCATCTCCTTGACCGGCACCACCAGATCGACAACTCCCGAGTTGATCGCACTTCGTGGCATGCCGTCGTATTCGGCCTCTCCCGGGTCTTGCACCAGCACGAGCCCCCCGGCCCCTCGAATGTGGCGAACGCCTTCCGCTCCGTCGGTACCCGTCCCCGAGAGGATCACCGCGATCGAGGACCCATCGCGCGTTTCAGCGAGCGTCCGGAGGAAATGGTCGACCGGCGCACGCGACAGACGATCCGTCTCCATCGGCGTGACCCGCAGATGCGTGTCCACCGCCGACAGATTCCGGCCGGGAGGAATCACGTATACGTGATTCGGTCTGAGCTCGGCTGCGTCCGCCACCTGCTTCACGGGTATCTTCGCCCTGGGCTGGAGCAGCTCGGCCAGATGACTCTCACGCTGGGGCGCCAGGTGCACGACAACGACGAACGCCAGACCAGTGTCGGCCGGCATGACGCTGAAGAACTGCCTCAGCGCGTCGAGTCCGCCGGCGGAAGCGCCGATTCCGACAACGGTCATTTTTCGCGCGGGCGCTTCCCGCGAATGGTCCGGCGTTTTCGCCGGCTTTGGTTCCGGCTTGTCGGCCATGGCGTTGGTGTGGTCGAAGAGCTCTGACATGGCGCGCCGCGAAGGCGGCACACATTCAGAGCAAGGTATAGCTCGCCGGGCTACTCTGGGAGGCGGTTGAGAATCTCGCGCAGCCGCGCGGCATGCGTATGGGACTCGTGTGCGCGAGCGTCGAACGTATCCGCATTGCGCTCCCAGCCCCGCTTCCGATCCACGTCGGCGAGATTCCCCAGCGTCGTAGCACGCTCTTCGAGGGTCTGGATTGCGAGCCAAAGCCCATCTTCGACCTGGCTCTTCTTCGAGAGATTGAGGTCCCGCACGGTGAAAGCGTGTCCAATTCGACATCTATACCGTGGTTCCCCTTCGTCGGTGTCGATCTCCTCGAGGGCCCCGGCGCACTCGGGACACGTCAATCCGGCGGGCCGACCCGGCAACTGCGTCCAGTCTTCGTGCTGGCTCGCGCGTTCCGTGAGACGGGCCTCGAGTCGCAGCCCATCCGGAACAGGCGGCGACTCAGGCGCGGGTTCGCGGCACAACCGCACAATCAGGGGACCAATGTCGCCGAGGTCGGCGACGCGAGCAGCAGCCTCGACGTACTGGAGCGCGCGCTTAGGCATCTCCGGATACGCCGCGTCGTCGGGAGATTGGACGACAGCGGTGCCTCCACATCGCACGATCGCCTGGAGGCCGGACGCGCCGTCATCGAGCAGTCCCGTAAGCACGACGCCAATCACGCGGCTGCGGAAGTGCACGGCGGCCGTTCGGAAGAGTGGATCGATCGCCGGTCGGCTGCGGTTCTCGCGCGGACCGAACACGACGCGAATGCAATCCGGCGTCACGAGCAGGTGGCGATTGGCCGGAGCGACATAGATCCGCCCGCGCTCCAGCGCCATGCCATCCTCCGCCGTGAATGCCGGAAGTGGTCCTCTATCCTCCAGAATGCTCGCGAGCACGCCAGGGGAACTGTCGGCGATATGCTGCACGATCGAAACCGAGGCCGGCAGATCCTGGGGGAACTGCGCCACGAGCTCCTTGAGTGCCTCGACACCACCCATGGACGACCCGATCACGACCACGTCGCGCGTTTGCATGTCGCGTCCTGCGAAGGAGTCGCTCGTAAGGTGCGAGTACCGTGCCGTGCCGTTTTATTGCCCCTCTTCTACGGGGTGTTGGTGGCGAGGCATCGTGATTCGGAACGTCGTCCCGTCCTCGCTGGACGAGCGGACGTCAATGCTCCCACCGTGCGCTTCCACGATCCTGTTGACGATGTAGAGCCCAAGCCCGAGATGTTTGCGTTCAGCGGGGTCGACGGTGGGTGGCATCGGATTGAACAGACCTGTGATCCGGCCGTGAGGGATCGCGCCGCCTTCATTAGTAACTGCGATTGTAACGTTCACGTCGCCCTCGCCCGACGCCGTCAGTGTGATCGGCTTGCCTGGTGATCCATGCGCGACGGCATTGCTGAGAAGATTCGTGAGCGCCTCGCCCAGTCGCGTTCGGTCCCATTCACCCAGAAGAGAGCCGCGAGTCTCGATGGTGATTGGCGCACCAGGCGACGTCGTGCCAACCTCGGCTCCGACCTCACGCACCAGCGCACCGAGATCTGTGCTGGCGCGTCGAAGACGCATCATGTCTCCACCACGAGCCAGGGCAAGATCGAGCAGGTCATCGATCAAACGCGTCATTCGCTGTGCGGCGCGTTCTATCACATCCAGAATCTCATGCGGTGCGTTTCCAACACCGCCTCCCGCGAGAAGAGCTCGGCTCGAGATGAGGATCGCGTGGACCGGCGTCCGCAGGTCGTGTCCCAACATCGCGAGAACGCGATCGCGCGCATTGTTCACGACATGGCTGTGCTGGGCGAGTGACTCGCCAATGGCCCGGTCAATGGCCTCGTTGAAGCGCCGCATTTCCTCGAGCTCGGCGCGCCCGACGTCTTGTTGGTGCTTCTGCCAGAGATCCATCACACTCGCGCGCAGCGCGCGAAGCTCTGCCAGTGTGCTGTCGCTGCTGTATCCATGCTCTGCTCGACCGCGGCCGTGCTCCGACGCTGCAGTCGAGGCTTCGGCGTGAGCGTCTTCGAACTCTCGCGACTTGCCGTCTCGCTGCTCTTCGGTTTGCGGTGTGTCCAGATGGGCGACGATAACATCGAGGATGCGCCGCGCGGAATCGCGCACGGCAGCGACGTCCATCCGCTGCGTGGCCGGCAGCTCCCTCGCGAATGCCTCCCACGCATCGAGGATTTCCTCGCGGTGTTCCGTAATGAAGAACGAGAGTCGCGGCATGGTGACCTGAGCGATAGCAGTCGGCGTTCATCGCGAGGGCATTCATGCGTCATCTGTGCCAAGAACATGTTGATGCGGGATCGGGTAACCCATCCTCGAAACTTTCACCCATCTCCGCCCCGATTTCTGGGGGAATTCCCGGAGGCATCACTCAGGAGTATCCCTGGGCTATCACAGAATCAGAAAACCGATACACCGCGATTGCGCGGACACGCGGCCCGAAATCACTGGATGTCTACAATGCGGTCCAAGATTTGAATTGAACGGGCTACCCTTGCAGCGATGTGGCTCGTGATACGCCGATTCTGCTTGAGCAACGATGGGGAGTGCGCTGTCTACGACGTCGTCCCAGGTCCCACCGCGTTGGTGGACCCCGAATTCAGTCACGGTTGGCTTTGTTTCGAGAGCGGGAACGAGCGTCGAAGGCTCGCACCAATTCCAACTGACTGGGAAAGGCTCTCGGAACACGACCTCAGCCAAATGTGGATATCGGCCAAGCGGGTGGCGCGGATCGAGCGATAGGCGCCGCGACTTTCAGGCTCGGGAGAGCGGGACATCCACTCCACCTCGCTCGTGCCGAATCAGCTCGACTCCGTCGCAACCGGAACACTCCGAGACCGTCGCATCGAATTGCATTGTGCAGCGCGGACAGAAGGCCCCTTCGTCCGCGTTAGGCGGAGGACTGCGGAGCGCGTCCGTCAGTCGATCGACGCCGATCAAGGTCACGAGTGTCTCGCGCATAGGTGACGCATCCCCGTACATCGCGTCGAAGATCTGCGGTCGCATCTCGCGGAGCAGTCGTTCTTCGCCGAGGAGCGCATACGCCGCGACAATCCGCGGCATCCCTGCGATCACCTGCCCTTGCATCACCTCGGCGGCGCGTTGCGCGCTGAACGGATTCAAGAGACCGAGGGCGGCGACGGTCGCCGGTCTGGGCGGCATTCCGCAGATGCGCAGGATCAAGCGCGCGACGAGTGCTTGCCAGAGGCATAGCCACAGCACCGCGGCGATACTCCAGGTCAAGCCTCTGGCTCCATCCACGCGTGCCGCCGCTGGGACACCAACAACCAAACACGTCAGTAAGAGAATACTGACGCAGCGCACGACGACCATCGCGGATCTCGCGCGCCGGTTCCGAGCGTTGAAGCGAGTCAGCACGCGTCGCACACCGAGCGCCGTGTCGGTGTCGTCCGCAGGGAGAACGATCGGAAGCGCGACTGGTATGCACCACGAGACGAGACCGAAGCCGTGGTTGACCTGTGGTCGGGCAACCGTCCAACGTCCGAGACCAAGCCGACGCAGAACGATCGCGTCCGGCGAAATCCGGCGGATGCCCTCGAGCTCCGCGATCGCCGCGAGTGTGGCCGCTATGCCGACGTCGAGCAAGACGCTCCGACGACGACTGCGGTGATCACGGCGGTCCCGAGCCGGGCTCGGTGCTCGATTCGCTCGTTGATCCGCCGGTCGAGGTAGCGAGCGACGGCGTTTGGCGTTTCGAGAACAGCTTCTTGAAAAAGCCGGCGACTCCGAGCACGGCGACAATTAGCAGTTTCTTGAGCGCGAGAAACGCGACGACGATCAGCTTCCACAGTTTTCCGAAGAGGCCGAGCTTCACCGCCGCCGCACCAGCGCCACCTGCGATGAGCGCAGTGAGTCCGTACTCTGCCACCTTGTCACCGGCGCGCCACTCGGAGTAGCGATGGCCGGGCGTGTACGTGTAGCCCGTTAGGATGTTGTTGAAATCCGTCACCGCGCTCGTGAACTGCGTCGGGTCGGCGACGAGATCCACGTTCATCACGCCTTCCCGCCCGAGCAGTCGCACCGAGTGGTTGACGCTCTCGCCATTCGAGCCCTTCTCGCGCACACGCGTCGCCCACGTGAGGTTGTTGGTTGCGGTGTCGTAGTAGGGCGCCTTTTCCCACCCGACCACCTCGAGCTCGGGCCAGCCCCGACTCCGGCGCTCATCGTTCCCGGCGTTAGTCCCGCGCTTGAGCGTCTCGAGAATTGCCGCAGGATCCAGCGATGTTTTCTCGTCGTCTTTGACGAAGCCGCTCTTGTCGAACGTGAACACGACGAACCACATACTGCTATCGCGCGTTGCATCGGTGCAGAGCAGCACGCCTTGTTCGTCGCCACTCGCGGGGTTCTGCGTCAACTCCATGAACTTCTTGGCGCCACGTGCGTCGGTGAATCGGCATGACGGCGGAACGGAGACTTGTGCCACCGTTCCGAGCTTTCCCGCGACGGGGCCGACGGCCCAATCGATCTCGGACAACGGCGACCGCCCGGGTGCTTGTTGCGCGCGCAGAACGATCGGGAATGCCGCGAGATATGCGCCGAGGAAGAGCGCCCGGACCCACGGGCGAGAAAGGATGTTCATGAGAAAACCGTGAGAAGCTCGGGAGCGCTATCGTAGCGCGCCAAACTTCTCGGGGCAAGAGCGCCTACGCGATGGAGCGATCGGACGCTGGAACGTTAGAAGCGAAACCGCACGCCCAAATCATTTTCGCAGAACGGCTTCTGCAGCGTTTCGGGATCGAGTGCCGATTGCGTCGGTTCCGCAGCAGTGGGCGCGGGACCGACAGCGAGCTCTCGCTCGAAGCGGCGGCGTTCGGCGCGACGCATCGGCGGACGTGATCTCCATTGACTCGAGAAGCCCTCGCGAAACGCCGCCTGGATGTTTCGGTCATCAACCGCGTCGGGGACGCCACCGATGCCGCGAAGCCGTCCCACGAGATGCAGAATTTCGCGCCAGAGCGCCCGTGCAGCGATGCGCGATTCCGGGTTTCGCCATTGCGTCACTCCGACCCAATACGCGGCGCAGCGCGTGGCGAACTGAATGTGCTCCGCCGGGCGACGCGATGCCGCATGGTACATGTCCGCCGCGAGACGATAGGAGCCGACGACTTCGAATTGCAGTTGCACGCAGCACGCGAAGAGTCCTCCGGCGAGCAGCGCGCGCTGATACGTGTGCGGATTCGCATCCGGCACACTCTGCGCCGACATCCCCGTGTTTGGACATGGCGGAGCCCATCGCTCCGCGGGGAGCGCTGGACTCGATGCGACAGGCGCATGCCGAACAGTTGATGGCGTAGACGACACGAGTGCGTCAGAATGAAAGTTGAGAACCGTCGAGACGCGGTGAGTGATCAAGGTCTACGCCACATCGCACAAGAACGGCGGAGTGGTGAAGTTGCGCGAAAAAGTAGAGGAGCTTCGCGTTTCGGCTTCCACCGCGGCATGCAAAACTGAACACCGCGACGACGGAATTCGTGGTTGTGCGGCCGTCTAGATCAGAGGCGGGCGTTCTCTTCAGTAATCTCGATCAGGCTGATCCCCGCACGTGCTCGGTCTGTTGATATTCTATAAATGTGATTCACTGGAGTGCGACGAGCGCGAGCGTCTCACGATGACGCCCGAGGTCGGTTTGCACTTTCACGCTTTTTGCAATGCCCTCGCGACCAACCATTGTCCGTAGCCAAGGGCCCTATGATCTCTCTAGGCAGTGCGCCCGGCAGAATCCTTCGCGCCGATTTCCGTACACTCGCGGAACGCCGTCAACGAGCGTGGGACGCGTGGGGTGCCAGCACCGACTCGGATCAAAGTTCTCAGCAGGTCATGAGGGTGGGCGCGATCGAGTTGCTCGCCTTCTGCGCCTCGGCTGGCCTTGTTCTCCTCGGCGTGTGGCTCTTCCGATGGGCCGTACTTTCGCCGGCCGTCTGGGGACTGCTCTCGCCGGTCCTCGCGACGGTGGTTTCAATAACGCTGATGGGCGGTTTGGTGTGGGTCGGCAAGATGGACACCCCGTCTCGGTCTGCCGTGTCCGCCATGCGCCGGGCGGCCCGGCGCGCGCGTGCGGCCAAGAGGAATCACAAAGCCATGCTGGCGCAGGCCATCGCAACGGCGGATTCACTCGCGCTCACGACGGGAGGGATCTGGCTCGACACAATGGACAAGCGATCTGACGCGTAAAAAGCGTGACCGAAGCGCGCCTGTCGCTGGCGCGGCCGAAGTCACTGCCGTCCCGTCCACCCAGGTGATCGATTCCGGGACACCTGCGGCCGCACATGAAGGAGCAGGCCGCAGCATATGAGGCTGAGGCCAAGGCGCGGCGCGACGACGGCGACGAGCATAGCCGTCGAAAAGGCGGCAAGGACGACGAGGGATCGCCGCCTGGCGAAACGCAGCGTTCTTTCCGGCACGCGCGCGGGCACAGCCCGGGTCAACACTTCTCGTTCAAAAACGTTGTAGGCCAGGTCGATGCAGACAAAAAGACCTGCGTAAAACACGACCGCAGGGGACGCGAGTCGAGTGCGCGCGACCCAAGCGGTTGCAAATGGCAGCAACGACACCAGGAACAGATGGACGAAATTGATCCAGATGAGCCCGAGCGTCGGAGCGTCGACGAAACGCATCAGATAGTCATGGTTTGTCCAGATGACCGCGATGAATGCGTAGCTCACTACATAGCTGATTGCGGTCGGCCAGAGCGGCAGCAGCGAGGAGAAGCTCGCTTGATCCGGCGCGTTGAGCTGTAGCACCATGATCGTCACGATCACGGCGAATACCGCGTCCGAGTAGGCCGCGAGGCGATCAGCGGTCAGTGTTTGATCTCGCATACCGCGATCTACAGGAAGGGATGTTCCACTGAGCGCCGTTACCTATCGAAAGGGGATGTCCAGCCCATCGATCTCGGTATCGAACGATCCCGCCCGCCTTCTCGTGTGCCATCGTCTATCGATGTGACTTGACATTCCTCCGCGGGCAACGATGCTTCCATCGTCTATCACGGAAGCGACTATGCCCCTTCCTCGCCCCCGCGTCCAAGTCGCTCTCGAGGCGATGTGGCAGGACGCGACCTACACGCTCCGCGACCTCCGGCGGAATGCGACGTTCACGCTCGGCGTCGTCGTCACGCTGGCGCTCGGCATTGGCGCGAACGCGGCGATGTTCTCTCTCATCGATCGCCTGCTCTTCCGCGCGCCCGCACGCATGATCGATCCGGACGCCGTCAATCAGGTCTACCTCTATCGCACGTCGCGCGGGGTGGAGGGTACCACCGGGAGCCAGTACGCCCGCCAGGCCGATATCGCGCGATTCACCACGACGTTTTCGCAGAGCGCGATGTATGCGCTCGATCGCCTCGCCATCGGAACGGGCGGCGACACCCAGGTCCGGAACGTCGCCATCGTGAGCGCAAGTTTTTTCCAGTTCTTTAATGCGCCGCCCGCGATCGGACGCTACTTCACCGCCGTCGAAGACAGCCCGGCAACTCTCGCACCGGTTGCGGTCCTGAGTCACGACACCTGGCAGACCCGGTTCGCGGGACGCGACGTGCTCGGCAAGACCATCCGCATCGACGCCGTCGCGTACACCATCATCGGTGTGGCGCCCCCCGCGTTCGTCGGACTCTGGCCGTATCGTCCGCCCGCGGCCTGGATTCCAGTGACGACATACGCCGCGAGCGAGGGCCCACCCGACTGGGCAACGACGTACGGCCATGCGTTCGGCCTGACCACCGTCGTGAGACGCAAACCAGGCGTCTCCTCTGCCACGGCCAGCGCCGATCTCACCAACGCGCTGCGGCGCAGCTATCTGGTCCAAGGCGCGAATGACCCGCATGTCTCGCTCGATCTTCTCAGACCGCGCGCGGTTGCCGGTTCCATTCTCACCGAGCGCGGCCCGGAACCCACGTTCGTTTCGCGCGCTGCAACGTGGTTGAGCGGCGTGACCATCATCGTGCTGCTCATCGCCTGCGCCAACGTCGCCAACCTGCTGCTCGCACGCACCATCCGCCGCCGTCGCGAGATTGCCGTGCGCATCGCACTCGGCGTGAGTCGGACGCGGCTCTTCGGTCAGTTGCTGACGGAGGGGATCCTGCTCGCACTGCTGGGCGGCATCGCTGGCATCGTACTCGCGATGTGGGGAAGCAACCTCCTGCGGACAACCTTCCTGCCCGGCACGGAGCAGACATCACTCTTCTCCGATTCGCGCACGCTCATCTTCACCGGCGCGGTTGCCCTGGGTGTCGGTGTCGTCACTGGACTCGCGCCGATGGCGCAGGTGTTCGGCAGCAATGCGACCGCCGACCTCAAGGCCGGCGCGCGCGGGGGAACGCCAGCGCGCACACGCCTTCGGACGGGACTCCTCATCCTGCAGGCGGGACTCTCCGTAGTGCTGCTGGTCGGCGCGGGCCTCTTCGTTCAGAGTTTGCGAAATGTTCGCGATGTCCATCTCGGATTCGATCCGGAGCCCGTTCTCCTCGTGTCACTCGAGATGCGCGACATGAAGCTCGATACCACTGCGATGGCCGCCTTGCGTCTTCGCCTGCTCGCGTCGGTGAAAGACGTGCCCGGCGTCTCACACGCGACACTGCAGGAGTCCGTGCCATTCGGTGGCATGTCTTCACTGCCGATCGTCGTCGCCGGCATCGATTCCACCGCGAGATTGGGCGAGTTCCGCTTCAATACCGTCTCGTCGGAGTATTTCGCGACGATGGGCACGCGCCTCCTGCATGGCCGAGGAATCGAAAGCATCGACATTGAGCGCGCGCCGCGCGTTGCGGTGATCGGCGAATCGATGGCCGGCGCGTTGTGGCCGGGGCAAAACCCCGTGGGGCGTTGCTTTCGGCTGTGGGCAGACACAGTCCCGTGCACCTGGGTCGTCGGTGTGGCCGAGGACATCCGGTCGGCGTCGATCGAGGATGATCCGAGGCTCTTCTATTACTACATGCCGGCGGCGCAGTTTCGTCCGCATGATGGCGGCCTATTCGTCCGCGCACGCGACGCGAGCCGGATGATCGAGCCCGTGCGCCAGCGTCTCCAGCGCGACATGCCGGGAACGTCGTACGTCACCGTTCGGCGCCTCAGCGACATCGTCGACGCGACGCTGCGTTCGTGGATCACGGGTGCGAAAGTCTTCACGGTGTTCGGTGTGCTGGCACTCGTGCTGGCGGCGCTGGGATTGTACAGTGTGATCGCGTATGACGTCACACAGCGCCGGCAGGAATTGGGTGTTCGGCTCGCACTCGGCGCTGAGCAATCTCGCATCGTCCGGCTGGTCGTGATGCAGAGCCTGCGGTTGGCGCTCGCGGGCGTCGTCACCGGCGGCGCTGTCGCGTTGGCGGCAGGCCGTTGGATCGCGCCGTTGCTCTTCCACGAGACACCACGCGATCCGGCGATCTTCGCGGTGGTGGGCGCGACGCTGCTTGGCGTGGCGATCGCCGCGAGCGCGATTCCGGCGTTTCGCGCGGCCACGGTGGATCCAAGGACGGCGCTGCAGTCAGACTAGCTCGGACGATACGCGAGTCCGGATCACTGAAGAGGGTCCCAAGCGCGCGAGAGTCGGGATCGGGGATGGTATCCCCGCATCAACGCACGTTCCCGCCAGGACTTCTTCGGGGAATTCCCGGAGGCCTGCCTAAGGAGTATCCCTTGGCCGTCAGAGAAACAGAAACCTGAAGCCCGGCGCCGTCGCGCGCTCGGCCCAAACTTACCGGCTTGGAGCATTCAGGCCCAAGATTTGAATTAGAGGGGGCTACTACTGCGGCGATGTGCCTCGTGGGGCGTCGGTTCTATTTGAACCACGACGGGGTTGTCTTCCATATAGTGATGGTGCCAAATCCTTCGGTGAGAACAGCTGCTCATATTGCTTTTCTTAACTGCCAGGACCGAGCCATGATTCGCCGATTCACGTTGGGCGACGACGCGCAATGGGTGGTCTTCGATGTGGTTCCGCGTTTCCCGGAGACACTGGGTCCGGCGTTGAAACACGGGTGGCTGTGCTTCGAGCTCGGCGATGAGCGACGACGGTTCGCGCCGATACCCGAGAACTGGCAGAAGTTGTCGGATCGGGATCTCGCCGATGTGTGGGCACAGGCCACGCCGGTCCCAGATCACGGCTGGGCTCCATGAATCGTTGACCGCGGCGATAGTCCCACTGGTGAACTCGCAGGGAGGGAAACGTGCATCGCGTCATGATGGAGGCTCATGACGAGGTAGACTCACCAGTGGGATCGTTGCGGGCACCGACTCGCGGCCATCATGCCGCGCTCACCGGCCCGTGAGCGGCGACAGCGATACTCCCGCCGCCGAAAAGGCAAGCACGAGTCTCGCAACAACGTCCGAGAACACGAATCCCGAGGCAGCCCGCGCAAGCGCCTTTGGCTCGTGCGATACAGGAATCTCATCCAGGTCGCCGGCCGACCAGAATGATCGCATCGCGCTCCAATCGCCGTACAGCGGGACACCCTCGATCAGCACGAGTCGAACATCGGCGGGGTTGGCCTCGATCACTGCACGCAATGGATCGTTGCGCGCACCACGAATGATGAGAATATCGGCTCGAAGCCCTTCTCGGATGGCTCCGACCTCGTCGTCGATTCCGGCTTCGCGTGCCGGAATGCTCGTCACCATGTCGACGAGGTGGCGGTCGGTTAAGCGGCCACCGAGCTGCGTGCGATTCCATTCGTCGGCAAAATGCAGCTCATCCAGCATATTGCTACTGCCGGAGATGGCCCAATCAGGGGCAAGCGCGACTCGTACGCCCGCGTCCAGCGCGGACGTGATGTCAACCGTTCGTCCGTAGAGCGTGATGTTGCTTCGCGGTGACCAGACGAGCGATACGCCGCTCGTCGCCATCGCCTGAAACTGGCTCGGACCGAGGGCGATTCCATGAATGACCACGCCCTTGGGATTCAGCAGCCCTTGCGACTGCCCGAAGGTGAACTCCTCGAGCGACGCTGGGTCGATCCCCTCCGACACGTGGAGAAACAGTGCTTCGAATCGAGGACTCCTGATCGCGCCTTTCGCGAGGGCGACGAACATCGCGCGCGCCGTTAGGCTGTCGGGCGGCGGAATCTCCAGAGCGGTGGCAATGTGTTCGCGATCCAGCTCGGTCGTGCCGTAGAAACCACTGTTGAAGTCCAGGTTTCGCACGAGTCCGTGAATGCACGGTACCGGGTGCGTCGTGAGGATCGACGTGACGCCCCCGACGAGCGCACGCAGCTCGCTGTAGGCGTTCATATCGCAGATGGGGCCCTGGCCGGTGATATCGCCGTCCCCGATCAAGGCTTTGAATGGCGCGCGGACCTGCTGCTGGAATATCGGATCCGACTGCCATTCGCGACGGTTCGCGTAGCGATGCGGCGGCGTCCAGCGCGGAAGGGCGTTCCACGGCAAGTGGTTGTGAACGTCGACGAATCCAGGAAGGATGATCCCCTCGGTATTCAGAACGATCGCATTGCTGAGGTCGGGCTGTCGTTCGGAAATCGAGACGATGCGACCGTTCACAATGCCGATGTATCCATGCTGGATGATGTCAGTCGGCGTGATGATCGTACCGCGCAGCACGATCGAGGCTCCACTGGCCCCCGCGCGAATGTCCGGACGCGCAGCGTGCGCGACTGCGGCGTCTGGCCCGGTGCCGAGTTGGCTGACGTCACGGCAGGCGGCAGCAAAGACGAGGAATGACATGAGAACACTGCGTGTGAGACGCCGCGAGGCCGTCGCCCACCGCAGTAGCGAGCCATTCAGCATCAGCATTGGGACCTCGACCGATGAGACGTTGTGAATTGTTGTTCTATGGCCAGCATTCATAGTTGCTGCCACAAACGAGAGTGGAACGCCGCTCATCAGCGCGCGCCTCTATAGACGCGCAGGTCGGCTGCAAAGACGGACATCACGCAGTGATTGTCCGCTCCCTCGGACTTCCAGCGCGTTCACCAAGTGGACAACGCGCTCAAGGAGCGACTATGCGAGGGATACGTTTGCGAGGGGCGGTCGGCGCCGCTAGCGCCATCACCCTATTAGCGTGTTCTGACCCCCAAGCGACGCGCCCGATCATAGCTACCGCGTCGCGCACGCTCGACCCCCAATCAGTCACCGTTGTAGTGATGAGCGGCCTCGATAATCCGCGCGGTCTCGCCTTCGGGCCCGAAGGGGCGCTGTACGTCGTGGAAGCTGGACGAGGCGGGACCGGCCCCTGTATCTCGCTGCTTGGTGGAACCGTCTGTTATGGACCAACGGGCGCGGTGAGTCGACTCTGGCAGGGCGTGCAGGAGCGTATTGCGACCGGGATGCCGTCACTCGCCGGCCCGAATGGGGTCGCCCAGGCGGGGCCGGTCGACATCTCGTTCCTAGGGCGCGGCAATGCGTTCGTAACGATCGGACTTCAGAACGACCCGACGGTTCGTTCTCAGTTGGGCGAGGTAGGTGCAGGCTTTGGACGGCTCGTCCACCTCGACGCAAGCGGCGGCTGGCGCTTCGAAACGGACGTCGCGGCCTTCGAGGCAGCGAACAATCCCGACGGCCGTCTCAAAGACGACGGCACTCCCTTCTACGACAGCAACCCGTACGGGTTGCTTGCGCTCCCGGGTCGCCACCTGGTCACTGATGCTGGCGGAAACGATTTACTCCGCGTCGACGCGAACGGTGACATCTCACTTCTCGCTCTGTTTCACTCGCGTGGGACCACACCTCCGCGTCCCTCATTCGCACCGCCGCAATTCGATCAGTTCACCGACGCGGTGCCGTCGTCGGTCGCCGTCGGCCCCGACGGCGCCTACTACGTCTCGGAGCTTACGGGCGTTCCGTTCACTGACGGCAGGGCGAACATCTACCGCGTCACCGAAGCCGAATCGCCGCGCCTTTTCCTGATCGGTGATGCATGCGTCAGCGGCTTCAAAGCGATCATCGACATTGCCTTCGATTCCGACGGGAACCTCTACGTGTTGCAGCACTCGACGGGCGCGGTTCAGCAAGGAGGTCCGGGAAAACTCATTCGCGTCACGCCGGACCGAACGCAGGCGGACATCTGCGCGCAGTACCAAGGTGGTATCCGCACACCGGTGATCGAAGGTCTCACCAGGCCAACGTCGATCGCTGTTGGTCCCGACGGCGCGCTGTACGTGACGAACAAAGGGGTTTCTGTCGGCGTCGGCGAAGTGCTCCGCGTGCAAACGCCGTAGGCGATGTCCGGTCTGCGTGGGAGGCGGCGCGTAACGTCGTGAGAACCCGTTGTGAAACGAACCCATGGAGGTGTGCACATGAAACGAATCGCCGCTCTCGCCATCTTGACGGTGCCACTCGCCGTCTCGTGCGAACGCCCGACAGAGCCGCGACGCGCTCTTGTCCCCGTGACGTCCTTCGATCTTGCTCCCGGACTCGGCTCGAAGCTCGTGTTTACTTCCGACCGACCCGGCCGCGACTTGCCGGACGAGATCTATGTCGCGAACGCGGACGGCACGAACGAGCAGCGCCTCACGTTTACGGATGCGGTGTCAGGCTGCCTGCCAACTGATTTGAGATGCCCGCCCACCGGCAACAACCTCATGCCCGAGTGGTCGCCAAATGGCAGGCAGATCGCGTTCGGCAGCGATCGAAGCGGGGTGTTCCAGGTTTACGTCATGAACGACGATGGATCGGATCTCAGGCAGCTGACGACGGAAGGCGGTGCAATGCCCGCCTGGTCCCCCGACGGGCACCGGATCGCGTATACCTTCCCCAGCGGAGCCAACGATGTGTTCGCGATCAACACCGACGGAACGGGACTCGTGAACCTCACGAACCATCCGGCCGCCGACGCCCGCCCCGACTGGTCGCCAGATGGTCGGCACATCGCCTTCAACAGCAATCGGGACGGAAATCCAGAGATCTATGTCATGAACGCGGACGGCTCGAATCCAGTGCGGCTCACCTTCAATCCAGGGACGGACATGGGCCCCGACTGGTCTCCCAATGGGCAGAAGATCGCCTTCGAGAGCACGCGCGACGGCAACCGCGAGATCTACGTCATGAACGCGGACGGCACGGACCAAGTCAGGCTGACCTTTGATTCTCGGATCGATGCGCTTCCTTCGTGGTCACCAGATGGCAAGTGGATCGCCTTCCACCGTCAGGTGGTGACGCTTCCGGGCCTGCTGTCTCCGAACGGGAGCGAGCTCTTCGCGGTCAAGGCTGACGGCGCCGAGCTGGTGCAGCTGACCCACGCGACGCCGGCGTCGTTCTCGGCGTTCGTGAGTTGGGGACAAGGGCACGCCTCGCGGCCTTAGCTCGAGCGTCCGCAAGGTAACAAACGCGAGGCCAAGGCTCGTGCGGTTCGAGTGGAGCAAGCCCGGAGGTGGCCCATGAGCGGAAGTTTGCGACGTTGCTCGCCATGCGACATCTTCGGGCTGCTCGCTCATCAAGAGGTCGGCCCCACGGACGACGG
>Ga0126377_10001206_pt1 | contig 16650 bp, 10 predicted proteins | sample PanSoiMetPlot_22_FD_92647 | JGI IMG/M metagenome (GOLD analysis project Ga0126377, IMG submission 92647) | Tropical forest soil microbial communities from Panama - MetaG Plot_22 | ecosystem: Environmental > Terrestrial > Soil > Tropical forest > Bulk soil | place: Panama | collected 2016-02-17 | reverse complement strand
TGCTCACATGTCTTTGGGGGAAAGCATCGAACCGGACAACCCGACCATGCACGATTTCTCCCGACGATACTTCACCCTGGGTGCCGCAGCGCTGCTGGCCCTGAACACGTTGAAATCCCGCGCCCTTGCCGCTGCGGCGAGCCAGACCGGTCTCAAGGAGGCTTTCGCCGATGACTTCCTGATCGGCACCGCTCTCAGCAACGCCACGCTGGAGGGGCGCAATCCGCCGCTGCTCGAACTGATCGCACGCGAATTCAACGCGATCACGGCCGAGAACTGCATGAAGTGGGGTCAGATCGAGCCGCGCGAGGGTGATTGGCAATGGACGTTGCCGGATGCGCTGGTCGAGTATGGCAGCAAGCACGGGATGCATGTCGTCGGTCACACGCTGGTGTGGCATTCGCAGGCTCCGCCGTGGCTGTTCGTCGACAGTTCGGGCAAACCTGTTGCCGCTGACGTGCTGAACAAGCGGCTCGACCGGCACATACAGACGATGCTGGGTCGCTATCACGGCCGCGTCGCCACCTGGGACGTGGTGAACGAAGCCATCGAGGATGACGACAAGGGATGGCGCAAGAGCCCCTGGTTCGACATTCTCGGCCCGTCCTTCATGGAACGGGCGTTCCGTGTCGCGCACGAAGCTGATCCGCAAGCGCGTCTGCTATACAACGACTACAACGAGCACAACGCCGGCAAGCGCAACTTCCTCGTCGACATTCTCAGGGACTATCAGCGCCGCGGCGTCCCCATCCACGGCGTCGGGTTCCAGGGCCACGTCGGACTCGACTATCCCGATCTTGGCGAATACGAGAAAAGCATCGAGGCGCTGGCAGCCGTCGGCATGCGTGTGTCCATCACCGAACTCGATATCGATGTACTGCCGCGCGCCGGCCAGTTCACCGGCGCGGAAATCTCGCACCTGGTCGAATACTCGGCGCAGCTCAATCCGTATACGAAGGGTCTGCCGGCGGAGATCGAAACGCGGCTGGCGAACCGGTATCGCCAGCTGTTCGAACTGTTTCTCAAACATCGCGACAAGATCGACCGCGTCACGACCTGGGGCACATACGACCGCGAGTCGTGGAAGAACGACTTTCCGGTTCGCGGGCGTACCAATTATCCACTGCTCTTCGACCGGCAGTTGCAGCCCAAGCCGGCGCACGCAGCGATCATGGAACTGCGCCGGAAGGCATAAGCGCTTCACTCAGCCGCTCATATATATGTGCCGCAGACGGGCCGGCAACCGGACGCGACCGGATACTCGTTACGTCAGCGGATCGACGCCTGCATCCAGCACGGCGCGCACGCGGTTCGCCAGCTGCAGCCGTGTGAATGGCTTGGTCAGCAATTCGACGCCAGGATCGAGGCGCCCGTCATGCGTCAGCGTGCTGCGCTCATAGCCGGTCGTGAACAGTATCTTCAGTCCCGGCCGATACCGCCGGGCTTCATCGACCAGCTCGCGCCCGTTGATCCCGGGCAAGCCCACGTCGGTGAACAACAGCGTGACCTCGGGATGGCTCTCGATCACACGCAACGCTGATGGGCCGTCGCGCGCTTCCAGGACCTGGAAGCCGAGCTCGCGCAGGCTCTCCGTGCTGTAGATGCGCACATCGTCGTCGTCTTCGACCACGAGGATGACTTCGTCCGCGCTGCCCCGTGGTGAAGGCGGCGGCGACGCGATGGGTTCGGCGACGCTCTGTGCAGCGACCAGGCGCGGCAGATAGATCTTGACCGTCGTGCCCTGCCCGACTTCGCTCTGCAGCCACACGTAACCACCGGACTGCTTCACGAATCCGAACACCTGGCTCAACCCCAGGCCGGTACCCTCGCCGATGGCCTTGGTCGTGAAGAAGGGATCGAAAGCGCGTGCCATGACTTCGCTGGTCATGCCACTGCCGGTATCGTTGACGCAGATGAGCACGTAGTCGCCGAAGGTCATGTCGCCGCGACCTTCGAAGCGTTCATCGACGGTCACGTTGGACGTCTCGATGGTCAGCTTGCCGCCGGCGGGCATCGCATCGCGCGCATTGACACACAGATTGAGGATCGCGCTCTCGAGCTGGTGCGGGTCGATCTCCACCTGCCAGACACCCTCGCGCAGCACGTTCTCGACGACGATATTCTCGCGCAGCGTGCGACCGACCATGTCCGCCATCCCCAGCACCAGGCGATTCACATTCGTCGGCTTCGGGTTGAGCGGCTGGCGGCGCGCGAACGCGAGCAACTGCTGCGTCAGGTTGGCGGCACGCTCCGCACCCTGCGTCGCATTGTCCACGGCACGATGCAGCCGCCCGTTGTCCTGCGGAATCTTGCGCGCAATCGTGTCGAGATTGCCCAGTATGGCTGTCAGCAGATTGTTGAAATCGTGTGCCACGCCACCGGTGAGCTGGCCGATGGCTTCCATCTTCTGTGACTGGTGCAGTTGCTCCTGGATGGCGCGCTTCTCCGTCATGTCGCGCGTGACCTTGGCGAAGCCAATGAGGCTGCCATCGGGAGCATGAATGGCATCGATGACCACCATGGCCCAGAAGCGCGTACCGTCCTTGCGGATGCGCCAGGCTTCCGCTTCGTACTTGCCTTCACGCGCCGCAATCGCCAGCGCGGTCTGCGGCTTGCCTGCAGCCCGGTCCTCGGGGGTGTAGAAGGTCGAAAAGTGTCTGCCGATGATCTCGCTCGCGCTGTATCCCTTGATGCGCTCGGCGCCGGGATTCCAGCTGGCGATGTGACCCTGCGGATCCAGCATGTAGATCGCATAGTCCGCGACTCCTGCGACGAGTTGCCGGAACTGCAGCTCGCTGCGATGCAGTTCCTCCGTGCGCTGGACGACCTTCTGCTCCAGGGTTTCATTGAGCTGGCGCAGTTGGCGCTGCGCGTTCCGGGCGACATCGATCAGGCGCGCATTGTCGATGGCAATGCCTGCCTGGATGGCAATGGCTGCAATCAGCGATTCATGGCGCGCAGTGAACACACCCGGGCGTGGGTGGCCGAAAAACAGCCCTCCGTGAACTTCGCCGGTGCGTGCCATGACCGGTACTGCGAGATAACTGCGCACCGGCAGATGGCCGGGAGGCATGCCGAAATGCGGCGCGGCATGGCCGTAGTCCGGATGGGTGAGAACATCGTCGGCCCGCACGATGCGCTCGCCGCGAAAGGTCGGAGCGAACAGCCGGGTACTGCGCGGCAGCGCAAAGGTCTCGAAAGCTTCGCGTGGCGCGCCGCTCAGGGTGTACAGCGTGAAGGACTCGCCCTGGTCGTTGATGACGTTGTAAAAGAACGCACCGAATTGCGCGCCGGTCAGCTCCGTCGCCGCGTCCGTCACGGCCTGGACGATGGCGTCGATCCCGGCCTGCGACGCGACGGCACTGCCAATGCGGTTCAAAATGTCGAGCGTGCGGGTCAGATCGTCCACATCGGACGCACGACTTCGCGCCGGAGCGATACCCGTCCCGGTCACCGGCCGCCGTTCACGATCCTCGGACTTCACAGCCATATCCTGTCCACCGACGAGATCATCCTGACGCCTTTCGGGCAGGACCTGGTTGCAGTCATGACTGCATGGCCCATGCGACGCGAGGGCGACGGTCGAGGAGAATGACTGGATCTGGCCAAGCGGCGCTCGTTCTGATCTGATCCGCTGGAGATTGCGCTTCGGTCCGGGTCGAGCCTACCAAAACCCCTCATCCTCCCCAAGGCGGGTCATGGCACGCCCCACCGCCCAGCAACGCTCGCGAAGGCCGGGGAGTTCCAGAGTTTCCGCGCGCTTCACGGTACCGCGAAAGCGCAGAAGCCGGCGAAAACAGCGAAAAACAAAAACATCGCAGGCGCGATCGGATGCTGCGGACGCGCTGCTACCATGGCCTGCGGGTCCGAGAGGAAAAAAACGCACAATGGATGAGAAGAGCGCCGACGATTCGCCCGCCACCGACCTCTCCCGATCTGCGGCTGAGCCGCCTCCCGAGTCGCCGTGCACCCTGCCGTTCTCGCGCTGGACACCCTTCGTCTGGGGTGCCGCCATCGGCCTGCTCTATCGGGTTGCAGCAGCGAACTGGATACCGATGCAATGGCTCCTGCCCGACGTGATGTCGTTCGCCTTCATTTTCGGTACGCCCGTCGTCATGGGTGCGGTTACCGTGTTCATGGCGGAACGCGGAGAGCGCAAGTCCTGGGGGCTACTACGTTCTTGCGCCCTGGCTGAGCGTCGCAATCTGCGTTGCCGGCACGGCAGTCGTGCTTCTCGAGGGATCGATCTGCATCGCCATGGCGCTGCCGATCTTTCTCGCGCTCGGCAGCATCGGCGGCCTGGCAGCGGGCATTGCTTCGCGCGTCCTCGTACGACCCGCGGCGGGCGTCCCTGTAGTCATCCTGCTGCCATTGGTGCTCTCGGCAATCGGGCCCGGCAACGACAGTCACGATCGCCTGGGCGAGGTCGAATCCAGCGTGCAGATCGCCGCAACTCCCGCAGAGGTCTGGCAGCAACTCAACGGCGCGACGGATATCACGCCCGCCGAAGTCGACGCAGCGTGGATCTACCGCATCGGCGTCCCGCGTCCCGTAGCCGGCGTCACTGTCACGCCTGCGGTCGGCGGTGTCCGGCTCTCCCGCTGGGAAAAGAATGTCCACTTCCGCGAGCGCATCACCGACTGGCAGGAAGCACGGTACGTGCGCTGGACCTACGAGTTCGATGCCCATTCGTTTCCGCCGGGCGCGCTGGACGATCACGTCATGATCGGCGGCCGCTACTTCGATCTGCGCAGCACATCGTACCGGCTCGAACCATCGGGCGGCGGGACACGACTCACTCTGCGTACGCAATACCGTGTGACGACCGGATTCAACTGGTACTCGGGCGCGATTGCCGACCTGGTGCTGCACGACTTCTCGGACGCGATCCTCACGATGTACAGGCACCGCGCGGAAAAGAGCGCCGCGTCCGCGCACGACATGGAACGCAGCTGACTCCGTAATCGCGCCGGCCCGCTGACCATGGCAAGATTGCTGCTGCCGCGCGCAGTGCGGCTTCACGCGCAACAGCGTCTCAACCAATGGAGCACAACCATGAACAAGCGGATGGTCATTGCAGCGGCACTGATGGGTGCGTGTACCGTCGCCGGCGCGGCTGACTTCACCGCAGCCAGCAACGATGTCGCCCCCGGCAAGACAACTGCGCCGGATTTCATCTTCAGCGGTTTCGGCTGCACGGGTCGCAACGTATCACCGGAGTTGCACTGGAGCGGCGCGCCGGCTGGCACCCAGAGTTTCGCGCTGACCGTCTACGATCCGGATGCCCCCACCGGCAGTGGCTGGTGGCACTGGTTCGTGGTCAACCTGCCGGCGAGCACGACCTCACTCGCACAGGGAGTCGGTACTGCCGATGGCGCAAAGCTGCCGTCAGGCGCACAGCAGATTCGCACCGATTTCGGTGCCACGGGCTATGGCGGTCCGTGCCCTCCGCAAGGCGACAAGCCCCATCGCTATATCGTCAAGGTGCATGCCTTGAAGGTCCCGAAGCTGGATATTCCTGCCGATGCGACCGCGGCGCTGGCTGGATTCATGGTAAACGCGAATACCATCGGCACGGCCGGGTTCACGTTCGCGTACGGAAGATGATTGAGGGGCGCGGGGCCTGGGGCGTGGGGCTCGGGCCAGAGGAGAGAAGCGGTTGGCGGTTAGTCAGAAGGCTGCTGCGCAGCCCTCTGGCCCGAGCCCCACGCCCCGCACCCTCTTACAGATGCCTCTGCAGGCACATGCGCAGCTGATCGCGCTCGATGGGTTTTGACAGGTAGTCGTCCATACCGGCGGCGCGGCATTCCTCGTCCGCGCCCTTGATGGCGTGCGCCGTGAGAGCAACGATCGGGATGCGCCGGCCGTTCACTTCGCGGCTGCGGATCTCACGGGTCGCAGCGTAGCCATCGAGTTCCGGCATCTGGCAATCCATCAGGATGAGATCGAAGCGGCCGCTGCCCCAGGCATCGACGGCTTCGCGCCCGTTGTTGACGACGACAGCTTCGTAGCCGAGCCGCTCCAGCGCGCGACTCACCACGAGCTGGTTGACGGCGACGTCCTCGGCGACCAGCACGCGTTTTGCCTGCGCGCGACTGCGGCGCACGTGCAGTTCCTGCTGGGTCACGATGGTCTGGGTCTGCAGGTTCCAGTCTTCAGCCTTCGCGCCAAGCACGACGCGCAGGCAATCGATCAGATCGCTTTCGGCGACGGGCTTGAGCAGGTAACCGGCGAAACCGAGCTGCGCAAAACTCTGCGCATCACCATGGAAGGCGGACGAAGTAAGCAGCACGCGTCGCGTCGCCTTGAGTCGCGGATCCGCATTGATCCGCCGTCCCAGTTCGGCGCCATCGCAGCCCGGCATGTCGTGATCGAGCAGCACGACATCGAACATGGCATCGTCGCGCCACGCCTGCTCCATGATCGCGAGCGCTTCGCCGGCGGAACTCGCCGCCTTCGGCACCGCGCCGTACTGTGCCAGCTGCGTGGTCAGCAGCTTGAGGTTGGTTGCATTGTCGTCCACCACCAGCACGCGACGGCCATTGATGACCGCCGGCAGCAGACTGTGCAGGCGCGAACGACTCAACTGCGACGGCGCAAGCCGCGCGGTGAACCAGAAGAGCGAACCTTCGCCTTCGCGGCTTTCGACACCGGTGCGACCGCCCATCAGTTCCACCAGCCTGCGCACGATCGACAACCCGAGGCCCGTGCCGCCGAAGCGGCGCGTGGTCGAGGCATCGATCTGGGTGAACGGCTGGAACAGGCTGTCGAGCTTGTGCGCCGGGATTCCCGCACCGGTGTCGCGGACTTCGCAGCGCACACAGGTTCCCTGCGCAGACTGCTCTGCTGCGTCGTCCTCGACCACGATCCGCAACGACACCTCGCCGGCGGTAGTGAACTTCACCGCGTTGCCGCCCAGGTTCAGCAGGATCTGGCGCAGCCGGCCCGGATCGCCGCGCAGCATCGGCGGCAGGCGCGGATCGACATCCGTCGTGAGCTCCAGACCCTTGGCGTGCGCCTGGACCGCCAGCACGCGGCCGACATCGCGCAGCACTTCGCGCAGATCCATGTCGATGGTCTCCAGTTCGAGCTTGCCAGCCTCGATCTTGGAGAAGTCCAGGATGTCGTTGATGACCGTCAGCAGCGCGCGGCCGCTCTCGCGAATCGTTTCGGCATAGTCGCGCTGCAGGGCGTTGAGATCCGTATCGAGCATCAGCTCGCTCATACCGATGACCCCGTTCATCGGCGTACGGATTTCGTGACTCATGTTGGCCAGGAATTCGCTCTTGGCGCGCGTGGCCGCTTCCGCAGTCTCGCGCGCCTGTCGCAGCTCATCCTCTGCCTTGACGCGCGCAGTGATGTTGCGACCGATGCCCATCAGCCCGACGACGTTGCCGCGCGCATCGCGCAACGGCACCTTCGACGTCATCAGGTGCGCTTCCTCGCCATTGTGATACACCGCCTTCTCCTGGCGGTTCAGCGTTTCGCCGGAACGGATGACGTTGCGTTCGTCGTCGAAGAACTGCTGCGCTATCTCGGGCGCAAAGAAATCGAAATCGGTCCTGCCCAGGACGTCGTGACGGTTCGAGCCCATCACCCGGCTGCAGGCGTCGTTCGCGAGCAGAAACCGCGACTGTGCATCCTTCACATAGATCAGGTCCGGCAGGCTGTGCACCAGGGTGTGCAGAATATCGCCGTCGCTGGCCGAGGCGGCGCCCTGACCGCTCCGCAGGCGCTGCACGACGAACGGCAGCAGCGCCGAAATTACAATGAGTGCCGCAACGACGAAGCGCGCGGTTCCCGCGCCCATGGTCGGGAAAATCCACGTGGCCAATGCGAAGTAGATGGCCGCGCACGCCAGGCCCGCGCCAGCCGGCGCAGCGACGGAACGCCATCGAAAACCCCGATCCTCAGCCACCCAATACCCCCTGTTTCTGTCCGCAGTGACACTAACGGAACTCGTAGCCTCACATCGTCCGCCTGGACGGCAAGATGAAGCGGTATTTGCGTGATCCGGGTCGCAGAGTTGCGCATTCGTTGGGGGTTCCGCCTTGCCCGTGCACCGGCCATGACCTCAAACCATTTGCGGTGATACCGCATCACAGTCGCTACACTCCCTGTGCCGCGGCAGCCCGCTGGAGAGACGGATGAACCCAAGAATCGCGCTGGTGACGGGCGCCGGATCGGGCATCGGACGCGCCGTTGCTCTCGCCCTCGCCCGCAACGGTTACCGCGTGCTGCTGACTGGCCGGCGGCGCGAACGACTGGAACAGGTCGCCCGGGAAGGTGGCACGCTGTGCCACGCCATTGCTGCGGATGTCGCCGACTCGCATTCGGTTACAACCCTGTTTGCGCGCATCGGCATGGAATTCGGCCGGCTCGACCTGCTGTTCAACAATGCCGGTACCGGTGCGCCGCCCACGCCGCTGGAAGATCTGCCGCTGGAGTCCTGGCGCAAGGTCATCGATACCAACCTCACGGGCACCTTCCTGTGCACCCAGGCTGCGTTCCGGATCATGAAGGAACAGACACCGCGCGGCGGACGCATCATCAACAACGGCTCGATCTCGGCCGCTGTGCCGCGTCCGCTCATGACTGCCTATACGGCGTCGAAGCACGCGGTCACCGGGCTGACGAAGGCAACCTCCCTGGAAGGACGCCGCTATGACATTGCCTGCGGCCAGATCGATATCGGCAACACGGCGACTGACATGGCGGCCGCCATGGTGACGGGGACGCACCAGGCCGACATGAGCGTCAAAGTGGAACCGACCTTCGATGTACGGCACGTCGCCGATGCGGTGTTGTACATGGCCAACTTGCCGCTCGACGCCAACGTCCTGTTCATGACACTCACGGCCACGACGATGCCGTTTGTTGGAAGAGGATAGAAGTGAATGGTGAATAGTGAATGGTGAATGGGGCGTAAGCCGCTGAAGCGCTGCGCGGTGCGCAGGCCTTCTGGCCCGAGCCCAAGCCCTTCGAGGAGAGAAGCGGTTGGCGGTTAGCGGTTAGTCAGAAGCTGCGCTGCGGGCCTTCTGGCCCGAGCCCCAAGCCCTCGGCAATGTAATGGAACTGCTGCCGCCGCCCGGTGCCGAAACTAGCGAATCTGCACAGTAATGCACTGGCCGGGCGGATCGGAATGACTCAGAATGCGTCCAACTTGTCAGGGAAGCCGAGCGATATACCCATGCGCCCACTGCTGCCGCTAGCGATCGTGACAATGGGATGGTTGTTGTCCGGATGCCGTGGCTCCATGACGGTGGATCTGGCTACCGAAGCAGCGTCCGATCCGCAGGTGACGAGCGTGATGGTCGATGTCGCCGGCCTGGAATTCCAGCGCTCCGACGGCAGCAGCGACAAGATGGAATTCGCCACGCCCACGCGCAGCGATCTCGTCGACTTCATGCAGAACAATCCTTTCAGGATGTTCACGGACGAAATGCTGTCCCAGGGCACCTACACCGGTGTGCGATTGATCATCGTCAAGGACGACAACAGCGCAAACGTCTTCCGCAGCGACGGCACCCAGTATCCGCTGCTGGTCGCGGACGGCGAGTACACGCCCATCGATTTCACGGTGGAAAAGAACAAGTCGAGTCGTGAAAGCCTGGCGTTGACGCTGGACCTGCGCAGATCCCTGACCTACGACGCCGGCAACCTCCAGTACTCCCTGACGCCGGTATTGCGATCCGTCCCCACCGACAAGGCGGCGCAGATCTCGGGCAACGTGGCCATCACCTGCCCCGTGGGCACGTCGCTGGCCACAGGCGGAGCCGTCTACCTGTACACGGGCGAGGATGTGGATCCCAACGACATCGGCAGTGCTGTCCAACCCTACGCGACGACTGCCATCACGACGAACTTCCTCAACGCGCAACCGAGCTATACGCTGCGGTTCCTCGCTGCCGGCGACTACACGATCGCAGCCACGTGCAACGGCAACGACGATTCTCCATCCAGCGACGATAGCGTGACCTTCATCGGCACGGGCAACGTCCAGGTCAGCGAAGCCGAAACCGCCACCCGGAATCTCACCAACTGATTCCGGTGTAGCGCATCTCAATCCGGCTCCACCCACCTCGCCCGACGCGTCGTTCCACAGGACTTCCCCGCCCCTCAACGCCGGGTTACCGCCCGCGTAGCGTGAAATCTGCGCGTTCTGTGCGCTTCGGCACACGGTAGCCACCGCGACAGTTGACAGAATGCGGGATCGTGCAGAAGAGCGCCTTTCACAACACCCTGATCTCCCTGCTGCTGGCGACCGTCGCTGCCAGCGCGTCCGCATCCGCGGTGTCGGTTTCCGTGCGCGATCGCAGTGGCGCACCAGTCAGGGACGTCGTCGTCATCGCGCGATCGCATGCTGGCACCAGCAGGCCAGCGCCGGAATCGACGCCCATCGTCATGGACCAGATGAACCGCCAGTTCGCGCCCTACGTGGTCGCGGTACACACCGGCGCGTCGGTGCTGTTCACCAACAGCGATTCCGTGGCTCACCAGGTGTATTCGTTCTCGCCGACGCGGCAGTTCGAGCTCGGCCTGTATCGCGGCAGGCCACGCAGCCCGATCGTGTTCGACAAGCCGGGAGTGGTGGTACTGGGCTGCAACATCCACGACAACATGATCGGCTACGTCTATGTGACCGACGCACCGTGGTTCGGCACGACAGGTTCCGACGGGAATCTGCAGCTCTCGGGGCTGCCCGCGGGTGATTACGTCCTGGAAATCTGGAGCCCGCGTCAGTCGGCGCGCGAATCGGCACTGCAGCGAAGTGTCGCGGTCGGCGAACAGCTGCTGACGGTCGACTTCCGGTTCCAGTACGGTCTCGATGCCGAGCCAGGTCCCGTGCACGAGCAGCGGCTGAGGGACTACTGAGTCATGCGATCACCCGGCCTCGCCGTTGCGCTGACGATGCTGTGGACCAGCGCAGCGTTCGCCGATGCCGCCGCGGAAACGCACGTCTTCACAGCACAGCTCGATCTGCGCATGGTCGCAATCGACTCGCCCTACGCCTCCTTTGCCGAGGGCGGTCTCGGTCTGCTGCGTTACGACGAAGCACATGACGGCCTGCGACTCGGCTCACTCATGCTCGATGTCACTGGCCCCATCACCGAGACGCTGCGCTACGCGGCGACTGCTTATGCGACGGGCGATGGCGACCAGAATCCCATCGATCTGACGGAGGCATATCTCGAATGGCGCCCTTATCCGCACAATTCGCTGCGCTGGCGAACCCGGATCGGCGCCTTCTACCCGGCGGTTTCGCTCGAGAACCGCGCGGTCGGCTGGCAGAGCCTTTACAGCATCAGTCCGTCGGCCATCAACACCTGGCTCGGCGAAGAATTCCGCACTATCGGCGTCGAAACCTCGATGACGCTCGCCGGAGCGACCGCCGGACGCAGCTTCGACGTCAATGTCTTCGGCGCCTTGTACGGCTGGAACGATCCGGCCGGCGTGCTGATCTTTCAGCGCGGCTGGGCCATCCATGACCGCCAGTCGCCGCTCTTCGGCGCGTTGCCGCGTCCCATCGTGCGCGATCCCAACATTCGCGACATCGAGTTCTTCGACGAGGTCGACGACCGCGTGGGGTACTACGCCGGCGCAGAAGTGAAATGGACCGCGGGCCACGTGGCCCGGATTTTTCACTACGACAACCGCGGCGACGTCACAGCGATGGACGGGCGTGAGCCCACGTGGCTGACGCGCTTCGATGCGCTGGGTGTGCGGCTGGAGTTGCCGGCCGACTTCACGCTCATCACCCAGTATCTCGACGGCGAAACCGGCGTCGGCCCCAGTCCCGACGGGCGCGGCATGCTCGTTACCGACTACTCCGCCTGGTTCGCGTTGCTCAGCTACGGGAACGGTCCGCACCGCGCCACGATCCGCTATGACCGGATGAATACCGACACGGCACGCGGCGCGCAGTTCTTCAACGGGGCGCAGGACGCGCACGCCTGGACTGCGGCGTATCTGTTCGATCTCAGCTCGCACTGGCAGCTCGGGACCGAGGCCGTCGTCATCGACGGCTCGTTGCTGCAGCGGGCGCGTCTTGGCGAACCCGTCAGTTCCTCCGAGAAACAACTACAGTTTGCGGTCCGTTACACGTTCTGAAATCGCTGACAGCGATTTCGCCCCGGGGCACGGTACACTGTGCTGCCCTGCCGTGTGCCGGGGAACCGGCAGGTCCCGATAACTACAACGAACGGCGACCATGAGAGCACTGAACCGATCCAACCTGCCATACGCCTGGCTGATCTTCTCGCTGCTCGGCAGCGCCGTGTCAGCCCAGACTGTAACGGTGAACATCAACGCGACCAGTGACGTGCGCGTCGTTGATGAACGCATCTTCGGTGTGAACGCCGTGATCTGGGATCCCGAGGCGGCCAGCACCCAGACACTGCAACTCGTACGCGACGCCGGCATCCGCATCATCCGCGTGCCGGGTGGCTCGCTGTCCAACCTCTATCACTGGAACCTGAACAAGAGCCAGAAAAAGGACGTACCTGGCGTTGCATACGAAACGTGGCAATGGCCCACAGGCTTCGACAAGTTCACGCAACTGATCCTGGGCGCGAACACCGAAGCCTTCGTGTCCGTGAACTACGGCACCGGCACAGCGGAAGAAGCCGCCGCCTGGGTGGCCTATGCGAACGCTGAGACCGGGATGGAAGGCGGCGTCGGTGACGTTCCCATCGGTATCGATATCAAGGGGATCGACTGGCACACCGCGCACTACTGGGCCAACCTGCGGGCGGCGAATCCACTCGCCACCGACGATGGCAGCAATTTCCTGCGCATCGGCCGCACCGATCCGATCGGCATCCGTCACTGGGAAATCGGCAACGAGAACTATGGGTCGTGGGAACGCGATGACTGGGACACGGACACCGATCTCGTGAACCATGATCCGGTGATGTACGCCACGCGCTCGAAGTCCTACATCGCGAAGATGAAAGCCGTGGATGGCACCATCAAGGTGGGTGTCGTAGGGATCAAGACGGGCGAGTACAACAACTGGACGCGCACGCTGCTGACGACCCTGAAGGTCGTTCCCGCTGCCACGCCCGACTTCCTGATCTATCACCGCTACGATCAGGGACCGAAGAGCCTGATGCCTCCCGGCAAGGGCGAGTCGGATGAGAAGTTGCTGCAGTCTTCCAGCACCTGGCCGGCAGACGCAGCCGATCTGCGCAAGTTGCTCAATGACAACCTCGGCACCTCGGTGGCTTCGGGCATCGAGTTGCTGGTGACCGAAAACAATTCGGTCTACGGCGAGCCCGGCAAGCAGTCGACCAGCATCGTCAACGGCCTGTTTCTCGCCGACAGCGTCGGCAACCTGTTGCAAACCGAGTTCAACGCACTCACGTGGTGGGACCTGCGCAACGGCACGCCGATGAGCAACGGCGCGGTCATCGGCAACAATGAGTCGGACCTGTACGGTTGGCGCACGTACGGCGACTACGGAATGCTCTCGACTCCGCCAAGTCCGGCGATCGCCGGCCTGCCGACGACCTACTACGAGAAGTATCCGACTTACTACGCGATGAAACTGTTGTCGTACTTCGCACGCGGCGGGGACACGGTCGTGCAGGCGACCAGCAACAACCCATTGCTGGCCACGTATGCGGTGCGTCGTGATCGCGAGTCATCGCTGCGCCTGCTCGTGCTCAACAAGAGCCCGACCGCGACGTTCACGGGAAACTTCACGATCAACGGTTTCACGCCGCCGGGCACGGCCAACGTCTATTCCTTCGGTATCGCCAACGACAATGCCGCAAAGCCGGGTGCGACCGGTTGCTCCGATATCAGCGGCTCGACGCAGGCAATTGCGGGCGGCGCAGTCACAGCATCGTTCGCGCCCTACTCCATGACGGTCCTGACGCTGGGCGGCGCGGCGATACCGGTCAAGGCCGGCGCACCCGCTATCAGCACGCAACCCGCGTCCTCCACGGTGACCAGCGGTCAGAGCGCCTCGTTCTCGGTCGCCGCCGCCGCTTGCCAGGCGTTTACCTATCAGTGGCAACGCCAGGCTGCAGGCTCAGGTACCTGGCAGGATCTCGCCAGCAACAGCGCGTACGGCGATGGCACGAGCGCCAGTCTGGCGATCGCCAGCGCGACCACGACCCAGTCCGGCGACCAGTTCCGTGTCGTGCTGACCAACGCCAGCGGCAGTACGACCAGCAACACTGCCACCCTGACCGTGAATGCGAGTGCGCCACCCCCGCCACCGAGCGGCGGTGGCACCGGGGGCGGCGGCGGTGGTGGCGGCTCGACGTCCGTCTACCTGCTGCTCGCGCTGCTCGGCTTGCGATTGCTGCCACGCACGCGGGTGCAGGCCGGATCACCTCAGTGAACGTTGCCACCTGGTGAGTGCACAGTTGTCACTGTGCGCCGCAGCGTGCTTTGCCTTTCGACGTCGTCCGCAGTAATTTGCGGCGACTCATCGCGGAGGCATCGCCATGAACGTGGAAGAGATCGGCACCGATGATCTGCGCCACCTGGTCGAGACCGGCCATGTCCGCGACATCATCGCGGTGGGATTGCCCGGCGCCTGGGCCGTCAACATCGTGAGCGACGCATGTACGCAGGACGCAATGACGCTGCGACCGCAACAGCCGACCGCAACGCTGCACGCGCGCTACTGGGAGTCACTCGAGCAACTGGATCGCTTCCTGCAGGAAGTCGGCGTCGTCTCCTACAGTGTCGATCGCACGCACTACCTGCGCACGATGCCAGCCACGGCGCGCGACAGCGCCTACTTCCCATCGGGCCCGGAAGAATTCCTCGACCACGAACTGGTGATCTACCTGCGCGGCTTTCTCCACCACACGCACTGATTGCGTCAGGCGGGTTGTGTAACGGCCGCGATCGGCGGCAGCGAACGATCCTGCACGAATGTCGCCCGCACGCGCCGCGACATCACCATGTAGCTGGTCCACACCGCCGAACCGAGGAAGGTCTGCACGACATCGCGAATGGCCGCGCCGATGTCCTGCGGCGTCGCGTGCGGCAAGCTGATGACAACGACTGCGGACACTGCTGCCCAGCCGAAGACGCTCCAGGTGAGCAGGATGTAGGTACCGGGGAAGCGCCGATTGCGAGTGAACAACAGGATGAGAGCGTAGCCGCCGGCAACGAGGATCGCGGCACCGGCAGCGACGATGGCCAGATAGCCGAGCTGCAGCATTTGTGTCGCAAGCCCGCTGGCTCCTGCACCGATATTGGCCCACGTGCCGGTGTCGAGATACGGCCGGTAGGCATACAGACTGATCGCGACCGCGATCGGCAGCACGCAGCTGTGCAGCATCGGCAGGATCAGCCAGCCGGCAAGGCCTCGCGGAGTTTCCGGCGGTACCGGCTCTGTCGGCGCCGGAACACGTCGACGCAGGAACGAGACGACCATGACGCCACCGCCAAGACCGAGCAACGCCGCCAGCACGAGCGCCACATTCAGGTTGCTGCCGGTCACCGGCGCGGCCTCGGCTGCCGAGTTGCCTGCGTGCGTCAGCGCGTAACCGGCATCATCGCGAACCTGCGACAGCCTGGCGGCGTAGGCTGGTACACGTGCCGCATCGACGTGATCGGTCAGCGTGCGGAATTCGAAGGACGCATCGATTCGCCGCTGCGCATACTTCACATTCGAGCGATAGACGAAAGCCGGATCCTCGACCTTCACCACACCCGTGTTCGCTGACCAGTCTTCCGGCAGCTGCACAATGGCGTGGTAGTGCACATTCACCGGATGCGGCACCGCGAGCGGTGACGTGCGCACGGTCTTTTTCGGCGCCTTGGCGTGCGCCTTCACGATGTACGGGTTCATTTCGAAGCGCAGCGACCTGTCATCCTCGACGTGGAAGCCCGGGTCGAGGGTGTAGCGCTCGATGATCTCGATACGGTTCTCACCGCGATCGTCGCGGCTCTCGGGCTTCGCGTCGGCCCGGATGCCGGGATACCAGTCGCGGTAGTAGTCGAGATACCGCTGCGACAGTTCTGCCGAGGTCTGCGACTGCAGATTGCGCCGCATGTCGTCGGCATCGGCCCCGCGATACACGGTGTTGACCAGCAGCGAACCGCTGGCGTAAAGGCCACGTCGCAGATCGAACGTCTCCGTGACCCGTGTCGTCGGCGTCGCGATCACCGGCTCGTCGATCCGCTCCAGCGTGCCTGCATCCGGCGCTACGACCAGCGCGAGTCCGTAGTACGCCTGTACTATCGAGCGCAATGTGCCGCCCTGCAGCGATCGGGTCGCATCGAACCAGTAGGTCTTGCCCTCGAGGCGCACCCTCACGATGGCGTGGTCGAAGGCGCCGGGATGCGGCAACAGTCCGGCCACGTGTTCCCGCAGGCTCGTGTTCACGAGCGCAGGCCGCGCATCGACGCCGAGCGCATGCAGCAGTGTGGTCAGCAACAGCACCTTGTCCTTGCAGTCGCCGTAGCGGCGCTGGAACACCCGGTCGGGAGGCGTCGGACGATAGGCACCGGGACCGATCTCGATGCCGGTGTAGCGAATCTGATCCTGTACGAAACGCAGTGCCTCCACGATGCGTTCGGCGGGCGTGCCAGGAGTCGACTGCCACTGCTTCACCTGCTCCTGCATCTGCGGCGACAGTGAGTCAACGTCGTATTCCGCCAGCGCCCAGGCCACGACTT
>Ga0126377_10001205_pt1 | contig 16652 bp, 12 predicted proteins | sample PanSoiMetPlot_22_FD_92647 | JGI IMG/M metagenome (GOLD analysis project Ga0126377, IMG submission 92647) | Tropical forest soil microbial communities from Panama - MetaG Plot_22 | ecosystem: Environmental > Terrestrial > Soil > Tropical forest > Bulk soil | place: Panama | collected 2016-02-17 | reverse complement strand
GGCAGCGTCGTGACCGGCCCGCTGCGGGCGGTCAAGGACGCGGCGGAGGTCGAGGCCCTGCGGCGGGCGGCGGCCGCCGTCGACCGCATCGCCGCCGACCTCCAGGCCGGGGCGATCCCCCTGGTGGGGCGCAGCGAGGTCGACGTCTCCGCCGACCTGTCCCGCCGCATCGTGGCCGAGGGCCACCAGCACACGAACTTCGCCATCGTGGCCACGGGCCCCCACGCCGCCAGCCCCCACCACGAGGCCGGCGAGCGGGTCATCGGCCCCGGCGACGTGGTGCTGTGCGACTTCGGCGGCACCATGCCCGACGCCGAGGGCGTGGGCTACTGCAGCGACATCACCCGGTGCGTGCACGTGGGCGAGCCACCGGCCGAGGTGGCCGAGGCCTACGCCGTGCTCCACGAGGCCCAGCGGGCCGCGGTGGCCGCCGCCGTGGTCGGCACGCCCTGCCAGCAGGTCGACGACGTGGCCCGGGGCATCATCGCCGCCGCCGGCTACGGCGACGGCTTCATCCACCGCACCGGCCACGGCATCGGCGTCGAGGAGCACGAGGACCCCTACATCGTCGCCGGCAACGCCACCCCGCTGGCCCCCGGGCACGCCTTCTCGGTCGAGCCGGGCATCTACGTCCCCGGCCGCTTCGGCCTGCGCCTGGAGGACATCGTGGTCGCGGCCGACGCCGGACCCGACGAGCTCAACCGGGCCGACCACGCCCTGGCGGTCGTGGACGCCTGACCTGGGTTTCCGGCGCGGCCTCGCGCGTCCCTACCCTGGATGGGCCATGATCCGCCTCGACGCCGCCACCGTCCTGCTCCAGTGGAGCGTCGGCGGCCTCTTCTTCCTGTGGGTCACGACCCGGGGCCGCGAGGTGGGGATCGGCTACGGCTGGCTGGTCCGCGGCGTGTACCTGCTGATGGCGCTGGGCGCCTTCGCCCTCGGGGTCTGGATCGACCCGGTGCCGGTGCGGGAGGTGTCGGCCCTGGCCGTGGCGGGGGCCGCGGGGGCGGCCCTGGTGGTGTCGGTCGTGCGCCGGAAGGCGGGGGTGGCCGGGGAGCGGGAGCGCGTGGCGGCCCGGGCCGCCCGGGTCAGCGCCATGACCGGCATCGACCGCCGGCCCGACGGCCCGAACCCGGACGTGCCCGAGTTCCCGCCGGCCCTCGACCTGGTGGCGCCGCTGCTCGGCCTGCCCGGGCTGATCGCCGCCGGCATCGCCGCCGGCGACCCTGCCCTGCTGTCGGTGGCCCGGGTCCTGGTCGGGGCGGCGTTCCTGGGCTCGATCTCCGACGGCATGCTGCTCGGCCACTGGTACCTGGTGCAGCCGGGCCTGGCCCGCCGGCCGCTGCTGGAGATGGTGCGGTGGACGGGCCTGATCTGGCCGCTGGAGATCGCCGTGCTGCTGTGGCCGGTGGGGATGGTGTCGGTGCTGAACGGCACCATCGACGACGGCTACGGCGGGACGTTCGGCTGGTTCTGGGTGGCCTGCGCGGTGACGACGATCGTGCTGGTGGGGGTGACCCGGGCCGCCCTGCGGGAGCGCTACTACTCGGCGGTGATGGCGGCCACCGGCCTGCTCTACCTGGCCATCCTCACGGCCTTCGGGACGGACCTGGTGGCCCGGGCCGTCCTGGCCGGCGCCTGACCCGGCTGAGCCCGCCGACTCGGACGGGCGGGCCCGGGGGAGTGGGTCCGCCCGTCGCTCAACGGGGGTCGCTCGTCGCTTCGGTCGTAATAGTAGTCGTGACGCCACGCTGCGCGTCGGGATTCTGGGTGTCGCCGGCCGCCTGGCGGGCGGCGACGGTGTCGGTCACGAACTTCAGCATCGTCTGCGACCAGCCGACCGACGCCGGGGGCAGGGCCTCGTCCACGACCCCCGCGCCGGCCGGGCCCGCCCCAGGGGCGCCCGCGCCGGGCGCGGTACCCGGGGGCGTCTCCGGCGTGCTGGGGGGCGGGCCCGGCGCGGTGGTGGGCGGCGTCGGGGTCGTGGTCGGCGGAGTGGGCGTGGTCGTCGTCGGGGCCGGCGTCGTGGTGGGGGTGGTCGGCCTCGTCGTCGGCGGGGTGGGCCTCGTCGTCGGCGGGGACGGGCGGGTCGTGGGCGGCACCGTGACGACCGGCGGCTTCGGGGCGGTCGTCGTCGGCGGCCGGGGAGCCGGGGCCGGACGGGGTGCCGGGGCGACCGGCGGCGGGCTCTTGGGGGTCGGGGCCGGCGCGGGCCGGGGCGCGGGGGAGGGCGCCCCGGCGCCGAGCGAGCCGGAGCCGGTCGGGGCGTCGCCGAAGCCGAACGTGTCGTCGAAGGGCCGGGAGTCGTCGAAGCCCAGGTCGTCGAAGTCGTAGTCCTGGCCGGCGCCCGACCCCAGGTCGGGGTCGTCGTCGGGCGTGGGGTCGTAGGCGCTGTCCTCGTAGGCCGCGGCCAGCGTCAGCACCACCCGCACGTACTCGTCGGTGTGGTTGTAGCGGCGCACGGCGGCCGCGGCCTGGCGGGGGTCGTTCAGGTCGCCGCCGCCCGCGCACAGGAAGACGCCCGCCCCCCAGGCGGCGTCGAAGATGTTGTTGGGGTCGCGCCGGCCGTCGTCGTTGCCGTCGACCCCCACGTTGCGCCAGGTCGAGGGGATGATCTGCAGGGGCCCGACGGCCCGGTCGTAGACCGGGTCGCCGTCGAGGTTGGCCTTGTCCGTGTCACGCACCAGCGCCAGGCCGGGGCGGCCGTCGAGCGGGAGGCCCCGGATCGGCTTGGTGCCGTAGCCGTCCGCCCGCAGCTGGGCGCCGCCGAAGCGGCCGTGGTCGGACTCGACCCGCCCGATGGCGGCCAGCAGCGACCAGCGGATGCCGCAGCGCGGGTCGGCGTCGGCGCTCTCGTGCTCGGCCCCGACGTAGGCGTCGAGCGCCACCTTGGGGATGCCGCTGGCGGTGAGGTTGTCGTCGATCTCGTCGTCGGAGAAGAAGCCGGGGTCGGGCGCGTAGCCGGCGGCCACGACCTCGTCGGGGGTGGGCTCGTCGATGGCCAGGTCGTCGAAGGCGACGTCCCCGGCGCGGGGCGAGGACTCCAGCCGGGTCAGCGCCCGGGACGACATCATCTGCACCGCGGCCCCGCCCGGGATGGCCAGCGCGGCCACGACGACGACGACCCCCATCCCCAGCCGCCGGGCCCGCACCCGGCGGGACCTGGGCGGCGCGGTGTCACTCGGCTTGGTCACGGCCCCCATTCGGAGCCCGGTCGCAGGGTGGATGACGGGAGCGCGCCCGTCGTCACGCGATCGTCTGTTGACAAGAGTCCAGGTCGTCACCTAGCTTCCGCACTGCGTGTGACGACTGTCACGCGTCACGTCCGTCGGTCTGCGGACGTGCCTCTGATGGGGGAGGGGTCCCTGTGGCTTCGACTGGTACCCGCCGGCGGTGGAGCAAGCGGCTGGCGACGATCCTTGCGCTGGGCTTGGTCGCCGCAGCCTGTGGTGGTGGCGGAGGTGACTCCGGCGGCAGCGGCGGCAGCGCGGGCAACGAGGGCACGCCCCAGATGGGCGGCACGCTCAAGTACGGCCTCGAGGCCGAGACGGCCGACGGCTGGTGCCTCCCCGAGGCCCAGCTCGCCATCTCCGGCATCATGGTCGCCCGCACGATCTACGACACGCTGACCCGGCCCGACGCCAGCGGCAAGTACCAGCCCTGGCTGGCCCAGTCCGTGACGCCGAGCGCCGACAACAAGGTGTGGACGATCAAGCTGCGCAGCGGCATCAAGTTCCACGACGGGTCGGACCTCACGGCCGAGGTCGTGAAGAACAACCTCGACGCCTACCGGGGCGCCTACCCGGCCCGCAAGCCGCTGCTGTTCGTCTTCACCTTCAGCAACATCGCCAAGGTCGACGTCGTCGACCCGCTGACCGTCCAGGTCACGATGAAGCAGCCCTGGGCCGCCTTCGACGCCTACCTCTACGGCAGCGGCCGGGTCGGGATGATGGCCCAGAGCCAGCTCGACGACAAGAAGCACTGCGCCGACAAGCTGGTCGGCACCGGCCCCTTCAAGATGAAGGAATGGGTCCCCAACCAGAAGTTCGTGGCCGACAAGAACCCCGACTACTGGGCCAAGGACGCCGAGGGTCGCCAGCTCCCGTACCTCGACCAGGTCGAGTACGACCCGATCGTCGAGGTCGACCAGCGGGTGAACGCGCTGGAGTCCGGTGACATCCAGGCGATGCACACCAGCGACCCGTCGACGATCGCCGACCTGCGCAACACGGCCAAGTCGGGCGACATCGACCTCACCGAGTCCACCGACTTCGGCGAGGTCACCTACACGATGTTGAACTCGTCGAAGCCCCCGTTCGACAACATCAAGGCCCGCCAGGCGCTGGCCTACGCGTTCAACTTCGACGACTACAACCAGGTCCGGGGCAAGGGCATCCTCACCCAGGCCAGCGGGCCGTTCGCGCCGGGCAACGTGGGCAACCTCGACGACAAGCAGACCGGCTTCCCGCAGTACGACCCCGACAAGGCCAAGCAGCTCGTCAAGGAGTACGAGGACGAGACCGGCAAGCAGCTGAAGTTCAGCTTCTCGACCGTCCAGGCCGCGACCACCATCGCCGACGCCCAGTTCTTCAAGGACCAGGCCGAGAAGGTGGGCATGAAGGTCGACATCACGACGATCGACCAGTCGAGCCTCATCGACACCGCCATCCAGGGCAACTTCCAGGCCGTCGGCTGGCGGAACCATCCGGGCGGCGACCCCGACGAGCAGTACGTGTGGTGGGAGTCGACCTCGCCGGTCAACTTCGGCCGGATCAAGGATCCCGAGATCGACAAGCTGCTCAACGAGGGCCGCACGTCGACCGACCAGTCCAAGCGGACAACGATCTACGAGGACCTCAACAAGCGCTTCGGCGCCGAGGTCTGGAACCTGTGGAACTACTACACGCCGTGGTCGGTCGCGACGACCAAGAACGTGCACGGCGTGCTGGGCGAGGGCCCGACCTCGGCCAAGCCGTTCCCAGGTCTCGCCGTGGGCAACCCGGTGATGTACATGTGGATCGACAAGTAGCCCAGGAGGGCACGCCGCGATGAGCCTGGGCATGCTCGCCCGCCGGGTCGCCCATCTGCTGGTGGTGCTGTTCTGCGTGACGCTGTTCGTCGCGCTGCTCACCAGCATGCTGCCGGGCGACCCGGTGGATGCCATCAGCGGGTTCGCCAGCCAGGAGCAGAAGGATCAGCTGCGCGAGGACCTGGGCCTGAACGACCCGGTGCCGGTGCAGTACGTCCACTGGTTGGGCAAGTTCGTCCGGGGCGACCTCGGCAACTACTACAGCGTCACCGGCTCGCGACCCGTGATGGACCGGGTCAAGGACGCGCTGCCGGTGTCGCTCCAGCTGATGATCTACGCCCAGGTGCTGGCCTTGGTCATCGCCATACCGCTCGGGGTGATGACCGCCTACCGGGCGGGCTCGCGGTTCGATCGGGGGTCGAACGCCACGGCGTTCGGGTTACTTGCGATACCCAACTTCGCCCTCGCCCTGATACTGGCGTACTACGTCGGTGTCAGGGCGGGGTGGTTACCGGTCCAGGGCTACGTGAAACCCAGCCAGGACCTACCCGAGCACCTCCGGCGGATGGCCCTGCCGACCATCTCGCTGGCGGTGGCCCAGGTGGCGGTGTACATGCGGCTGCTGCGCAGCGACATGATCGCCACCCTGCAGGAGGACTTCATCACCATGGCCAAGGCGAAGGGCATCTCGCCCCGCCGGGTGCTGTGGCGCCACGCCCTCCGTCCGTCGAGCCTGACGTTGCTGACCGTGGCGGGCCTCAACGTCGGGGCGCTCATCGGCGGCGCCGTCATCGTGGAGGTGATCTTCTCGCTGCCGGGCATCGGGACGCTGCTGTTCCAGGCCATCAACGCCCGTCAGTACGTGGCCCTCCAGAGCCTGGTGGCCATCGTCGCGGTGGGCTACGTGCTGGTGAACTTCTTCGTCGACATCCTCTATGCCGTTCTCGATCCGAGGATCCGCCATGCCCGATCGTGACTCGCGTGATCTCGTCGACCTGGCCGACATCCCGTCCCTCGCGCCCACCTCGACGGCCGCACCGGTCGACCTGGTGTCCGCCGAGGGCGGGACCCCCCTCCTGGGACGCAAGGCCCGGCAGGGCAAGCTCGGGGTCATCGGCTGGCTGTCGCTCGGCTGGCTGGTGCTGATCTCGCTGGCCGCCATCCTCGCCCCGATCCTGCCCATCCCCGACCCCGACGAGCAGACGGCGTCGCTCGCCCGCCAGCCACCGATGACCGACGGGCACATCCTGGGCGGCGACGGCCTGGGCCGGGACCTGTTCAGCCGCATCATCTGGGGGGCGCGCGCCTCGCTGACGCTGGCCGTGTGCGCCATCCTCATCGGCATCGTCGTCGGCGGGCTGCTCGGGCTGGTCGCCGGGTACTTCCGGGGCCGCACCGACGGCGTGCTCACCGCCGTCTTCGACGTGCTGCTGTCGTTCCCCCAGCTCATCCTCGCCCTCACCCTGGTCACCGTGTTCGCCAGCGGGGAGGGGGTCAGCGGCAGCCGACGCATGATCTTCCTCATCCTGGCCCTGGGCGTCGTGTCGGTGCCCGTGCTGGCCCGCATCACCCGGGGCAGCACGCTGTCCTGGGCCCAGCGCGAGTTCGTGCAGGCGGCCCGGTCCATCGGGGCCCGCAACCGCCTCATCATGTTCTCCGAGGTGCTGCCCAACGTGCTGCCGGCGATGTTCTCGGTCGCCCTGCTGGGCGTGGCCGTGGTGATCGTGGCCGAGGGCGGGCTCAGCGTGCTCGGGGTCGGCGTCCAGCTCCCCACGCCGTCGTGGGGGAACATCATCGCCGAGGGCCGCAGCGACCTGACGGACTCGCCCCACATCGTGCTGTGGCCGACCTTCGTCATCTTCCTGACCGTGTTCGCCCTCAACTACCTGGGCGACGTGGTCCGCGCCCACTTCGACGTCCGGGAGAGCGCCCTGTGATCCGCAGCCGCCGCCGGGTGGCGCCCCCGCCGTCCGGCGACTTCACCTCCACCAACCGCCGCCTGCTCGAGGTCGACGACCTCAAGACCCACTTCCGCACGCCGCGGGGCCTCGTGCGGGCGGTCGACGGCGTCTCCTTCACGCTCGACCGGGGCCGCACGCTCGGGCTCGTGGGCGAGTCGGGCTGCGGCAAGTCGGTGCTGTCCCGGTCGATCATGGGCCTGCTCCCCAGCACCGCCGACCGCAGCGGCGAGATCCGCTTCGGCGGCATCCGGCTCGACGAGCTCGGCCCCAAGGCGCTGCGCGACTACTGGGGCACCCAGCTCTCGATGGTGTTCCAGGACCCGATGACCTCGCTCAACCCGGTCATGAAGATCGGGCGGCAGATCGCCGAGTCGCTCGAGGTCCACACCGACATGGACAAGGACCAGATCCGGGAGACGGCGCTGAGCCTGCTCCGGTCGGTGCACATCCCCGAGGCCGAGCGCCGGCTCAACCAGTACCCCCACGAGCTGTCGGGCGGCATGCGCCAGCGGGTGGTCATCGCCATCGCCCTGGCCTGCGGCCCGGCCCTGCTGTTCGCCGACGAGCCGACCACCGCGCTCGACGTGACCGTGCAGGCCCAGATCCTCGACCTGCTCGGCGAGCAGCAGCGCGAGCGCGACATGGCGGTGGTCCTGGTCAGCCACGACCTCGGCGTGGTCGCCGGTCGCACCCACGACATCGCGGTGATGTACGCCGGCCAGATCGTCGAGATGGCGCCCACCCGGACCCTGTTCGCCGAGGTGCGCATGCCCTACACCGAGGCGCTGCTCCAGTCGGCGCCCCGGGTCGAGAACCCCAGCCACACCCGGCTGGCGGTCATCGGCGGCCGGCCGCCCGACCTCATCGACCCGCCCAAGGGCTGCCGCTTCGCCGCCCGCTGCCCGTACGTGCAGCCCCGCTGCCGGGAGGAGCAGCCCCCGCTGATCGAGGCCGACACGCCCGGCCACGTATTCCGCTGCTGGTACCCGGTCGGCACCGACAAGGGCCGCGAGGCGCTGGAGAAGAACCTGGCGGCCGAGCTGCCCCAGGCCGAGGCGGCCGTCACCGGCGCCGCCGTCGCGGTGGAGGCGAGCTGATGGCCGGCACCGGCACCGCGCACCTGCGCGACGCGAACGAGACGCTGCTGCGGGTCGAGCACCTGGTGGTCGACTTCCCGGCCGCCCGGGGCGCCAAGGTCTCGGCCGTGGCCGACGTGAGCTTCGACATCGCCGAGGGCGAGACGCTCGGGCTGGTCGGCGAGTCCGGCTGCGGCAAGTCGACCGCGGCCCGGGCCGTCATGCAGCTGCCCGCGCCGACCGCCGGCAAGGTCATCTTCGAGGGGAAGGACCTGGCCGCGCTCCACGGCGAGGCGCTGCGCCGGATGCGGCCCCGCATCCAGATCGTGTTCCAGGACCCGATCTCGTCGCTCAACCCCCGGCGGACGGTGGAGAGCATCGTGGGGGCCCCGCTCAAGATCTGGAAGCTGGGCGACGAGGCGGATCGGCGCACGCAGATCGACGAGGCGCTCGACGCCGTCGGCCTCGACCCCGACGTGGCCCGGGACAAGCGGCCCCACGAGTTCTCCGGCGGCCAGTGCCAGCGCATCTGCATCGCCCGGTCGCTGGTGCTCAACCCCAAGGTGCTCATCTGCGACGAGCCGGTGTCGGCCCTCGACGTGTCGGTGCAGGCCCAGATCCTCAACCTGCTCGAGGACCTGAAGGAACGCTACGGGCTGACCATGGTCTTCATCACCCACGACCTGGCGGTGGTCAAGAACGTCAGCGACCGGGTGGCGGTCATGTACCTGGGCAAGATCTGCGAGATCGCCGGCCCCGACACGCTGTACGCGTCGCCGGCCCACCCGTACACGGCGGCGCTGCTGTCGTCGATCCCCGTGCCCGACCCCGAGGCGCCGCCCCGGGTGAGCACGCTGGTGTCGGGCGAGCTGCCGTCGCCCCTGTCGCCGCCGTCGGGCTGCCGGTTCCGCACCCGCTGCCCCCGGGCGCAGGAGCGGTGCGCGGTGGAGGAGCCGCAGATCCGTCCGGTGGGCGAGGGCCAGTACGTCGCCTGCCACTTCCCCCTCGTGGGCGGGACCGCGCCCGACCCCGAGACCGCAGTCGCCGCATCCGGGCCCGCCTCCGGCGGGAACGGAGCCGGATCGGAGTCGCCGGGCGAGACCGACAGCCCGTCCGACGCTCCGGCCGGTACCCCCGAGCTCACAACGCCCGGCGGTCCCTAGGAAACCGTGGACCGGTCGCCTGCTGACGCGACCGTCCGTCGGGCGCGCCTGGACCCCGAGGCCCGGCGTGCCCAGATCGTCGAGGTGGCGGCCGAGGTGTTCCGGGGCCGCGACCCCGCCACCGTGCGCTTCGAGGAGGTGGCGCGGGCCGCGGGCGTGTCCCGCTCGCTGGTCTACGCCTACTTCGGCGACAAGGGCGAGCTGATCGCCGAGGTCTACCTGCACAGCCTGGCCGGCCTGGACGCCGAGCTGTCCCGGCTGCTGCGGGACCTGCCCGTGGACGAGCCGCGGCTGGCCGGGCTGGTGCGCACGTTCTTCGAGCTGGCCCGGGAGAACGCCGACTCGTGGCGGCTGTTCGCCGCGGCCGGGGCGGTCGACCACTGCGCGGTGCGGGCCGCCCGCGACGCCCGCTGCCAGCGCATCGCCGACACCTGGGGCGGCGGCCCGGCCGCCCGCCTCTTGGCCCGGGGCCTGGTCGGCATGCTGGAGGCGGCGGCCACCGAGTGGCTCGACCACCAGGAGTGCAGCCTCGACGACGCAGTGGCGTTGCTCACCCGGGCGTTGTGGGCCGGTGTGGGCCATCTGCCCCGGGCCTAGGGCCTGACCTCCTGTTCAACCGGGGGTGGGGCAGGGAATACTTGGCTCATGCCTCGTGCCATGTGGAGCGGCGCCGTCAGCTTCGGCCTTGTCAACATCCCCATCAAGCTGTTCAACGCGGTCTCGCGCAAGTCCGTGCACTTCAACCAGATCGACACCCGCACGGGCTCCCGGGTCCAGTACCGCAAGGTGTCGGCCGCCGACGGCGAGGACGTGCCCAACGAGGCGATCGCCAAGGGCTACCAGCTCAGCTCCGGCGACTACGTGCTGATCGCCGACGACGAGCTGGCCGCGCTCGACCCGGTCGCCACCCGGTCGATCGACATCGAGCAGTTCGTCGACCTCGAGGAGATCGACCCCATCTTCTACGACGCCGCCTACTACGTGGCGCCCGACAAGCCGGCCCGCAAGCCCTACGCCCTGCTCACCCGGGCGATGGAGGAGCAGGGCAAGGTGGCGATCGCCCGCTTCGTCATGCGCTCCAAGCAGTACCTGGCCGCCATCCGGCCCGTCGAGGGCGTGCTGGTCATGTCGACGATGGTCTACGCCGACGAGGTCAACGACCCGGCCGAGCTGTTCGACGGCGACGAGCTGGGCGACGTCGAGGTGAGCGACCGCGAGCTGAAGATGGCGGAGTCGCTGGTCGAGTCGCTGACCGAGCCGTTCGAGCCCCAGCGCTACGAGGACGACTACCGCAACCAGGTGCTCGACCTCATCGACCGCAAGGCGTCGGGCGAGGAGATCGTGGCCGCGCCGGCCCCGGCCGCCGAGGAGAAGGTGGTCGACCTCATGGCCGCCCTCGAGGCCAGCGTGCGGGATGCCAAGGCCGCCCGCACCCGCCATCCCACCGCCGGCAACGGCGCGTCCGAGACGGGCGGCGGCAAGGCGGCCAAGTCGTCCAAGGCGACGAAGGCGACCAAGGCCGCGAAGGCCCGCAAGTCCGCCTGAGCGGCATGCCCGCGGTCGAGATCGAGGGGCGCCGCCTCAACCTGTCCAACCTCGACAAGGTGCTCTACCCGGAGGCGGGCACCACCAAGGCCGAGGTCATCGACTACTACGCCCGCATCGCCCCCACGATGGTGCCCCACCTGGCCGACCGGGGGGTCACGCTGCGCCGCTTCCCGAACGGCGTCGACGCCGGTTCGTTCTTCGAGAAGCGCTGCCCCGGCCACCGGCCCGAGTGGGTGGGGACCCGCATCGGTCCGGGCGACAGCTCGGGGCCGATCCACTACTGCTGCCTCGACTCGGTGCCGGCGCTGGCGTGGGCGGCGAACATGGCGGCGCTGGAGATCCATGCCCCGATGGCCCGGTCCGACATCGAGACGCCCACGATGGTCGTGTTCGACCTCGACCCGGGGGAGCCGGCCGCCATCGCCGAGTGCGCCGACGTCGCCCTCGACATCCGGCGGGTGTTGGAGGGGTTCGGGCTGGTGGGGGTGCCCAAGACGTCCGGGTCGAAGGGGATGCAGGTCTACGTGCCGCTCAACACCCCGGGGCCGACCCACGAGGCGGCGTCGGGGTTCGCCCTGGCCGTGGCCCAGCTGCTCGAGCGGGCCCGGCCCGATGACGTCCTGTCGAACATGAAGCGCAGCCTGCGGCCGGGGAAGGTGTTCGTGGACTGGAGCCAGAACAGCCGGCACAAGACCACCATCGCCCCCTACTCGCTGCGGGCCCGGCCCCGGCCCACCGTGTCGACCCCGCTGACCTGGGACGAGGTCGAGGCAGCCGCCGAGGGCGCGCCGCTGTCGTTCGAGGCGGCCGATGTGCTCGACCGGGTGGCCGACCACGGCGACCTGTTCGCCGACGCGCTGGCGCTCGAGCAGCGGCTGCCGGAGACCTGAGCCGCCCGACCCCTCAGTCCTGCCGGGGCATGTGCAGGGTGGGGTCGTCCTGCCCCTCGAGCTCGCTGACCTCGGTGGCGTCGGGGTCGTCGGTGGCCGTCGGGGCCTTGGGCGCCTCCGACACCTCGGTGGCGTCGGGGTCCGGCTCGGGCGCGGGCTCGGCCGGGCGGTCGGGCCCGGGGAACCCGACGGCCAGGGTGGCATCGGGGTCGGACGGGTGGGGATCGCCCGACGCGGTGCTCATGATGTGGGTGTTGCCCCCGTCTTCGCCCAGCCCGGCCACGACGGGCGGCATGTGGCCCGCCCCGTAGGCGGCCGGCCCCGGGCGCAGCGTGGGTTCGCCGGCCTCGTCCAGCGCCTCGGTCGGGGCCCACCACGGCGCAGGCGGGTCGGCGATGACCGGCGGCGCCGCCGGCGCGGCGGCCCGGGCCCGCACCCGGCGGCGGTGGGTCACGGCGGCCACCGCCACGCCCACCAGCCAGCCGGTCCACAGCCCCCACACGGCGCCGTCGTCGACCGCGCCCACCAGGCCGTCGAGGTAGGTGTCCGCGCTGCGCCCGCCCGAGAACACGGTGGCCACCAGGAACGCGTAGGCGGCGGCGCCCGCCGCGCCGGCGGCCACCACGCCCGCGGCCCACCCCGCGAGCAGGGCCGCACCCCGGCTGGCCGACCGCCCGGCGACCGCGCACAGCAGGGCGGTGACCAGCACGATCGCCGCGAGACGGATGGCGATGCTCCAGCGCACGTCCCCGGACGAACCGCCGGCGTCCCACGAGGGGAAGCTCGTCAGCGTGCGGGCCAGCTCCCGGTTCTTGGCGTCCTTGGCTGCGTCCTGGGCGGCCGGACTGCCGAGCACCGCCGCGAGAACGGCGGCGGTGGCCGCTCCGGACACCACGGCACGCACCGACATGTGAAGTTCTATACCCGATGTCACGCTCCGAGGACAGTCATCACGGAGAGAGACTTGCCTACTGCGTTGCGCAGGTGCAGCGCGAATCGTCAGGCCGTTGACACGATTCGTGGCGTACAGCAAGCTTGCGGCGCACCGGCCGGGCGGCCGGTGCGGGGGACTAACCGAGGGGGCCAGATGGAAAGCTTGCCGCGGTCTCGTACCTGGTCCGGCGCGCCTTGGCGTCGCCGGCGGGCGATCGTGGTGGCGGCGGTGCTCGTCGTCGCACTCACCGGCACCGGCGCCGTGGCGCCGCCGGCCGGCGCCCAGACCGCACCGTCGAAGCTCACGTCGAAGCCGCTGACACCGACGGACCGGGTGCAGGGCGCCCGGTCCAAGAGCGGGCGCGCCGCCAAGACCGACAAGGCGCTGCTCACGCTGCCCTCGGCAAAGCCCGTCCCCGTGATGGTCAAGCTCGACTACGACTCGCTCGCCGCCTACTCGGGCAACCTCGCCGGGATGCCCGCCACCAGCCCGGCCGTCACCGGCAAGGCGCTCAACAGCCGCTCGGCGGCCGCCACCAAGTACCAGGCCCACGTGGCCGGCATCGAGTCCCGCTTCCTCGACGCACTCCACCAGGGCGTGCCGTCCGCCGAGGCCGGCGCGCCCACCCGGGTCGTCTACGGCGGCATCCCCGTCGAGCTGCCGGGCAACCAGGTGTCCAAGCTGTTGAAGATGCCGGGCGTGGCTGCCGTGCAGTCCAACGCCCCCGAGCAGATGCTCACCGACTCCAGCCCCGAGTTCATCGGCGCCAATCCGGTGTACCAGCGGCTCGGTGGCGTCGGCAGCTCGGGCACCGGCATCATCGTCGGCGTGCTCGACAGCGGCGCCTGGCCCGAGCACCCGTCCTACGTCGACCCGGGCAACCTGCCCGCACCGGCGCCCACCAACGACGGCGCGCCGCGGGAGTGCAACTTCGGCGACAACCCGCAGACGCCGGCCGTCGACGTGTTCGTGTGCAACGACAAGCTCATCGGCGGCCGCAACTTCATGGCCACCTACAACGCCCTCGTCGGCGGCGACGTGTTCCCCAACACGGCCCGTGACTCGAACGGGCACGGCACCCACACCTCGACCACCGCCGCCGGCGGCCAGGTCGCCCACGCCAACCCGCTCGGCATCGACCGCGGCGCCATCCACGGCATCGCGCCCGCCGCCGAGGTGTCCGTGTACAAGGTGTGCGGCCTCCAGGGGTGCTTCCCGTCCGACTCGGCCGCGGCCGTGGGCCGGGCCATCCTCGACGGCGTCGACGTCATCAACTTCTCGATCTCGGGGGGCACGGACCCGTTCTCCGACCCCGTCGAGCTGGCATTCCTCGACGCCTACGCGGCCGGCGTGTTCGTGTCGACCTCGGCCGGCAACGAGGGCCCCGGGCCCGCCACCGTCAATCACGTGAGCCCGTGGGTCACCTCGGTGGCCGCCTCGACGCAGGCCCGGGCGTTCACCTCGACCGTCACCCTGTCGGGCGGCGGCGCCACGCTCGACCTGACCGGCTCGACCATCACGTCGGGCATCACGACGCCGACCCCGGTGGTGCTGGCCTCGGCCCCGCCGTACTCCGACAACCTGTGCTCGACGCCGGCGCCGGCCGGGACGTTCACCGGGAAGATCGTCGTGTGCCAGCGCGACCCCGCCCCGACCGTCACCGGCCGGATCGAGAAGGGCCGCAACGTCTTCGTGGGTGGCGCGGCCGGGATGCTGCTCTACAACCCGACGATCTCCGACACCGAGACGGACAACCACTTCCTGCCCACCGTCCACCTGGAGGCCCCCCAGGGCGCCCAGCTGGTGGACTTCGTGAACGCCCACCCCGGCACCACGGCGACCTTCCCCGCCGGGGTGAAGTCGGTCGGTCAGGGCGACGTGGTGACCGGGTTCTCGTCCCGGGGCCCCGGCGGCGACTGGCTCAAGCCCGACATCGCCGCCCCCGGCACGCAGATCCTGGCCGGGAACACGCCGATCCCCGACGACGTCGCCGGCGGCGCCCCCGGCAACCTGTTCCAGGCCATCGCCGGCACGTCGATGGCGTCGCCCCACATCGCCGGCGCCGGCGCGCTGGTGCGGGCGGTGCACCCCGACTGGACGCCGGGCCAGATCCGCTCGGCGCTCATCTCGACGGCCACCACCGCCATGACCAACCCCGACGGCTCGGCAGCCGGCCCGTTCGACCGGGGCGGCGGCCGGGTCCAGGTCGACAAGGCGGCCGACGCCGGGCTCACCTTCGACGAGACGGCGGCCAACTTCGCGGCGGCCGGGTCATCGCCGCTGACCCGCATCGACCTCAACATCGCCACCATCAACGCCCCGGTCATGCCCGGGTCGATCACCACGACCCGGGTGGCCCGGAACGTGACGGGCTCGACGCTCGAGTTCGACGCGAGCGCCACGTCCAGCGGCGGCACCATCAAGGTCTCGCCGTCGCACTTCACGATCCGGCCGGGCCGGACCGTCACGCTGACCGTGACGATCAACGGCGAGGCGCTGGCGACGGGCCAGTACTTCGGCCAGGTCGACCTCGACAACGTCGGCGGCGACCGCGACCAGCACCTGCCGGTGGCGTTCAACCGCCAGCAGGGCGCCGTCTCGCTGAGCCAGGCCTGCAGTCCGTCGACCATCCCGCTCCAGAGCGACCGGTCGACCTGCACGGTGAACGTGCAGAACAACACGCTGGCCAGCGGGCCGTTCAGCTTCGAGAGCACCACCGACGACGGCCTCTCGGTCGTCTCCGCCACCGGCGCCACCCGCAAGGGCCAGCACCGGGTCACGGCGTCGGCCGACCTGGCCGGCTTCGACCCCGGGACGCCGACCGTGGCGCCGGGCGCGTCGCCGGGCGGGTTCATCCCCCTGGCGCTGTTCGGCGTGACGCCGATCCCCGTCGGTGACGAGCAGGCGCTGAACTTCACCGTGCCGTCGTTCCTCTACGGCGGCGTGCGGCACAACCGCATCGGGGTCACGTCCAACGGCTACATCGTCGTGGACGGCACCAACGGGTCCCAGGACATCGACTTCCTGCCGCAGGTGTTCCCCAACCCGGCGCGTCCCAACAACGTCCTGGCGCCGTTCTGGACCGACCTCGACGGCACCGGCGCCCCCGGCATCAGCGCCACCGAGCTCACCGACGGCGTGAACACGTGGATCGTCGTCGAGTGGTCGCTCAACGTGTTCGGGACCAACAGCAACCGCCACTTCCAGGTGTGGCTGGGCGAGGGCGCCGCCCAGGACATCAGCTACACCTACGACCCCGCCGCGCTGCCGGCCGACCCCAACGGCCAGCCGTTCAACGTGGGCGCCGAGAACGTCGTCGGCAACCACGGCAGCAACATCGCCGGCCTGCCGGTCCAGGACCTGGTGGTCACGAGCACCAACCCGGTGCCGGGCCAGTCGTTCAGCTACAGCTTCCAGGTCAAGGGCACGGCCACCGGCCTCCGCAACGTGACGTCGTCGGTGGACAGCCCGGTCCTGCGAGGCACGACCCAGGAGGTCGACCAGGTCAGGGTCACGTAACCGCCGAAGGCGGCGCCCCCCCCGCAACGGGGGGCGCCGCCCGGCGGCGGTCGCCCCGTCAGCGGGCGACGAAGTACTTGGCCTGGGGGTGGTGGCAGATCAGGGCCGACGTCGTCTGCTCGGGCTGGTACTGGTAGCCCGTCTCCTCGCTGCAGGACAGGCCGATGCGCTCGCCGTCCAGCAGGTCGAGCACCTTCGTGTTGTCCTCCAGGTCGGGGCACGCCGGGTAGCCCCACGAGTAGCGCCCGCCCCGGTACTGCTGGCGGAACAGGCCGGCCAGGCTGGGCCCGTCCTCGTGGGCGAAGCCCCACTCCTCCCGCATGCGCCGGTGCCAGTACTCGGCCAGCGCCTCGGCCATCTCGACCCCCAGCCCGTGGAGCAGCAGGTACTCCTGGTACCGGTCGTCGGCGAACAGCTTGGCCGTGCGCTCCGACACCGCCGGGCCCATCGTGACGATCGAGAAGCCGGCGTAGTCGGCCTCGCCGCTGTCGACCGGGCGGAAGAAGTCGGCGATGGAGTAGTACGGCGCCTT
>Ga0126377_10001204_pt1 | contig 16655 bp, 13 predicted proteins | sample PanSoiMetPlot_22_FD_92647 | JGI IMG/M metagenome (GOLD analysis project Ga0126377, IMG submission 92647) | Tropical forest soil microbial communities from Panama - MetaG Plot_22 | ecosystem: Environmental > Terrestrial > Soil > Tropical forest > Bulk soil | place: Panama | collected 2016-02-17 | reverse complement strand
CACAACGCGTCGTGGCCGCCGCCGAACACCGCATGCGCCCGAGTTCGCCTCAACAGCTCTGTAGATAAGCGGCAAGAGAAGGAGGTTGCGATGAAACAATATTATTTCCCTCGGTAATTCTAGGCTCTATCAGGAGGCCTGGTAGCAATGATCTTGCTTTTTACTATTTCTGCTTTTGCACAAACCCCGAAGAGGAAGATTATGAAACAAATGGATCGGGCGACCATAGATGGCGTCGAACTGGAGTACGAAATACGAGGAACCGGGGAGCCGGTCGTGCTTGTCCATGCGGGCGTCTTCGCCGGTTGGTTTAAGCCCCTTTTAGAGGAGCCGGCTCTCACTGGCCGTTTTCGCGTATTGAGCTACCATCGCATCGGCTATGCTGGCAGCAGCCGTGTGGCGGATCCGGTCAGCATTGCGCAGCAGGCTTCGCACCTGCGCTCGCTGATGCGGCGCCTCGGGATCGAGCGGGCGCACATCGTCGGCCACTCTTCAGGCGGGAACATCGCTCTTCAGCTCGCCCTGGACGCCCCGGACGTTGTGGGCTCGCTCGCCTTACTGGAGCCGGCGCTTGTGGCGTCGCCGAGTGGGCCACAGAAGGACAGCGCCGCGATTGGGTCTACTGTTCAGATTGGTCCGGTCCTCCAACTCTACAGCGCGGGCGACAAGGCCGGGGCCGTTGACGCCTGGATGCGTGGAGTTGGCGGGCAAAACTACCGCGCCGCGCTGGATCGGGCGCTCCCGGGCGCTTTCGACCAGGCCGTGGCCGATGCTGACACCTTTTTCGGCCAGGAACTACCTGCAGTGCGACAGTGGTCGTTCACGCGGGAGGACGCGATCCGCATCAAACAACCAGTCCTCGCCGTCCTGGGAGCTAAGAGTACGGAGGTCTCGCCGGTCTGGGGCAAGCGACAAGAACTTCTGCTCGCCTGGCTGCCGAAGGTCGAGGCTTTCACTCTCCCCGACGCGACACACCTGTTGCATGTGCAGAATCCACGCGCGATGGCGGCCGGCCTGGCGGCTTTCTTCGCTCGTCATCCGCTCTGAGGCATCCTGCTGAACAGGCGCGCGCCCGCTCGTTTCAGGCAGTGAGGTATAAACATGGCTGAGCCTTCGAAACCCACGGAAACCATCGAAGTCTTCTTCTCCTACTCGCATAAGGACGAAGACTATCGAGTTGAATTATCGAATCATCTGGCGATGTTGCAGCGCCAACACCTCATCGGGGCCTGGCACGACCGCAGGATCGGAGCCGGAAAGGAATGGGAGAAAGAGATTAACGAACATCTCTACAGGGCCGACATCATCCTCCTGCTCGTCAGCAGCGACTTTCTGGCTTCGGATTACTGTTACGACGTCGAAGTGAAGACGGCGATGGAGCGTAATGATAACGGGGAGGCCCGTGTGATCCCGATCATCCTGCGGCCAGTCGATTGGAAAGGCGCCCTCTTCGGTAAACTTCAGGCGCTGCCCAAGGACGCCAGGCCGGTGACGGATTGGACGAATCGTGACGAAGCCTTCCTCGACGTCGCCCGGGGCATTCGCGTCGCGGCGGAGGAATTGGCGGTCAATCAATTCAGTCGTTTGTTCGCAAGTCTCGCCAAGGTCGAATCCTTGAAAAACTGGCCGAATGTGATCTCGATCGGAGAACGCATCCTGAAGTCGCTTCCCGCGCACCTTCCCGAATACCAGGCCGTTCGTTCCAAAACCGCGGCGGCTTATGTGAGACGCTGGTCTAGTTGTTTCAATGAAAGCGGCTGGGATCCGTTCGGGAGCGGCGTTAGTATCAAGACGAAGAGACACGAGGATCCGGCAGAAATTCGTCCCAAAATAATCGCCGACCTCAATCGGGCAATCGAACTGGAGCCGGATAATGCCGAATACTATTACCTCCGCTTCTCTATGCGCGGGAAAGAGTCTGACATTGAGCGCGCCATCGAACTTGACCCTTCGACCGTTCAGTATTATCTGGCCCGCGCATGGAACAGAGAATGTGACGACGACAAAGAAGGAGCCGCGCGTGATCGCCAGCGCGCTATGGATTTAGGATACATGCCGCCAACCAAGTACTTCCTGCGTCGCCTCAATCTGGACGAGAATCTATTCGACGAGCGAAAGGCTAAAGAAGTATGGAGGCTGAAGTGTTTGCGGGATTGAGCGCCTCCGCCCGTCCGGCCCGCGTATCATCTTCGACATTTGAGTATCTCCTCACTGACGACTTTGCAAAAGCTCCACTCCGCCATTGATTGTCAGCGCCTCCACTCGCCTTGGAGCGCGAAGCCGGCCCAGTAATACGGGGCGGCCCATCGCGGCTCCCGCCACATTGAAATCTGCGCCTCTCGGAGCGCCGCCGCCGGAGGCGACTTGCCGATCAGCAAATTTCGATAGAACCGCTTCATCAATTCAGCCGTGGCTTCGTCCCTGACGTTCCACAAGCTCGCTATTACGCGCGGAGTTCCGGCGTACATAAATCCCCGCGTCAATCCGGCCAATCCTTCGCCTTTAATATCTTTGCCGAGCGCGGTGCTGCAGGCCGAGAGCACGACCAGTTCGGCGTTGAGTTTCAGGTTGTAAATCTCGTACGCGCGCAGAAACCCCTCCTGGGCGCGGCCCTCTTCATCCACCAGGGAGAGGACAATCCCGGAAAGCTCCGGGCTCCGGCTGTTGAGCAGGCCATGTGTGGCGAAGTGAACAATGCGGTATTGGTCCAGGCCGGCGTTCATGACCGTCGCGCGGCTGGCGGCGAAATCGAGCGCTTTGAATCCTTGCTCCGGCGGGGCTAAAGCGACGATGGCTTCGGCTTCTTTGCGCGTATGGATCAGCCGCTCGAAGCTCGTCAGGCCCGTTTCTTTGGCCGATCTGACCAGGTCGGATTCTGTTTTGGATTCATCGCCATTCGCCTTCTCTCCAATAAGTTTTACCCGCTTGACTCGCGGATCATCAGGCTGAAAGACTGGGTCGGAGAGGACCGCGACTGTTCGCGCCGCCCGTCGCCTCCCGCTCATCTCACGGCGCATCGTCGCCAACACGGACGCTGAAGGTAAATATATAATTTCGTGGTCGACGATCAGAGGTCTCCGTTTTGGCGCCCCCGCGCCGGCGGCGGCCGGGTTCGGGAGCGCCCCGAACGGCACATACTGCAATGCGCCGTCGCTCACAATCGCTAATCGTTTCCGCCCCAACTCCGCGGCCACCGGCCCGAGTATCATTCGGCTCAACTCCGCCGCGGCCAGCTCCGACGATCCTTCGTGCTGGCGTTGATTGCTCTTGGTCAGGAGTCCGTAGGCCCGCAGCGCGACCGCCTCGATCTCAGCGCGCCGGGGGAGCGTGTAAGCGCGGAGAGAAGTCGGCGTGACTGACCAGAGAAAGCTGCGCTCTTCGCCGAGCGCGTATTCCAACAGGAGCGTGTCTCGGTCGAGAGATTGCCGCTGAATCTCTTTGAGCTTGAGCGGGACTGGATCGGTCAGCGCCGCGTAGCGCGGGCTGCGAATGAGCATCTGCCCTTGCGCCTCCTGATATTCGGCGAGCAACGCGCGCAGTTCTTTCTCTATCTCCGCCGACTTTTCCATCTGGTTTCTGCCGGCCAATTGCATCCGCAAGCGCTCTTTGGCGTTGATCTGCCGCTGGAGCGAGCGTTGTCGTTCGAGCAACAGCGGATCTACTCCCTGGCGAATGTCGGCGCACGTCGCGCTGAAGGCATCCAGCAGATTTCGCCCGCGAGCGCGTTCGCTGGCTTCAAATGCCAGCGTGTCGTAACCCGCCGACGGACGGCGTTCATGCAGCCGCATCAATAGATCGATGTAAAAATCGTAATCGCTATGCCTCGATGCGAGGAAAGAGCCACGCAAGTCCTCAACCCTGATCCTGGCGCGGAGGGTTTCGACCAGATTGAGCGCCGTCTCGATCCGGTTTAGCGCCTGATCGAGATCGCCCAGGTCACGCTCTACGCGCGCTATATCCGCGAGCGTGAGGGTTTCACTACCAGCCTCGCCGATATCGCGCGCGCGTTGGAGCGCCTCCTCCAGATACTTCGACGCGAGCTGCAGGTCGCCCTGCTCGCGATAGATCCTGCCCATTCTGATAAGAGCGCTGGTCTCCCCCTGGCGTTCGCCGATCGCGCGCCAGAGCGCGAGCGCCCGATGAATATATTCGAGCGCCTGCTGTTTGTTACCCAGCTCGGATGAAGCGGCCGCCAGGATGTTGAGCGCCTGAGCCTCCTCGGGACGGCTTTGCCCGCCCTCCGTGAGCGAGAGCGACTGCTTGAGATACCCCATCGCCCGTTGCGGATCGCCCAGCCCAAGATACGCCGCTCCGATATTGGTGAGGGTGATCGCCTGGCCTGCGACGGCTCCCACCTTGCGCCGAAGCGGGAGCGCTTGATAGTAATAATCGAGCGCCCGCTGCGCGTCGCCCAGGCGGTTGTGGAGCGCGCCTATATTTGTGAGCGTTTTCGCCATTTCCCGCTCGTCGCCGATCTCTTGCTGCACTGAGAGCGCCTGCTTGAAGTATGCGAGCGCCTGTTGCGGTTCTCCCATCACTCGAAAGGCGGCGCCTATGTTGTTGAGAGCCGAGGCCACTCCGCCGCGTTCGCCGGCGGCGCGTAGCATTGGGAGCGCCTGCTGGTAATTTTTCAAAGCCTCTTGCGGATCCCCCAGGGTGTTGTGGACAACCCCAATGTCATTCAACCTAAGCGCCTCGCCCCCGGCGTCTTTTAAAGATCGGGACAGAAGGAGTGATTGTTTTAAATAATCCAGCGCCTGGCGGTGATCGCCCAATGCGTAATGAACCGCTCCCAGGCCGGAAAGCGCTATCGCCTGGCCTTTTCCATCACCCGCCTCTTTCCACAGCAAGAGGGCCCGTTGAAAGTAATCGAGCGCTTTCTGTTTTTCGCCTAAGGAGTTGAGGACCTGGGCCGCGTTGGTAAGCGCCTCGGCTTCTCCGGACTTATCCCCTGCCGAACGCCATAACGAGATCGCTTCTTCATATTTGTTGATGGCCTTGCGCAACGATTCCGCCGTTCCCTGCTTGCGCAACCGCTCGCCCTCTTCGTTGGCGCTCCGGGCGGCGATGCGTTTACCGTCCTCCTGCGCCGCCCCTTGCGCAAACATGCGACTTTCCATCTTCACGCCCGCCAGGAGCGTCAGCGTCATAAGGCATAACAGCGACCGCATGGCTTATTTCCTCTCCTTTTTCCCTTGATTAAATCGAAGTAGACAACATTGGGACTCCGGCGCAGTACCGCGCGCGTAAGCAAGCGGTTGACTCATCAGTCAGCCGCTTGCTTACGCGCGCGGTACTGCGCCACCTTGATAAAAATCAGTTTTAAATGTTGCCCTCCATATTACTTACGTCATAGAATTTGACAGTCGTTAATCAGCGAACGACGCCTAGCCAGGGGCTGACAACATTGAAATCCGGGAGCAGGACGGAAACCATCCGCGTCCGAGGCGCCGGCGCCGCCTTGGTTTCCTCGGGCATTCATAGACTCAATCCCCGGCAGAGTCATTTACTGCCGCTCCATTTGTTCTCCATAAATTCTCCTTCGGCATTTAGGGAGCGATGATGAGTAACAAAACAGGTCAGTCAAACCAATTCGAAAGAGATCGGTCATACCGGTTCGGCGATTACGAGCTTGACGCCGCCGAGCGCGTGCTCAGGCGCGAGGGCGAGATCATGTCGCTCCCCTTGAAACCGCTTGAGGTTTTGCTGGTCCTGTTGGAGCGGCGCGGGCGAGTAGTAAGCAAAGAGGAGTTGATCGAGCGGGTCTGGCCGGAAAGCGTCGTGGACGAAGCCAACCTGGCGCGCCACGTCTACACGCTGCGCCGCGCGCTGGGCGAGAGACCAAAGGAAAACGGCGGCGAGGATCATTTCATTCAAACAGTTTCGGGGCGAGGCTACCGTTTTGTCGCCAGTGTTCGGGAACTGGATGAGGAAGAAGCGGAAAGAGTTATTCATGAAGCTCCGACGGCCGGCGGCGCCGCGCCTACCGCTTCCTCACCGGCGAAGAGGGAGCCTCTGACTGGCGTGATCAACCAGCGCCGGCGCCGCGCCGCGATTGCGCTGGCCGCGCTGATTACGGTCGTCGCCGCCGTCATATACTTCAGCAAAGGCGCCAATGGGATAGAGTCCATATTGCCACGCGAGGAGCGGGAGAGATTGGCCAAACGCCGGAATGTCGATCCTGAAGCGCATCAGGCCTACGTGAATGGTCGTTATCATTGGAATAAGAGGACCTCCGCGGGCTTAAGGAAAGCCATCGAATACTTCAATGAAGCGATAGCCAGAGACCCGAATTACGCCCAGCCTTACGCCGGACTGGCCGACTGTTACGCGCTCATGGAGGGGCTCAGCCCAAGGACTCTTCCGCCGAATGAAGCCTATCCCAAAGCAAAAGAAGCGGCGATGAAGGCGCTCTGGATTGATGAGCAGTCGGCCGAAGCCCATACCTCCCTGGGGCGGATAAAATTGAATTATGACTGGGACTGGCCAGGCGCGGAGAAAGAGTTCAAGCTGGCGATTCAGATTGATCCTGACTATCCGACGGCTCATCAGTGGTATTCGGTGTATTTAGTATATTTGGGCCGCTATACGGAAGCCATCGCCGAGGCCCGTCGAGCCTATGCGCTGGACCCAATCTCGCCCGCCACCAGTGGAGAATTGGCCGCGGTCTACTACCGTGCGCGGCAATATGACCAGGCGATTGCGCAATGTCAAAAAATGCTCGATCTGGATCCGCAAGCATACGTCAGACTGCGGGGTATTCTCGAACATGTCTATGAACAATTGGGCTGGTATGACAAGGCCGTCGCCGAACGAGTCAATGCCTGGACTGTTTTAGGGCAGGCGGAAAAAGCCGCCGCGCTGAAAGCGGCATACGACGAGTCAGGTTGGAAAGGCTATATGCAAAAGACCGCTGATTCACTAATCGAGCAGGCTATGCTGGGGAAGCTGGGGAGCTTTGATATGGCCAAAGTTTATACGCGATTGGGGGATAAGGATCGAACGTTTGAATGGCTGGAAAAAGCCTACGCCGAACGTTCGGCCGGAATAGTGTCTATCAAATCCGATCCTGCATTCGACTGGCTGCATGCGGACCCACGCTTCCAGCGCCTACTGCGTCGCATTGGCCTCACTTCTTGATGAGCGGAAAATTGATTTCCCTCTCAGCCCGGATGGCGCGCCAGAGCCGCAATCGCGCCTCCCGCTCTATGTCGTCGAACTGAATCCCCAGATCTTTCGGGCAAATACTGGTGATGGTCTGGCGCACAAAGGCGCCGTACTTTTCGAGAATCGCATTGAGCTCCGCCTCAGTTTCCGGAAGTTGCGATTTTTCCCGCATTGCATTCGCCCGGCGTGAGAGAAATTCCGCATTCGAAGTGTCTTTACGCTCGGGAGATGGTTTACCCCTGCTCTTGAGTCGCGCTAGGGATATCCGGCGAGCGCCGAACGTGTCTTTCGCGCCAGGTCTCACTTCAACAGAAAACATTATGAATTCAACGAAACAGATTGAGGACATTGCGATGAAAAGGCGCAGTTCACTGAGTCTCGCGCGCCGGATACGGGCGATGATCGCCGTGGGCGCCCTACTCGGTTTTGCTTCATTGCTCGTATTTGATCCGGGCGCCGAGATGGCCGGCGCGACCGGCTCGGATTGCCAGGATCGCATCCCCAATAACCACCCGGTGAAGAACCCGGGCGGAAAGGGGGCGACGTTCAGCGCACAGGGCTTTGTTGATCTAACCGGTGAGTACTTCCAGGCTCAGGGGACTAACGGTCGGAGTTGCGCCTCATGCCACATCCCGGAGGAGGCGTGGAGCATCACCCCCGGCTCGCTGCAACACCTGTTCGACGAAACCGAAGGCCTTCACCCGGTCTTTAACCTGCTCGACGCCAACAACCCGAACATGGACGTCTCCACGCCGGAGGCGCGACTCGCCGCCTACAGCATGCTGTTGAGCCGCGGCGTATTCCGCAGGGGCGGCGCTCCACGGCCGAACTCCGAATGGGAGTTGATCGCCGTGGACGATCCGCACGGCTTCGCCGACCTCAACAGGCTCGTGCACTGGCGGCGCGTCATGCCGACGATCAATTTCGCCCTCGGGAGCGCTACGATCAACTGGGACGGCGGCAATAGCGTAGGCGCGGACCCGCGCGCCGGGCTTGTCAACCAGGCCACCCGCAACGTGACGGGCGCTCAGCAGGGCCAGCCGGCGCCGCCTGAGGTCATCGGGAACATCGTCGATTTCGAAAGCTCGCTATTCACCGCGCAGCTCATTGTTCCGGGCGTCGGGCGTCTCGACTCCGGCGGCGCGCGCGGCGGCCCCGAGGCGCTGTCAACGATGACGAAGGTCGCGGGCCGGTTCGACCTCTTCGACGCCTGGGCCGGCCACGGGAACCCGAGGCGGGCGCAGATCGCCCGCGGCCAGGAGTTGTTCAACAACACCAACGCCAACGGGCGTAGCTGTAGCGGTTGCCACAACTCGGCGAACAACGGTACGAACATCAACAACCTCCTGTTCGACATCCGAACCGCGTCGGCTGAGGAGCGCACGCCGGATCTGCCGCTCTACACCTTCCGCAACAGGGCGACGGGCGAGACCCGCCAGTTGACCGACGCGGGACGGGGCAATGTCACCGGGCTTTGGAATGACCTGGGTCGCTTCAAGACGCCGACGCTGCGCGCCCTCTCAGCGCGCGCGCCGTACTTCCACAACGGCATCGCCTCGACGATCGAAGACGTGGTTCGCCACTACGAGACTCATCTGGGCTTCGTTTTCACGAACGAGGAACGGGCCGACCTGGTGGCCTTCTTGAAAGCGCTCTGAAGGCGATGCGGGCCGCCGACGCCGGTGTCGGGTTCGAGAATCGCTCGGAGCAAATAATTGAAGGCGGTAAGAGAACTTATGATGAAGAAATCAATCGTTTTGACGTTAGTATCATTTGCGCTGGTTTTTGGATTGATCGGAGGCGCCCCCGGCAGCGAGGCGCGGCTGGCGTCGCATCATATCGCCGCCAACTCACCCGCGCAGGCGCAGGTCGACTTATCCATCAATGACGTGACCGTCAAGGCAGAACACACGGCTGAAAGAATCGTTACGGAATGGGGCTATACGATCGTCGGACAGGCAGAACGACAGCACAGGCATCCGGATATCGCCTACCGCGCGTTTTGGATCGGCGCTGTCTATCAGGGATCTTTTTTCTTACCCCTCGGCCTTGTCGTATTGACAGTAGAGGGGTGGACGGCAAACACTGTGCGCGTCAACGTCCACTGAAAATCCATATCGCGACAAGGAGTCCACTCTATGACAATCTCCAGACGCCGCTTTTTGCAATCCGGCGCGGCGGCGACCGTCGCCGCGCTCTCACATAAACAACTCATCGCATACGCTGCGCAGAAAGGCGTGAAGTTCAAGGTCGGCGTGACCGATTGGAATTTGCGACAGACCGTGAAGATCGAATCGGTCGCGCTGGCGAAAAAGATCGGCTTCGACGGCGTCCAGGTGAGCGTAGGACGCAAGATGCAACTGAAGGACGAGGCCTTGCAGAAGGCTTTCCTGGCCGAATCGAAAAAGCTCGAGTTCCCGATAGCCTCGATATGCCTGGACATCCTGCACGACAACGGATTGAAATCCGATCCGCTTGGCAAGCAGTGGGTGGCCGAATCAATCCCGATTGCGAAGGCCATGGGAGTGAAAGTGATCCTGCTCCCGTTCTTCGGCAAGTGGGCGCTGCAAAACCAGGCCGAGATGGATTACGTCGGAGACGCGTTGCGCGAGATCGCGCCGGCGGCCGAGAAGGCCGGGATCATCCTCGGCCTCGAAGACACGATCTCGGCGCGCGACAACGCGCGGATCATGGAGCGCTCGAAATCGCCCGCCGTGCTGACCTATTACGACGTGGGTAATTCGACGCAGAACGGCTTCGACGTCGTCGAGGAGATTCGTTGGCTAGGCCGCGAGCGCATTTGTGAGGTTCACCTGAAAGACAATCCGAATTTCATGGGGCAGGGAAAGATCGATTTCGTCGCGGTCGTTAACGCGCTGGCCGACATCGGCTTCGACAAATGGGCGCAGCTCGAATGCGTCGCCCCCACAGGCTCGATCGAGAATGACATGGGCGCGAATTTGAAGTTCATTCGTGACGTGATCGCCAGGCGCAACGGCTGATCTATATTTTTATATTGTCCTTTCATCGCGCGTGGATACTGTTGGCGAACTCTAAAGTCAATTGCTTCAATACGACAAAGCGGTCTTCCGCTATGCGCAGTCAACTGGTCAATGTAGACTCCTAGGTGGAGGTTATTTCATCATCCTGGAGATTACGATGTCACTACAACTGGCATTGGTCAGTCACGCAGATTTCGTAAAAATGTGGGACGGACTTTAGCATGTCCAGGAGCTCAGACATGCTAAAGTCCGTCCCACATTTTGTGATAGTTCTGACGTAGCGCCCGGTTCTATTTACAATTCAGGATAACCATGTAAAACTGCATCTGTCTTGAATAAGAAAAATTTTTTTCGTTTCCGCCCAGCATTGCTCGGCCGCTAGAAGGTTCAAGCAGTTCTTCAACGCGACCGAAATTCACCTAAAAACTGAGTAAAGATTACACGCCTTTGTGATATGTCGGTGGAGCGCGCATTTAAGCGGCGCGTATCAAACGAGATAAAGGTTAAGAGGTAAAAGAGTCAGTACGCCATCGCCCTGAGAAAGCTGGCGTACTGACTCGGCAATGTCACAAGCAGCCGAGAGATAATTTTTCACAGCCGCCTGCGCATCTGTCCATTATTAGACGTGATCGCGGTGGGTTTGGTTCATAAAAATTTTCGCTCGGCCATTCTCAAATGAACACCCATCAGAAATCTAACGGCAGATCTTACGGCGTCAGTGTCTTCTTCCCCGCGTTCAATGACGAAGGCTCTATAGCCAAGCTGATTCACGAAGCCCTGGAGTTGGCGCCGCGTATCACAAATGACTACGAGGTAATCGTGGTTAACGACGGCAGCGATGACGGCACGGCCGCTGTGCTCGATGATCTGGCGAGCAGAGAGCCGCGCCTGCGGGTCATTCACCATCCGCGCAACCGCGGCTACGGCGGGGCGCTGCGCAGCGGGTTTGAGAGCGCTACAAAAGATTTTATCTTTTACACCGACGGCGACGGCCAATACGACGTGCGCGAGATGGCGAATCTGATCCCGCTGATGATCAAAGACGTGGACGTAGTCAACGGCTATAAAATCAGGCGGTCGGACAGTCGCCGCCGCATCGTGCTGGGAGCGATATACAAATTTCTGGCGGGCCGGATGTTCGGATTGCCGATCCGCGACGTGGATTGCGATTTCCGTCTGATGCGGCGCGAGGCCATTCAAAACGTTACGCTGACCTCGACGAGCGGCGTCGTCTGCACGGAGATGGTCTATAAGCTGAGCAGGGCCGGTTACCGCTTTGCCGAAACGCCGGTTCATCACTATCCGCGTTTGCACGGGCAATCGCAATTCTTCACGCTGCGCCGCGTGGCGCGGACCGGCTACGATTTTTTCAGGCTCTGGCTTAAGCTGGTCATCTTTTCGACTCAAGGCCGGACTGAAAAAGAATCCGAAAAACGCAGTCATCAGAGTGAAATGTGGGACAGAAAAATATTCTGACCAAAGGGTGGGCTGCTTTTGAAAGTTCCATAAATTGAATCTTTCCGCAGCAGAGCAATCCTTAGCCTCGGTCACCACTCGCTTTCAATCTTCAGCAGTAATATTGAAACCGCTGATCCTGAAGACCAGGTTACGGAACTCGCCTGGCTCCAAGACGCGACGCGCGTCGCTTCTGAAATGAATCGAATGGTTGCCCGGCGGAATCGCGATTGATCTCGACAGTGAAACTGGCTTCACGCTCGTTTTCAAATTCTCTGTCAGAATCGGGCTATTGATCCATAAGTTCGCTTCGTTTTCGGTAGCGAGAGACATTTCGATTCTGATTTTGCGCGGACGCGGCGCGCCGTTCGTGATCTGCAACTCGCCGATCGATGAACACCACCGAAAACTGCGCTCCGGCGGCCCCTCCAACTCCGAAAAGCCTGCGCCCCATACCACCAGCGGCGGATGGAGCGCTTCTTCACGTTTGGCTTCCCAAGCGGATGCGTATTTTTCGCGCAACTGTTTTTCAAATTCCCTTAGATCGAAGAAGACCAGTTTGCCGTCGTCACTTACGAGATGCGGGGCGCCGACCACTTTTTCTATCGCTCCTTCCATTCCTGATGGAGTTTCGTGATAGCCGTTGCGGTTGAGATAGATGCCCTGAAAACCGGATAAGACAATCGCTTCGATCATTTCATTCGCGGGTTTCGCGGCGATCAGCTCCTGCCAGACTTCGTTCGCGCGCCCCTTCATCGCGCCGTAACTCCACCGCAGGGCCCGTGAATGCAGATAGCCGCGCGCGTGATCGAAATCTAACATGTTGGCGATGCGAGGGCTTTCCGGGAAAGGCACGACGGGCAGTTGAAAGATCATCGCGCCGGTCGGCAATGACGATTGCAGCCTGCGCGCAAAATTCGCATCGGAATCGAATTCGGCTTTGATCCCCGCGTAATCGGGTATTAAGAACGGGGGGAATTGATCCAGAACGCCGAGGACCAAGGCCACCGCAAGGCAAGTCTTGAACGCCACGCGACGGGCTTTCGTCGTCACAAAACGCCGCGCGAATTGATCCAGCAATAGCGCGACCGTGAGCAGCGAGAAGAATGCGATATAAACGCTGATGCGGGTGTAAGCTCGAAACTTCGCCGTCACGATCAGCGCAATGAGCGCCCCAAGCCCTCCGAATGAGCCAAGCATCACCGCCGCCAGATTGAAAACGCTCAGATGGCTGATCACACCGCCGCTGCCATCATCTTCGATGCGCCACAAATCGGGCTTCTTCAGCAAGAGCCATCCGAGCAGTGTCAGAAATCCGATTGTCCCGACCGCCCCGAGCGCCGCATCGTAATTTTCATTGATGAAGTGGCGCCGGTTGAACGCGTCGGTCAGTTTGGCCATTAACGCCACTCTGTGCCCGCTGATCGGCAGGATCAGCTGCGAGATTCTGAAAGAATAGATCTCAGCTTCGATCGGCTGCCGCCTGACGATTGGCGTGTCGCCTTGTCGCCGCATGTGCAGGATACTTGGCGCAAAATTGACGACCAGCCCGCCGAAGATGACGGCGATCATCGCCAACGGCAAGATCACCCAGCGCGCGTTCCCGCGCCGAAATGCGATCAGAACGCCGGCGATGAGCAGAAAGAAACACCCGAAATACGCGAAATAGGCCCCGGCGGCCGACGTCAGCAGGCAGATCACAAAGCTCGCGATCAGCTTGCGACCACATGGACTCACGCGAAACTTGCCCGACGCTTCCTCAATCAATGAGACCTCGCCTGACGCCACCCACAACGCCACCATCGCCACCAGCGGCACAAGAAAATAGGCCGCTAGAAAAAGGTGGAGCTGGCCGCGCACGAAATGGAACGGCAGGAATGTGTAGATCAGGCCCGCAAAAACAGCCGGGGCGAACGAGACGCCGAAGCGCCTGATGGCGAACAACGCGCTCAGCGTCGTCAATGGGAACGTGAGCAGGAAGAAGAGATTGAGCGCCAGCCCGAAATTATTAGTAAACAGTCCGATCAGCTTGATCAGCGCGAAATGAAGGTTGTTATCGCCCATCGGCACGTCGCGCATGTCGAGTCCGTCAGGCATTCCCATTGCCGGATTCTCCAAATGCCAACCGTAATCGAGCACAGTTTTGACCAGCAGCGCGTTGTAATGCGCTTCGCCGTAGTAAGTGAGCGGCGTGCGCAGATCGGCTTGCCACAGTTTCATCAGCCAGACCAGTATGATCAGGGATAGGAGCGTGGCGGCGACATAAACTGCTACAGCTTTCCGTCTGTCAACAGGGGAAGCCAGTTTCTTCATAGCAGGATTTTTTCTCTTTATGAGTTGTAGGGAGTGTTAACGTAAGCGCGGCAAAGTTTACTATAGCACGGACAAACAATGCCAAGCCTTTCGCCAATTATGATTCTCGGTTAAATTCCGGCTCGAATATGCAAACCGAAGATTATGAGTATCTCTATCGCCTCGAAGAAAACTTCTGGTGGTTCGCCGGAATGCGCGAAATCACCGCGGCGCTGCTCGACCCGATTCTGCCGCCCGGCGCCCGCGTGATTCTGGACGCGGGCTGCGGAACCGGAGGCAATCTCGAATGGCTGGCTCGTTACGCCGGCGATGGTCACGTAGTCGGCATTGATCTGATTTCAACCGCGCTCGGATTTTGCCGCGAACGAAACCACGAACGCCTGGTTCAGGCGTCGGCGACCGATCTGCCTTTCGCAGACGAATCGTTCGACCTGATCACGAGCTTTGACGTGCTGGTGCAGATTCCTGGGCGCGTCGCCGACGAGCGGGCGATGCGCGAGATGTTTCGAGTTTTGAAGTCAGGCGGGGTCGCGTTCGTTCGCGGCGCCGCCTATGAATGGATGAAGAGCGGTCACGACCGGGCGCTAGGCACCGAGCGGCGATATAGACTTGATGAATTACGGGAGAAATTGAAACGCGCCGGATTCGAAATTCTGCGCGAGACTTACGCTAACAGCCTGCTCTTCCCGGCCGCGGCGATTCGACGGTTGCTGCTCAAACGCGTCGGCCTCGCCGACGAGGGGTCGGACGTCAAACCGCTGCCGCAAAATCTTCAATGGATCAATCGCGTGATGACTAACACTCTGTTGTGGGAGGCGAAAAGGCTGCGGGGTCCGAAAGCGAAACTGCCGGCGGGTCTGTCGGCGATCTGCGTCGCGCGGAGACCGAACGGTCGTTGCGATTAGGTGGTAGATCAACGTGACCATCTATTAATCACCTCGCAGACGCGCTCGACTTGAGCGTCGCTTAGCTGCGCATGCATCGGCAAACTCAGAACCTCACGCGCGGCCTGCTCGGTCGCCGGCAAAGCGCCGCGATGGACCGGGACGCGATTTCGATAGGCCGGCTGCAAGTGGACTGGGACCGGATAATGGACGAGCGTCCCCACGCCCTGTTCCCGCAAATGCTCGCGCAAGCCGTCACGTTCGTCGCAGCGCGCGACGTATTGATGATAGACGCTCTCGACTCCGCCGGGGCGTTCTGGCAGTCGCAGTGAAGCCGGCGCGAGCCGGTCATCGTAAATTCGCGCGATCTCTCTTCGCAGCGCGTTTTCTTCATCCAGATATTTCAGCTTCACGCGCAGAACGGCGGCCTGCAACTCGTCGAGCCGCGAATTGAACCCAGGCTGATCGCTCACGTATCGCTCGCGCCAGCCATATTCGCGCAACAAACCAACTCGCTCAGCGACTTCCGCGTCGTTCGTCACGACCGCGCCGCCATCGCCCAGAGCGCCGAGATTCTTCGTCGGATAGAAGCTGAAGGCGGCTGCGTCCCCGAAGACTCCGACCTTACCCCTCATCCTATGGATCGTCGCGCCGTGAGCCTGCGCGCAGTCCTCGATGACTTTCAAGTCGTAACGGCGCGCAATGTCGCATATCGTCCGCATGTCGGCGGGTCGCCCGTAAAGGTGAACGGGCAGGACCGCTTTGATATGCGGTCGGTCACAGTAGTTTCTTATCGCGTCTTCGACGGCTTCGGGGCTGATCGTGAACGTCGCCGGATCGATATCGACCAACAACGGCGAGGCTCCGGCCATCTCGACGGCGGCGACTGTGGCGACAGCCGTGTGCGCGACCGTAATCACCACGTCGCCGGCCCCGACGCCGACCGCGCGCAGCGCCAGACGCAGGGCGTCGGTTCCGTTGGCCACGCCCACGCAGCGCTTCGCGCCGAGGTAAGCGGTGAATTCACGCTCGAATTCGCTCACTTGTCCGCCGAGAATGTACCTACCGCTGTCCAGTGTTTGCCGAATGGCCTCGTCAATCTCGCGTTTGTGAGCGAGGTAATTGGCCTTCGGATCGGATTGCAAAACGGTAGGAGTCATAAATATTTGGGGAGATGTTCCCGGTAAAAAGCGAGGGTGCGGCTCAGACCTTCGCGCAAAGGGGTGGTGGGTCGCCATCCCAGCGTTGAACGAATGCGGCTGAAATCGGCGTAATAATCTCCGATGTCAATCCGCTTGCGATCCGGCGGGTATGAGCGCCTAACGAATTCGCCGCCGCAGTTTACCTCGACCAACAGCTCCGCAAGCTCATTCAGGCTGATGACGCAATCGCCGCCTAAATTGAATATCTCGCCGTTCGCCGCCTCGCTCGCAGCCGCCATCAGAAACGCATCGACCGCGTCATCGACATAAGTGAAGTCGCGCAATTGACGCCCCTCCCAAACCTCGAACGACTCGCCCTCGATCAGCGCCCTGATCCACAAACCGAGAAATGTCTGCCGCGCGTCCTTCACTCGCATCCGCGGCCCGTAGGTGTTGGTCAATCGCAGAGCGCAGGCGCGAATGCCATAAACATTGTTGTAGAGGATATGGTACCACTCGCCCGCCATCTTGTTGATGCCGTTCACGTCGACGGGCCGGCTCAAATGCCGCTCGTCAACCGGCAGATAATCGGGCTTGCCGTAGAGCTGGCGGGTGCTGGCGAAGACGACTTTGATCGAAGGGTTGTATTTCCGGCAGGCTTCGAGGATCGAGAGCTGGGCGCGGCAATTGAT
>Ga0126377_10001203_pt1 | contig 16656 bp, 19 predicted proteins | sample PanSoiMetPlot_22_FD_92647 | JGI IMG/M metagenome (GOLD analysis project Ga0126377, IMG submission 92647) | Tropical forest soil microbial communities from Panama - MetaG Plot_22 | ecosystem: Environmental > Terrestrial > Soil > Tropical forest > Bulk soil | place: Panama | collected 2016-02-17 | reverse complement strand
GGCGTCATCAACACGCACTTCATCGTCGCGCACATGCTGATCCATCACGGCACCGACGAGCAGAAGCAGCGCTACCTGCCACGGATGGCGACCGGCGAGGTGCGCGGTGCGTTCAGCATGTCGGAGCCCGGCTGCGGCTCCGATGTGAGTGCGATCAAGACCAAGGCGACCCGGCGCGACGACGGCTCGTACTCCATCGACGGCCAGAAGATGTGGCTCACCAACGGCGCCTCGGCCAACCTGGTCGCGACGCTGGTCAAGACCGACGAGGGCGCCGACTCGGTCTACCGGAACATGACGACGTTCCTGGTCGAGAAGGAGACCGGCTTCGGCGAGACAGCGCCCGGCCTGACCGTCCCCGGCAAGATCGAGAAGATGGGCTACAAGGGGGTCGACACCACCGAGCTGATCTTCGAGGGCCATGAGATCGGTGCCGAGCAGGTGCTCGGCGGCGAGCCGGGTCGTGGCTTCTACCAGATGATGGACGGCGTCGAGGTCGGCCGGGTCAACGTGGCCGCTCGCGGCTGTGGCGTCGCGCGACGGGCCTTCGAGCTCGGCATCGAGTACGCACAGCAGCGTGAGACCTTCGGCAAGAAGATCGCCGAGCATCAGGCGGTGCTGTTCCGGCTCGCCGACATGGCCACCAAGGTCGAGGCCGCGCACCAGATGATGGTGATGGCCGCCCGCAAGAAGGACTCCGGCGAGCGCAACGACCTCGAGGCAGGCATGGCGAAGTACCTCGCGTCGGAGTACTGCGCCGAGGTGGTCGAGGCGTCGTTCCGCATCCACGGCGGCTACGGCTTCTCGAAGGAGTACGAGATCGAGCGGCTCTATCGCGAGGCGCCGATGCTGCTGATCGGCGAAGGTACGGCCGACATCCAGCGCATGATCATCGGCCGGCGGCTGCTCGAGGAGTACAAACTGCGCTGAGCGCGGCCGTCCTGGGTGATCATGGGGGAGTGACGAGCACCGGCAACGGCTCGTCCGGTCCGCCGGAGGTCGTCCAGATGGGACCGCCCGGTCCGTCGAGGCGTCGGCGGTGGGCGTTGATCGTCGTCGGCGTGTTGCTGGTCGGCTCGGGCATCGGCTCGGCGGTTACGCACGACGGATCCGGGGACTCCGAACCGACGGCGAAGCCGACCCGAACGGCACCGACTTCCGGCGAGCCGGACCGGTTCTCGTTCGCGATTCCGGTGGGTCCGCACCTGTTGGGGGTGACCGACGACTGGGAGCTGATCGGCCGCGGCCCAGGGCAGCTGGTGCGGATCGAGCTGGCGGCCGGTCGCCTGACGAGGACGTCGGTTCCGAGCATCGAGAGCAGTGGACCGGTGTCGCTCATCGTGGAGCCGGATCGGGTGGTCGTGCGCCCGCTCGACTACGTTCCGGGCTACCAGGTCGTCGACGGGGACTTCTCCAGCGCACTGCCGCCCGCCCTGCGGCATGGCGGCCTCGCGCTGCCCGGACCGCGAGCCGGCACCGTGTGGGCCTTGCGGTCGCCCGGGTCGGCCATGCGGCTGGTCCAGATCGACGGTGGCCTGACCGGCACGACGGTACGGCTGCCGGCCGACTCATGGGCGACGTCGGACGGCGCCGGGTACATCCTGGCGAGCACGCCGAACGCGGTGTGGTGGGCTCGGCCGCACCGCCTGACCCGGATCAGTGCGGGGTCGCTGCAGGCCGTCGGACCGACCGGCTGGATGGTGCGCGAGTGCCGGCTCGGTCGCTGCCAGAGCGTGGCGATCGACCGGCGCAGTGGGGAGCGTAGTTCGCTGCCGGGACCGGCGTTGCCGGCCGGAGTGCCGGTCGGTGTCATCGCTCCGGACGGCTCGACCGCCGCGTTGTTCCATCTCGCATTCTCCGACACCGCGTCGCTCACGCTGCTCGATCTGCACAGTGGCGACCGTCGGGAGGTGGACGTGCCGGTGTCCGCCACGTCGTTCGACAGCACGGTGGCCTGGTCGCCCGACAGCCGCTGGCTGTTCGTCTCCGACGCCCACCGTGGGCTGGTCGTCGTCGACGCGGAGAACGGTGACATCAGCGACCTCGGGGTCTCGCTGCCCCCGATCGATCAGCTCGCCGTGCGTACCCAGTGAGCGGACGTGCGCCGGGTCTGCTGCCTACTCCCAGGACCAGCTGTTCAGGATCATCTCGAACTCGGAGCGGGCCTCGTCCTCGGTCTCGGCGTTCGTGCTGAGCGCCACCGAGTAGGCATTGCCGTCATGCACGGTGAGGTAGGCGATCTGGACGATGTCGATGCCGTTCTCGTTGGACCGCCGGATCTCGGTGCCGATCGCGGTCTCGTTGGCAATCGTGGTGTCGTCGATCGGCTTCGGCGTCGAGTTGGTGACGGCCCCCATGTTGGCCTCCCACCCCTGGCGTAGCTCCTCGGGATCGCTCGTGCCCTGGGCGGATCCGACCTCGACGATGATGTTCGCCGGCGCGCCGTTGAACCGCTCGCCCCACGCGGACACTGTGTCGATCGCCCCGGGCGGGTTGCCGGCGAGCGCCTCGTCGGTCACCTCGCTCCAGCCGTTCGGCAGGGTGTAGGAGTAGCCGTTGCCCGCGAGCGTGCCGGCGACGTCACTGCTGTCGTCGCCGCTGCCGCTGAACAGCAGGGCCGCGCCGGTCGCTCCGCCCGCCAGCACCAGCACGACGATCAGGATGGCGGCGATCACCGGTGCGCTGGACTTGCGCTTCGGCGGCGGACCGTACGGCGGCTGCCCACCAGGAGGAGGGCCGTACGGCGGCTGCGGTCCGGATGTGCCTCCGGGCGGCGGGCCGTATGGCGGCTGCCCGCCTGGCGGGGGACCGTACGGCGGTTGACCGGGCGGCTGGCCGTACGACGGGGGCTGCTGGCTGCTCAAGACGACCTCATTCCGCTACGACCACGACCAACTGTCCAGAAGCTGCTGGAACTGCGCGCTCGCCTCGTCCTCGACCTCGGCATGCGAGCTCAAGGCGATGGAGTAGACCTTGTTGTCCTTGATCGTGAGGTAGGCGATCTGGACCACGTCGGTGCCTTGCTGGTTGGTCTCGACACGGACTCCGACCGCGTCTTCGCCGTCGATGGTGGTGCCGTCGATCGGCTCCGGAGTGGCTCCGACCGCGTCGCCGATGTTCTGCTCCCAGGCCGGGCGGATCTCCTCGAGATCGGTGGTTCCCTGTGCGGGCTGCACCTCGACGAGGACGTTGGTACGGAAGCCGTTGTCGTCCTCCTCGCTGCGTACGACGGAGTCCACGCCCTGTGCTCCTCCGGCGGCGCTGGTCGCGTCGTCCCAGCCCTCGGGGATCGCGTAGGAGTAGCCGTCGCCGTTGATCGTCTGGGTGCCGCCGCTCGCGCTGTCGTCGCCGCCGCCAAGCAGCAGGGCGGCGCCCACGGCTCCACCGGCGATTGCCAGCACGACGATGACGATCGCGGCGATCAGCGTCGTCGACGAGGACTTGCGCTTTTGTGGCGGGGGACCGTAGCCCGGTGGAGGCGGCCCGTAACCCGGGGGCGGCGGTCCGTAGCCGGGCGGTGGCTGCCCGGGCGGCTGCTGGCCCGGAGGGTGCTGGCCATAGGGCGACTGCTGCCCGTACGGAGGCTGATCTCCGGGCGTTGGCGGCTGCGTGGTCAAGGTGCCTCCCCGAGTGGCATCGGTCTTGACGCGAGCCTAACGGTCGCTGGGGCCCGACCCTCAGGCGCATTTCATCCCGGAGTGGGACGATGGAAGCAGCGCGTCCGAAGGGAGCCGGCCATGCCGATGAAACTTCCCGTGCCGCCGTCTGGCACGACGGTGGGCACCTACGAAACGTACGAACAGGCTCAGCGGGCCGTCGACTTCTTGTCGGACGAGGGATTCCCCGTCCAGCACGTGACCATCGTGGGCAACGGGCTGCGGATGGTCGAGCGGGTCACCGGCAGATTCGACCGCAACCGGGCGGCCCAGACCGGTGCCATGGGCGGCGCCTGGTGGGGGTTCTTCCTCGGCGTCATCCTGAGCATCTTCGCCTCGCCCGATGTCGCCTGGTTGCTGATCGTGCTCGCGACGGCGATCGCCGGCGCGGTCTTCGGCGCTGTCACAGGGATCCTCGCCTACCGGATGACCGGCGGGAAACGGGACTTCACCTCGACCAGCAGTGTGGTGGCGACGACCTACGACGTGCTCTGCGCCCACCAACACGCCGAGCAGGCCCAGAACCTGCTGGCCAAGCTCGCTTGGCGCAGTTGACGTGGTCGACCCGCGGGTCGGTCACTTCCGGATGCAGGCCGCGGCCTGCCTCGAGCTGGGTTCGCCGCTCTACGCGGCACTGATCGACCGGCTCGCCGACGATCTCGAGTCGGGCGGTCCAACCCGTGCCGTGCTCCGCGGTCACGAGTCCGACACCGGGCCGTCCGCGCTGGCGCTTCGCCTGATGGGCGCGGTGCACCGACTGGTGCTCGACGGCGAGGCGCCGGCCCTCGCGGCGTACTACCCGAGTGTCGGTGGCGTCGCCGACGGCGATGCCGCCTGGCCGGTCCTGCGTGACCTGCTGGCCGCCCAGCGGAAGCGACTCGTCCCCCTGCTCGACCAGCCTCCGCAGACCAACGAGGTCGGCCGTTCGTCCGCGTTGCTCGGTGGGCTGCTGTACCTGGCGCAGGAGTACGGTCTGCCGATCCGGCTGATCGAGATCGGCTGCAGCGGTGGACTCAACCTGCGGCCCGATCTCTACCGCTACGTCGGCACCGACACGGCCTGGGGACCGAGCGACAGTCCGGTGGTCCTCGACGCCTGGCGCGGACCGTCGCCGCCGATCGACGCCGAGCTCACCATCGTCGAACGGCAGGGCAGCGACCTGGCGCCGATCGATCCGACGACCCACGAGGGACGACTGCGGCTGCTGTCGTACGTCTGGCCGGACATGGTGCTCCGGGTCAGTCGGCTGCGTGGTGCGTTCGAGGTCGCCGATCGGGTCGCCGTCACGCTGCGTCGCGAGGACGCGCTGTCGACCGTGCGCCGGCTGGAGCTGGTCGACGGATTCGTGACGGTGCTGTGGCACTCGGTGATGTGGCAGTACGTGCCGCGGGCCGACCGGCGCGCGATCGACGAGCGGCTCGACGCGCTGGGCGCCGACGCCACCGAGCAGTCGGCGCTGGCCCGGCTCACCCTCGAGCCGCGGCGGCGTACTCCCGACGCCGAGCACGAGTTCCTCGTCATGCTCCAGACCTGGCCCGGGACCCGCCGGATCCTGGCGAGCGCCTCGCCTCACGGCACCCCGACGACCTGGGAATGAGTCGGTAGGGTGCCGAACATGCAGTTCGGGCGCACGTACGAGGAGTTCGAGGTCGGCGCGATCTACCGGCACTGGCCGGGCAAGACCGTCACGGAGTACGACGACCACCTGTTCTGCCTGCTCACGATGAATCACCATCCGCTGCATCTCGACGCGCACTACGCGGAGGAGACGACGCAGTTCGGCCGCAATGTCGTCGTGGGTAACTACATCTACTCGCTGCTGCTCGGCATGAGCGTCCCGGACGTGTCGGGCAAGGCGATCGCGAATCTCGAGGTCGAGTCGCTGCGCCATGTCGCGCCGACCTTCCACGGCGACACGATCTACGGCGAGACCACAGTGCTCGACAAGCGGGAGAGCAAGTCCAAGGACGACCGGGGCATCGTCCACGTCGAGACCAAGGGCCACAACCAGGACGGCACGCTGGTCTGCGTCTTCCGGCGCAAGGTGATGGTGCCCAAGCAGAGTTATCTGGACGCCCGCGGCGGAGAGCAGCCGGGACGACCGACACCGGTCGACGGGGAGTGAGCGATGGCAGCAGACGAGACCGACGGCGTGACGATGTGGCTGGCCCGGCACGGCCAGACCGAGTGGAGTCAAAACGGTCGCCACACCGGCACGACCGACCTGCCGCTGCTGCCCGAGGGCGAGGCGGCCGCCGAGGAGCTCGCCGAGCGACTGGACGGTCAGCAGTTCGACCTCGTCCTGACCAGTCCGATGCGGCGGGCCCGGCACACGGCCGAGCTGGCCGGCTTCGGTCATGCCCAGGTTGATCCGGACCTGGTCGAGTGGAACTACGGCGCCTACGAGGGGCGTACGACCGCGCAGATCCGCGAGAGTGATCCGGACTGGACCGTGTGGAACCACGGCGTACCCGACGGCGAGACCGCCGACGACGTCGCGCGCCGGGTCGACCGGGTCATCGCGAAGGCCCGGGAGTCCGGTGGCGCGACCCTGGTGTTCGGCCACGGACACGCGTTGCGAGCCCTGACCGCGCGCTGGCTGGAGCAGCCGGTCGCCGACGGGCGGCTCTACAAGCTCGACACTGCGACTGTGTCGACCCTCGGATACGAGCGCGAGACGCCGGTCATCCTGCGCTGGAACGCCTGAGCGCTTCCGGCCTCAGTCCAGCTCGCCCCACTCGTGCAGGGTTTCGCGCAGCAGTGGCGACAGCGGCAGCCCATCGAGTTCGCGGTCGGAGACGAATCGGGCGTCGCCGGCGTCGTCACCAGCCCGCAGCGTGCCGCCGACCGGGCGACAGACGTAGTCGTCGATGACATACGTGTCGCCGCCCGGCGCAGTCCGTTCGACCTGGCCCACATGGCGAACGACCGAGACGACCAGCCCGGTCTCCTCGGCGACCTCGCGTACGCAGGCGGCCTCGGCGGACTCGCCAGGCTCGAGCCGGCCGCCGGGCAGCGACCAGGTCCCGGCCGACGGCGGATGCGCGCGCAGGATGAGCAGCAGCCGCCCCCCGTCGTCTCGCACCAGCGCGCCGGCGCACGGGATCCGGTCGGTCATGGCGCCCGGTTTACCACGAACTCGTGGTGAGTACGCACTCCGCACGGCGCCGATGCCATGCGATGTGACGACGCGCCATGCAAGGCCCGCCCCCGAGCGTCAGGGCAGGCGAGTCTCGACCAGTCGCGCCGTCCGCGTCGCGACCGAGCAGGCGAGCCTGGCGCCGGAGCCGGAGTTGACCACGACGTCGACCCGCGAGGTCCCGGTCACTCCGATCGCGACCTGGCAGGAGTGCAGCGGGCCGATCGTTGGTCCGTGCGACCGGATCGCGTCATGCGACCCGAGGCGCAGCGAGCGGCCCTTGTCGGGGAGGGCGGCGAGTCCGATGCTGTCCTGCATCCAGACCCGGACGGTGTCACCGGGCGTCTCGAGGTCCCAGGTGCAGGTCCGGGGGACCAGCGAGTCCTTCTCGCCCTCGCCGAGCCCGAGCCTGGCCGCGTCGCGATCGGCGACCAGATGGCACGGGTTGAGTCCTCGGGTGCCGGACGGCTCCGGCCGGACGGAGACCGACTCCGATGAGGCCGACGCCGCTCCCTCGTCGCCGTCGGCCAGGACGACCGCCGTTGCGGCACCACCGACGAGCAGCAGCCCGAGGACCGCCACCAGGACGGTCAGCAGCGCCTTGTTCGGCTGGTGACTGCTCATGGCGCTCCGAGATCGACGGGTGATGCCGAGAGACTCCCCGACCCGGCCTCAGATCAGCTTCGTATCGACTTCATCCCGCTGGCGCCCGCGCGAGTCACGCCTGGGACGACAGCCAGCGCTGCAGTGTAGCTGCGAGCCGCACCGGCTGGTCGAACTGGATCAGATGTCCCGCGTCCTCGACGATCTCGAGGCTGGCCCCCGGGATCGTCTCGGCCAGCCGATGGGCGCGGTCGACCGGGATCCAGGTGTCGTCGCGGCCCCATACGACGAGGGTCGGCACCGTCAGCGTCGGGTAGCGCGGCTCGATCTCGTCGGTGTACGCCTCGTCGGCCTGACTGATCTGGCGATAGAACGCCGCCTGTCCCACGTCATCGAGCCACGGTCCGGCCAGCAGGTCGGACTGCTCGCGGGTCAGCCCGACATGGCTCGCCCCTTCGATGTACGCCCGGAGCGCCCCCGCGTGGATCGCCGGTGGCAGCGCTGTGAACACGTCGGCGTTGTCACGTACGAGCCGGAAGAAGTCCGATCCCCACGGCGCCAGTGCGACCACGTCGACGAGCGCGAGTGAGCGATAGGTCGCCCCGTGCAGCAGGTGTGCTCGGAGCGACACCGCGCCGCCGTAGTCGTGGGCGATCACGTGCGGAGCGTTGAGCTCCCAATGCTTGAGGAGATCCGCGAGTAGCTCGCCCTGGACGTCCAGCGACACCGCGTCGTCCGGCTCCATCGACGACTCGCCATAGCCGGGCATGTCCCACAGGTAGGTCGTGTACTCCGAGCGAAGCGCCGCCGCGTACGGCGCCCACAGCCGCGACGACCACGGCGTGCCGTGGCAGAACACCACCGCGGGACCCGACCCCGCGCGGCCCCATCGCACTCGCTGGCCGCGCCACTCGAACGTCTCGGTGAGCTCCATGCCGCCAGCGTGGCAGAGCCCACCGCTCGTGCTCGGCCTTGACACCCATCCGGCGCATCGTCCGAGACTGGACCCAACCCGCTCCGACCGCCATCACGTCTCATCTGCGTAAGCGACGATTCGCTGACCTGGCCGGCCAATCGGGGGATGGCCGGCACAGCACGAGAGGCTGGCCCATGCCACGTGACATCGCTGAGTTCAGCGAGTACGTCACACTGCGCTGGCCGGCGATGGTGCGGACGGCGCGCCTGCTCACCGGGGATCACAGTCTTGCCGAGGACCTGGTCCAGACCGCACTCGAGAAGTGTTTCGCCGCCTGGCCACGGTTGCGTGCATACGAGGCGGCCGACGCCTATGTACGCCGGACGATCGTCAACACCTATCTGTCCTGGCGGCGGAAGAAGGCCTGGAGCGAGGTGCCGCAAGACCGGTTCGACGACGACTCGACCGTGGATGCCACCGACGTCGTGCCGCAGCGGTCGGTGCTGATGGATGCCCTTGCCGAGCTACCCGCTCGGCAGCGGGCCGCGATCGTGCTTCGGTTCTACGAGGACCTCAGCGTTCAGCAGACCGCCGAGCTGCTCGGCTGTTCGACCGGCACCGTCAAGAGCCAGACCTCCGATGCCTTGGCTAACCTGCGCAATCTGCTCGGCGACGATCTCGACGAGGCGGCCGAGCCCGAGACCGATGGGAGGAGCCGCCGATGAGCACGAGCCTCAAGCGTCTCCTCGAGGCGGAAGCAGCCCGGACCGAGATTCCACCGGCGCCAGTGGCTGCCGTCGTCGCTGGTGGTCAGTCTCGGGCGCGACGTCGGCGGATCCTCACCGTTGCAGTCGCCGCCGCAGCCGCCGTCCTCGCCATCGCGATCCCGATCGGTCTGAGTCGAGGCGGCTCCGACGACAAGCCGATCAAGCGCCCGGAGATCGGCTGGACCCAGCTGGACGGTCCGTGGACGGATCGGCGGAGCATCCATTTCGGTGACGCCACCGCGCCGCGTCCACCGGGCTGGAACGTCGAGGTGCTGACGTCGACCAGGGACAGCGCGCTGTACACGTGGTCGGACACCAACGGGAAGAACTACCGCGTGTACGAGCTGCGCCGCGATGGGTCGGTCAGCCAGATCGGCAGTGGCGTTGGCGGCGTGCCGCTCGCGGATCCGACTGGGAGCCTCGTCGCCTGGCAGGACAAGGCCGCCGGTGAGGTCGTTGTGTACGACACGAGTCGACACGCGGAGATCGGTCGGCAGCCCGTCGGTCCCAGTGGCGTGCTGGTGAACGCAGTGCACGGCGACACGGTCGTTTATACCGACCAGCAGACCTACATCTGGCGTCCCGAGCGAGGCGCTCCGAAGCCGCTCAATCTCACGCTCCCGAAATGGAGCTTCGTCTCCGGCGTCGACGGCCGGCTGCGAGTGGTCAGCAGCCTCACCGGACGCGGTGAGTCGTACGTCCTCGATGAATCGGGCCGCAAGGTACTCACCCTTCCGGATGCGACGTTGGCCGTCTTCGATCCGAGTGGGCGTTATCTGGCGCTCGCCAGGCTCAACCCGAAGTATCCGGTCGTCATGGATTGGGCCATCCGTGCCATCGGCGAATCAAAGGACACCGAACTGGCCGGCTACACCGGCGAGATCGTCCAAACGTCGTGGGATCCGTCCGGGTCGCTGGTCGTCCGCACGGTGAAGCAGATCGACGCCAGCATGCTCCGGCCGAAGGACGAGATCACCTTCTATCGATGTGATCCGGCCATGGGCGACTGTGTGCTCATCGAAGGGAGCACCACCACGGCGGCTGCCGCGCCGGAGCCGGCGAACCTGCAGAACTCTCTGTTGCTCGATGCGCCTGGCCCCTGACCTCGTAGCACATAGCGTCGGGTTGCGCGGTATGCCAGGCTTCCCATGAGGGATAGGTGCACTGTGGTCTCTGCGATGCGTCCACGCGCGAGTCATCTGGGTCCGGAGCGCCGGCGGCCGTTGGTGCTCGACGCGGCCCTGACGGTCTTCGTCGAGAACGGCTACTTCGGCAGCACCATGGCGGCCATTGCCGATGCGGCCGGCGTAACCAAGCCCGTCGTTTACGAGTGCTATCCCAACAAGGAGGGCGTCTACGCCGCACTCCTCGATCGTGAGGAGCAGCGACTGCTCACGGCGGTCCAGGCCGCCTTGCCGGAGCGGATGGACGTCGGAGACCTGCAGAGCATGCTCGCCGGTGGCATGGCCGCGTTGTTCACCGCGGCGACGTCGGCGCCGAACTCGTGGCGGGTCGTCTATGACACCCAACACGGACACCCGCCTGCAGTCGCCGATCGGGTGCACCAGGCCCGGCAGTCTGTCCTCGGTGCACTCGGCGGGCTCGTCACCTCCTACCTCGCCGAGCGGAGCGTCGAGGAGTCGGACAAGATCGCTCCCGTACTCGCGGAAGTGATCGCCTCGGCAGCCGAAGCCGGCGTACGCATTCTGTTGTCCGGTACGGGCGGATGGCGCCCGGTCGATCTGGCCACCTGGCTGAGTGCGCTGCTCGTCGAGGGAGCCGACCAGCGTTTCGGACCGGTCGGTACTTGACCCGGCCTATCCGGCAGGGCACGGTCATGGGCATGGACCGGGCCAAACGGTGCCCGCGTTGCGGGACGCCGGTGCGGTGCGACGAGTACGGACACTGGTGGTGCTCTGCCGACGGGATGGTCGCGCCCCTGGGTGCGTACGAGGAGCCGTCCGTCCACGTGTTGCTCAAGCACATCACCGACGCGCAGATGCCGACCTGGCTGCCGTGGCCGATGCCGGCGAACTGGTCGGTGTCCGGAGTCGGACGCGCCGGTGACGCGCCGGAGCAGGCCACCGTGCTCGCCTGCAGCGGACCCGATCCGATCGCCGGCGACGCCGATCTGGTGATGGTCTGCGAGGAGCCCGGCGTCGGTCTCGGCGCCTTCTACGCCGGTGCCGCCGGTCTCGACGTCGGCCGCCAGATCAGCGGCTTCCCGACCGCCACCCGGATCATGGTCGGCCAGCATGCAGCGCCACTGTGGTGGGTGGGTGAGCGCGACGATCGTGACGTGCTCGTCGGCGAGGCGTCCGGCCGATGGCTGTGGATCATCGCGTGGCCGGCGACGGCCGGCGCCATGATTCGCGACGGCACGACCTTTGTCGACCTCCGTACTCTGCTCGGCCAGCTCGACGTGATCCCGCTCAGCGGACTGTCACGACGGCTCTTCGAGTCGGACGCGTAACCAATCCGCCGTCGCCTCGTCAATTCGATTGAGGATCGTCATGCGGGCGGCAGCTCACATGACGACGAGTGGGCCGGGTTGGCGCCGCTCTCGGGACGGCGCCAATCCCTCAATACCCAAGATGTGGGGTTTGCGGTCGCTACGCTGACGCGGTGCTGATCGACCTGCACACCCACTCGTACTGCTCCGACGGGACGGACTCGCCCGCCGAGCTGATTCGCCGAGCCCAGGCCGCGTCGCTCGATGTGCTGGCCTTGACCGACCACGACACATCGGATGGATGGCACGAAGCCGGTCAGGCTGCCACGGGTACCGACCTACGCCTGATACCGGGCATGGAGCTCTCGTGCCGGCACGGCCGGGCCGGTGTCCACCTGCTCGCCTATCTGCTCGACCCCGGCTATCCACCGCTCGCCGCCGAGCTCGACGCGATCCGCGACAGCCGCGCCAACCGGCTGCCCGCCATGCTCGCCGGACTGCGCGACGTCGGCATCGACATCACCGTGGCCGACGTCGCCAGGGTCTCGACCGCGGCCTCGTCGATGGGTCGGCCCCACATCGCGGACGCGCTCGTCGGGCTCGGTGTCGTACGCGATCGGGACGAGGCGTTCGACCGCTATCTGGGTTGGGGGCGGCCCGGCTGGGTGCCACGCTACGGCGCTGATCTGACCGAGATGATCGGCCACGTACGGCAGGCTGGCGGCGTCAGCGTGATCGCCCATCCCTGGGGCCGGGGCAGCCAGCGGACCCTGACGGCCGACGTCTTCGCCGATCTCGCAGTGGCCGGGCTCACCGGCATCGAGGTGAATCACCTCGACCACGACGCCACCCAGCGCGAGCAGCTCCGGTCGATCGCCTCCGACATCGGTCTGGTCGTCACCGGTGGCAGTGACTATCACGGCACCGGCAAGATCGACCACCCGCTCGCTTGCGAGACCACCGACCCGGAGCAGCTCGAACGGTTGTTGGCGGCCGTACCGTGAGCGACGTCGTCAACGGCACCCTGCTTGCCGAGGTCTTCGTCACCCTCTTCGTGATCATGGACCCGCCGGGCACGATCCCGCTCTTCCTGGCCCTCACCAGCCGAGAGACGCCACAACGTCGCAACCGCGCCGCCTGGCAGGCCGTCGTGGTCTCGTTCGCGGTAATCGTGTCGTTCGCCCTGTTCGGCCGGCAGATCCTGGCGTACCTGCACATCTCACTGCCGGCCCTGCAGTGCGCCGGCGGACTGCTGCTGCTCCTGGTCGCACTCGAGCTGCTGACCGGCAGGGAGCAGACCCCGTCGGAGACAGCGGACGTCAACGTCGCGCTGGTTCCCCTCGGCACCCCGCTGCTCGCCGGACCGGGCGCGATCGTCGCCACGATGGTGTTCGTCGAGCGCGTCGACGACTGGGCGACCTTCGCCGCGGTGGCGCTCGGCGTTATCGGCGTCCACATCATGCTCTGGATCTCGATGCGCTACTCGGTCGTGATCCTTCGCGTGATCAGAGAGTCCGGCGTCACGCTGGTCACCCGGATCAGCGGTCTGCTGCTGTCGGCGATCGCGGTTCAGCTGATCGCCGACGCGATCCGAGCCTTCATCGCCGGCGACGGCTGACCTTCGGCCAGTGCAGGCCCAGATACGGATCGGGGTGCGCCTGCGCCCAGGCGTCGAGCGTGACGGCCAGGTGTCCTGCCATCCCCTTCTGGCGCAAGCGTGATTTCAGTACGCAGACGATGACGAGACCCTGCTCACTGACGAAGTCCTTGATGTTCTCGGTGACGAGTACCCGATCCTCGCGCGCTGCTACGGCGGCAACCTCGGGATCGGGTCGAGCGTCGACACCCCGATGTCGTACGTGGACCGCGTCGTGACCGCACTCTTTGAGGGGCTGGCAGGTCGCCGGTGGGAACATCTCGTCGATCAGGAACCGCATCTATGAGGCGGCCATCAGCCGGGCCCGTTGCTCCGCTAGCTTCCGAGCCTCCTCGATCGCGATGTCGTTGGCCGCCACTTCGCGCTCGATCTGCTCGCGATGGGCGGCGGCGAAGTCGATGGCCGTTCGAATATGCCGGGGATGGAGGTCGAACTGCTCGGCCAGGGTCGCGATCCGCTTCTCCTCGCCGCCGCGGGTGTGGCGGAGCGCCGAGACAACCTCCCAGACGTCGGGGCCGACGGCGAGAGCGGCGCGGCGTCCGGTCGGTCCGTCGCGATAGACGATGCCCGGGTGATGAAGGATGTCGAGGCCCTCATCGAGGAGTCGCTCGAGGAGCGCTCGCTCGCTGATGCCCTCGGCCCGCGACTGCGTCTCCAGCCGGGCCTTCAGGGCAGGGTCGAGCCGATAGGACGTCGCTCGAGACGGGGCCATGCGATCCTCCCTGCGGTGACAACGTACCGCAAGTGTAGTACCCAACGGTCGGGCGTCAGACCGAGGGTGCGTCCACGGCTCCGGCGAGGGCAGCGAGTGCGGCCGGGAAGATCTCGGCCGGCGGCGTGACGAGTCCGGCGCCGACCTGTCCGACGCCGGCGACCCGGCCGGCCATGCCGGTGTTGATCTGCGGCAGGATCCCGGTGCGGCACACGAGCGAGACGTCGATGCCGCTGGGCACGCCCCGGAACTCCAGGGCCGGTATGGACCAGCGCGGACTCTCGGCCAGCGTGATCTCGTACATCCGCCGCGAGGTCGCCAGCGCATCGGGGACCGTGCCGCCGACGAACCGTACGATCGCCGGCGCCGCTGCCATCGAGAAGCCGCCGAGGCCGGCCGTCTCGGTGATCGCCGAGTCACCGATGTCCGGGTTGGCGTCGTCCGGCCCGTAGTCGCCGAGGTAGAGACCCTCCGGTGTGTTCGCGGGTCCGGTGTACCAGCGGTCGCCGGTGCCGGAGACCTGGATGCCGAAGTCGGTCCCGTTGCGCGCCATCGCGACCACCATCGTCGAGCCGGGGATGTCACGCGCCGCATCGAGCGCGAGCTTGCAGGCCGGCATCGCGAGGTTGAGGAAGAAGTGGTCGTTGCCGCCGATGAACCGGATCGCCTCGGCGGCGTCGTCACTCGACCCGGCGGCGACGAGCGCGGGCCCGAGCTCGCGCAGCAGCATGAGGGTGCCGGACCGGTTGCGGTTGTGGGCCTCGTCGCCCATCTGCAGCATCTGGGTGAGGATCGCGGTGATGTCGACCGGCCCAGCGGCACGTACCGCAGTCTGAAGCAGCGGACCGAGCGTGTTCGCCATCCACCGCAGTCGGTCGATGACGTCGGGGGAGTACGCGCCGTAGCGGAGCACCTTGCCAAGGCCCTCGTTGAGCGAACAGTACGTGCGTCGCAGCGACACCGGATCCTCAAGAACGAACATCCACATCGACGGGGACACGATCCCTGCCATCGGTCCGACGGCGCCATGGTGATGGCACGGCTCCAGACTCAGTTCGGAGCCGCTGGCCAGCATCAGCGCGGCGCGCTCGGGATCGTCGACCAGGCCCTCGAATGCGCACGCGCCCATGAGCGCGCCGCGCATCGGGCCGGAGGCGCGATCCCACGTGATCGGCGGCCCGGCATGCAGGAAGTCGCCTGGGCCGAGCCCGAGTGCCTCGCGAGCCGGCACCACGTCGACCAGGTGCGCCCGGACGTCGAGCATCCGGCGAACCGCCTCGGCGTTGGCGTCGGGGCGGCGTGGGTCGCCGGCGACGGTCGCGAGATCGGCCTCGGTGCCGGGCATCGGCGGCTGCCAGTCGACTCGGTCCACCGGAGCCGCCTGGGTCTCGATCGCGTCGGCGAGCAGATCGACTCCGGCGGCGATGACGGACGGGTCACGCTGCATCGACTCGGTCATCGGACACCTCCGGGCGCTTGCTGGCCTGGCTTGCTTCGCCGGCTTCGGTTTTGCGCACCTGTTGTTGGTGCGAGGGACCGTCCACCCACAACTACTGCGCAAATCCGAGTCATGACGGCCCTTCTTCGCCGACCAGTGCCACGGCCCGCCGGGTGGCTCCGGCGTTGGACGCGCACACCTCGGCCCCTGCTGCGGCGAGGGCAGTCGCCTGGGCCTCGAGACCCTGTGGATCGCCGGCCGTGCCGACCAGCGCCACGACGACCGGGATTCCACCCTCGACGGCGGACTGGATCGCCGGCCCGAGATCGGCCGCCGGATCCGGATGGGCGCCATGACCGAGCACCACGTCGAGCAGCAGCACCGCCGTGTCGGGATCGGACGCGAACCGCTCGAGGTGCTCCAGCCGCAACGTCGAGTCGATCATCGGATGGGCTCGCCCGGAGGTCATCGTGTCGTCGCCGAAGTCGATCATCAGATGCGCCGGAGCCGTCAGCGACGCGTCGAGACCGAGGTCCGGCTCCAACGGGATGTTGCTGCGCACCGGCCCGAGTATCTCGGAAGCGAGCACCATCGCCTCGTCGCACAGTGTCCCGCCGCCGAACAGTCCGCGCAGGTAGCCACTGCGGGAGCTGGCCGCGCGCTCCCCCCACGTCGGCCAGGTCGGTCCCGGTCGGTCCAGCGCGGCCAGCACCCGCTCGGTCCCGGCCGTGAGATCCGGCTCGCCTCGGCCCATTAGGAGGAACTCCACCGGCGTCGACAGTTCGCTCGCGAACCCGGCCAGCTCGGCGGCGACGGCCGGTGCCGGCGGCTTCGAGACCACGGCGATCAGGGCCGTCGCCGGGTCCGCGTCGAGTCGGCGCAGCGCACGCCGAGTCGACATTCCGCCGACCGGCTCCGACAGGTCTCGGCCCCCGACTCCCAGCGCAGCGGTGATCCCGACTCCGGCCGCGTCGAGCAGGCTCAGGACCTGTTGGCAGCCGGTGCCGGAGGCGCTCACCACACCGACCGGCCCCGGCCGTACCGCATTGGCGAAGCCCAGTCCGAGTCCGTCCACGACCGCAGTGCCGCAGTCCGGCCCCATCACCAGCACGCCGCACTCTGCGGCCGCCGTCTTGAGTCGGACCTCCTGGTCCAGCGGCACGTTGTCGATGAAGACCATGACGTCCCGTCCGGCCGCCACGGCATCCATCGCTTCGACGAAGGCATGCGGACCGGGCACCGAAATGAGTGCCAATGTCGCGTCGGAGTTGCGCAGGGCCGAGGCGGTCGTCCGCGGCGGCGCGAGGTCGACCGGC
>Ga0126377_10001202_pt1 | contig 16656 bp, 11 predicted proteins | sample PanSoiMetPlot_22_FD_92647 | JGI IMG/M metagenome (GOLD analysis project Ga0126377, IMG submission 92647) | Tropical forest soil microbial communities from Panama - MetaG Plot_22 | ecosystem: Environmental > Terrestrial > Soil > Tropical forest > Bulk soil | place: Panama | collected 2016-02-17 | reverse complement strand
TCCAGCAGCGCCTCGTCCTCGTCGCCGCAGGCCAGCGCCCGCGCCCGCTCGTAGGGGCAGCCGAGCGCGTCCCACGCGGCGGCGGCCGCGCGCCAGTCGCCGGCCAGCAGCAGCCGGTACGGCTCGGCCGCGACCGCCGGGCGCGCGCTCGAGCAGGTCCATCACCGCCGACGCTACGCCACCGGGCGGAGCCGCCGGCCAGCCGCGACGTGACGGCCTGGCGATTCGCGACTTGATCAGCCTGTGCGCCCTGGGGCACGCTCCGTCCGGCGTGTGGCGTCCCGGTGGGCGCGCCACGGACGGCGGCGAGCGGAGAGGTGCTTCATGGTCAGCGGCGACGGTGGCAGGGATCCCGGGTCCGGGGCGGAGGGCGTCGACCGCCCCCAGGACGAGATCGTCTCCCGCCTGCGGCCGGATCCGGCGCAGCCGCCGACCGCCGGGCTGACCTTCAGCGGGTTCCTCGGCGACAGCGACCGCCCCGGGTTCCGGCGCCTGTACTTCACCCGCGACCTGGACTCCTACGCCGAGTTCCGGGTGGAGGACGTGCTCCACGTCACGGCCGTCCCGGCGTCCGCGGAGCCGTTCGTCGGCGACGAGGCGACCCGGCTGACGCTGCGCCGGGACGCCGCCATCGACTACACGCGCACGCGCAGCGGGCGCCCGATCGACGAGTTCGACCTCAACATCCGGCTCGCCGACCCGGAGGTGGTCGAGCCGGGCGGGGCGGCACCGACCGCGACCCTGCAGCGCACCTGCATCCCGACCTGCGTCGGGGGGACGTGCGACGAGCACGACACGTGCCTGCACTCCGCCTGCCACCCGTAGCCGTCCCCTGGCGACCCGCCCTGGACCCGCGGCGGCGTGGGCCGGCCCTGACGGTCGCACGCGAGGTGGTCGCCCGGGCGACCGACCCGGAGCGCATCGCCCTCGGGCTCGCCGCCGCGCGCAGGCAGACGCGGTACCCGCAGACGCTGCGCCGCACGCCCTACAGCCTCGCCGCCGGCGACGCCGGCCTTGCGGCCCTGTGCGCCGCCGCCGACGCCGACCTGCCCGGCGAGGGGTGGGACGCCGCGGCGCACGGCTTCCTGGCGGCGGCCGCGCGCGCGGCGGAGCGGGCGCCCGTCCTGCCGTGGGGCCTGTTCGAGGGGCTCGGCGGCCTGGCTTTCGCGACCATGCTGCTCAGCCGCGGCGGAGCACGCTACCGCACGCTGCTGGCCACGCTCGACGCGGCCCTGGCGAGGCCGGCGGCGGCGTTCGTCGCCACCGGCGACGGCGGCCGGCCGGGCCCAACGACCGCCTTCGATCTCGTCTCCGGCGCCGCCGGGGTGGGGGCCTACCTGCTGACCCGCGACCCGCACGGTCTGCTGCCCGGGATCCTGCGCGGCCTGGTCGCCCTGGCCCGACCGGCGGGCGGGCTGCCCGGCTGGTGGACGCCGCCGGCACCGACCGACGACGCGTTCACGGCGCGCGCGTACCCGCACGGCAGCCTCAACTGCGGCCTGGCGCACGGCGTCCCCGGGCCGCTCGCGCTGCTGGCGCTGGCGCTGCGGGCGGGCGCCGAGGTGCCCGGGCAGCACGACGCCGTCCAGGTGATGGCCGCCTGGCTGGTCGCCCAGCACACCGAGGACCGGTGGGGGGTCAACTGGCCCGCGGCGGTGCCGGTCCCGCCGCCGGGGACGCCGTGGCCGCAGCCCGCCGGGCTCGAGCCCGCCCGCGCCGCGTGGTGCTACGGCAGCCCCGGCGTCGCCCGCGCGCTGTGGCTCGCCGGCTGCGCGCTGGACGACGCGGACCTGCGCGACCTCGCCGTCGAGGCGATACGGGCCGCGCTCCGCCGCCCCGTCTCCGAGCGGCGGATCGACTCCCCGACCTTCTGCCACGGGGTCGCCGGGTTGCTCCAGATCGTGCTCCGCTTCTGGCAGGACACGCGGCTGCCGGCGCTCTCGCAGGCCGCCGCCGGGCTGGTCGACCAGCTCCTCGCGGCCTACCAGCCCGAGCGGCCCTTCGGCTTCGCGGCGCTGGAGCCCGGGGGCAACCCGGTGGACCGCGGCGGGCTGCTCGACGGCGCCCCCGGCGTCGCGCTGGCCCTGCTCGCCGCCGCGACGCCGGCCGACCCGTCATGGGACCGGCTGTTCCTGCTGGCATGACCACGCGGGCGGCGGCCACGCGGGGCGCCGGGCATGGCCGCCGCGCCGCGCCCCCCGCCGGGCTCTACGGGCCGGCGGGGTGGGTGGTCGTGCGGGCGCCGCTGCTCGAAGCGACCCCCGGCGGCGAGGCCGGCGACGCGGACCCGGACGGCGGCTCGCTGCTGCCCGACGACCCGCGCGTCCGGGCGGCGATCGGCGTGGCCAGCCCCGACCTCGCGGCCGCCCTGGCGCGGACCCGGCCGGGCGACGCGGGCGCGCCCCGGCTGCGCGGCAAGCTGCTCCGCTACCGCCTGCGCATGCGCGCCCGGCCCACCCCGTACGGCCTGTTCGCCGGTGTGGGCCTGGCCGGCTGGGACGCCACGACCGAGCTGGCGCTCGCACCCGGGCCGCCGCGGACCCGCACCCGCCCGGACATGGGCTGGCTGCTCGGCGCCGTCGCCGCGCTGGAGCGCGACCCCGCCGTCCGCTCCGAGCTGCGGCTGGTGGCCGACAGGAGCGTCCTGGTCGTCGGCGGCCGGGCCTTCCGCTGCGGCGGCACGGCGCCGGCGGCCTCGCTGCGGGCCACGGCCGCGGTGCGGCGGGTGCTCGCGCTGGCGCGAGCCCCGGTCCCCTACCGGACGCTCGCCGCGCAGCTCGCCGCCACGCCGGGCGCGACCCCCGCGAAAGTGGAACGGCTCCTCGACGACCTCTGGCGCCTCGGCTTCCTGCATTCCGATCTGCTCCCCCCGCTGACCGGCGGGGACCCGTTCACGCACGTCCGCGAGCGCCTCACCGGGATCCCGGCCGCGGCCGCGACCGCCCGCGGCATGGCCGCCCTGTCGGCGTCGCTGCGCGCCTGGGACGCGCTGGCACTGGAGGACCGCGCCGGCGCGTGGCCGGGCCTGCTCGCCGAGGTCCGCGCGCTGCACCCGGCGGACGGCAGCGCCGATCTGCTGCAGACCGACATGGCGCTGCCGCTGGCGGGCGCCAGGGTGAGCGCCGAGGTCGGGCTCGAGGCCGCCCATGCCGCCGAGCTGCTGCTCAGGCTCGGCGCCCACCCGCACGGACCGCCGCACCTGGACGCCTACCGGGACGCGTTCGTGGCGCGCTACGGGCCGGAGCGGACCGTCCCGCTCCTGGAGCTGCTCGACCCGAACGTCGGGCTCGGTCCGCCGGACGGCCACGCCCATCCCCCGTTCCCGCGGCGGGACGCGGCACTGCGCGCCCTCGCCGTCGCGGCGGTCCGCGACCACCGGCTCGCCGTCGAGCTGGACGACGAGCTGCTGGAGCGGCTGGCGACGTGCGCCCCGCAGGCGCGCACGGCACCGCTGTCGGCGGACCTGCCGGTGCTCGTCGCCGCGCCGTCGCCGGCCGCCCTGGACGCCGGCGACTTCCAGGTCGTCGTCGGCCCGAACGTCGGGTCCGGCGCCGCCGGGTCCAGCCTGGGCCGCTTCGCCGACCTGCTGGGCCCGGGCGCGCGGACGGCCCTGGCCGGGGTGGCCGCGGGCGAGCAGGCCGCCGACCCCGGCGCCGTCCTGGCCGAGGTGGTCTACCTGCCGCGGCGGACGCGCATGGCCAACGTCGCCGTCCGGCCCGGCGTCCGGAGCCGGGAGATCGTGCTCGGCGCGCGACCCGGGGTGCCGGACGGGCAGGTCGTGCCGGTGGACGAGCTGGCCGTCGGCCTGCGGGGCGGCCGCTTCGCCGTCACCTGGCCGGCGGCCGGCGGCGCGCAGGTCCTCGGGGTCCAGGGGCACATGCTGAACCCGCAGGCGGCGCCCGCGGCGGCCCGCTTCCTGCTCGACGTCGCCGGCCACGGCCGCTGCCAGCTCCTGCCGTTCGACTGGGGACCGGCCGGCGCCTTCCCGTTCCTGCCCCGCGTCCAGCGGGGACGCGCCGTCCTGGCGCTCGCGCGGTGGCGGATCGACCCGGCCGACGGCGAGCTGGCGGCGGAGCCGGCCGGGCACTTCGCCGCGGCGCTCGCGGCGTGGCGGGCCCGCTGGCGTGTGCCGCGGCGCGTCTACCTCGCCGCCGGCGACAACCGGCTCCTGCTCGACCTCGACGACGCCGAGCACGTCGAGCTGCTCCGGGACGAGCTGCGCAGGTCCCCGGAGGGTCGCCCGGTGCTGCTCCAGGAGGCGCTGCCAGGCCCGGAGCACGCCTGGCTGCCCGGGCCGGGCGGAGGCCACATCCCCGAGCTGGTCGTCCCGCTGGTCCTGCGCGGCCCTGCCGCGGCGGCCGCGGCCGGAGGGGCCGGCGGCCCACGCCGGGCGTCCGTCGGGCCGGTGCCGTCCGGGCTGCGCCTGCGCCCGCCGGGCAGCGACTGGCTGTACCTCAAGCTCTACGCCCCGCGGCCGTTCCAGGACGAGCTGATCGCCGGACCGCTGCGCGGCTTCGCCGACTTCGCGACCAACGCCGGGCTGTCGGACGGCTGGTTCTTCGTCCGCTACGCCGATCCCGACCCGCACCTGCGGGTCCGCTTCCACGGCGAGCCGCGGACCCTGCTCGGCCCGCTCCTGCGGCACGCCTGCGACTGGGCGGCCGAGCTGGTGGCCGACGGGCGCTGCCGCACGTTCGCCGTGGACACCTACCAGCGCGAGGTGGAGCGCTACGGCGGCGAGCACGGGATCGCCGCGGCCGAGGCCGTGTTCATGGCCGACAGCCGGGCCGTCGCCGAGATCCTCGCCCTGGCGCAGGCCGGCACGCTCGGGGTCGACGCGACCACCCTGGCCGTGCTCACCGTCGACGACCTGCTCGGCGCGCTCGGGATGGACCAGGACGAGCGGTCCGCGCTCTACCGCCACGCCACCCCCCGGTCGCCGCGCGGCGGCGTGGAGCACCGCCGCCGCCAGCGCGAGCTGCGTCGGCTGCTCGGCGACGCGGGAGCGCTCGCGGGGTCGGACGGCCTGGGGCAGCTCGGCCGCGTCCTGGCCGCCCGCCGCGCGGCGCTCACCCGCTCGGCGGCCTGGCGCGCCGCTGCCACCGGGGGCGACCTCCCCCGCGACGGGCACGCCGACCTCTGCCGCAGCCTCGTCCACCTGCACCTCAACCGGCTGCTCGGCGCCGACCCGCGCGGCGAGCAGCTCACGCTGGAGCTGCTCCGCCGCACCCGCGAGAGCCTGCGCGCCGCCCCCCGGGCCGGGTCGCGACCGGCCGCGGCCGGCTAAGCTTGCCGCGCTCGGGACGGACGGCCGGCCGAGGAGCCTCGGCCGGGGGGGCAGTCCCGAGCAGTCCGCCAGGCATCCGAGGCAACCGGGAGAGGACGGTGCGCCAGCACATGGAGAGGTACTTCCTGGACGAGGAGCACGGGGAGGTCACCGAGATCGGGGTCATCAGGATGCGGCTCCTGGTCCCGAGCGCGGAGACGGGCGGGACGTTCACGGTGGTCGAGCTGCGCGGGAGCGAGGGCCCCTGGACCGTGCCCCACATCCACCAGCGGACCGAGGAGTCCTTCTACGTGCTCGAGGGCTCGTTCCAGTTCACCGTCGGGGACCAGGAGGGCGAGGTGACGCCGGGCACGGTCGTGCGGGTGCCCCGGGGGACGCGGCACATCATGCGCGCAGGACCGGGCGGCGGGGCGCTGCTCACCTACTGGGTGCCCGGTGGCCTGGAGGAGATGTTCCGCGAGCTGGGGCGGCTCCCCGCGGCGAGCGTCACCGACCCCGAGGTGCGGGCCGAGATCGCCAAGCGCTACGACTCGATCCCCGCGTGACCCGGCCCAGGCGTAAGGTCCGGGGCAGCCGCAGCGCCAGGTGCGGCGCCCGAGCCGGGAAGCCCCTCGCCGTTGGAGCCCTGCCGTGCGGATAGCGACCTGGAACGTGAACTCGGTCAAGCAGCGGGTGCCTCGGCTGCTGCCGTGGCTGGACCAGCGGCAGCCCGATGTCGTCTGCCTCCAGGAGACCAAGCTCGCCGACGCGGCGTTCACCGAGCTGCTCGGCGAGGAGCTGACCCGCCGCGGCTACGCGGTGGCGCCGCACGGGGAGGGCCAGTGGAACGGCGTGGCGATCCTCTCCAGGGCGGGGCTCGGCGACGTGGTGCGGGGCATCGCCGGCGCGCCCGGCTTCCCGCGCCCCGAGGCGCGGGCGGTGTCCGCGGCCTGCGGCGGGATCCGGGTGCACTCGGTGTACGTGCCGAACGGGCGGGCGCCGGACTCCGACCACTACCGCTACAAGCTCGCCTGGCTGGCCGCGCTCCGGGACGAGGTCGCCGCCGGCCCGCAGGCCGCGGTCGTCTGCGGGGACATGAACATCGCGCCGACCGACGCGGACGTCTTCGACCCGGACGCCTACGTCGGCCAGACCCACGTCACACCGCCCGAGCGCGCGGCCCTCGCCGGGCTGCAGGCGCTCGGCCTGCGGGACGTCGTGCGGGACCGCTGGCCGACCCGGCGGGTGTTCACCTACTGGGACTACCGGGCCGGCATGTTCCACAGGGACCTCGGCATGCGGATCGACCTGGTGCTGGCTTCGACCAGCGTCGCCGGCCGGGTGCGGGCGGCATGGGTGGACCGGCAGGCGCGCAAGGGCAGCGGGCCGAGCGACCACGCCCCCGTGATCGTCGACCTGGACCAGGCGCCGGACGGGGACATCGGGCCGGTCGTGCCGCCGCCGTCCGCGGCGCGCGCCGAGCGGGGCTCGGCCAGGCTGCCCCAGTCGCGCCCGTAGCCGGCCGGTCCGGAATCACCCGCCGCGGATGATGCCCGCCCGTGCCAGGTTCCCGATGATCGGCTCCAGGACCGGACAGCGGCGCTGACGGTCGCCTCCGGCCGCGGACGAGGCTTGCTCGGACGCGGGAGCGGGAGCGGGATGCCGGCAGCCGACGTCGCAAGGAGTCGACCACGTGGTGTTGCGGCACCGACCCATGATCGCTCTCCCATGAGCCAGGGAGCGCGCACCGGCGCTCCCGAGCGGGCAACGGGCGGTCCACGGCTGGCCGTCCTGCTGGCGATGGCGATGTTCGTGCTCGTCGTCGACACGTCGCTGATGAACGTCTCGATCGCGGCGGTGGTCCGGGACCTCGGCACGACCGTCAGCGGCGTCCAGTCGGCGATCGCGCTCGAGGCGCTGGTGTCGGCCGCGTTCATCCTGATCGGCAGCAAGGTCGGCGACCTCTTCGGTCGCAGGCGGGCATATGTGCTGGGGCTGCTCGGCTACGCGGTCGGCGCCCTCGCCATGGCGCTCGCCCAGGGCCTCACCGCGATCATCGTCTTCTGGGCGCTGGTGGGCGGGATCGGCGCGTCGCTGCTGCTGCCCGCCATGCAGTCCCTCATCCACGGCAACTTCGCAGGGGCGGCGCAGAAGCAGGCCTACGCGCTGGTCGGGGCCGCGGCGGCGATCGCCGCCGCGGTCGGACCGCTGCTCGGAGGCTTCCTCACCACCTATCTGTCGTGGCGCGTCGGGTTCCTGCTCGAGGCGGCCATCATCGCGATCGTGCTGTCCGGCATCAGACTCGTCCACGACGTGCCCTACACGGGACCCCGGCACATCGACGCGGTCGGCGCGCTGCTCTCGGTCCTGGGCATGGGCGGGATCGTGCTGAGCATCCTGGTGTGGCAGGAAGGCGGCGAGTCCGTCGCCGCGCTCCTGGCGATCGGAGCGATCGCCCTGGCGACGCTGGCCTCCTGGCTCGTGCGGCGCAAGCGTCGGGGGAAGCCGACGCTGCTCGACCCGGACCTGTTCAGATCCAGGATCTACAGGTTCGGGATCTCCCAGCAGCTGCTCCAGCAGATCGCCCTGGGCGGCACGATGATCGCGCTGCCGATCTACCTGCAGATGGTGCTCGACTACAACGCGATGCAGGCAGGGCTGTCCCTCGCCCCGCTCTCGCTGAGCATGTTCGGGATGGCGATCCTCGCCGGGAAGAGGGCGGGAACGCGGCGCCCGAGCAGCATCATCCGCCTCGGATTCGCGCTCCTCACGGTCGGGATGGTGGCGCTGATCCTGACCGTGCCCAGGGCGGACTCCGGCTGGCACCTGGTGATCCCGCTGGTGATCGTGGGGTCGGGCCTGGGGTTGCTGGTCTCCCAGCTCAACAACTACACGCTGGCCCCGGTCTCGGAGGAGCGGGTCAGCGAGGCCGCCGGCGTGAACTCGGCGGCGGGGTCGTTCGGGCTGTCGTTCGGGTTGGCGTTCGCCGGCGCCATCATGCTGGCGACCCTCTCCGTCACCTTCACCGACAAGGCCGAGGCGAGCACGGTGCTCCCCCCGGCCGATCAGCAGCGCGTCGCGCGCGCGCTGGAGGACGACGCGCAGGTGATGAGCAACACCCAGCTCGAACGACTGCTCGCCGAGCAGCCCGAGAAGATCCAGGACGAGATCATCCGCATCAACACCGAGGCCAGGCCGATCGCCCTTCAGGTGGCACTGCTCGTTCCGTTCCTCGCCGGTCTGGTCGGGCTGTTCAACGCGTTCCGCATGATGCGCCTGCCGGACCCCAGGCCGTCCGGTCCTGTCGAAGGGATGGCCCTGGGCTGACCGTGCAGCCACCCGGACGGGACCGTGAGCCTGGCCTGTGACCGTCGGCGGCCGGGAAGGGTTTGGGAGCATGGCGCAACGCGGAGGGGCGGCGGAACCCTCGGGTGGGGTCGGGAGATGGATCCCCGGCATCCGGACGCTTCGCACCTACCGGCGATCCTGGCTGGCCCGCGACGTGATGGCCGGACTCGTCCTCACCGCGCTGCTGGTGCCCGCCGGCATGGGCTACGCGGAAGCCTCGGGGCTGCCCCCCATCCACGGGCTGTACGCGACCATCGTCCCCCTGGTCATGTACGCGCTTCTCGGCCCGAGCAGGATCCTCGTCCTCGGCCCCGACTCCTCCCTCGCGCCGCTGATCGCGGCCGCGATCCTCCCCCTGGCCGCCGGCGGCCCCACCCAAGCCGTCGCCCTGGCCGGGATGCTCGCGATCCTCTCGGGCCTGCTGTGCGTGCTCGCCGCCCTCGCCCGGTTCGGGTTCATCACCGACCTGCTGTCCAAGCCCGTGCGCTACGGCTACATGAACGGGATCGCGCTGACCGTGCTGCTGAGCCAGCTTCCCAAGCTCTTCGGCTTCTCCATCCACGCCGAAGGCGTGATCCCGGAGGCCGCGGCGTTCGCGCGCGGTGTCGCCGACGGCAGGACGAACACCGCGGCGCTGATCATCGGGGTCGCCTGCCTGTGCGTGATCCTGGGGTTCAAGCGGTGGCGCCCGAGGATCCCGGGCGTGCTCGTCGCGGTGGTCGGCGCGACCGTGGCCGTGGGCGTGTTCGGCCTGGCGCAGCGCTACCACCTGTCGGTGGTGGGACCGCTGCCCAGGGGCCTCCCGTCGTTCGAGATCCCCAGCATCTCGGCGTCCCACGTCCAGGCCCTGGTGGCGGGTGCGGTCGGGATCGCCCTGATCTCCTTCGCCGACACCAGCGTGCTCTCGCGGACGTTCGCGATCCGGGGCGGCTACCGGGTCGACCCGAACCAGGAGCTCGTCGCCCTCGGTGCGGCGAACGTCGCCACAGGTCTCTTCCAGGGGTTCTCGGTCAGTGCCAGCTCCTCGCGGACGCCGGTCGCCGAGTCGGCCGGCGCGAGGACGCAGGTGACCGGCGTGGTCGGCGCCCTGGCGATCGCCCTGATGCTGCTGTTCCTCCCCAACCTCGTGCAGGATCTGCCGAATTCGGCGCTGGCGGCCGTGGTGATCTCCGCGGCGATCGGGCTGATCGAGGTCGTCGGCGTCCGCAACCTGTACCGCGTGCGCAGGACGGAGTTCGCGCTGTCGATCGTGTGCTTCCTGAGCATCGCGGTTCTCGGGGTGATCGAGGGGATCTTCCTCGCCGTCGGCCTGGCGATGCTGGATTTCATCCGGCGCGCATGGCGTCCGTACGACGCCGTCCTCGGCCGCGTCGAGGGGCTGAAGGGCTACCACGACGTCAGCCGTTACCCCGAGGCCCAGCGCATCCCCGGCCTGGTGCTCTTCCGGTGGGACGCGCCGCTGTTCTTCGCCAATGCCGAGGTGTTCGCCGATCGCCTCGGGCTGGCGATCGCGTCGTCGCCGCCGCCCGTGCGCTGGGTGCTCGTGGCCGCCGAGCCGGTGACGGACCTCGACACCACCGCCGCTGACGTCCTCCAGCGGCTCGACGAGGACCTCGCCGCCGACGGCATCGACCTGCGCTTCGCCGAGATGAAGGACCCGGTGAAGGACAGGCTGAAGCGCTACGCGCTCTTCGAGCGCTTCGGTGCCGACCACTTCTACCCCACCATCGGGGCCGGGGTGCGTGCCTACCTGGACGCCACGGGGGTCGACTGGACCGACTGGGAGGATCGCGCAGCGGCCACGCACGCAGGGCCTACCCCAGAAGATGGAAGGTGACTGTGGTGGTCCCGTCGGGCTGGGGATCGATGTGGGCTTCACCGCGTGCGTTCTGGAACTCACCGGTGCCGCCGGTGACCATGCCCACGGTCGGGTCGGGGAACACCGGCGAGGCGTCCACCGAGAGCTTGCCCCGCCCGGACAGCTCGAAGACCCCTCCACACACCGCCACCCGATCGAAGCTCTGCGTGCAGGCGATGTGCAGGTCGCCGATCGGGTTTCCGGCGCGGTCGGCCAGGGTGCTGGCGAAGACCAGCAGGTCACCGGGCGAGGGGCCGGGGTCTCCCAGGTCCACGTGCTGCTGCCGGGGCGGGCTCTGGACCAGGACCAGGGTCCTGCCCGGATGGCGGCCCGGCGAGGCCGATGTGCTCCTGACGCCCGTCGCTGCCAGGACCACCGCGGCGCAGGCCACCACACCCACCGTCCAGATCAGCTTTCGTCGCATCTCCCCTCCGTTCCTCGAGTGCTTGGCGGTGGGCGCAGCCTACGGACCGTTGTTGGGGGAACGTTGGGGAGACGTTGCGCGACCGGACGGCCGCAAGCGACGGCGTCAGGGCGCGGACAGGAGCTGGAGGTGGAGAGCCTGCATGGCCGCGGTGGGTGCGACACCGAGATCGGCGTCCAGGCGCGCGCGGCAGCGCTCGTAGGCGAGCAGGGCGCTGGCGCGGTTGCCGGCGGCCGCGTGCGCCCGCATGAGCAGCTGGCACGCGGACTCCCGGTAGGGGTCCAGCTGCAGGACGGTCTCGGCGTCGCGGGCGGCCTGGCCGGGGTCGCCGGTGCGCCGCCACACCTCGCTCAGGCACTCCAAGGCGCGCAGGCGGACGTCCAGGAGCCGGTCGCGGCGCCCTCGGGTCCACGGGCCGTCACCGCCGGCCAGGAACGGCCGGCGGCTGATCATGCTGGCGACCAGCGCCTGGCCGCCCGCGGTGTCGAGCTCGCCGCTGGCGAGCGCCGCCTCGGCGGCGTGCACGGCCGCGCCGGCGGTGTCCAGGTCGACCATGGCCCCGGCCGGGAGGTTGAGCTGGTAGCAGCCCAGGGCGGCGCCGATCAGCTCCTGGCCCGAACACCCGGCGACCGGCTCGAGCAGGCCGCGCAGCTTGCTCACCAGCGCCCGGACCGCCACGTCCCAGCTGGCCGGTGGGCACCCGTTCCACACCTCCTCGGCGAGCTGGTCGCGCGCCAGCGGCGTGCCGTGCTCGGCGGCGAGCATCGCGAACACCACCCGGCCCTGCGGACCGGGGAACGACCGCTGCGGGACCAGCACGCCGCCGGCCTGGACCGCGACCGTCCCGGTCAGGTAGATCCGCAGCGCAGGCAACCCCATCCCAACCTCGCTCCAAGCTCGCCGGCGGAGGCTCCGGCCACAGGAGACTGCCATGATCCTGGTCATCGAGTGCGAATGCGGCTGGTCGTACCAAGGACCCGAGGACGAGCTGGTCGCGGCCGCCGTGCGGCACGCGAGCGAGGCGCACGGCCTCCAGCTCACCCGCGAGCAGGTGCTCGCGGCGGCGCGTCCGGACGGTCCGGGGTGAGACCCGCGGCGGCCTCCCGGTCATCCGCTGCCGGGTCGGCCGGTGGTGCGGCCTGCTCGTCCGCACGCGGCACCTGGGGTACAGGACACACGACGCGCAGTGGTCAGCGATCGACCACCCCCCAGGCGAACTCGTCCTGCTGAGAAGGGACCGTTCTCGCTCGGGTGGCGGCTCCCGTCACTCTGGCAGCGCCTCACCGGCCTAGCGCGGGACCGGCAAGTGCTCCATCATGCAGTTGGTTGCACGCGCAACCGTCGCCTGACCGTCCGCCGGAGGAGCAGCCCATGCCCGCGGTGACCGCAGACACCCTCACCCTCCAACGACTCCCCGAACCCGGACCCGACGCCACCGACCGCCCCGTCCGCACGGTCACCACCGCCCCCTCCGGCCTGGAAGGCGAAGGCTTCCCCGTCCGCCGCGCCTTCCACGGCGTCGACCTCGCCGACCTCGACCCCTTCGTCCACATGGACCAGATGGGCGAGGTCGACTACGCCCCCGGCGAGCCCAAAGGCACCCCCTGGCACCCCCACCGCGGCTTCGAGACCGTCACCTACATGCTCGACGGCATCTTCCAGCACCAGGACTCCAACGGCGGCGGCGGCCTCATCACCGACGGCGACACCCAGTGGATGACCGCGGGCGGAGGGATCCTGCACATCGAGGCCCCACCGGAGGAGGTCGTGGCCAAGGGCGGGCTGTTCCACGGCTTCCAGCTGTGGGTGAACCTGCCCGCGAAGCTGAAGATGACCCCGCCGCGCTATCAGGACATCCGCGGCAAGCAGGTCTCGCTGCTCAGCTCGCCGGACGGTGGCGCGCTGCTGCGGGTGATCGCGGGCGAGGTGGCCGGGTTCAAGGGTCCGGGGATCACGTACACGCCGATCACGTTGCTGCATGCGACGCTCGCGCCTGGTGCGCGGCTCCGGTTGCCGTGGCGGCGGGACTTCAACGCGCTGCTGTACGTCCTTGCCGGCGCCGGCACCGTGGGGGCCGAGCGGCGGCCGGTGCGCATGGGCCAGCTGGCCGCGTTCGGGCCCGGTGACGTGGTGACCGTTGCGGCGGATGCGGGTCAGGAGAGCCGCAGTCCCCAGCTGGACGTCCTGATGCTGGGCGGGGCGCCGATCCGCGAGCCGGTGGCGGCGTACGGGCCGTTCGTGATGAACACCAGGCAGGAGCTGATCCAGGCGTTCGAGGACTACCAGGCCGGGCGGCTCGGCACGGTCCCGGCGGAGTCACACCCCGGTCATGATGTCCTGAACGAGGCCACTCGCTCGCAGTAGCCCGGGGCTCACGGGCGACTGGTGGTCGTCGCCGGGCTTCCAGCGACCCAGGTGTGTGGGGCGGGGGTTCGGGCGTGGCGGGTGGGTGTGGAGGCGCCGGGTCAGGCCACGGCGGCGTCCGGCTCCGCCTGGTCGGGGAATGCGCTGAACACGCTGCCGCCGGATGTCGTGTCGCCGCCGTCGTCGCCGGAGGTGGGGTCTGGCAGGCTGGAGGTGCGCTCGGCGTCCGGTGGCGTGGTGGCCTGGACCTGGGAAGGGTCGGCGGCGTTGCCCGTTGAAAGGGTCGCGGCCCTGCCCGGATCCGCGGTCGCGGCTGGCAGCGGCTGCTCGCCGGGTGCCTCCCGGCTGGTGGGAGCGGCTGTCTCCTGGCTGGTGGGAGCGGCTGTCTCCTGGCTGGTGGGAGCGGCTGTCTCCCGGCTGGTGGGAGCGGCTGTCTCCCGGCTGGTGGGAGCGGCTGTCTCCTGGCCGGGGTCGGGGCTGGTGCCGGTGGCGCGGCTGGAGCGGCCGGCCGGCGCCGGGGTGGTTGCGTTCGGGTCGTGGTCGTCGCCCGAGGGCTGGGGGGGGTCGCCTCCGACGATGGAGCCGTCCGTGTGCACGAGCGTCCAGTCTTGCCGGAGGAGCGCCGTGCGGCCGTCCGCCAGTTCGTAGACCGGACCGTCGAGGCTTTCGCCGACGTAGGTCGCCTCGGTGCCGTCGGGGAGGACGACCGCGACGCCGCCGGGACGGTCGCTGTCGGGTGCGAGCAGCGTGACGCGGAACCGCATGTCGGAGGCTGGCTGCTCCTGAGGCAGGTCGCTGCGCTTGACACCACCACGGGAGGTGGCCGGCGGGGTGGTGCCCTTGGGCGCGGAGCCCCGGCCGCCTCCGGTGGTGGCGAAGTCCGGGGTGGCCGGCGGGGGCGGGGGGGAGGTGGGGGTGGTCGCGTCCGCCGGCAGGATGGTGCCGTCCACCGGCAGGGTGATGCTGCCCCGCGGCAGGGTGATGCCGTCCGTCACCTCGGCACCCTCGGGCAGCCGGCTGGGCGTGACCTTCGGCGCCGGGGACCGCTGCCCCAGGTTCAGCTGGTCGCGTATCGCGCGCTCCACGAACGGCGGGAAGCCCAGGAACCTGAGGACATCGGTCGGGAGAGTCTTCTGTCCGACCTGCTGCGACGATCCCGGCTCGCCGAGTCGGCGGCGCTGGACGCTGTCGTTGCCGGCCCGGGTGCCGTTGCCCGAGGCGGTGACGACCGGGGGCGGCTGGCGGCTGGCGGCGCGGCCGGACGTGCGGTTCGTGGCGGGTGCGGCGTCACGCCGGCGCTTGTCGGGCGTGCCGAAGATCATGTGGTAGAGGGCTTTCTGGTCCGCCGTCATCCGGTCGGCGTCCGCGTGGATCCTCCACCTGATCTTCGGGATCTGCACGGCGGGTCGTTCGTCGTGCTGGTTGAGGTCCACGACCTTCGCGATGTGCTGGTCCACCAGGCGCAACGCCTGGAACGTCATGTCCGCCTGGTTGGCAAGGTGGTGCACCACGATCTTGTCCCACGTCTCCGGGGTGGGCAGCTGGACCAGGTCAGGCCAGACGTCGCCCTGCTTGGTCGGTGCCCGGTCCCACGCGTCCTTGCTGAGCAGCCAGTGGAGTTCCTTCTTGCGCTCCTCGTACTCGGCCAGGTCCAGCGGGGTCCTGTTCCTCCGCGCGTTCCATCTGGCCTCGAACAGGGCCACGTACCGGTTCATCTGGAGGAGCGGGTTGAACGCTCGGTAGACGAAGCTGGGGATCGCGCGGCGCACCAGCCACCAGCCGGCTTCGGCCACCCAGGCCGCGTCGTTGGCGAGATCCGACCACAACAGCTCGTAGACGTCGGGTTCCGGGCGGAAGCGGATACGCTCGAACTCGGCCAGCGAGTGGCGGTCGGTGGCGAGGTCCGAGGCCAGCTTGTACCCGGCGCTCAGGAGCGCGATCTGCAGGGCGACCTTGCTCTTTGCCATGAGGCCCACCTGCTTCGTGGCGGCGAACACGGAGCCGATGAAGGTCGGCAGCCCGATTCCGAGGAAGGCGTCGTAGAGCTTGTGCAGGCCGTAGTGCGCGTTCTTGGCGTACAGGGGCTGCCCGTTGTCGTCGATGTCGATCGGCTGCGGCAGGGGGAGCTCGGGCTTGACCAGGTTGATCATGATCTGCACGCCGGCGTTGATCCCGATGATCTGCAACGGGATACCGGAGTGCAGCTGCTTGCCCCTCAGGAATGCGAGCACGTCGAGGCTGCGCAGCACCGCCCACGAGGGCGGTGCGGCGAACCTGATCCGCAGATCCAACAGGCGCTGGCTGAGCTGCTCCCGGGTGGGCATGGTGCTGGCGAGCGACTCGAGGTAGCTGCGCAGCACCGGGTTGCTGGAGTTGGCCCGGAGCGCGGCCAGGAGCTGGTCGAGGCGCTCCCGCCCAGCCAGCATGGCTGAGGCCACGCCGATGGTGAGCCGCCCGAACTCGCCGCGTGGGGGGGTGACGAACCTCTCCCGCCAGCGGCTCACGATCGGGTCGAAGTTGCCCGGTCTGAGGAACACCGTGCCCGCGTAGCCGATCCCCTCCCAGAGCCAGACGTTGGCGGCGTTGATCGAGACGTTCCACATGAGGTTGTCGAACGGGTCCTCCCTGGTGGGCCGGCCGATCAGGACCTGCCCGACGATGTCCCGGGCGAAGACCGTTGGAGCGTTCCCGATCGCGTAGGGGAGATCCTCCCTGAGCACGTTGCCGTAGAAGCCGATCCCGGTGCTCAGAACCGTGAACAGGAAGCTCTGCCAGGTCAGCAGCGGGGCCTCGCCGCGCCAGACCCGCTCGGTGAACTCGTGCCAGTTGTCCGGGTCGGTTTCATCGTCGCCGAAGTACCTCCTCGGGAACGGGCGGGTCAGCGGCGGCGGGGGTCCGTCCGCGCGGGGCTTGGTGCGCTCGGTGCGCTCGATGCGCTGGCCCGTGACGACGGCGTCGGGGCTGGGCGTCTTCCCGGGGTCGTCTGGCGACAGGCTCGCCTGGGCGAGCCGGCTCCTCTGCTCTGGCGACAGGTGAACCGTCCGCCCCGGGGTCAGGGGCTCCGGCTCGGCGACCGCGGCCATGAGCGCCAAGGCCAGCCAGGCGTGCCGCTCCCCCGCAGGGGCGCGAGCCGCCATCGCGAGCAGTTGGGTCAGCGGCTCCGGGATCTCCCGGGCGGACCCGGTCACGGGGGCTGTCGCCGGCGACCGGGGGTCGCTCCCGCCGGGCCGGCCCTCGCCGTCGCCGGTCGGCTGGGTGCGTCCTCGTTCCTGCTCGGCCTCGGGGTCCCGCGGAGGCAGCAGGTGCGACAGCGGCTCGTTCGGCAGTGGCCTGCGGTGACCTGACGGGTCCGGCGCCCCGCCGGCGCCCTGGGCAGGTGCGTCCGCCGTGCCGGTC
>Ga0126377_10001201_pt1 | contig 16661 bp, 14 predicted proteins | sample PanSoiMetPlot_22_FD_92647 | JGI IMG/M metagenome (GOLD analysis project Ga0126377, IMG submission 92647) | Tropical forest soil microbial communities from Panama - MetaG Plot_22 | ecosystem: Environmental > Terrestrial > Soil > Tropical forest > Bulk soil | place: Panama | collected 2016-02-17 | reverse complement strand
GCCTCGACTTCCTGCGCGTAGGTGTGGCACGTCGTCACGGGAATGTGCGAGCCGACCGGCGCTTCCTTCTTGCAGATGACGCGGTCGCGGTCGCGCAGCGTCAGGATCGAGTTGACAGTCTCCTGCGCGTTGAAGAGCGCGATCTTCTCCTCCTCGCGCATGGCGGCGACGGTGCCCTTCTCGATGAACAGCTTGTCCATCTCGTCGAGCTTCTTGTCGACGGTCTTCGCCTCGTCGGGCTTGATGTATTCGTACTTTCCGCCGGGCTGCATCTCCTTGCGCACGCCGGCGGCGAGCGTCTCGAACGCCTCCTTCGTGTCCGCCTTGACGCTGCCTTCCCGATAGTGCTCCTTCGCGAACGCGAGCCCCGATACGCACACGGTCAGCGCGAACGCCACGGTCATTCGAGCGATTCTGTTCACGGTCTCAACCCCGTTCGTTGAAGAGCCACGACGAAAGCCGGCACGCTCCTCGATCGCGGCGGCTTTACGATGAGGATCGTACATAGCGCCGTCCGGTGCTGTCAACGATGAGCTTCGTAGAACTGGCAGGGCCTTCGTCAGCGCCGGTCGGCAACGTCGCACGCGACCGCCGGCACGCAGGGCGGCCGCTCGTGCCGGCTGTGACCGGGCGCCGCGCCCGCGGACGCGGCGACCTCGAACGCGTGCTCGTACGTCGCGCCTTCGAATTCGGCGCGGAGCGTCCAGGCGCCCGGCGCCGCATCGGCGGGCAGGGCGACGCTCCAGTCCCACGCGGTGCCCGAATAGAACGGCTTCGGCAGCTTCTCGCTCGCGAGGTCGAAGTCCCAGCCGGTCAGGATCGAACCGTCGGGCGCGACGACGCTGAAATGCGTCACCTCGCCATTCCGGTGGTCGCTGTACGAGGCGAACGCCCACAGCGTCGCACCGGGGGCGAAGACGTCCTGGAAATGCGGATCCTCGTGGACCGGCGCGCCGTCGGCGACGCCGCAGTCGACCAGCGTCGGCTCCGCCGAATGCGTCGTCAGCGTGTCGATGCGCGGCGCCTCATACGGCTGCGCCACGGCCCAGCGGTCGGGCAGCGCGTTGCAGGCGCCGTGGAACGGATCGACGATCGCGCCGCCGGCGTCGTGCAGCTCGAAATGCAGGTGCGGCAGATTCGAGGGGCCGGAGCTCCCGACGAGCCCGAGGAACTCGCCCGCCTCGACGCGCGTGCCGACGGCCTTGCCGGTCAGCGAGCCCGATTTCGTGTGCAGGTACCACGCCGTGTAGCCGTCGTCCTGCGCGACGAACACGGCGTTGAAGCCGCCGTTGCCCTGGATCGCGCAGTCGCGGTCGAAGTTGCCGTCGATCTTCTCGGCGATGACGCCGGGCGCGGCCGCCACGATGCGGACGTCTTCCTCGTCCATCATCAGCCACGGATACGGCCAGAGGTAGTAGTCGGTGCCGGCGTGGTTGTAGCCGGAGGCGAGGTCGTAGCTTCGCGTGCCGCAGGTGTAGTCCTGCACGAGGTCGGGAAAGCGCGGATCGTGATCGACGAAATAGCCCGTGCCGTGATAGCCGAACGGCGTGAAGTCCGGCGCGGGCTGCAGTGGCCATTGCAGGTCGGTGTCGCCGGCCGGCGACGCGACGAACGCCGCGCGCTCGCGCAGCGTCGCCTCGATGCGCGCAAGCTGCCCCGCATCGGGCGCGTCGAACGCGTCGGGTGCGAGCGCACGTAGGTGCGCGCCGCTTTCCGGCCGGGGTGCGGAAAGGACCAGCGATGCCAGCAATAGCGGTGCGAGCACGGGCAGATCCACGAGGCACTTCGTCGAGCGCGACGCTAGCACCGAAGCCGCGCGCCGTCATCGCCTACCGTTCAGCTTGCTGCGCAGGGTGTGTTTTTGGCGCAATTCGGAATTGTCCCGGCGGACACGGGGAAAATCCCTCAAAGCGGAATGCGTTCACATTTCGCAAACAGTGACGGAACGACCCTTCTTCCCGGGCGGCATGGTTCGTGCTGCGCAGGATGCGCGAACTCCGGGGGATCTATGAGGTTCTGGTTGCGGCAGTGGTCGTGTTTCGTGCTGGCTGGCGCGCTTTATCTCGCGCTGGCGACGGGCGCGTCCGCGCAAGTCGTGGTCACGGTCGACGGCGACACGGCCTACGCGACGATCTCCCTGACTGACAATAACGGCGTGACTTATGACGCCGATGTCACGATCGTCTTCGATACGCCCCAGAATCTGACGCCCCAGGCGCTGAACCTGACGGCGACTATTGCGGACGTGAACGACGTAAACCGCCGCCTGAGGGGCGACGGCAATGCCAACTGCCTTCTCGGCTTGCTGAACTGCCCGACGATCGATCCGGACTTTCCCATCGTAGTCACGGTGGAGCCGATTGATTTTCCGTGGCTTTTCCGCGACGGGTTCGAGACGACGACCGACGCGTTCGACGGCTTCAACGATCTTTCGTTCCTCAACACGTACCAGATGGACATCCACACGCACGATCTCTCGTACGTGAACAACAGTCCCTATCGTCTCTACAAGGCGCCGGTGGACGGCAATTTCCATGACGTCACCAACGACGTCCTGCCCGGAAGCGTGCGTGTGCGCGGCCGCGGCGGCGCGTTCTCGGATTTCGTGGTTGCCAGCGACACGCGCCTTCCGCTCACCGTGTCGCTCCAGAAGATCCTTCAGCTCAACGCCCGTATCGTCGTGGCCGCGATCAGCGACGGGCTCCGCCTCGATCTCCTTACGCTGCTGGCGAAGGTCGATACGCTCATTCTCGTCGACGTCGTCGGCGCCCTGGCCGCGCTCGACGAGCTGATCGATCTCATCGACCTCAACGCCGGCACCGAGATCGCGAACGTCTGGTCGGCACATCGCGACGTCGTCAACGATGCGGGCGAGATGACCGAGCTCGCCGACACGTTGCGATTCAGCATGGTGCGCCTGCTGGGCGGCACGGCCAACCCGTAGCCGCCATGCCCGCCCGCTTCAACGCCTACGTGCCGGACGCCGCGGCACTCGTCCGCTTGCTCGACGATGACGCCTTGTACCGCATCGGCCGCAGCGCCGAGTGCGAGGTGCGCGTCGATCACTGGTCGATTTCGCGCTTCCACGCGGAGCTCACCGGCGCGGGCAGGAGCTGGTCGCTGCGCGACACCGGCAGCAAGAACGGCCTGCGCGTCGACGGCCATCTCGCCGTGCGCGCCGAGTTCGACAAGTCGGCGTGGTTCTCGATCGGCGACGTCTACTGCTGGTTCGAGCTGCTCGACGAGGTGGCCGCCGAGCGCCATCGCGCCGAAGGGGCCGCGCGTCGCGCGACTTCGCGCGCGATGTCGCAGCAGCTGGTTCCGGGACTCGGCATCCACGCGCTGATTCCGCAGACGCTCGACGTCGTCCTGCAGCTCGCCGGCCTCGAGCGCGGCTTCGTGCTCTACGCCGAGGGCGGCGCCGCCTTGCGCGTGCGCGCAAGCCGCGGCTTCGCGGCCGACGACATTTCGAGCACGCACTTCGCCGGCAGCGCCGCCGCGGTCGAGCGGGCGCTGGAGGAAGGGAAAAGTATCGTCTGCTGCGACGCCGCCGAATCGCCGTGGCTCGGCGTCCGGCCGAGCGTGCGCCTCGGCGGCATCCGGGGGCTCGTCTGCGTGCCGCTGAAGCTCTCCGGCCAGTCGGTCGGCGCGATCTACGCCGACAGCCGCAAGCCGGGGCCGCCGGTGACCGAGCTCGACCTCGAGCTGATCGAGAACGTCGCCCGCCACGCCGCGGCGTCGTTCGAGGCGGCGCGCCTCGAAGGCGACGTCGCCGACCTCGTCCGTTCGGCCGCCGACGCCGGCATCCGCGCGCCGCTCTGGCGCGACCTTCGCCCGCCCGCCAAGTAGCCCGGCCGCCCGTTTCGAGACGCTTGCGGCTGACGGATCACGGGGTTACGCGTTATCGTGCGGACATGACTCACGATGCCGCGGTCGCTACGCCCGCCACGTCGTCCGGCGCCGCCACGCTGACCGGCCAGATCGCTACCAGCGAGCTGCGCGCCGGCGATCTGCTCGGCACGCGTTTCCGCATCGAGTCCCTGCTCGGCGTCGGCGGCATGGGCGTCGTCTACCGGGCCCGCGACCTCTCGCTCGACATCGACGTCGCGCTCAAGCTGCTCCGACCCGAGCTGGCCCGCCGGCCCGGCGCCCTCGAGAGGTTCCGCAGCGAGCTCCTGCTCGCGCGGCAGGTGTCGAGCCCGCACGTCGTGCGCATCCACGACATCGCTGAGCACGACGGCCGCTGGTTCATCAGCATGGACTTCATCGACGGCGAGTCGCTGGAGGCCTACCGCGACCGCGCCGGCAAGATCCCGCTCGATGGCGCGCTCGCGATCACGCGCGGCCTGCTCGACGGGCTCGCGGCGGCGCATCAGCGCGGCGTGATCCATCGCGATCTCAAGCCCGCGAACGTGCTGCTCGACAACACGGGCCATGCGTACATCACCGACTTCGGCGTCGCGCGGAGCCTCGGCGCGACCGGCATGACGCAGAGCGGCGTCATCGTCGGCACGCCCGAATACCTCTCGCCCGAGCAGGCGCGCGGCGAGACCGCCGACGCCCGCAGCGATCTCTACACGGCGGGCCTGATCCTCTACGAAATGCTGACCGGCGCGCTGCCGTTCTCGGGCGGCACGCCGGCCGAGACCGTGATCCAGCGCATCGTGCGTCCGCCGCCGTCCCTCGCGAAGGCGCGGCCCGATCTGCCGCGCTGGCTGCATGCGTTTACCGACCGTCTCCTCAAGGTGGCGCCGGCGCATCGCTTCGCGAGCGCGAAGGACGCGCTGCGCGCGCTCGACACGAAGCGCGTGCCGCGGCCGCCGCTGAACCGGCGCGCGATCTTCGTCGCGACGCTGCTCGTCGTCGGCGCCGCAGCGCTCGGGACCTATTTCTGGCGGCATCCGCTGCCGATCCGCGAGATCATCGCGCCGGCGATTCCGGCGACGCCGCGCGTCGCCGTCATGCCGTTCACCGCGCCGGAAGGCGACGCCGAGCTCGGCGCGCTCGCGCGCGCGTTCGAAGCGCACGCGCACGAATGGCTGCGCACCGATCCTGCGCTCGCGGTGATCTCGCGCCCGCGCGTGCAGGACGCGATCGCGCGCACGGCGCCCGGGCTCGAAGGCGACGCGCTCGAACGGCAGCTGCCGGACATCGCGCGCGCGGCGAACGCAACGCGCGTGCTCGGCGGTGCGCTGCATCGCGACGGCGGGGGTCTTGCGCTCGATCTCGTCTGGACGCGTCCCGGCTCGACCGAGCCGCCGCATCGCATCGCGATCAAGGGCGCCGACACGGCTGCGTTGCTCGCGGCCTACACCTCGACGCTGGCTTCGGCGCTGCGCGACGAGAACGTGCGCGTGACTGCGGCGCCGGCCATCGCAGCCGATGCGCTCGCGCCGCTCGGCCGCGGCCTCGTCGCGTTGGATCAGCACAAGCCCGAGCAGGCGGCGACCGAGCTCGTCACGATTTCGACATCGCCGCCCAGCGCGCTGGTCACGCTGCGGCTTCTCGACGCGCAAGAGGAAGCGCATCAGGACCTCCCGGCGCAGAACACGCGGGACGCCGTCGCGAAGACGTTCGCGCAGGATTCCTCGCCGGCGGCGCGCAGCCTGCGCGCGCGCGCCGACGCGGAAACGGCGCCGGCCTGGCTCGCGACCGCGCTCAAGGTCTATCCGCAGGATCCCGAGCTCGCGCTCGAGGACGCGAAGGCGCTCGAAGCGAGCGGCGCGGGCGCGCAGGCGCTGGCCGTGCTCAAGGAGTTCGTGAAGACCGACGATCAGGACGCCCGCGCCTGGTTCCTGCTCGGCCGCGTGTCGATCCTGCAGGGCCAGGTGCAGCAGGCCGTCGACGACTACCTCGTGCGCGCGCTCGTGCTGAACATCCGCGCCGGCGATCTCGCCGGCGAGGCCGAGACGCGCAACGCGCAAGGTTACGGCTTCGAGCGCCTCGGCCAGCTCGATTACGCGATCGAGCAGTACACGCGCGCCGCCGATATCCGCGAGAAGATCGGCGACAAGCGCGGCCTAGTGAAGTCGCTGCGCAATCTCGCGATCGCCGAGGTCGTCAAGGGCGATCGCGACGGCGCGAAGGCCAACCTCGACAAGGCCAAGGCGCTGCTCGAAGGCCTCGGCGATCGCGCAAGCCTCGCCGAGCTCTACAACGACCGCGGCGTCGTCGCCGAGGAGCAGGGCGATTTCAACGAGGCGCTCTCGCACTATCGCGAAGCGCTGGCGATCCGCCAGCAGCTCGACGCGCCGGTCGGCATCGCCGAGAGCCTCAACAACGTCGCCTATGCGTCATACCAGCTCGGCCAGTTCGACAACGCGTTCGCGTTCTGGCAGCAGGCGCTTGCGCTGTATCAGAGCCTCGACGACCGCAACCGGCAGATCGCGATCACGCAGAACCTCGGCCTGCTCGACGTCGCGCGCGGCCATTTCGGCGCCGCGCGCGAGCGCATGCAGTCCTCGCTTGCTACCGCCGAATCGAATCAGCTGGTCGAGGAAGGCGCCGTTGCGCACACGAACCTCGCCGATCTCGGTCTGCTCGAAGGCACGTTCGCCGATGCGATCAATCACGCCGATCGCGCCGAGGAAGCGTTCCAAAGACGCTCCGACCAGCGCGGCGAGATCGAAGCGAACCTGATCCGCGCGCGCATCGCGCTCGCGCTCGGCGACGCGGCCGCGTGCGACAAGGCGCTCGCGGCGATCCCGGCCGACGCCGACATCTCCGGCGAGCAGCGCGCCGGCATGCAACTCGCCGCGGCGCGGCGCGCGTATCTCGGCGGCGACAAGGTGACGGGCGCCGCGAAGCTCGACGAAGCCGCGAAGACGGCGGCCGATGCGCACGCCGGCGTGCTCGCGTTCCGCATCGGCATCGAGCGGGCGCGCCGCGCGCTCGAAGCCGGTCAAGGCGCGGAGGCGGAACGGCAGCTCGCCGCGCTCCGCAAGGAAACGACGCTGCTCGGCCAGGTGCCGCTCCGGCTCGAGCTCGCCGAGCTCGACATCGCCGCGTCGATACGCGCGAACCGCAGGAGCGAAGCCGTGAACCGCTACCGGGAAGCGCTGCCGCTGTTGCGCGACGCTGGGCGCTACGCGTATGCGACGACGCTGCACACGCTCGGCACGCGTGCGTTGCCGGCCGGCGCCGAGGCATCGGCCGCGACGGCGGCGGCGGTGGCGGCGAGAACCCGGATGCTGGCCGACGCGCCGCCGGGCGCGAAGGACGGCTTGCAGCAGCAACTCGATCTGCGTCTGCGACAGGATCTCGGCGATGGGCAATGAAAGGAACGAACGCGATCTCAAGCAGAAGCTCGACGACGTGCTGCAGCAGCAGCGCGAATTGATCGAGCGCCTGCAGCAGGGGCAGGACTACTTCCAGCATCTCGCGCGCTCGGTCTGGCGCGTGCAGGAAGACGAACGCCGCCGCCTCGCGCACGAGCTGCACGACGGCGTCGGCCACAGCCTCACGGCGCTGATCCATCTCGTCTCGCAGGCGACCGATGCGCTGGCCGAGCGGCCCGACGAAGCGCGCGAGCGCCTGCAGCGGGCGCGCGACGTCGCGCAGTCGACGCTGCAGGAAACGCGTGCGCTGTCGCGGCTGCTGCGGCCGCAGATCCTCGACGATCTCGGGCTCGAGGCGGCGCTGCGCTGGCTCGCGCGCTCGTTCCACGACGACCATCGGGTCGCGGTCGGCCTCGATCTCGACCAGCCGTTCCCGCAGATCGACGGCGATCTCTCGACGCTCGTGTTCCGCGTCACGCAGGAATCGATGTCGAACATCGCCAGGCACGCAGAGGCGAAGCACGTCGACATCGGCCTGCATCAGCGCGCGGTGTTCCTGATCCTGACGATCCAGGACGACGGGCGCGGCTGCGATCCCGCAGCCGCGCTGGCGGAAAGCCGCGAAGGCCGCAGCAGCGGCCTCGGGGGCTTGCGCGATCGCGTGCGGCTTTTCGGCGGCACGCTGCGCGTCGATTCGACGCCCGGCGCCGGCTGCACGGTGACGGCGCAGTTCCCGCTGACGAGCCTCGCGGCCCGGATGGCGCCATGATCCGCCTGCTGCTCGCCGACGACCACACGGTGCTGCGCGAGTGCCTGGTGACGACACTGCGCACGAGCGGCGACTGCCTCGTGGTCGGCGAGGCGGGCGACGGCATCACGGCGATCGAGCTCGCGCACGCGGTCAAGCCCGATGTCGCGATCGTCGACATCTCGATGCCGCGGCTCAACGGCATCGAAGTCGTGCGGCGCCTGACGACCGAGCTGCCGCGCACGCGCGTCCTCGTGCTGACGATGCACGAGGAGGAGGAATACGTGCTGCAGGTCGTCCGCGCCGGTGCCTCCGGCTACCTGATCAAGCACGCGGCGACGGCCGAGCTGCTCGACGCGATCCGCGCGGTCGCGGCCGGCGGCGTCTATTTCGGCCCCTACGCGACGCGCGTGCTGGCCGAGCAGCTGCAGCAGCCGAGCAAGCTGCCGGCCGATCCGTACGGCGCGCTGTCGGCGCGCGAGCGCGAGGTGCTGCATCTCGTCGTCGACGGGCTCACGATCAAGGAGATCGCGCAGCGCCTCGACATCAGCACGAAGACCGCCGAGAACCATCGCGGCCGCGTGCTGACGAAGCTCGGCGTGCGCAACAGCGCCGAGCTGGTTCGCTACGCGATGCGCAAGCACCTCGTCGATTGATGGCGCAGGCGACGCGGCTCCGCTAGGCTAGCCGCATGAGCCAGATCTCCGTCCCGATCGCCTACGGCGAGCTGATCGACAAGATCACGATCCTCGAGATCAAGTCCGAGCGCATCCGCGATGCCGGCAAGCTCGCCAACGTGCGCGTCGAGCTCGATCTGCTCAACGAGACGTGGGGCGCGAATCCCGCGTCGCGCACGGACATCGCGGCCGAGCGCGCCGAGCTTCGCCGCGTCAACGAGGCGCTCTGGGAGATCGAGGACGACATCCGCGTCAAGGAAAAGGCGAAGGCGTTCGATGCGGAGTTCATCGCGCTCGCGCGATCGGTCTACATCCGCAACGACGAGCGCGCGGCGATCAAGCGTGCGATCAATGCGAAGCTCGGCTCGACGCTCGTCGAAGAGAAATCGTACGAGGACTACAAGTAGGCATCCCGCGCCGGCCATTCCCGTCCCGGCAGGCTCGACCGGCGCCCGCCAACCCTTCATGCGTCCGCTTGCACGCGGAACAGCCGAGACCGCTGCGCGCATCGAGATCGGACATCCGTCACACTCGCACGCGATCGGAAGGTGCACTTTGGCCGGGTCGCTGGCGCGAACCGGGTCCTCGCGTGAAGGAGTTGCCGACGTCCCCCCTTCGTCCGCTGAGCGCATCGGCGGAGACGTTCGACGAGCTCGAGGAAATTCGCGCTCGGCTCGTGCGCGCGCAGGCGAGCGAGGATCAGGCGCTGCGCAGGCTCGGCGAGGCGACGCAGCGGGCGAAGGAGAACAGGGCCGTCCTCAACAAACTTCTCGCGGAAGCGCTCGCGACGCGTCGGCGCGCGATCGAGGTCTATGCGGAGTGGAATCGCGCGGTGGAGCGCATCAACGAGATGTCGAAGCAGCGCAAGCGCGACAAGCACGACCCGTGACGCGCGCTTGCGCTTCGAGGCCTAGAAGATCCCGTTGTCCTCGAACCCGTCGGCGAAGATCGTCTCGAGCTCGTACGCGCCGATGTCGGTGTGCGGGCCGATGATGCGGTCTTGCCCGAAAAGATCGTAGAACGTGAGGTCGCCCGGCGGCGTGTCCGTGCCGGCGTCGACAAGCGGCGATGCGCGCGTCAGCGGCAGGTCGAAGCAGAGGAAGCCGCAACTGCCGAACAGCGGGTCGACGGAAATGTTGCCGCCGCTCGCAGGGCCGAGCTCGGTGTCGGTCATCGCGCCGATGTCGTTGTCGATGAGGTCGTACGTCGTCCCGGTTTCGAGCATGTAGAGATCGAGGCCGGTGTTCTCGTTGCCCCACAACACGTTGTTGCTGAGCCAGAAATGCGACCCGTTGTCCTGCCCGTTCATGTAATAGGCGAAGCCTTCCGTGGCGTCGTTGTCGAGGTTCTTCGCGATCGTGTTGCTGACGAGCCAGGCCTCGCCGTGCAGATTCACCGAGCCGGCGGGCGAGCTCGGCGCCTCGTTGTAGGCGATCAGGCTGTTGCGGAGCTGGAACTTGCCCCAGCCGGTGACGTAGAGGCCGCCCGAGTTCGCGTCGGCCTTGCCGAGCACGAAGCGCATGTAGTCGAGCCGGGCCTCGCTCGCGCCGCTCTGGTCGAAGAGATCGACTTCCATGTTGCCGCCGTACGGCGAGCCCGTCGCGTAGCCGCGGATCAGCGTGAGGTGATCGACGAAGACGAGATCGCTGTCGAAGAGCTGCAGGCTCAGAGGACGCACGGTGTCCTGACCGTCGAGGATCGTCGTGCCGGTGCGATCGTTGCAGCCGGCGTCGAAGCCGCCGCTCAGGATCAGGATCTCGTGATCGGACGAGCCGCCGGTCGAATACTGAAGACCCGTCGTCAGCGAGTAGACCCCAGCCTCGAGCTTGATGTAGTCGGCCTGGCCGTTGGTGCGCGCCGTATCGATCGCGGCCTGCGCGCTCGCTTCGGAACCGACGCAGAACACGTCTGCCTGCGCCGGCAATGCGGCCGACGCGAGCAGCCCGGCAAGAACTCCCTTTCGCAGAACCATCCCTTGCATGGTGTGTTTCCCGAAACACGCGCCACGTGGCGCACGCGCACGGTAAGTGCGCGGCATCGCGGCATCCAATGAAAGCTTGGACTCGCGCGATCAGCGCGCGTTATCGCCATGCAGGCGATTGATGGCGCCATTCGCGGCGGTTATCGCCCGCGGCGCGGGGAAGCGGCGTACGCGCGGCCGCGGTCAGCTGCCGCAGCGGTAGGCCTTGCCGGACACGCTGCTGACGTTGGCGCTGCTCACCTTGTTCCAGACAATGTGCGTCGCGCCGGCCTTCTCGGCCTCCGCGCGCGCGGCGTCCATGGCATTGCCGAGCGCGGCGCGCGTGTACTTCGCGCCCTGGGTCTTGCCCTCGACCTCCTTGATGAACGTGCAGCTCGCGACCTTGGCGGCATCGGCGTCCTCGACGTGCGCTGCGAGAGCCGCGGCCGAGTGGCTCGCGACGGCGACGGCAACCACGAGCGAGAGTACTTTCATGGGACGGCCCTCCATAGGGATCTAGTGTGCACTTCCCCGAAGCGCAGTGCGAGTTGCCCTGTCACGCGGGCGCATCCGCCTTGTCGGCCGGCGCCGCGTGCCACTGGTCGCGCGGCACGAAGACCTTGCCGTCGGGTTGCGCCTCGAAGTTCGGCGACATGATCTGCACGCCGAATTCGTTGAACGCATCCTGGATCTCGGCGTGCAGGCGCGACAGCGCGAACGGCCGGTCCTGCGGCCGCGTGATCGCGGCGTTCAGCTGGTACTGCGTGTAGAAATCGGTCAGCGCGGACTGCAGCACGAAGGGCGTCGGGACTTTCTGCAGTTGCGGCGTGCGCGACGCCGCGAGCTCGAGCAGCGCGTGCACCTGCCGCCACGGCGTGTCGTAGCCGATCGTCACCGACGTGGCGATGAGGAGCCCGTTCTCGCGCGACTGCCGCGTGTAGTTCTCGACGAGCGTGCCGGCGAGCACGGCGTTCGGCACGGTGACTTCCTCGTTGAGGCGCGTCACGAGCTTGAGCGACAGGAGCCCGAGCTCGCGCACGGTGCCGGACTTGTCGCCGATGCTCACGAAGTCGCCGACGCGGATCGCGCGCGAGTAGAGCACGACGAAGCCCGAGACGACCTGGTTCAGCACGCCGGCCGAGCCTAGCGAGAGCATCAGACCGACGAACACGCTGACACCCTTGAACGCCTCGGTCTCCGAGCCGGGGATGTACGGATACGCGATCGTGACTGCGAAGAGCCAGATGCCGATCGTGACGAGCCGGCGCGTCGCGCCGGCGGCCTGCGGATCGAGCCATTCGGACTCGATCGTGCCGTGCTCGATCGCCGTGAACCACGCGCTGACGACGCGCGCGAGGCCGCGCGTGACGAGCCAGATCACGAGCAGCATGGCGAGCTGCGGAATCGATTCGACGAACGCGTCGGCAAGCTTCGAGCCCGCATCGACGACGTAGCCGCCGAGCGCCTCGCCCCACGGCCGCGTGTACGGAAACTGGCGCAGCACGAGGCTCAGCGTGAGATAGGCGAGCGCGAGCGTCGCCGCGAGCCGCACGAGATCGACCAGCGTGCGCAGCGCACCCCATGCGATCGGACGCAGGTCGAGCCCGCGTGCGCGCCGGTCCGCGCCGTGCTGCTCGGCGGCGCGCTCGATGCGCACATGCAATTGCCGTCGCGCGCGTGCGAGCCCGTGCACGATCGCGGCGAACGCGAGCAGCGCGAGCAGGCTGACGGCGAGGCCGCGAAGCAGCAGCGGCAGGCGCCGGGAGGCGGCGCGCTCTTCGAGAATCTCTTTGAGATCGGCGACGACTTTCTGGCCCGCGCGCTCGGCAGCGGCACGGTCGCCGTCGACGTCGGCCGGCAGGATGCCGAACAGGATCAGCGTGCCCGCGCGGACGAGCACGCCTTCGGCATCGCCCGTCTGCACCCAGGTCGCCGTGACCTCTTCGGGTCGCATCGTGTCGAGCGCGGCGTCGATGCGCTGCTGCGCGGCTTCGGCGCGCCCGGCGGCGTCGAGATGCCCGAACGGCGCGTGCATCGTGAAGAGCGGCCGGTTCCAGACGACGATCGAGCCGTCCTTCGCCGGCGCGAACGTCGCTTCCTTCGCGTCGGCCGGCGCGCCGGCTTCGGCGGCGATCGCGCCGACGCCAGTGTGGAGCGCGAGGACGAATCCGATCAGTGCGGCCGCCGACGGACGGAGAAACCGGCGCGTCGCGTCACGATGTTCGCTGCGTGGCATGGCCCCCTCGCTTCGGCGGTACCCGCGCGCCGCGTCGGCGCACGCCCGTCGCAGTCCACGCTAGCGGCTCGTGCCTGCGCGGGCCATCGGTAAAACTACGCAAGCCGCGCTCAGCCGTCGCAGCGATAGGCCTTGCCGGTGATCGTCGTGACGTCGGTGCTCTGCGGCTTGCCCCAGACGATGTGCGTCGCGCCGGCCTTGGCCGCGGCGCCGCGCGCATCTTCCTTGGCCTTCTCGACGGCCGGGCCCTTCAGGCGCTCGCCGAACACCGAGCGGCCGTTGACGTCCTGCAGGAACGTGCAGTGCGCCACCGCCGCTTCGTCGGCGTCGACGATCTTGGGGCCGCACCACGCGTTTGCCGAGCAGGCACTCGTCGCGACGACGGCCGCGATGCGAAGCCATGGCGTACTCATCGGCAGGTCCTCCCAGCGAACGGCAGGAGTCTGCGCTTTCCGCCGCATCGGCGCATCCGAAGGATTACTGCGGCACAGAGCCTGCCGGATGCCCCGCGGATGCATTCGGGTATCCTCGGCCCTTCGTGCGCGGCGACGGCAGGAAGTGCGACGGTGGTCGATCCGCCTGGAGGCGTTTTCGTGCACGATGCGCGCGCGCCGCGCATCGCGCGGGGCACCAGCACCTGCGCGACCCGCCATTGCTGCGAAGGTGATCGCCATGCCTACTGCACCCGCCATTCAGAAAGTCGTCGCCTCCGATGGAGCGGCGCAGGACTGGTTCGGCAGCTCCGTCCTCGTCTCCGGCGACCTTGCGATCATCGGCTCGCCCGACGCCGCAGTCGCGGGACATGCCGGCCAGGGTGCCGTGTACGTGTTCCGGCGCAAGGACGGCGTCTGGGCCGAGGCGCAGAAGCTCGTGTCGAGCGACGGCGGCCCGTTCGACCGGTTCGGGCAGGCCATCGCGCTGCTCGGCGAGACGACGCTCGTCGTCACCGCGCCGCTCGCACAGGTCAACGGCCTGACCTGGGTCGGCGCCGCGTATGTCTTCACGTTGAGCGGACGGCGCTTCGTCCAGACGCAGAAGCTGACCCCCGCCAACCCGGTTGCGTTCGGCACGTTCGGCAAGAGCGTCGCGCTCAACAACGGCTACGCGCTCATCGGCGCCGGCGGCGCGACGTCGAACAACGTGCGCATCCGCGGCTCGGTCTACGTGTTCCGGCTCATCGCGAGCGGCACCGGCGGCACCTGGAGCGAGGCGCAGCACATCGCCGAGCCCGACCCCGGCGACGACTCCTCGCTGTTCGGCTATCCGATCGCGATCTCGGGCTCGACGGCGCTCGTGGGCGCCTACGCATCGACCGTCGGCGGGAACGTCGGACAAGGCGCCGCCTACGTGTTCAAGTTCGTCGGCGGCGCGTGGACAGAGACCGCGAAGCTCGTCGCCAACGACGGCGCGGCGCGCGCGAACTTCGGCATCTCGCTCGCGCTGCAAGGCAAGACCGCGTTCATCGGCGCGCCCGGCGCGACCGTGCACGGCCACGTCAGCCAGGGCGCGGTCTACCGCTTCGAGGAGACCGGCCCGGGCTGGCACCAGGTGCAGCAGCTCGTCGACCAGCAGGGCGCGGCGCTCAGTCTCTTCGGCGCGTCGGTGAGCTTCGTCCGGCCGAACGTCCTCATCGGCGCGTATGCCGTCAACAACTACACCGGCGCGGCATACATCTTCGGCCAGCCGAACCCGGCGGGTGCGTTCTCGTTCAAGCGCAAGCTGCTCGCCCCCGACGGCGGCAGCGGCGACGTGTTCGGCTACTACAACGCGCTCGACGCCGACATCGCGCTGGTCCCGGCCTGGGGCGCCGACGTCGGTACGCATGCCGCGCAAGGTGCGGCGTACTTCTTCAAGCTCGGTCCTCTGGGGCCGTAGCGGCGAGACCCGCGGCGACGAACGCCTCGAAGCGCTCGATCGCATCGTCGACCTCGACGAGATCCATCACGTCGCGATACTCGAGCTTGGTGCCCCACGGCAGCGCGGCCGCCGCCTTGCGGCGGAACTTGCGCGCGGCGGCGTCGTAGCGGTCGACGCACCAGCGCCGGTCGGAGTAGGGCCCCGAGCGGACCGGATTGCTCGCCGCATGGAGGCCGAGCACTTTCGTGCCGACCGCGTTCGCCATGTGCATCGGCCCCGAGTCGGGACAGAGCACGAGCGTCGCGCGTTCGAGCAGCGCGAGGAGCTGCTTCAGCGTGTCCTTGCCGATCAGATCGAGCGGACGCGAATGCATGCCGGCGAGGATCGCGTCGCCGAACTCGCGCTCGAACGCGCTCGGCCCGCCGCACAGCACGACGTTCCAGCCGTGCCTGAGCGCCGCGTGATCCATCACGGCGGCGTAGCGCTCGGGACGCCAGTTGCGCTTGCGGTGCGTCGAGCACGGGCTCACCAGCAGCGTCGGCGTTGCGGCGTCGATGTGGCGCGCGGCGAACTCGCGCGCGTCGTCGGGGATCGGGATGTCCCAGCGCACGTCGGTCTGCTTGAGGCCGAGCGGCTCGATGAAGCTGCCGATCGCTTCGAGCACGTGCTCGCCGGTGCGTGCCGGAATGCGGCAGTTCACGAAGAAGCCGTGCAGGTCCTTCGAGCGCGCGCGGTCGTAGCCGATGCGCAGTGGCGCGTCGACCGCGCGGCTCAGGAGATTCGCGCGCAGCGCCACCTGCATGTGCAGGAGCGCGTCGAAGCGCCGGCCGGCCAGCGCCTCGCGCACGGCGCGATGTGCGGCGCGGCCCTCGCGCTTGTCGAACACGATGAACTCGACGCCCTGGAGGTCGCCGAGGAGCTTGTGCTCCAGACGGCCGATGAGCCAGGTGAGGCGGGTCTCGGGCCAGGTGCGCTGGAGCGTGCGCACCAGCGGCACCACGTGCGTCACGTCGCCGATCGCCGAGGTCCGCAGCAGGCAGAGCGAGGCGGGCGGTGCGGGCGTCGTCGGGGATCGATCCATGCGGACTTGCTAGACTCTTCGTGCGCCCCGATCTCGGGGATGAACGAGAGAACTTGGCAGAGGCATGAGCGACGCGCAAGTCCAGTCCACCCGCGACGGCGCGATCCTGTTCGACGCGGCGGCCTGCGGCGGCGCGCGTCCCGAGCCCGCCTGGTTCGATCCCGCGCACTGGGCCGCGCAGGGCCGCGCCGAGACGCGCGGCGGCGGCCGCGGCGGCGTCGCGTTCGTCGACACGCCGGCCGGCGCGTGCGTGCTGCGCCATTACCATCGCGGCGGACTCGCCGCGCGCGTCAGCGCCGACAGCTATCTCTGGACCGGCGCGAAGCGCACGCGGGCGTTCCGCGAATTCCGCCTGCTCGATCACCTCGTCGCGTCGGACCTGCCGGTGCCGGCGCCGGTCGCCGCGCGCTATGCACGCAACGGCATGTATTACCGCGCCGACCTCATCGTGCGGCGCATCCCGTCGGTCGAGACGCTCGCCGAGCGCCTCGCGCGCGGCGCGCTCGATGCAACCGTCGGCGAGCGCATCGGCACGACGATCGCGCGCTTCCACGCGGCCGGCGCGTGCCACGCCGATCTCAACGCGCACAACATCCTGCTCGATGCGCGCAACAACGTCGCGCTGATCGACTTCGATCGCGGCACGCTGCGCAAGCCCGCGCTGTCGTGGCAGCAGGCGAACCTCGCGCGCCTGCGCCGCTCGCTGGTCAAGCTCGGCGCGAAGAAGCGCTTCGACGATTTCGACACGCGCTTCTGGCATCCGCTGCTCGGCGCGTATCACGCCGGCATCGCGAAGGCGCCGGTCGTCGCGACGGCGCGCGGAGG
>Ga0126377_10001200_pt1 | contig 16670 bp, 9 predicted proteins | sample PanSoiMetPlot_22_FD_92647 | JGI IMG/M metagenome (GOLD analysis project Ga0126377, IMG submission 92647) | Tropical forest soil microbial communities from Panama - MetaG Plot_22 | ecosystem: Environmental > Terrestrial > Soil > Tropical forest > Bulk soil | place: Panama | collected 2016-02-17 | reverse complement strand
GACGGGAAGATCGACAACGCGACCGAGCGGTTCACATTCGTCACGGGATTGAAACGCCCGTTCGGGATGGCGATTCAGAAGGTCGGCGCCCAAACCTATTTTTACGTCGGCAACACCGATTCCGTCGTCCGTTTCAAGTATCAAGTCGGCCAGACCAAGCTCGAAGGCGAGCCAGAGAAGCTCATCGATCTGCCGCCGGGCGGCCATTGGACGCGCGACGTCCTGTTCAGCCGCGACGGCAAGAAGATGTACGTCTCGGTCGGGTCGCTGTCGAATGTCAACGAAGGCGAGCCGCCTATTCGCGCCGCCATCAATGAATTCAACCCCGACGGGACTGGCCACCGCATCTTCGCCGAAGGAATTCGCAATCCGGTCGGCCTGGCCTGGAATCCGGCGAACGGCGAGCTGTGGACGGCGGTGAATGAGCGCGACCTGTTGGGCGACGACCTCGTGCCCGAATACGCGACCTCGGTCAAAGCGGGGGGCTTTTACGGCTGGCCCGATTGTTACATCGGCAAGACGCTCGACCCGCGCGTAAAGAACCCGCGAATGAACCTGGTCGAGCGGGTGATCGTCCCAGACGTTCTGATCGAGCCGCATTCGGCGGCGCTCGGCATCGAGTTTTACACGGGCAAGATGTTTCCGAGGGAGTACGTGGGCGACGCCTTCGTCGCGCTGCATGGCTCGTGGAACCGCTCGAAGCGCAGCGGGTACAAAGTCATCCGCATCCCATTCGAGAAGGGGAAGCCGGAAGGAGGCTACGAAAACTTCCTCACCGGCTGGGTCCCCGATGAGTCGGGCCAGGATGTTTGGGGGCGGCCGGTCGGCGTGAAGATGATTCGCGACGGGTCGTTGCTGGTGGTCGACGACGGCGGGAGGAAGGTCTGGCGCGTGACTTACAAGGGGAAGAAGTGAACGTAAGGAAGCGGGGGAGTAGGGAGTGGGGAAAAGACACTACTCCCCACTCCCCACTCCCCACTCCCCAGAATATGACTCGTATTACCGCAAAATTTGAAAAACTGAGAAGGGAAGGCGGTAAAGCCTTCATCCCATATATCACCGCGGGCGATCCGGACCTGGCGACGACCGAAGGCCTGCTGCTCGCGCTTGCCGATGCGGGCGCTGACGTGATCGAACTCGGCGTACCGTTCTCGGACCCGATGGCCGACGGGCCGGTGATTCAACGGGGTTCGGAGCGCGCGTTGAGGAAAGCGATCGGCGTCGCCGACATTCTGCCAGTCGTGGAACGCGTGCGCGAACGCAGCGATGTTCCGATCCTGCTCTTCACTTACTTCAACCCGCTGATGCAATTTTCCGCCGCCGACCTCGGCGTCGAGTTGAAGGAGGCGGGCGTCGACGGCGTGTTGGTGACAGATTTGATTCCCGAAGAGGCCGCAGACTTTGTCGCCGGAATGCGCCGCGCCGGTCTGGACACGGTCTTCCTCGTAGCGCCGACTTCGACCGACGAGCGAATCAAATTGATCGCCGGGCATTCCACCGGATTCATTTACGTGGTCGCGCGAACCGGCGTGACCGGGATGCGCGAGAGCGATTCGGCCCAGGTACGAAAGCTTGTAGAACGCGTTCGGAGGCATACAAGCTTGCCGGTCGCGGTAGGCTTCGGCGTATCGAAACCGGAGCACGTGCGCGACGTGTGGAGTTACGCCGACGGCGCGGTGGTCGGCACACGCCTGGTCCTTGAGATCGAGAACAATTTGGGCGACCCGCAATTGGTTGATAAAGTTGCGCTCCTGGCGCGAGAGTTGAAGGGACGTACCAAAGAATGACATACCAAGACATCCCCATTCTGGAATTCGATCCGGCGAACGACGCCGCGCTCGACCCGCATCGCCTGGTCGAGCGAATTGACATGCCCGAACATTGCGTCGTCTGCTTCTTCCAGGACGTCATCACAGAGTTGATCGAGGTCCATCACGCTCGTGTGCTGGCGCATCAGCGTAGCGAGATCGGGCTGCACCCGATCTATGAAATTGACTTCGATGGGAAGCGCGTAGCCTTCTTCCACCCGGGCGTAGGGGCGGCGCTGGCCGCCGGGTTGCTCGAAGAAGTCATTGCGAGGGGCGGGCGCAAGTTCATCGCCTGCGGAGGCGCGGGCGTGTTGGACAGCGAGATCATATGCGGGCGCGTCGTCATCCCCACGTCGGCCGTTCGCGATGAAGGCACGTCGTATCACTATCTGCCTCCGGGTCGCGATGTGAACGCAAGCCCCGAAGGGGTGGCGGCGTTGGAACGGACGCTCAAATCGCATAACGTCGATTACCTCATCGGCAAGACATGGACCACGGACGGCATTTACCGCGAGACCAGGGCGAAAATTGAGCGGCGACGGCGCGAAGGCTGTTTGACTGTGGAGATGGAGGCGGCGGCGTTCTTCGCGGTCGCGCAATTTCGCGGCGTCACATTCGCGCAACTGCTTTACGGCGGCGACGACGTCAGCGGCGAACACTGGGACTCGCGCCAGTGGGACAAACAGAGTTCGGTTCGCGAAAAGTTATTCTGGCTGGCGGTTGAATCTTGTCTGGAATTGTAGTTTTTTGGCGCCAGCCTATGAGTGGAAAGGGATCAGTTCCGCGCGTAAGCATGAAGGGATTATTCCTCTTCGCATTGATAAGGTTAACAGAGTGATGGGTCGCCGAATCAGTACCGCGAGCGGTAGCGAGCGAGGCTCTATCAATAGATCTATTGATAGAGCCTCGCTCGCTACCGCTCGCGGTACTGATTCGGCGCGAGTTAACTTTTCAATGAGATGATCTGTAATCAGTCCACCGCTTGCTTACGCGCGCGGTACTGTTCCGAGGCGCAGTATCGAATATGAGCGAAGAGAACAGCGGCGAAAAGACGATTGAAGATTGGCGCGTACGCATTGACGAGATCGACCTCGAACTGGTCAAACTCTTCAACGAACGGACGCAGTGCGCCATCGAGATCGGTCACATCAAAAAACGTCTGGGTTTGGAGATCTATTCGCCGTCGCGCGAAGCGCAGGTCATCGCTAACGTCACCGCCGCAAACACAGGCCCGCTCGACGCCGAGGCCATCCGCCGCCTCTTCGAGCGCGTGATTGACGAGGCGCGGCGGATCGAACGCATAGAGGCAAGTAAGGAAGAAGGGAGTGGGCAGTGAGTAGTGGGCAGTGGGCGGTCTGAACCCGCCCACTATTCACTGCCCACTGCCCACTATTTTTATGATCATCGTAATGGAAGAGAACGCGACCGAGGAGCAGATCGTCCGGGTCGTGGATCGTTTGATCAAGTTCGGTTTCGACATTCACCGCTCGACGGGGTCGCGCTACACGCTGCTCGGCGCGGTAGGCTCGCGCGTCGCCGACCCGCGCGAGTTGGAACTGCTCGAAGGCGTCAATAAGGTCGTGCGCGTCAGCGCGCCCTACAAACTGGCCGCGCGCGCCTTCAAACCCGAAGGGACGAAGATCGAGATCGGAGACGTGGCGATCGGCGGCGAGCAGGCGCCCGTGATGGCCGGGCCGGGCGTGGTCGAAAGCCGCGAGCAGATGGAGACCATCGCCGGGCGGTTGGCCATGCGCGGCGTGCGCGTCTTGCGCGGCGGCGCGTTCAGGACGAGCGATGACCCGTACGGCTTTCAAGGGCTGGGCGAGGAAGGGCTGAAGCTGCTGCGCGAAGTGGCCGACCGCCATCGGATGCTGACGCATTCGACGATCTTCGACGCGGCGCAACTGCCGCTCTTCGCGCGCTACGTCGACATCATCCAGGTCAGCGAGCGCGACATGCGGAATTACGCCCTCCTGAAAGAGCTCGCGAAGCTGGGCAAGCCGGTGATGCTGCGCCGAGGCGCGTCGTCGACCATCGAAGAGGCGTTGATGGCGGCGGATTACGTGATGCGCTGCGGCAATCACAAGGTGATCGTCTGCGAGCGCGGCATCAGGACCTTCGAGACCTACACCCGCCACACGCTAGACCTTTCGGCGATCCCGGTGATCAAGAAACTCTCTCACCTGCCGATCGTCGTCGACCCGAGCCGCGCCATGGGCCGACGCGACAAGGTCCCGCCGATGGCCCGCGCAGCCGTCGCCGCCGGGGCCGACGGGTTGCTCATCGAAGTCCATCATGAACCCGACCATGCGCTTTCGGACGGGGCGCAATCACTCACGCTGGAACAGTTCGACAAGCTCATCGATCAGCTCCGCCTGATCGCCTCGGCGGTGGAGAGGACACTGTGATCGAGTTCAAACACGTCTGCGTCGTCGGCTGCGGTCTGATCGGCGGGTCGTTCGCGCTCGCGCTGCGCCGGGCCGGGTTCACGGGGCGGATCACCGCCTGCGGCGGATCACGCTCGCCGCGCCTGGCCGTCGAGCGCGGAGTTGTCGACGCCGTCGAAGAGGCCTTCGATCGCGGCGAGGTCTGCGAGGCCGATTTGATCTACCTGGCCGCGCCCATCGGCGGGATCATCGATTTCCTGCGGACGAGGTCGGAGTTGCTCAGGCCGGGCGCGATTGTCACCGACGCCGGGAGCGCCAAGCTCGAAATCTGCCGCGTGGCGCGCGAGTCTGGCGCCAAGGGCGTGACCTTCGTCGGCGGCCACCCGATGGCCGGCGGTGAGAACACCGGCGTCCAGTACGCGCGGGCAGACCTTTTCGACCGCGCGAATTACGCTTTGATGATCGGGCAGGGAATTGACGAGGCCGAGTTCGACCGCTTCAAAACGCTCGTCGAATCGATCGGCGCGCGGGTTCTGTTGACCAGCCCGGAAGCCCACGACGCGGCGGTCGCGCTGGTCAGCCATATGCCGCAACTCGTCGCGAGCGCGCTGGCCTCTCTGCTCGGCCCCGGACGCGACGTCGAGGTCGCCGACCGCGAGTTGGCCCGGGCGTTGGCCGCGACCGGCTGGCGCGACATGACGCGGCTCGCGGGAAGCGCGTGGAGCGTCTGGCGCGACATCTGTCTGACCAATCAGCCGAACATCTCGAAAGCCCTCGGCTCGCTCATCGCCGAATTGCAATCGCTCAAAGACGCGCTCGACGCGCGCGACTTCAACCGGGCGCGCGACCTGTTCGCAGAAGCCAACAGATCGGCCGCCGAGCAGCGCGCGGCGCATTACTCGCCATTCGAGAAGTTGTGATGAGGCGTTCCACCACGTAGTGACGAATTTATTCGTCACGTGATCGTTACGTCGTTCCACCGCGTAGTGATGAATAAATTCGTCACTATGTGGAGCGTTTTCGGTGAAGATCGAGGATCGCGTCATTGCGCATAAAGCGATCCTCGATCTTCTTCCGGAATGATCAGTCCGTCCTGATCTGCACACGTAGCCCGATCGCGCCTACCCACTGCCCCGGATTATTCGTCCGCCGGAAGAACTCCGAGGCGCCGCCCGTATGGCTGTGCAGTGAGCCATTTTGGCGCCGCCCGCGCCGTCTTGATCACGGCAAGCACAGCGGGTCATCGAGGATCAAGTGAGAGAGCGCGTCCAGAAGGCAATAATTCACCCATTGAGTGGGCTCCTCCGCCGACGGCCCGTGTGTGGCGACGCCGTCTCTGGAATCCGAATTCAGAGCGAAATCGCACTGTGTCGAATCAAAGTAGGCCCCGTCGTTCACGAAACTTCTGTTACTAGAGCGCGGCACGCCGACAGTGACGCTGCCCTGGCAAGTTCCGCCCTGTCCGTCGCTGGCGGTGAAGTAGATGGTATAGACCCGGCCATTGCCTCCCATGGAGGCGCTACGCTCGGCGCGGAGCTGGGCAGTGGAAGTCCCGATCCCGGCGCCGTCGGGGCAGGTGTGACCGTCCCCTAGGCCGTCGGTGGGTTCGTCCTGTTTGATCTGATCGATGTTGATGGTGACGGGGTCGCCGTCTGGGTCGGTCACGCCCTCGATGGTGACGTTGATCATTTTGTGATTGGGCGGCCAGATCGTGGAGATGCTGGGAGTCGCCCCATTGCAATTGGGCGGTTGATTGGTTGGCGAGAAAACATATGCCGAGCTTGAAGAGGAGACGCCATTATCGGCGCCGTTAGCGCCGGCTACAACCGTATCGCCGCTGGTTCCCGCCGAAAAGCCGGTTTGTTCTAGATGTCTGATGGCCGTAGTTCCGCGCAGGGCGGGCGTTGGCGCCGCGGCTTTCTTCGCCGAATCGGCGTCGGAGGTCCGGCCCCTGGTCAGGCCGAGGTAGCAGACGGTCAGCGCTGTCGCCACAATGATCATAAAACGCGAGATGTTAATCAGCTTGTGTTTCATACTTCCCTCCTAAGTTGATGTTTAGAGTTGATGATTGATTGAGGTCAAAGATGCCTGTCGCAATGGAACAGACGAGCGATTGAGGGATTTTGACTATAGAACCCTGCCTCGTAGTGGCCGCAACGCCTCCAATCGCCTTGCCGGATGCGATGGAGACACCTTTACCTGGCTGCGCGGGGCCGCAGAGGAGGTTCGGGTTGTTGAAAGTTTACGTGCGCTCAGTTCGCAGACTGTAGATCAGCGGCTCTGAACGATTGAAGAAGTTGCTGAAATGTTCAGCGTTTTATGGGTTTTCTGGTGTAACCCTTCTAGGGCAACTCGCTATGAGAGATGAGCAATTAACGTGCCTTTGCAAAGGCGCTCTCTACAGAGCTATCGCATGAAGTGGTTTGTGAAATATTTCAGCACACTCGGCGGCAATCCACATTGTCGAATGTGTCTTCTTCTCCGCTCGGCGATTGAAAATTGGATGTCGTGGCTCTTGCGCGGGATGAGAGACCAGCTATGTATTGCGGAATTGCAGGACCTGATGAAGTAGCCGGTGTTGCTATACGCCTCAATTGCTGTGGTGTGAAGTCACGGTCTGTTTTGAGTATCGATTGGCGCGCGTGTTCTACTGACCCGGCCCGAAGATCACGACGCGGCGGTCGCGCTGATCAGCCATATGCCGCAACTCGTCGCGAGCGCGCTGGCCTCTCTGCTCGGCCCCGAACGTGACGTCAAGGTCGCCGACCGCGAGTTGGCCCGGGCCTTGGCCGCGACCGGGTGGCGCGACATGACGCGACTCGCCGGAAGCGCGTGGAGCGTCTGGCGCGACACCTGTCTGACCAATCAGCCGAGGATGTTCTTTGCGAATCCGTTCAATCGCGCCACGGTCGCTGAGGGCGGGATGGCCGTTCTGGGCGAAGCTCAGGTCTCAGAACTTCCTGATCTCGGTCCGTCCCGCCACGTCAGCGTGTGGCCGGGGAGGAGACGCTCGAAGTCACTGAAGTGCGTCCCTCGCCCTGGGGGCATGATTGGCCGGATAATCGAGCGGCGCGGGGTAATTGATTTCCGGCGCGACGGCTCGAGCCTCGACGAGCGCCTTGATCTCCGACGCGAAATAGAGCGCACTGTCGGCGTCCGCGCTCGGCGTCAACAGCAAATCGGCGAGCCATGGTAGGGCATCGATCAAAGCAATGTTTCCGCCACCCTTTCTGGGCTGGAAGATTTTGGCGGGGAGCATCCCGGTGGTTTCTCCACCGGCCAATATCCGCTGCCCATCCGGAACAACATCGGGGTTCGAGCCATTTCAACCTGAACACCCAAATGCAGACTGCTGCGGCTTTGCTGTCGAGTGAGATACTATTGATGTGATGACTGGTCGCCGCCATTTAGACTGCGTCAAGGGGTGATATTTATGCGATTGTTATGCCACGCGCGAGTCTTTTTACTTCCAGCCCGCAAACGTAGCTACGACTTGACTTGACGGAAAATTTAAAGCTGAGAGCGGGCGCATCAAAACCATAGCCGCCACGATATTTGGCGGAACCGCGGCATTTCAAGGCCTGCCGATATTCAACTTCCGCATCCGGGAGCGCAGGGTGCTCGGATGGAGGCCGAGGCGTTTGGCCGCCCCTTGCGACCCCTCGATCCGCCAATTGCAGGCCGCCAGCGTGCGGGTGATGTGAGAGCGTTCGACCTCCTCCAGAGTCTGTGGTTCTTCCGGCTCCGGCGAGGCCTGACGCGGCGCCGTGAATGAGACGTCCATTTGCAGAGCGCGTCCGGTCGAAAGGATGACGGCCCGCTCGATGATGTTCTCCAACTCACGCACGTTGCCGGGGAAGTTGTATGCTTGCAGCTCATCGATCAATTGTTGCGGGACGCTTTCGATCTTTTTGCCGAGAATGGTTGAGTACTTCTTTACGAAATGGAGCGCCAGCAGGGGGATGTCTTCCGGGCGGTCGCGCAGCGGGGGCAGCAGGATGGGGAAGGTCGCCAGCCGGTAATAGAGGTCTTCGCGGAAGGCGCCCGATCCGATACGCAGGCCCAGGTCACGGTTGGTCGCCGCCACCACGCGCGCGTCCGTCTTGATCGTGCGCGACCCGCCCACGCGCTCGAAGGCGCCCTCCTGCAGCACGCGCAGGAGCTTGCTTTGCAGGTCGAGCGGCAAGTCGCCGATCTCGTCGAGGAAGATCGTGCCGCCGTCGGCCAATTCGAAGCGCCCCACCCGCAGTTTGATCGCGTCGGTAAAGGCGCCCTTCTCATGGCCGAAGAGTTCGCTCTCGATCAACCCCGCCGGGATCGAGCCGCAATCGACCTTGATGAACGGGCCGTACTTGCGCGAGCTGAGGTCGTGAACGGCGCGGGCGAAAAGCTCTTTGCCGGTCCCCGTCTCGCCGAGGATGAGGACGGTGGCGCCCGTGGCGGCTACCCGCTCGACCAGGTAGAGGGCTTTCTTGAGCGCCTCGCTCTCGCCGACGATCTCTCCGAAATTATTGCTGAGCTTGACCTCCCCCTTGAGATATAGGTTCTCCGCTTGAAGCTGGTTCTTCAGTCGCTCGACTTCGGCCAGCGCCCTGCGCAGTTTCGTTTCCGACTCCTTGCGCTCGGTGACGTCCTCCGCCGTGCCCACCAGACCAGGCTCGCCGCCTTCCAGCGTCAGGGGCTGGAGGCTGAATCTGAGCGTGCGGGGCATGCCGTCTCTGTCCAGGACTTCGCATTCGACGTTCGACACGGACAGGCCGTGGGCTAAAGTAACCTGAATTATCTCGGTGACTCTGATCACGTCATTCGGCGCAATACAGGTGTAGAGAGAGCGGCCGATCACTTCCTCGACCCCGCTGCCGCACACCTCGGCGGCGGCGTGATTGGCCATGACGATCTTGCCTTCGGAGTCGATGACGGCGATCGAAAAGGTGGCCGCCGCCATGACGCGCTCTCGAAAATCGAGCGCGCTCCGCAATGTTTCGTCCTGTTCTGGTTCAGACGTTCGCATGATTCTAGTCCCTATCTGGTCTCGCTGATGACACTTATGGCGCACGGGCGTGTGGGCTGTGGAAAATATGCAGTTCGGGTCAGTTCGGAACCCATCGCGAATCAGACGCTCAACGGTTTGGCTAGGGAAGTTGGCGCCTCTCCGACTAGAAGATTGACGCGATGGGGACGGCGCATGCCATTAACGGATTTGATGGATATATAGATGCAGGGTTTTTTGTGTGCGCCTTTGAATTTGTAAAACTCGTTCTCAAAGAGATCGGATCATCCGATGCTTTCGAAAAAATGCGCCTCAAATATGTAAAGACGCAAAGCGGATAGAATTTTGCCGAAAAATTTTCCGGCGGCGGAGCGAGATTAAAAAGGCCGCTCCGGCGCCAATCCTACCAAATTACTCATCGTCGCGGAAATAATTTCAGACCGCCAATTGCGACCGGATGCTCTTGACTGGATTGGATGTTGGCGGCGTTATTAACGGGATCTGGCAATAGCGTTATTAACCTGTTACTAGCGGTAAACCCATTGACCACTTGAGAGTGTCCGAATAAGCTGACCACGATTTAGGTGTTTGTTCAATCCCCTGAGTAAGAGTAACCAAAAATAACAGGGCGTGATTAATTTAGGATCGCCCTTCACATCATTCCAGAACACGATTATCTGTACCGATCGTCAGTGACATCGATCAATCGATCAATCGATCAGAAGATATCAGAAGACATAAGTTCGCATTCTGTAGTTATTAGCTAAACGCAGACGACAGAGTTTGGTGTGTGGGAAGGGAAGTCTCACACAAAAAGCGCGAAAGTCGCTGTAGGTCGAAGTGTGTCTGTAGGCGGTAAGTCCATCAACCGCGGTTTGCGCCACGGGCGTGGCCCAAACCCTCGCCAGATCACGGAGGAAAAATGAAATCAGTAATTGATTCTATCAGGGGCTCATTTCCGAGTGGTTTTTATGCTGGGAGCGCAGGCATCCTTGCCTGCTTGCTTCGGTTGATTGGTCTTCGCAGGAAACCTGCAGGCATGGATGCCTGCGCTCCCAGGTTCCCGAGGAGGCTCAGATGGGCTCTGGCTTTAGCCGTTTTCCTGACGGCCGTCCTGATTGCCGGCCCGAATAAGTCAAACACAACCAAGGCTCAAGGCCCGAGCTTCAATTACGGGGAAGCGCTGCAGAAATCACTCTTCTTTTATGAAGCGCAACAATCCGGCGTCTTGCCGGATTGGAACCGGGTCAACTGGCGCGGCGATTCGGGCTTGAACGACGGCGCGGACGTGGGCAGAGATTTGACGGGGGGGTGGTACGACGCGGGCGATCACGTCAAGTTCGGTTTCCCGATGGCCGCCTCGGTGACGCTGCTGGCGATGGGCGCGGTGGAATATCGCTCCGCCTATGTTCAGAGCGGACAGCTCACGCACCTCCTCAACAACCTTCGCTTCGTCAACGACTACTTCATCAAGGCCCACACGGCGCCGAACGAGTTATACGGCCAGATCGGCGCCGGCGGGACAGATCATGCCTGGTGGGGGCCGGCCGAGGTCATGCAGATGGCTAGACCGGCTGCTCGGATCACTTCGTCCTGTCCTGGCTCGGACCTGGCCGGGGAGACGGCGGCGGCCATGGCCGCTTCGTCAATGGTCTTCCGCCAGACCGATCCCGGTTATGCCGACACGCTGCTCATGCACGCGCGGCAGCTTTATGACTTCGCCGATAACTTCCGGGGGAAATACAGCGATTGCATCAGAGACGCTGGGGGCTTTTACAACTCGTGGAGCGGATTCAATGACGAATTGGTGTGGGGAGCTATCTGGCTCTACCGCGCCACGAACGATCCCGCCTATTTGACCAAGGCCCAGACCTATTACGCCAACCTGAGCAACGAGCCGCAAACGACCACCAAGTCATTTCGCTGGACGCACGCCTGGGATGACAAGTCCTACGGCTGTTATGTGTTGCTGGCGAACCTGACCAACAATCCGACGTATCGGGCGGACGCCGAGCGCTGGCTCGATTACTGGAGCATCGGCGCCGGGCTGCGCACTGCGGGCGGGCTCGCTTACGTGGATTCGGCCGGATGGGGGGCGCTGCGCTACGCGGCCAACACCGCCTTCCTCGCGCTGGTTTACAGCGACCAGTTGAGCGACGCGACCAAGAAGCAGCGTTACCATGACTTCGCGGTCAGGCAGATCAACTACGCGCTGGGCCAGAACCCCCGCAACAGCAGTTACGTCGTGGGCTTCGGCGCCAACTCGCCGCGCAACGTGCATCACCGCACCGCTCACGGCTCCTGGAGCGACAACATCAACGATCCGGTAACCAGCCGCCACATCCTTTACGGCGCGCTGGTCGGCGGGCCGGACACCAGCGACAATTACACCGACAATCGCCAGGATTTCACCAAGAACGAAGTGGCGACCGATTACAACGCCGGCTTCACGAGCGCGCTCGCTCGCCTCTATCAGGAGTTCGGCGGACAGCCGCTGGCGAGTTTCCCGACGCCGGAACCTCCGGACACAGATGAAATGTATGTGGAAGCCGGAGTCAACGCCTCGGGGACTAACTTCACCGAGATCAGGGCGTTCATCGTCAACAAATCGGCCTTCCCCGCGCGGATGGGCGACAATCTCTCGTTCCGCTACTTCTTCACGCTCGAACCCGGCGTGACGCCCGGGATGATCACCATTAACACCAACTTCAATCAGGGCGCGACGGTCTCTGCCCCGCAGCTCCTCTCTGGTTCGACCTATTTCGTCAAGGTGGATTTCACGGGGACAAAGATCTACCCCGGAGGGCAATCGGCCTTCCGCAAGGAGGTGCAGTTCAGGATGACCAGCTCCGGCGCGTGGAATCCGAGCAATGACCACTCGTTCCAGGGAATAGCGACCACGCCAGGCGCGCCGCCCGTCAAGGCGCCAAACATCTCCGTCTACGACGGCGCGACCAGGGTCTTCGGCGCCGAGCCAGGACCTCCCACCCCCGACTTCGCGCTCTCCGCAAGCCCGGCGAGCCTGACGATCAATCGCGGCGCTAGTGGAACGAGCGCGATCACAATCACGCGAACCGGCGGTTTCAGCAGCGCCGTGACTCTGAGCGCCGGCGGATTGCCGACGGGCGTGACCGCGAGTTTTGCCCCGCCGTCGACGACCGGCGATAGCAGCGTTCTGACATTGACCGCGTCGAGTATGGCGCCGCTCGGAATGGCGCCGATCACGATCACCGGAACCGGCGGCGGACTGACTCGGACAACGCCGATAAATCTGACCGTTAATCAACCGGCGACGCCCGACTTTGCGCTTTCCGCCTCCCCCACGAGTCTGAACGTCGCTCGCGGCGCGAGCGGAACGAGTACGATCACAATTACACGAATGGGCGGCTTTGCCGACGCCGTAACGTTCAGCGCGGGCGCGCCGGCGGGCGTGACCATAAGCTTCAACCCGAATCCGGCGCCTGGCGGGAGCGCGCTTATGACTGTTACCGCGTCAAGCACGGCGGCGCTCGGGGCTGTGACGCTCAACATAACCGGGACCGGCGGCGGCTTGGCGAGGACCATTCCGTTCAATCTCACCGTGAGTGACGTGCAACCTCCCGACTTTACGCTGTCCGCAAGTTCGGCGACTTTGACGATCAATCGCGGCTCGAGTGGGACGAGCACTATCACGGTCACACGAACCGGCAGCTTCACCGGCGGCGTGACGTTAAGCGCTGGCGGTTTGCCTGCAGGCGTGACCGCCAACTTCAACCCGAACCCGGCGACCGGCGGGAGCAGTGTTCTGACCCTCTCGGCGTCGAGTACGGCGACGCTGGGGGCGGCCACAATCACCGTGACCGGGACCGGCGGAAGTCTGACGCGGACGACTACGGTCGGCCTCACGGTGAACGATGGCGGCGGCGGCGGCAATGGCGGGGTGACTGTCACGGCGGCGATCAACTCCAACTCGCCCTGGTACAACGAAGAGGCGGTCCGGCTGAATAACACCGCCCCTCTCACTGCGCTCTCGGTCACGATCGTCATCCAGCGCACAACCGGCGTCGGCCTTAACGGCCAATTCAACACCGTCGGCGGACAGATACTACAGAGCAACACCGTTACGGCGGCGACTATCACCTACCAATTCACTCTGGCGTCTGGACAGACGCTTGGCCCCGGTACCAATAGAACCTTCGCGGCTCAGACGAGTGGGAATGGAACGATCCATCCTACCGCCGGAGATACCTGGGTCGTCAGCTACACGACCGGTGGGGTTACTTACACCCAGACCGGGACGTTTTAAGTGATGCCGCGCGGGCATTGGACAGACTTACGGTCTTTGCAAAATAAACGCCGACAGCCTCTTCTCGGTCGCCGCAGCTACCACGCGATCCTAGTCTGGCTTTTCAAGGCCGGGGCAAGCTCTCAGTCGCGGCAGCGATGGTTGAGTTCGCCGATCGGACCCAACCGTCGCTGCCGCGACTGAGAGCTTGCCCCGGCCTTGAAAAGCCGGGCTAAGCTCAAGCGCCGGCGCCGCGGCTGAAGAAGTGTTGTCACATTTATTTTCAAGACCAAAAGCATGTCACACACCCGCGCTGCGCCGAGACAGCGCGACGCGCTGGACAGACTAAAGTCTGTCCCACTGGATAGACTTTAGTCTGTCCCCCTCCCGCGCCGCGCTGAAAGGAACTGCTCAGCCTTGCGGCCGCCGCGGCGACGTTCGAACTCGGCCGCGTCCTCAAGAGGCGCGGGAAGACGGACCACGATTAGTCGCGTCGCCGCCGGTTGAACCTCTGGCCTATCAGAGCTCAACCGGCGACGCCCGACTGGGGGGATTGCATGGTTCGTCACACAGGTAATGCGTGGCCTGTCTGAGATCGATCATCGCCCGGGCGGTTCCTGGCTGAGCAGTTACCGAGAAAAACGATCCATCAATCAAAGGCGCCATCAATCAGGCGCCAGCTACGGAGGTTACATGAAGAATACGTCATCCGCCCTCAGGACTATTCTGTCGCGAGTCGCCACAGTCCTCCTTCTATCTCTCATCGGAATCGCGGCCGCGCTCGTCTACAGATCGAGCGCGCCGTCCGACCTCGCGCTCGCGCAAACGACCGAGACTTATACCTGGCGCAACGTCGCCATCGGCGGCGGCGGCGGCTTTGTTCCAGGCATCGTCTTCAACACTACCGAACAGAACCTGATCTATGCCCGCACCGACATCGGCGGCGCCTACCGCTGGGATCAGAGCGCTGGCCGCTGGATTCCGCTGCTCGACTGGGTCGGCTTCGACGATTGGAACCTGACCGGCGTCGACAGCATCGCCACCGATCCGGTAGACCCCAACCGCCTTTATATCGCCGCCGGGACTTACACCAACGAATGGACGAATCAGAACGGCGCGATCCTCCGCTCCACCGACCGAGGCAATAGTTTTCAGCGGACGAATTTGCCCTTCAAAGTCGGCGGCAACATGCCGGGCCGCTCGATGGGGGAGCGCCTGGCGATCGACCCCAATCGCAACAGCATACTCTATTTCGGCGCCCGCAGCGGCAACGGCCTCTGGAGGAGTACGGACTTCGGCGCGACCTGGGCCAGAGTCACCAGCTTTCCCGTCGCGGGAACCTACGTCGAAGACCCCAGCAATTCCTACACCGGCGACATCACCGGCGTCGTGTGGGTGACTTTCGACCGCAGGACCGGGACTCCCGTCAATACGACGCAGACCATTTACGTCGGCGTCGCCGACACGGGCAATAGCGTATACCGCAGCACGAACGGCGGCGCTACGTGGGCTGCTATTCCGGGGCAGCCCACGGGCTTCCTGCCTCATCACGGCGTCCTGGCGTCGAACGGGATGTTATACATCAGCTACAGCGACGGCGCGGGCCCGTACGACGGCGAGAAAGGCGACGTCTGGCGATTCGACACGTCGAATGGAACATGGACGATGATCAGCCCCGTGCCTTCTTCGAGCTCTGACGATTACTTCGGCTACGGCGGCCTGACCGTGGACGCGCAGAATCCCAACATCGTCATGGTCGCCGCGTTGAACTCGTGGTGGCCCGACACGATCCTCTTCCGCAGCCTCAACGGCGGCGCCACGTGGACCAGAATCTGGGACTGGACTTCATACCCCAATCGCAGCTTCCGTTATCTGCAAAACATCACCGCGGCCCCGTGGTTGACCTTCAACGCAAATCCCCAACTGCCCGAAATCACGCCTAAGCTCGGATGGATGGTCGGAGACCTGGAGATCGATCCGTTCAATTCCAACCGGATGATGTACGGCACCGGCGCGACCATATATGGCGCCGACGACCTGACGACGTGGGACACGGGCGGCCAGATACACATCTCGGTCAAAGCGCAGGGCCTGGAAGAGACCGCCGTTTTAGACCTGATCAGTCCGCCTTCGGGCGCGCCGCTGTTGAGCGGGGTGGGCGACATCTGCGGCTTCCGCCACAACAGCCTGACGGCGCCTACGACGATGATGGGAAGCCCGACCTTTGTCAGCACGACGAGTCTTGATTACGCGGAACTCTCCCCGACCTTCATCGTCCGCGTTGGCAACGCCAACGCCGGCACGAATCGTTCCGGCTTCTCCTTCGACGGCGGGACGAGCTGGTTCCAGGGCAGCGCGGAGCCGGGCGGGGTCACGGGCGGCGGAACAGTCGCGGCCGCGGCCAACGCCAGCCGCGTCGTTTGGAGTCCGGCAGGCGCCCAGGTGAACTTCTCGACCAACAACGGCAGCTCGTGGACGCAATCGCAGGGGATTCCTTTTGGCGCGAGAGTGGGCTCGGACCGCGTCAACCCGATGAAGTTTTATGGCTTTGCCAACGGGACGTTCTACGTAAGCGTGAACGGGGGGGGCAATTTCACGGCGGCGGCTACGGGCTTGCCGTCGAACTCCAAGTTCAAGGCTGTCCCGGGACGCGAAGGAGACATCTGGCTTGCGGGGGCCGAGGGAGGCCTCTGGCGCTCAACCAACTCGGGCGCCAGCTTCACCCGCGTCACCAGCGTCGAGGAGGCCAACACCATCGGCTTCGGCATGGCCGCGCCTGGGCAGAGTTACATGGCGCTCTATTCAAGCGCCCAGGTCAACGGCGTGCGCGGCATATTCCGTTCGACCGACGCCGGCGCCACGTGGGTGCGGATCAATGACGATCAGCATCAGTACGGCTCGACGGACGCGGCGATCACCGGCGACCCGCGCGTATTTGGAAGGGTCTACATCAGCACGAACGGGCGCGGCGTCATTTATGGCGAGCCGAGCGGGGTTTCCAATCCAGACTTTTCGGTCTCTTCCAATCCTTCCAGTGTAACGATCAATCGCGGCGCGAGCGGGACGAGTACGATCACGATCACGCGAACCGGCGGCTTCACAGGCGGCGTGACTTTGAGCGCGAGCGGATTGCCGAGCGGAGTGAGCGCGAGTTTCGGCTCGAATCCGGCGACCGGAACGAGTAGCGTGTTGACGTTGACCGCTTCGAGCGCCGCCACTCT
>Ga0126377_10001198_pt1 | contig 16674 bp, 13 predicted proteins | sample PanSoiMetPlot_22_FD_92647 | JGI IMG/M metagenome (GOLD analysis project Ga0126377, IMG submission 92647) | Tropical forest soil microbial communities from Panama - MetaG Plot_22 | ecosystem: Environmental > Terrestrial > Soil > Tropical forest > Bulk soil | place: Panama | collected 2016-02-17 | reverse complement strand
GCACACGTCCGGCTGCGCCGCGACCTGCGCGCATGCCAGGGCGCTGGTGAGCGCCGACTCCAGGCCGAGCAAGGCGGTCTTGACCATCGCCGCGCTCGGCCGACAGGGCTTCGCCCGATCGGTCCCTCTGTGAAATACTTCCGCGTCCCTCATCGGTGCTGTCCCATCGGCAACACGATCCCGCTCTGGCAGGAGCGGGCGTGTGTTCACTCTGCGTTCCGCTTCCGCGCGTCGATAAAGGCGTCAAGGTCGCGGATGTCAATCAGGACACGCCGCAACGACCGCTTCGGCGCCGCGCCTTCGCGCGGGCGCAGCGGCGGCAGATCGACCACCGGCAGTAATCCGCTGAGCGTGTAGTCATTGACGGTCCACTCAGATACCCCGAGATAAATCGCCGCCTGCTCCAACGTCAGTAGTCGGGGTGAAATCGCGGGAGGTGTAACGCGTTCTATGTTTGCCGGCGCGGCAGTGGTGGTCTTCTTCTTGCCCCCATTAGGCGATGCACCGACAAGAGACGGAGACTCGTCGGCCATGGGTCGACTACGCCGCAGACGATGGCTCGATGTCCTGGTCCAGTACTCGGCGCATGGCCTCGATGTCGGCACGCGCGTAGAGGCGCAGGCCGGTCGCGGTCCGCAGCGCGGGCTTCAGGCGATTGAGGCGATCCCAGGCGCGGATCGTTTGACCAGACACGCCAAGGAGTCGCGCGGCCTGGGAGGTCAGCAGCAGATCAGACGGCGCGTCGAGCGCGTGAGACATGCGCTACAACGTAGTCGCACGCGGCGTGAATGCACGGACACGTCGTGCTACCGGCGTGTCCGAACGCGAGCCCAGGACCGCTGCCAGATCTTCTCGACGTTGGCCGCGGTGAGATCCCGATTGATGCCGGCCGCGTGAAAGCCGTCGGCAACCGCCTGCGCCGCCTGAGCACGTCGCCGGTACGGAAAATTGCCGTTCTTGTCGCAGTAGTCCTGCAGGTCGTTCACCATCAGGACGATGGCGCGATGTTCGCGCACGGTCTGCCGGAGCGCTCGACCGACGAGGCCGAGGGCGCGAGGAAGTTCCCCTTTCCTGTTCCTGGGATCGTCCATGTTCACCGCGAGCGCGCGCTTGATCACCCTGATCGCCGCACGGTGTCGCAAGCGAACCAGACGGTCGTTAACCAGGCGTTGGAGCACCGCACGCGCGTCCTCTTCGACGATGTCTGGGTCCTCAAGCGTGGCGGCGCGCTCGAGGCACGCAGAGGCCCGGCGCGCAAGGTCCTTGACGGATAGGGTCATCGAGCCCTCGTTCGATGCCCCCGTCGGAAAGACGCCGCCGGCCCGCGAGGGCACGGGCGCAACTCTGGTTCGCGAGGCCAGAGCGGCGGCGCGCGAGAAATTCTACACACCTCAGACGCGGCCACCGGGTGTGCCCAGAAGTGTGCCCAACTCCGACCCGTTTCGGTCAGGAACTATCAGTCGCTGTCAGGCGAAACCCGCCGAATCATTGAGGAAATTTGAAGATCTCGGCCTGTTTCTGTGTGGCGCCACGCTCTCAAAATCCGGTGGGGTTTACCCCCCGTGAGGGTTCGATTCCCTCCTCCGGCACCAAATCATTCGGAAAATCAACGATCACGACTCAGAGGCGCTGCCCGTTTTTGGGGCATCGGCCTCGGGTGTGCCCGAAAGTGTGCCCATCACGCCCGCGGCGCGGTCGATCTTGGCGGCCGCATCACGCAACGCGCCGGCATCGACGATCGCGTAGCGGCGATAGATGCTCTCCGTCTTGTGCCCGACCATCCCCATCGCGGCCGAGCGCGAGACACCGTCGCGCTCGAGGTTCCGCACCGCCGTTCGGCGGAAGTCGTGCAGTAGCCGCCCAGGGCAGCCCGCAGCCGTGCACGCCGCCGCGAACGCATCGCGGAACTCCTTGATCGGTTTGCCGTGCCGATGGAAGACGCGCGCGACGATGCGGCCCTGCTGCTGGAGTGCTTCCTGTTCGCGCAATTGTCCCTTGAGGAGTTGCTCGAGCTGCGCCGTGAACGGGAACGTGCGCCCGTCGCGATTCTTCGTCGTGCCCACGTCGAGGCGCACGACGCGGCCGGTCCAATCAACCTGGCGCCATTCGAGCGGGAGGATCTCGCTCGCGACCCGCCAGCCGGTCAGGTATGCGAACCGGACGACGGGACGCAGCGGTGCCGGCAGCGCCGCACAGACCGCCTCGAGGTGCGCGCGCTCGAAGAACCCGCGTCGTACGTTGTCCTCCTGGAGCATGGGGATGTGCGGCCGCGCGTGCAGTTTGCCCGCTTGGACGGCCAGCGTGTACATGCGCTTCAGCGTGGCGAGTTCACGGTTGATGCCGGCATTGGTCGCGCCGGCGTCCTGCCGTAGCGCGGTGTAGGTGCGGATCTCCGCCGTGGTGATGGTCACCAGCCGTCGACCCGCGAAGAGTTTTCGGCCGTTGATTTCTGCGAGCGCGAGATGGTGCTCGATGCGACGTTTCGCATCGTCGTGCGTTTTCTTCCCGTTGATCTTGTAGTCGTTGAGGAGGTCCTTGGTCGCGTCCTCGAAGGTGACGCGGCCCATCTTCGGATTGATCGGAATGCCGTGCTCCACGTCACCCTCGCGGACACGCAACATGCGGCGCGCGACCGTCTCCTTGGTCGTGCCCGTGCTCTCGCGAATCACGCGACCGTTCTGCAGGTACTTGATCCAGATGGTCGGCAACTCCCGCACCGTGCCATCAGCGAGCTTTTTCGTGCGTCTATAGAGACTCCCCATCCGCGCGCTCCTCTCTCGACGTCCGCCTCACGAGGCGTAGTCGTGCTCGTCCTCCGGCCATGGCCGCGTGCTGCGTGTTCAGTGTCTCGATCTCGTCCCGCAACGCAGCTTGCAGGCGCTCGAGTTCCTCGCCTTCCGCCGGCGTCAACGGAATCGACGGGTCCAGGTCGCCGAAGCTGGTATAGAAGGCGCGCCGGTCCCGCCATTGAAGCGCCACGAGACGAGGCGACATCCCGAGGAGTTCGCCCTCGCGCACGGCGACGGCCTGGTGTTCCGCCCACAGCGTGTCGTAACTCGATCGGATGAACGGATCGTCACGGTCGACGCGTCCCGCGCGGCAGTCCTGCGTGAGGCTGCCGAGTTGCTCGAGGCTCCACTGCCGTCGCTCGCTGAGATGCTGCAGTTCGGTGCGTTCGCTGTCGGTCATCGTTCACCGCCTTTTCTTCTTCTTCGGCGTGTGCCACAGCAACGACTTGCACTTCGGACAGAGCTTGATCGTGGTTTGTCGCGGAATCCACCGATGGCCGCAGCGGTGACATGTCAACGTCGGCATCCGGATCGTGTGTGCGCGCATCGCCCACGATTATATTACCTATAGGTAAGGTGAACAAGCCGTCATCGGGCGCGGGTCGCGATCGTTCGCTCGAGGGCGTGTAACCACTGGTCGACCGCCCGCACCTGCCGGCGGCGCGGATCATCCGCCGGCAAGGCTGACAGCATCTCGCGGAGGCTCGCCCGGACGTCCGTGAGCGCGCGCCGCGCGGCAGCCACCTCCGCGCGCGCCCGCGGCAACGGCAGCACGGCGGCGGGTCGGCCCGTCGCGCGGTCCACTGACGACGAGGCACGCGCCGACGCGCGCGCCGACCGCACAGCCCAGAGCACCTGATCGACCCGGAGACGGAGATCCACCGCTGCTTGAACGGTCAGGGTCCGCCGAGGCGTGTCCTTCGCCATCGTGACCTCCGAACGGAGGTCGGCGGGTGCTACCCTACGCGATAGGTCGCCGACTCGCTCACACCGAGTTGACGGTTCAGGAGTGCCGGCACGCGTGATGGCGCGCTGGTGCTCCGCTTTCGTGGCCCGAACAGGCTATAGACCCGCGACGGTCTTCGGCAAACGCCCCACGAGAGATCGCGTGCAAGGACTCAGCCTTTGTTGAGGCGCGCAGCGCGAGACGGTCGGCCTCGCGAAAGCGCGCGGCAGCAATCAGCACAAGGAACGGGGCCGGAAGAGTCCCGCTCCTCCAACGCTGGACGAGGCGGGCATCGACAAGCACCTCGCGCCGCGCGCCCGGGGCCCTCAGTAAATCGTGCGCCAGGCGTAGCCATCGGTGCCGCTCTTGGCGCAGACCGCAATGCGGTCTTTGGTGCCCGGCGCGCCGAACGAGCTCCAGAACAACCCGCGCGTCGTGACCGAGCAGGTCGGCTGCGGCAGCGTCGTCTCCAGCACGCCAACCTGCAGCCCGCCGGCGAACGTGGTGCCATCGAGCGCGAAGAGGCCGAGCGCGCTGCCGACCGTCCCGGCCGCCTTCAGCACCAGGTCGGGCATGATCGTGACGGCCGTCACCGTCGACGGGGGCGTCGAGCCGCCGGAGCGCGACCACGGCGCATAGCCGCGGCGCATCGAGACGAGCGCCGTCCCCGAGGTCCACGTCGTGGCTCGCACGCGCAGCGTGAGAAAGCCGATGTTCGTCAGCGTGAACGCGCCGACGGCCGTGGTCGTGGCGCTCGAGCCGCCGGTCGAGATGTTGAGCACTTGCACGGGGCGCCAGGTGACGCCATCGATCGTCGCCTCGAATTGCAGCGCGCCGACGAACGTGCCGGAAATGTCGAACCCATACGACACGAGGGTGCCGGCGTTAAAGACGGCGCACACGCCGGGTTGCGCGCAGTCGGGGCCGCCGCTGGCCTGCGGCGCCGGTGTGCCGGGTGGGGCGGTCGCGCCCGCCGTCGGTGGACTGATCGGGATGGGACCGGTCATCTGGGCGCGGACGATCGGGGGCGCGACGAGCGCGAGGGCGAGCACGACCGCGCCGAGGGTGGCCGCTGATCTCATCGCGGGATTCCTCTGGGGCGAGACGCGCGCGTATGATGCCGCGCGATGGCCTGGACGATCGGCACGCTGCCCCCGGAGCGCCGGTTGTCCCCCGAGCAACGGCTCGCCTGCCAGGTGCTCCGACAGGCCATCGTCGACGCCGTCTCCGGCACCGCCCGCCTCCACCCGAGTGCCGATGCGTTTCTCACCGACCGATCCGCGTTGACGTTCTGGTTGGACATCGCCGGCTTCGAGCTCCGGACCTTCGAGACGGCGTGCCGACCGGTCCTGCGGCTGTCCGCCCGGCGCGCTGCGCCCTCATCGCCCGACCACCAGGCCGCGGGCGAGATCGACCGGGCCGGCGGGCTCGACGCGCTCCTCCGCGATGTCCGTCAGATAGCCGAGCGGTTTGCCTATCGGGGCGACCGCCAGCCCCGTGAGTAACCCGATCGCCGTGAGCGTATCGGTGATCGCCGTCTTTTTCCGGCCATCCTCGAGCGTGGCCTGGTAGACGGAGTACGGCGACAGGACCGCGCGTTCGATCGCGGTGACGGCCGGACTGAGGGCGATGCGGTCGTTGACCGCGTGCTCGCCGAAGTACCAGCGCCCGGCGTAGAGCGCCGCCTGGCCGGGGATGCCGGGGACCATCGCCGCCGCGCCGCGCCCCTGCACGCCGAAGAACCACCGCAGATACTCGTCGAGGACGCCGTCGTCATCGTCATCGCTCGGGAGCTCGCCGCGCGCCGCGCCCGCAATGAGCTCGCTCAGGATCGCCGGCGCGAGGAACCCGAAGGTGTAGACGTAGAGGAGGCGGCCCGCGCCGGCCTTCAGGCCGACATCGCGGATCGTGATCGCGAACTCCGAGCCGAGCGTGTTCGCGAGCATGTTCCAGTACGAATAGAACATCGTGAACGCGCGCATTCTCGGGTCGCTCGTCTCGTACTTCGAGACATCCTCGGGATTGAAACTCCCCTGCGTCAGCCGGACGGCCGAGTCCGCCTGGCGCACCGCGTCGAGCTCGGTTGCGCCCTTCTCGATCGCCGTATCGTAGGCGCCGGTCCAGGTGATCACGTCGACGAGGTTCTGCATCGCCGACTGCAAGAAGTAGCCGTGCTTGATCGCGAACTCGCGCACGCGCTCGTACGCCGAGGGATTGAGCAGGAGATCGTCGATGTGCTGCTGCACCTCGAAGGCTTGCGTCCCGGTCCGCGTCTGCATGAACGCGGACTTCTCGCCGACCGCCTGCGTGGTCGCGAACGGCTGCCGCAGATAGCGGAACAGCGCGCGGGAGAGCGCGACCGGCGGCACCTTGAGCGCGGCGACCGACAGGCCCGTGAGTTGCTGCACGGCGTTGACGACATTGAACGCCATGATCGAGAGGCCGGTGCGCCGGCGGACCGCGCGCCAGAACCGATCGGCGCCGCGGCCGCCCCAGCCCTGGTTGGGCGTGTCGATGGTCTGCTTCGCCGCGCGCTGCAGCCAGGGGACGAGCATCTCGCTGGCGACGGTCGGATCGAACGCGTTGAGCGAGCGCCGGAACCCCCGATGGTTCACGAGGCGCGCGGCGTCCTTGACCGACGGCTCGAGATGGATGAAGCGCAGCACCTTGTCGAGATGCGCCGGCACGACGCGCAGATCGAGCTTGAGCGGCTTCGCGTAGCCCTCGATGCGCCCCTTCGTGAACCCGCGGCCGGTCGTCGGGAACATGAACGAGGTCGAGGTTTCCTCGAGCGCGTCCCGGTCGGCGCGGATCGCCGCATCATCGGCGATTTCCGGATCGACAATCGCCGGCATGTAGCCGCCGCGGTACTCGCCGAACGGCGTCTGCACGGGCTGCGCGGTGATCTCGGCGAAGTAGTAGCCGAGGAGATCCTGATGCACGCGTTGCGCCTCAGGCTTCAGCGACTCGAGCAGATCCCACACGCCCTGGACGTAGTCGTAGTGTTCCTTCCGGAGCGTGCCCTCGCGCCACAGGCGCCGGAGGAAGGCGTCCCACCGGGACGTGTCGACGCCGCCGTCGGCCGTCTCCTCGCCCCAGTAGCGGCCGCGCAGGAGTTTCGAGAGGTTGCTCTCGTTGCCGGTATGGAGCAGCGCGTGCAGGAGTTCGATGGTGCCGTTGAACGTGTAGCCCTCCGGCGCGGCGAAGGACGCGAGTTCGGGCGCCGCGATCGGCGCGGTGCTGAGCGTGCCCTCGACGGCCTTGACGATCGCGAGGTACTTGGCGAGGTGCTGCTGTTTGGCGATGCGGTAGCGCGAGCCCGCCTCCGAGATCGGATTGAACAACAACCGATGGAACGAGCCGAGCGGATCGCCGCCGTCGACCGCATCGACCCAACTCTCGACGCGCCGGAGCGCCGCGCGCCAGCCCATGAGATGCAGCTTCGTTTTCTCCCACGCCGTCAGCGCCCGCGCATAGCCGCGGCGTTCGGTGGGCGTGTCGATCGCCTGGAGGCGCGCCTCGAGCGTGCCCTTCACCTCGTCGAGGTCGTGCGCCTTCCCCTCGATGACCATCTGCTTCGAGCGGCGTGCGAGATGCCACAGGCCGTCGACCGCATCGCGAAGCGCAATGAACTGGTCGTAGGTCATCTCGCGGTACGGCTGACTCGGTTGCGCGGCCGCTTCGATCGCGGCCTCGAGGTTCGCGTGCAACTCGGCGTCGTACTTCCGCACCTGATCGAGATACGTCGCCGCGGCGGCGCCGAGTGCCGGCGGGGCGAGATGGAATTGACTGAGGAGTTGCCGCGCGGCGTTGACGAGATTCAGGTCGTAGCGCGCGGCGAGGCGGGGATCGCGCCCGGCGAGGATCGGATGGAACCCGTCGATGGCCGCGTCGACTGCCTCGCGCGCGGCGACGGCCGCGCGATAGAGCTCGGCGTTCAAGACCTGGCGCTGCTTGGCCGCGAGCGCCGCGGTGAAGTCCTGCCGCCCGGCGGCCTCGGCCGCCTGGTCACCCGCCCGACGGGCCGCGGCCGCGAAGACCGAGGGACGAATGTCGCGAATCGCCGTGTCGCCGATGCGCCGCTCGGCGATGGCGCGGATCGTCGAGACGGACGCGACTGGTGCGCCAGGCCGGCCCGGCGACCGGGTGGCGGCCGCCTGCAACGCCTTCAGGTCGGCCGCGAACACGTCGGCGCCGGCTTCGAGGACTGCCTGGCGCGCGTGCTCGCCGATGGTGTTGTCGAGGAGCATGTCGCCATGCCGCCGCTTCATCTCCTCATCCGCCGCGGCGTCGATCGCGGCCTCGAGCGGCGGCGCGTTGACGAGGAGCCGTACGAGCTCCTGACTCGAGCGGAAGCCGAGGAGCTCCGCCGCGACCGCCGGCGGGACGCCGTCGCGGGCCGTCACGCCGCGCGGCAGGCGTTCGAGCACGCCCTCCCCGAACTGCTCGACGAGGTCGCCGTGATGCAGCTTGAACGGCTCGGTGCCGGTGGGCAGCGGCGAGCCGTCCGGCAAGGTGCCGCGCTGGAGGAGCGCGAGCGCGCGGTAGATCGGCTGCGCCGCGAGGTCGCGCGCGATCGGCCCGCGCACGCTGGCACGTTCCTCCTGCCACCACCCCGTGCGCTCGCGCTGCAACTGCTCAAGGAGCTTCGCCTGCAACGCCTCGCGCGCCCGATCCGTCGCCGCCTGCGTCGTGGCCCGGAGTGCTTCGCGATCTGCGGGCGACAGCCCTGCCGCCTCGGCGAGCGCGTCACTGAACATCGAGTGCCCACGCGTGTCGGCCTGCGCGACCGCAATCGCGTCATCGGTCGCGAGCAGGCGATCGAACACCGCGCGGAGCGCCGGGCTCACCTCAGCATTCAGCCGGCGCACGGTGCGATAGATCGACACGAGCCAGGCGCGCACGCGGGCGAACACGGATCGGAGCTCGGGATTCGGCGCCTGCCCCTCCATGAGGTACGCCTCGAAGGCGCGCGCGAACTGTTCGTGCTGCGCGGTGCCGATGTCGCCGCGGTTCTCGACGCCGAACCACTGGAGCACGGCGCCGTAGTCGCTGAGCAGTTGGCGCTGCGTGTCGGTGAGCGTGGTCGGGTCTTGCGCGGCGAGCTCGTCGACGACATCGCCGAGGACCTCGAGGTAGAAGTGCGCGGACTCATGGAGGAACGTGGAGAGGTCCGCGCTCGCAAACAGTTCGATCTGAAACTGCCGGTCCTTGCCGAAGCGGATGATCCCGCGATCGTCGCTGCGATAGAAGTCGGGGGAGGTCGGATCGCCCCGCGCATCGACGGCCGCCGGCGGCAGCACGTCGGCCACCGTGAACGGCCGGCCTTCGTCGTCCCGGAGATCCTGCAATTCACGCAAGGCTCGGAGGTCCTCGCGGCCCTGCGCGCGGGCCTGCTGGATGCGTTCCTCGAGGTGCGCGCGCCGCGCATCGCGGGCACCCTGGTAGAGCCGCGTCTCCGCGTCCGGTTCAGCCGGCAGCCCCTCGCCCTCGCGCCACCACGCCGTGCCGGTCCGAATGCCGAGCGTCTTCGCGAGGTCGGCCGTGCCCGGCAGACGATCCGCCTCGGAGGGATGTCGCACCGCATCGTCGACGGCGTCGAGCAAGGCGTTGATGTCGGTGAGATGCGCGAAGCGTGGGTCCTGGCGCAGCGCTTCGACCATGCGATCCGGCGAGAGGCCCTCTCGTCGGAACACGCCCTTCACGCCGCCCCAGACATCCGGCGCGGTGCTCGACTCCTTGAGGATGTTGATCTCGCCGCGGTACGCCTCGGTCCGCTTCTCCCACCACAACCCGCCGGCGTCCGCGATGGCCTCGAGCAGCGTCTGCGGATGTTGGCCGGACTCGCGGCCGAGGCTCTCCGTGTACTCGAACCGCTCGCGCCGCTCGGCGAACGCCCGGCGGACGACGCGCTCATCGACCGTCGGATCGACCTGGCGCGCCTCGCGCAGCACCGTCGCCAGCAGTTGCGCCCAGTGCGCGCGCTCGCGTTGCGTGCGCTGCGCCGGCGTCTCACCGGGCCGCCGCTCGCTCGCGGGAATGTCTGACACGATCGCCTCGCCGGCCCCGTGGGGCACCTGCGGCCCCGCGGTCGTCTCCGGCCGCAATCCTTCGCGACGGACCTGCAACCCGTATCGCGAATAGAGCGCGAACGGATCGACGCCGGCCCGTGCCCCGAGCGTGGAGAACACGGCCTCGCCGATGTCGGCGTAGACGCGCGAGGTCCGCGCCGGAAATCCCGCCTGCTCAAGCTGCGCCCGCATCGCCTCGCGCACTTGGCCGGCGGTGGTCGGCGCCGGCGCCGCGGTCGCGGCCTCGAGCTCGCCGGCGACGTGCTGCTCGAGCGCCTGCGTCTCGCGCACGTTGAGCGCCTGCGGCGCGAGCCGTGCCTCGTTCGCGAAGAAGGCCGAGTGTTCGGGATGACTCGCGATCTCGGTGACGTAGGCGCCCATCGGCACGGCGAGATCCGCGCCGCTGTCGACCGCGCGCTGGTAGGCGTGTCGATCGCCGGTGAGCTGCTCGGCCATGTGCGCCGGATCGATCCGCTTCGCCTGGAAGTAGCTCGTGAACGTGTCGATCGGGAGGCCGACGGTCGCGATGGCGCTGTCGCGCGTGGCGGCGTTCAGGAAGTCGCGGACCTGATCCGGCGCGCGGCCGATCGTCTTCGAGGCTTGCGCGTCGACGCCGAGCCGCTCGAGCACGCGCGCCGTGCCGTGCGCGGCGACACTCATGCCGCCGACCGCGACGAGCGTGCTCACCGTCGTGAGCGCCGCTTGCGAGGGCCGCTCCTTCAGGTAATCCCAGACCGTCTTGTCGTGGTTCGCCGGCAGGACCGCCCACTCGGCCGCGTCCTGCAAGATGGTCGCAACGTTCTCGGTCGCGATCTCGGGCGCGATCTGATGGACGATGGTCTGCACGAGCGGGAGCTTCTTGAACGTGCTCGCGAACAACCGCTCGGCGGGAATCCATTCGGTGGCGACTTCCACCGCGCCCTGAAACGCGGAGAACCCGGCGGCCGTGCCGACGCCGACGCCCTGCTCGCGTGCCTCCTGATACGCCTGGCCCGTGGTCGTTGCACCGATGAGGCCGAGGCTGGTGAGCGTGGCGGCCTGGGTCGCGGCGGTCAGCGCCGCCGCCCCCTCGAGGCCCGCGGCCGCCGACGCGCCGGCGATCGGCCCGAACACGATCCCCGGCAGCATCCCGCCGATGGACTCGAGCCCGCTGTACGCGCTCTGCTCGAGGAACCCGGCATCGCGCCGGTCGCCGCGGAGCTTGTCGGTGAGCGTCTGCGCGACGAGCGCCGCGCCGGTCGCATACTCGGCGAGTTCGCGGTTCGCGGTCGTGATCGGCTCATACGCGCCGGCGGCGTAGCCTTCGTGCAGGCGCTCGGCGTACGCGCTGGCCGCCTCCGGCGTGCGGAAGATGCCGAGATGCCGACCAGTCTTCCGATACTCGTCGATCGCTTGCTCGGTGACCTGTTGCGCGGTGCCGGTGAAATGCCGCCCATCGGGTGTGACGGTCGGCAACAACACTTCCTGGCCGTCGAGGTTCACACTCAGACTGTCGACGGTGCTGATACTGCCGTCCGGGTTGACGACCTTCGGTTGCCGGAACAGATCGATATTCCCCGGCGCGAGGAGATTCGGATCGGGCGTGCCGGCGGCCGCGCGTGTCAGGAACTGCGCGCTGACATCACTGATCGGCAGCACGCCGAGGTGCGCCGCAAACGCCGGCCGCGTCATCGACGCCGGCATCGCCGTCGGCTCCGTCACCTCGGCGACCTCGCGCAGCCCACCCCACCCGCCGACGCCGACTGACGACAGCAGGCCCGCAGGAATCGCGCCGGCGAGATTGCGCCCGAGCCGCAAGGTCTTCTCCATCGCCGTGAGCGGTGGGAGGTCGTCCTGCGCGAGCGCCATGTTCGCGGGATGCGCGGCGAGCCACTGCGCCAGGAGCGGACTCTCGGCGCGGAACTTCTCGACGTCGAAGTCGGCGGCCGCGGTCTGCTGCTCGACCGTCTCGAGGTTGCGCTGCACGATCTCGAGCGGCAGGCCGGTCTTGCGCTGCATCGCGAGGATGCGCGCGGCCTGGTCGGGCGCCATCGTCGGGGCGCGGCGCGCCGCGTCCTCGAGGCGCCGGGCTTCGTGCTCCGAGGCGATGAGCGAGGTCGGTTTCGGTGGCGCCGTCGGCTTGCCGATCTCGAACGGCCGCGGCGCGTCTGGCGTGGCGTAGGGATCGGCGATGAGGGAGAGTTGGTCCTCGGCCATCGTCAGCGTCCCTGGAGCCGCTTGAGCTCCTCATCCGCCCCGAGGCCGAGCACATGCGCCGCGTGCGCGCGCTGAATGCGGTCGCGCCACCGCGCGAGGATCTCGTCGCGGTTCATCCGTTGCGCGGCCGGGATCTGCGCGCGGATGACGTTCACCCACTCGCCGACGCTCTGCGCTGGGATCTGCTCGAGCGGCACGTACGCCGCCTTCGCGTCCTTCGGATTCAACACGCTCGCCGCCGGCAGACTGGTATCGGTGCCCCACACATCGAGCATCACGCGCGTATCGACGACGCGCTTCATGACCGCGTCTTTTTCGTCGCGCGTGAGCGGGCGCTTGCGGGCGCCCTGCTCGCGATCGATTTCCTGCTCGACGCTGTTGCGGAGTTGCCCGAGCCGCGCCTGCGCCTCCGGGGTCTGGCGTTTCGCGTACGGATCGAGGCCGGCGCCTTGCGCGATTGTCTTGAACGCGTTGTCGTCGATCGTCGCCGCCAGAATCCGATCGGCGCTGTGGCCGAGCGACCGCTTCGCGGTCATCAGCCGGTTGACGTGATCCTGGCCGAGCTCCGGCGTCATCGTGAGGATCTGGTTGTCGGTCATCGTGGCGAGCGTCTGCGGGTCGGAGAGTTCCCAGAACTTCGCCCAGCCCTTCGTCTCGAGCTCGCGTTCATGCCGCGTCTGCTGCGCGGTGCCGCGCTGCGCCGCGGCCTCCTGGCGGTTGATCAAGTGCTCGGTGACTTGCAACTGCAGCGCGCCCGGCGCGTGCGTGTACGCGGGCATCGCCTGCAGGTGCTGGAGCGTCATGCCGGGCGTGTTGACGGCTTGCCAGAGGTTCCCGGCGATGGCCTCTTTCCGATCGGCGCGCGAGGCATCGGCCGCGGTTTTCATCTGGCGCAGATGCGCGATGGCGCTGTCGAGTGCCTTCGGATTCGATCCGAGTTGGGACCGCGCGGACGACTCCATCTTGTCGAGTTCGATCGGATCGTCGTCGGTCTTCGGGCCGTGCTCGCCCCACAGCGCCGTGGCAGTCCGCAGGCCCGTCGCTGCGGACGTGCCGCTCTCGAGCGCGTGCTCGACGGTCGCGAGCCGGTCGCCGTTGATCTGCTCCTTGGCGGCGTCGAAGTACGCCTGCGCGGCCTGGTCCTGGCCGTTGACGAGCAACCGATTGATCACGCCTTCATGCGTGGCGCTGCGCGCATTGCCGACCTGTTGCTGCACTTGCTCGGGCGAGAAGCCGAGGCGCGGGGCGCTCGCCTGAATCGCGGTGACCGCGCGATCGAGCTCCTGACTGACCCGCCGCGGGTCGAGCGCGTTCGCCACGGCGAGGTTCACGCTGTTGGCGACCGAGGCCTCGAGGGTGTTGCGCTCATAGGTCTGCGTCTCGTTGAACACATGCCGCTGAATCGTGGTGTCGAGATTGACGCCGCGCTGCATCGCCACGCGGCGGAAGGCCCATTTCTGCCGGGGCGTGGTCAGGCCCTGCTCGAGCTCGCCGACGAGTTTCTGGTAGTCCTGCCCGACCTGGTCGGGGAGGCCGAGCGCGTTCTTCCCCTTCTGCGCGAGCGCGCCGTTGTCCGCGTAGAGCCGCTGGTTCTCCCACTGACCGAGCGTGGTTTCCGCTTCGCGGACGGCGATCTCGTCGGCGCGGTCGCGCTCCTCCCGCACCATCTGCCCGTACTCACCGAACCCGACCTGCGCGAGGTGCCCGCCGACCTGCGCGAGGGTTTGCGCGGTGCCGAATCGGGCGCGCGCCAGCCCGACGCCGGCGGCCTCCTCGGTGAGCGCGGCGGTTTTGCGGACGCCCGGCAGCGGTTCCGTGAACACTTGCCGCGGTCCGTAGAGGCGAACGGTCGGCATCGTCGGGTCCTAGCGGAAGTTGCTGCGCCGGACGTGATCGGTGAGCTCGCGCCAGAGCGCGAGTTTACGATCGTCGGCAATGTCGGGGGTCGCGAAGATGAGGCGCACCTGGCGCGCGAGCGCCGGGATCTGCCCGAGGTATTTCACCGTCCGCTGCTGCAGGTCTTCGCTGTCCTGCTCGCCGTAGATCTCGCGATCGGCGCGCCGCAGGACCGCGTTCGACGCCATCTCCGCATCCGACGGCGCGTCCCCGATCTCGGTCTCGTGCAGCCGCGCCTGCGCCCAGCCCGCGTAGATGGCCTGCGCGATCTGCGGGTGCCCCGCGAGGCCGGCCTGGCGCATCTCGGCCACGAACTGCTGGCGCTCCTGCGCCTGCTCGGCGAGCGAGTAGCCGAAGCGATCGGCGACCGCCGGCTGGCTCACGCGAAACGTGTCCTTCAGATAATTCTCGAGCGGATACAACTGGTCCGCGGCGGGGGTCGGGTCCTCGTCGACCATCACGTCCTCCTGTCCTGCCGGTCAGCGCGTCCTGTCCGTCCGGTCATTGCACCGGCGCCTCGCCGCGGAGCAGTTGCGTCAGACTGGGCATCGTGTCGGTGACGGGCACCGCGCCCGCCGCTTCGGCGATGAGGCGCGCGAGGCTCTTGTCGGCACCGAGCTCCACCTCGAAGCGCGGCCGGCCATAGGCGTAATACCAGACGAGCACTTCCACCGCCGGCGCGGCCGTGCCGGCGATCAGGCGCGCGCGCAGCTTTCGGACATAGCGCGGGCTCTGGACCAGCGCGCGGGCGAGCGTCTGAACCTCGCGCGTGGCCCTGTTGACCGCGCCTTTGCGCCGCCCCGCGCGCGGGTCCCCTTTCACGAACGGTCGACCTGGTCCCCGCCGCCGTTGTTGACTTTTTGGATGCATTGTTTAGGTCACCCTCTCCGGCCCTTGCACCGCGTGCACCACGCATGGCGCTGGTGCAGTAGATGGCCTCGCGGCGCGGGTCGCGTCGGAGCGCGTGCACCACTGCACCACTTGCACCATAGAGAGCATGCGTGGTGCATGCTCTCTGGTGATGGTGCGTGGTGTGTGGCCTCGACGCTGGAGCACCCCTGCACCAGTTGCACCACGCATGCGGGCTGGTGCAATCACGACGGCTCCACGAGCGCGTAGAGATTGATCGGTTGACCGCGCCGCGTCTCGCTCGTCCGGCGAATGCCCTCGCGGTTGTGTAAGGCGTTCTGGACCTGCCGCCGGTGGGTCGAGGTCACCCGATGGTTCGCGTTGGCGAGCCCCGCCGCTTTCGCGATCGCGTCGATGGTTTGGGGCGTGGTGCTGAGGGCGCCGACCTCGACCAGTAACTGAAACGTCGTGTCCGCCAGGACGCTCTTGTCCTGCGCGCCGACGAGCGCGTACGCGCCGGAGGCGTCGTCGTACTCCAACACGATGGGGGGGCACAGCACGAAGCGCCCTTTGCCCGTCAACCGCCGCCGCGCGCTGAACGAGCCGTCCGCGTAGCGGAGCGACAGTGCATAATCGGCGGCGGCCGCCGCGGCTGACGCGCCACGCATCGCGCGACTGGGGTCGGCATCGTCGCTCTGGTCCTCGCCCTTCCCGCTGTGGGCATCGATGAGCCACGGCACGCCGAGCTCCCTGGTGACGGCTTTGACGTCTTCCACGACGCGGACCGCCGCTGCGTTGTCGTTCTCGTCCCGCACCAACTCGCGAACGACGGCTTGCCACGAGGACACCAGGACGAGGCCGTACCCGCCTTCCCGCACCGTGCTGGTGATCTCGGCCAACCCGGTGCGGTCCAACTGGAGCGGCTTGCGGTAGATCGTCATCACGCCGGCGGCCACCTCGAGATGCCGCGCGAGCCAGGCGGTGTACTCCGGCGGATCTTCGGCGGCGAGATCGAGGACGCGCGTCTGTTGTGTCGCGCGCTCGAGGAACGGTCGCCCCATCGCGACCGCCGCGCCGAGTTGCTGCGCGAACGTCGTCTTGCCGACCTTGCTGTAGGCGACGTTCATCCCGAGCGTGCCGTACGCCGGCACCAAGCCTTTCACAAGGTAGCGCACGCCTGACTCGGCCATCTGGCGGCCCTCATCGCGCACCACGGTCGCGTCGGTGAGATGCGCCGGATCGAGTCCGACGCCCTGCGTCGAGCGGCGCGCGTCGTCAATCGCCCCGCGCAGCACCTCGAGAAACAACGTGCCGCGGCCATTCGCGAGCTCGTCGGGACAGCGACTGAACTCGGTGATCGCGCGTCGACAAAACGACACCACGGCGCGCGCCGCGGCGTTCCGCTTCAACACCCGCGCGTAATGCGCGACGTTCATCCGGTGCGGCAGGCCGTCGATCAGGCCGGTGAGGTAGGCGGGACCGCCCAATCGGTCGAGCGCCTCGGGCGTCAGACACTGGCGCACGGTGATGAGGTCGATCGGCTCGCCACGGCCGGCCAGCGCGAGCATGGCGTTGAAGAGGAGTTGATGGTCGACGCGAAAAAAGTCGCGCGGCCCCAAGACCGTCGCCGCGGCCGACAGGGCGGCGTTGTCGATCAACACGGCGCCGAGCACCGCCCGTTCCGCCTCGATGTTGCGCGGTGTCGGATAGGCGTCGTCAGGCGCCGAGGAACTCACGCGGCGATCCCTTCTTCGACTCGGCACCGAATGGCGACCGCATCACGCTTGAGCGCGAGGAGTCGATCGCACACGTCCGGCTGCGCCGCGACCTGCGCGCATGCCAGGGCGCTGGTGAGCGCCGACTCCAGGCCGAGCAAGGCGGTCTTGACCATCGCCGCGCTCGGCCGACAGGGCTTCGCCCGATCGGT
>Ga0126377_10001197_pt1 | contig 16692 bp, 22 predicted proteins | sample PanSoiMetPlot_22_FD_92647 | JGI IMG/M metagenome (GOLD analysis project Ga0126377, IMG submission 92647) | Tropical forest soil microbial communities from Panama - MetaG Plot_22 | ecosystem: Environmental > Terrestrial > Soil > Tropical forest > Bulk soil | place: Panama | collected 2016-02-17 | reverse complement strand
GCGTGCTGGCAGTCGCAATGGAGTTCGGTCTTGTCCCCCGCCTGCTTGCAGTGTTCACTGCAGTACTTCCCAAAGGGTCCCTTGGGGTCGATGGTGCAGTTGCATGCGGGGTGGGCGCATTTCGTGGTTCCAGCCATATCGTCCCCCGTACCGGCGGACTCTACGCCCCTCGGGGGGTGAGGACAAGCTCATCGAGGGGATAGGTGATAGCGCGCGCGAAAATCGCACCCCCCCTCGCACGCGCGCACTAGGATGGGAGCACGCGACACACGCTGGCATCGTCGCGGAAAATGTGCGACATTCGCTTAGGAACGACGGCACACAAGGAACGCGAAAGTGCGTTGTGACACTGTAAACAGCGACTCTCCTTCGCTTGGTATCGCAACACTTTGGTTCTGCGCGGCAGCACTTGCATTTCTTTCGCTCTCGGCGCGAGATTCGGATGGTAGCCAGCGGGCGGACCGCGCCACACTCGCCTTCGATGTCGTCTCGATCAAACCACGCACGAGCGACCTCGCGCTGCCATTTCCACGCTGGACTCCGGAAGGTGGCCTTGCTGTGCGTGGTGTGACGATCGCGTTTCTGGTCAGTCTCGCGTTCCCGGAGGTCCGCTTGGCAGATATCGTCGGCTTGCCGCGATGGACGACATCGCAACACTACGATATTCAGGCCACCGCTGCGAATGTGTCTCCAAAAAACAGAGAGGAACGAGCTGCGATGTTGCGGGCGCTCTTGCGAAACCGATTTGACTTCGCCTTTCACTGGGAAGACCGCAAGAGCGATGTGTTTCACCTCACCATTGCTCGGTCTGACCGAAGGCTCGGATCGCAAATGAGACCGGTAGACATCGATTGTGCTGCGCAAGACGGCGTCGCTAACGCTGATGTAAATGGGACAGGCGCGAGGAATTCTGCCGGAAAGACGCCGGATCATTCTGTGCCACCATCGTCTTGCGAATTTCGCTTGCTATGGGGCAATTGGGAAGGCGACACGACCATGTCAGACTTGGTCGCCGTCATCAGGCGCTATGCGACACGCGATGTCATCGATAGGACCGGGCTCGGCGGTTACTATCGCGTCAAGCTGATATTTGATCCAGGAATCGAGCTCGGAATCGAGGGTGACCGCGCGGGACTAGGCTTGTCCACTGCACTCCGCGAGCAACTCGGACTGCGATTAAGAACAGCGCAGGTAGTGCGGCCCGTCTTGATTGTCGACCGTCTGAACATGCCGAGCGAAAACTAAAGGGGATTAGCGACAGACGCTCGGTTGAGTTCGGAATACATCATTCCGTTCGCAGGCTAATCGCCGGGGTTGGGAGACTCGCCACGGCGGGGATGAGAGACACACAGGCTGTCGCCGCAAGTACGATCGGCGCTCCTAACAGGACCAGCGCATCTCGTGGGCCAATCGTGCGCTACTACCGAGACGCTGCAGGACGCTGTTCGGTTGGAGCAGCGCTTTATCGGCCAGGACCGCAACAAACAGATTCTGGCCGACTCATGGGGTGGAACACACGCTGTTCTCCAGCTTCGTACCGCTCCGCGACCTGAGTTTCATCGGCACGTTCCGAAATGCGTGCACAGCGTCATCGGCGGCGCCATATGCGCGAAGGAGTCAATATGAAGTGGCCCGCATTCGTGGTCGCGATTGTCAGCGGCGGAACTCTGCTCGCGCAAGCCGAGCTGCCTTCGTTTGAGGCCGCCTCCATCAAACTGAATCGTTCGGGCGCAACAGGAGTTGGTGCAACGGCTCTCTATTTCGAACAAGATGGGCGTTTCAGAGCGGTGAACGAGCCGTTGTGGCGACTGATCGCGGAGGCCTATCGTTCGAATTATCAGCTTCGACGATTTGAGATTGATGGAGTTCCCCGCTCGATGGACGGTGATCGCTTTGACGTGAACGCCGTGCCATCGGGCAATCCAAGCTTTAGCGGGCAGCGCCAAATGCTCCAGCGGCTTCTTGCGGAACGGTTCAAGCTGGCTGTGCATCGAGAGACCCGTGACATGCCCGTTTACGCTTTGGTGAAGGCCCGCGCCGATGGCCGTCTCGGCGAGCGTCTGAAACCTTCGGAGGAGGATTGCTCCAAAGTTCGAGCGGGCGGTGCGGCGCCGCCTGCAAAACCTGGTCAGCCACAACCGTGCATGATGATCTTCGGCCCAGGACGGCTCGTCTCGTACGGGATGACCATAACTCAACTGGCCGAGATGGGGCTGGCACGATCCGTTCTGCGACCGGTGATCGATCGGACTGAGTTGACAGGCGGCTATACGTGGACCCTCGAATGGGCGCCAGATGACAATCCCGATGCCGACGCTAACCTCCCCTCACTCATGACGGCCCTGGTCGAACAACTGGGACTGAAGCTTGAACCCGCTAGAGGATCTGTGGAAGTTCTGGTGATCGACCACGTGGAGCCGCCCACGCCGGATTAAATCCGACCGTGACCATTGAGCGTCGAGGACACTTCTCAGATTCGCATCTGAACGTGAGCGACGAAAGGGGGTCTGGCCGCCCCCTTCACTTTTGGTGAGGCGGTGATGAATTTTCGATTGCGCACAGCTTTCGTTGTCTTCATTGCTCTCGCTCTGCAAGTGGATGCTGTGCCAGGTGGGCGGCAGCGGGGCGCTGCAGTCGATCACCTTATTGATGCGAAACTCGCATTCGACGTGGCGTCGGTAAAGCTGAACGAGTTGGGATCGCAGTCGATGCTCTGGGAATTTCGGAGTGGCCGATTCACTGCTCGATACGCCACGTCGAAATCGCTGATTGTTCTAGCGTACGGAAAGCCGGAACTCGCGCTGACCCCCTCTCAGGTCATTGGTGCGCCCAAGTGGCTCGACGTTGATCGTTTTGATGTCTTGGCGACGGCGCCTGACGTACCTGATTCACCGAGAGGGATTATTCCGGCGCCGATTCTGGAGATGCTTCGAAACCTGTTAGAGGAGCGGTTTCAACTGAAGGCGCATTTTGAGACGAGGGAGTACCTGTTGTTCGCTCTCGTTTTGTCGAAGAAGGACGGAACGCTGGGGCCGGGCTTACGACGCCGACTCATCCCCTGTACGGCCAGGGCAGTACGAGATCGGACGGAACTCTTTGCGCCAACGGATCCCGTGCGCCAAACATGCGGCGGCAGAACCGACTGGGGAATGCTGCTGGCAACTGGGGCAACCATGACGAATCTAGTAACGGCCCTTTCGCAGCCTCAGCTGATCCCGGGGGTGGGCCGGATCGTCGTCGACCGTACCGGGCTGAGCGGAACATTTGACATCGATCTGCGCTGGAGCCCAGATACGCCTCTTCCGGGAGCCTTGCGGGACGCATCTCCTGCGCCGTCGGCCGATTCAAATGCGCCACCGCTCCTCAGAGCACTTGAAGAGCAGCTAGGACTCAAGCTCGAACCAACGAAGGGACCCGTTGAGGTTCTCGTCATCGATCACATCGAGCGCCCAACCGAAAATTGACGGCTCTAGAGAGCCGGCTTTCGAGCGAGGACAGGAGGTTCGCCATGCAGGTTCTCCCATGCTTGCAGGCGCGCATGTTGTGCGGAGTGAAACCTGGACAATTCTAGCGGAACTCATCCATTCTCGACGCCGAACGTATTTTGGCCGCCTGGCCCTTCAGCCATCTGGTGGACCCACTGTCGCCAATCTAGCCAACGCCAGCCAGTGTCGAGGATGAGGGCGACAGCGAGCGAGACGGATGTCGTTTGCATATGACCGCGAGACTCCCAGCGTCGAGACCACATCGGAGGTGCTGATAGGACTCAAACGTGGCTGAATCTTGGCCACGAAGACCGATTCCGTCAGCCACGCAGGTTGCATGTTCGAAGCGCACGGCTCAAGTCGTCTTCGTAGACGGCCTGACCTTGGACAACCGGCTCGATCTGCGCCAGACCCTCCGAAGTGAGCCGGTATCCGTCAAGCTCAAGGCAGCGAGAGAGGTCAGCTGCACGCTCCTCATATCGATACTTTGGATTGACCTCCGATCTCAGATTTCCACTGGTGCGTGCTACTTCGTCCAACATCGTCAGAAGGTTTCGCTCTTCTCCTCGCTCGCACGCTCTGTCGAGAAATTCTGAGGGCGGCCAACCTAGATGCAAGTCATGCTTCTTCAAGAGGAGAGCCAACGGCTGGTCCGGTTGAAGGGCCAGATACTGCGCCAGAGACAGTCTTGACCGTTTAGAGAGAGGCATCGCCTGATGAGTTTACACAGGACAGCCATCAATCTGTCGATGACCCCACTGCCGCCAAGTTGGCCAAGGCCAGCCAGTGTCGAGGATGAGGGCGACACCGAGCCAAACGGATGTCGTTCGCATACGAGCGCGAAACACCAAGCGTCGAGACCACATCGGAAGTGCTGAGAGCACGCAGACGCGGCTGAATCTTCGCCACGAAGACCGATTCTGTGAGCCATGCGGGCTGATCGGTCACTCTCCACGCGCGTTCGGCTTCGGCGTGTCGCCGTCGTGTTGCCGCCATTCGCGCCTGCGCCTCCGGAGCCAACGCGGCGCGCCGTCCCTGCTCGGCGACTCGGACCATTCTTTCCGTAGAGGCGATCACGCCGCACCTCGGACAGTAGGTGTTTCGCACAGGAATTCCGCATCCTCCGCAAACGCGTGGCGGTTGAGGCGCTCGCTCGACGGGCGCCGCTGCTCCACCTTTGGCTTCGCGCCGATTGCGCTGCGTGAGCGACGTAGCCGGACCGGATCCGCGCTTCGCCGTTGTGACAGCTGACCAAAGGACTTGGGACACTCGCTCGGCGATCGGCGCGATCGCCTGCGCCCATGTGGGTGCAGACGCAGACAGGCGCTCGACAAAGGACCCCATCAATCGGCAGCAGCCATTTCGCTCCTCGAAGAACCACTCCCGTCGAAGCGTTTGCCCTCGGAGCCAGCTCAACACGTAGTGGTCAACGTCGGGGCGAATAGCTTCCATTAGGTCGGCCGCCAGGCTGTCTCTCGCGTCGACATCAGCGTGCATCACACCAAGCCCCGGATCGAGCCCAAGCGCGACCGCGGCAAGTCGCGCCTCCGACTCCAGCACGGCATAGAGGTAGTTCAGCATCGCGTTCGCCGGGTTCACCGATAGCCGTGGAGAACTGGTCAGCGGCGACACGCGCGCGCCGAACGATTGCCAATGCTGGGGCACGCGTGGCAGATCCGGCTTCGGGAACGTTGCCTGGAGGGACCGCCAGCAACCCCAATATGCAAGCGCGGCTTGCGCTTCGAGGTGTCGCACCGCGCCGATAGTCGCCGCATATCGCAAGCGCTCGCGGGACTCGGCGATCGCGATTGCGGCGCCCTCGTCGTCGAACAAGTTGCGAACGTTCCGTTCTTGCGCGGCGAGCTTTCGATCAATCAGTTCACGTGTGAGCGACAACGCGTGTCCCGAGATGTGTGCGAGTGCCTGCGCGCGTCGCAAGCGCGCGTCACGGGGCCCAGTTGGACCAGTGGCGATGAGAATCGTGCCGTCACGATCGAGCATGAGGAACGCGGCCTTTTGATCGGCGAGCCATCGGATCGCTGCTAGCGAGATCATCCCGTCAGAACCGATGACGACCAGTCGCCGTAGGCCGTGTCCGACGCGAGGCAATCGCCCCGTCCGGCGATTTGATCCGATTCCATCCTCTAGTAAGAGGTGTCCTCGATCGACACGCACTCTGATCCCGTAACCAAACAGCGTGAGCACACCTCGGCGGGGAACTAGAGGCGCAGGCGTGACAGGATTGTGGGCAGACGATGGATGCGATACGGTGAGCGAAGCTGCCATAGGAGGTGCCTCTCCTTGGTGGTGAGGGTCTGTCGACTGCTACCAACAGGCGGCAGGCCCGCTTCTATTATCTCATTGATGTTCTGAAGCTCACCTGCGAAGTGCCAACCACCATTCCCACGGAATCACGGCGTGACACTTCGGGCAGCTCCAATCGCGAGAAGCACCGGAGTAACCGCACGAGCATTCGATGTAGAACTCAAGCCGGAGAATACGAGTGGGTTGCGGCTTGTTGCGCTCCTCTGAACACACGTCGCGCGCGCGACGAGGGGACATGACGCCCCAACCCGATAGCGACTCCGCCACGAAGCGCGGCTGAGCGCTCGTTCTCTTCGGGAAGTCTCGATCGTTCACAAGTGCAAGGACCAGTGGAAACAACTCTGCCGAAACTACCTGCCCTATGTGAGCGTCGTCGAAGGCTCTCGCCACATCTGTTGTATCTCCAGCCGCGATCAGCGCTGGTCCTAGCCTGTCCCAGCCTCTCTGCAGGTTCTCCTGAAGCCAATTCGCTCGACTGAGAAGCAGCGAGGCTTCGACCTTCGCTGGGCGTCCCCGTTTGCGCTTCGGATTCGTGTCAAGAGAATTCTTGCGGTCAGTCGCGTGATTTGCCGCCTTACCGATTTTTGCGGGACGTTTCGCCATACCCTCGGCGAATTCTACGGTCGATCATCTGCACCCACGCAGAATTATGCGGGCCATTTTCATGACCGCGTTTCTCGCCCACGCCGTTCGAGCATCCTCCATCCAACCTCTTTCAAAAATCGGTCCGAGAATGTGGTCCATGAAATCGAAACGTGCTTCCAAGAATCGCCGACTAGACAAGAAGAGGCGCACACAGACGCGACCTCGCAAGCGCAAATCAACGCGCCGGCCGCGCACATCAGCCCGAGGCGCCGCGCCAAAAACAGCTAAGGAGTTGTTCGCCCGGTCGCGACTATTTCAACAGCAGTGGACCGACACGACGAAGGTGATCTCAAGGGTTCGAGAGGGCGCCTCATTTCAGCGCGCAATGGAAGACGCAGACACCGACGCAAGGACCATCGTTCGGCTCGCTGGTTCCGCCTTGCGGAAACTTAAAGATGGTCGCTACGTCGCGCGGGCACAGGACCGCCTACTGCGGGTGATCTACGTTCCCGACGACACAGTCCCAGGTGGAATGCGAGAGGTGGCGACACGCGACTCACGCCAAGCAACGCGCGTCTCGCACTTCTGGAGCACGCTGCATCAGTATCAGTCGACTGGAGACGCGACCGGGTTACTCGCGTTTCGCGGCACCGTGGTCATTGATTCGGCTGGCAAGCGGGTGCCGCTGCTGACGGACCTCGCGACGCTTGATCGGCTCGGCGATGCGGGCGCCTTCTCATTCGAATCTATCTACGTGAGCCGACGATGAGCACCAAGAACCGAACGACAAAGGACCCCACTCGACGAATTCCGAAGCGTGACCCTGAAGGAGCGTATGTCCGCAAAACGACGGCCAAGCGCCGAGTGGGCCGTCGACGGTGTCTGTGCGGTGAGAGTCGACCCGAAGCCCTGATCCAGGAAACGGTGTGGTGTGCCGTGTGCCAACGGAAGCAACAGGAGAGGGCCATCACCGATCAGCATCATTACGCTGGAGCCGCCAACGACGCGACAACGATCCTGGTCAGCGCGAGCGACCACCGCGCGGACCTCACCACGGCGCAACTAGACTGGCCGAAGGAAACTCGCGAGAATCCTGACGGCAGCCCCGCGCTGGCGGGGGCCGCTCGCGTGCGCGGGTTCATCGACACGGTCATCTATCTCATTCGAAAAGGTCTGCTGTGGGTCGCCGAAACACTCGAACGACTCGACGCGGCGCTCGTGAAGCGCCTCGGGCCGAAGTGGTGGCTCACGATGGGGATCCCGTCCGGGACTCCAGCACTGTAGACAATCTCTCACCGCTGATTTCGGCGGTGCCCGTTGCGATTCGCGTGTATCCGGTGCCGCCCTCGTCTCCTCGTCGACGGCGTCCAAGCAAGCGACCGCCAGGTCCCGGTGCGTGGGTCGTCTGGGATACCGAGACGCGTGTCGACGTGACGCAACGGCTGTTGTTCGGCAGCTATCGGTTTATCGAAAACGGCGAGTGTCTCACCGAAAGACTGTTCGGCGCTGAAGACTTGAACGACGCGGAACGCGACGTCCTGACGCGGTATGTCGCCACGCACGCTGCCGACGTCGCCGAGTCGGGGCTTGAGCAGTTGTCTCTGTTCTCGCGTTCGGAATTCCTTCAAGCCTTCTACCGACTTGTCTATAAAGGTCGGGTTCTGTTGATTGGCTTCAATCAACCATTTGACCTATCGCGAGTGGCGCACGACCAAGCCCACGCGCGCGGGAAATTCACCGGAGGCTTCTCGTTGGGATTGTGGTCGTATCGCGATCTAGATGGGGACGAACGACGCCATCAGCAGCGACCACGTATCGGTGTCAAGCATATCGACAGCAAACGCGCACTGGTTGGGTTCACGGCCCGCACAGGGATTGATGAAGAGGACTTGATCCCCGAGGACTCCGAAACGGGCGAGCCCAAGAAGGGCTATAAGTTTCGAGGACACTTTCTAGACCTTCGCACGCTCGCCTTTGCCCTGACGGATCGGGGACACACGCTAGAAAGCGCGTGCAGGGCGTTCGGCGTCGAGCCTCCCGAAAAGGCGACGATCACCCACGGCACTATCACGCTAGACTACATCGACTACAACCGCCGCGACGTCCTCGCGACGTCCGAACTCGCCGTCAAGTTATTGGAAGAATACGATCGGCACCCGATCGCCCTCGCGCCCACACAAGCGTTTTCTCCCGCATCGATTGGCAAATCGTATCTTCGCGCAATGGGCATTCAGCCAGTGCTGGAACGGCAGCCCGACTTTCCTCCAGCCTTCCTCGGATATGCGCAAACGGCGTTCTTCGGCGGGCGCACGAGCGCTCATATCCGCAAGGTCCCTGTGCCGGTCGTCTACACCGACTTTCTGTCGATGTATCCCACGGTCAACGCTCTCATGGGCCTTTGGCGCTTCGTGACGGCCCGCGAGATCCGGGTGATCGAGCACTGCGGGACGGAGGTCACGAATCTCTTGCGTCAGTGTCAGAACAATCCTGACGAGTGGTTCAATCCTCAAGCATGGTCCAGACTGGCAGCGTTCGTGTGTGTGATTCCGAACGGTGATGTGTTGCCCATCAGAGGCAAATTCGGGAGTGGTGCAAACGACTGGCAGGTCGCGATCAGTCACCTCCACGCGGGGGACCCTCCGAATGACCGTCTCTGGTATGCCCTGCCCGATGTCATCGCGTCCGTCATCCTGACGGGACGGGTTCCGCAGGTGGTGGATGCATTTCGCCTGGAAGCACGGGGTGTGCTCGATGGCCTGCGCCCCGTGAAACTTCGGGGAGCAATCGAAGTCGATCCACGGCGCCAGGATTTCTTCAAGGTCGTCATTGAAGAGCGACAACGGCTCGCAACGCGGTCGGATTTGTCTGAGGTGGAACGAAAACGACTCGATAAAGCGTTGAAGGTGTTGGCCAACGCGACGAGTTACGGCATCTACGCGGAAATGCAGCGTCGGGAGTCGACGCGAATCGAAACGGTGCGCTGTCAGGGTATCGACGCTGAGCCCTACGCGTGCCGCGTCCCACATCCCGACAGACCGGGCGAATACTGTCTTCCTCCGATCGCGTCACTCATTACTGGAGCGGCGCGGCTCATGCTCGCGCTCTTGGAGCACACAGTGTCGATGGAGGGCGGGACCTACGCGATGGAAGACACAGACAGCATGGCGATCGTGTCGACCGAAGGAGGCGGACTCGTGCCCGGGCGGAAAGGAACGCACAACCGACGGCCGCGAGGCGGTGCGGGCACTCTCGTGGGAACAAGTTGACCGCATTGCCGAACGATTCCGGGTGCTCAGTCCCTACGATCAAAGCGCGACAAACGAATCGGTGCTGAAGATCGAGAAAGACAATCGAGAGCCGACAACGAACCGCCGTCGACAACTTTGGTGTCTCGCGGTCTCAGCGAAGCGATATGCGCTCTTCGTGCGCGATGCAGACGGCGAACCGGTGTTGCTGCGCGCGGATGTGAACAACGAGAACGACCGGTGGTCCGAGCACGGGCTCGGTCATCTGCTAAATCCGACCGATCCCGACGCAGATGATCGAGAGTGGACTGCGCAGGTGTGGCTCAATATCATTCGCCGGACCGAGAATCTTCCAGAGACCGGAATCGGATTCGAGTCACTTCCCGCTGTGGGTCAGTTGACGATCAGCAGTCCGCCGCTGCTTGATCCATTCGCGGCGATGAATCGTCGCAAACGCTACCGAAACCAGGTCAAGCCGTTCAACTTTTTGTCGACGTGTCACGTGCGACCATTTGGTCATCCATTCGGGGCCGACGCTGAGCACTTTCAACTAATCGCCCCGTATGAAAAAGACTCGCGACGCTGGCTCAAGATTCCGTGGATTGACCGCTATTCGACAAAAACATACGGGATAAGCGTGGCTGGTGATCATGGCAACCGCACCACGGCCCGCGTGAAAACCTACGGAGAAATCATCGAAGATTACGCCTATCACCCAGAGAGCAAGTGCGCGGATGCGAACGGGCAGCCGTCCGGAAAGCAGACGGTCGGCTTACTCCGACGGCGACACGTGCGCATCGACTCGATCGCGGCTATCGGCAAGGAGTCGAACAGCCTCGAAGAAGTGGAAGCGGGCGTCGTTCATGACGAGCAGAACGTGTATACCGAATATGTGGACCGACGACGCGATTACTGGTCTAACAAGGTGGTCCCGGCTTTAATGAAACTAGGGTTAACTCAATGGGAACGAGAAAGCGGCAAATCTCGGCGAATCCTCATCGATGCGCGGCGCGGCCGAAGGCGTCCACATCGACGAAATCAGCAACTACTGATATCGATCGCTCAAAAACTCGGCTTACTGTGAACACGTGGAATGGATTTTCACAAACGATATAACGAAGAGTCGCATCTTTTCGATGTGATCAACCCTCGCTTCCACGCGCAGGGCTGGCTCGACGCATACGACCTGTTCTTCATCGTGCGCTGGAAATCCAATCGCGCGATCAGCAAAGTTGCGAACAGGCTGAGATCAATAGGGGGGACCGATCTTCAGCAAGTTGCACGCAAGTTGACCGGCGACGTTCACGCTGCTAAGACGCCCGAGGAACGATTCAACATAGTTGGCGGTCACTGGAAACTGCGTCTTCCGATGGCGTCAGCAATTCTCACGGTCCTGTATCCGGACGATTTCACGGTTTACGACGTTCGAGTCTGCGACATGATCAGCGCGTTTCACACGCTCGGAAACCGCACGAATGTAGGAGCGCGCTGGCAGGGATACCGTGAATTCTGCGATGCCGTAACCACCGCAGCGCCAGCGCATCTCTCTCTGCGCGAGAAGGACCGTTGGTTGTGGGCGAAATCGCGCCATCAAGATTTGATGCACTTCCTAGTGCACACGTAATGAGCGCACCCGCGACCGGCGCATGGTAAAAAACCCAAAACATGGTCGAGTTGATTCTTTGGCCTGAAGAGGCCTGGGCCGAAAACAGGGACGAGTTCGTCGTCGAAGGCTGCCGCGTCACGCTAGCGGGCGCGCGCGTTAGAGTCGAACCCTTAAGCACCAGCGCGAACGCTCAAGCGATAGCATACGAGTATGTCGCGGCTCTTCGTGAGAAAGTGGGTGGCGTTACGCGTGTTCTCACACTCCAAGAACTCGGAACCCTGCCGCCGCGACCGATCACGGTCCGCACTTCAGATCTCCGAGCCAGAGCAACTCGACGAATGCAGATCGGTCGTGCGAGACGCGACCTGGTTGGCACGCGGAACCCGCGACTCAGCCAGTGCTACGACTACTTCGAGTCGGCCGTTGATGATTCCGAACACGTGTTGAGTCATCTTTACAAGCTTGTTGAAAGCGTCGAGGAAGAGTTGGGCGGAGAACGGCACGCAAAGGAGCGACTCGACGCGGCGACCCAAGTAAACATGATCAAGCGACTCGCGAATGACCGAAGCGTGTTAAGCCGCGATCAACGTCATGCTCCGAAGACTCCGGGCACTGGAACCCGCTTAACTCTTGAGGAACGGTCCCAGGCCTTGCAGGCTGGTGACTGTATCCTGCGCAAGTTCGAAAAGATGGTGTAAAGAGTCGCCGCGCACCCAACTTTGTGACGCGGACGGCTCAAATCCTCCAATCCGATGGGCGCCGTCCGCTGCCGCTCGCACGAGGCGCGCCCGTCGAGGGGGGTGCTATTTTCGCGCTCGCTATCACCTATCCCGACAAGCTCATCGAGGGATAGGTGATAGCGAGCGCGAAAATCGCACCCCCTCGTGTTGCGGAATGGGGCCCGCGCCCGATTGATCGCCGCCCGTCGGAGTAGGACAATTCTGCTCACGGGTGGTTTGGGAGGAAGTGACGCGACGGAGGATGGTTATGCGAAGAATCGCGATCGGATCGTTCATCGCAATTGCGCTGCTTGTTTCCGGCTCGTCGACGACGTGGACTCAGGGACGGACCTGGATCACGATTACTGCCGCGGGCACGGAACGCGGCGGATTTGTTCCGCGAGATGTGCCATATGCGCAAGGTGGTCCGTCAGTCGGCGTGTATCTATTCGACCGCCAAGATATCCGAATGCCAAATGGCCAGGCGCTTACCGGTTTTGACTTCATCGGGTGGAGTGAGGCTGCGGCAACACGGGTTCAGGTCTTCGCACTTGTGCCGAAAGACGGCATGCCCAACACCTACTTGCCGGGCGGAGACAATCGCAACCTCGCTCGACGCGATTTCGCCAGCTATCTGGTCAGGCCTGGTGAGTCTCAGCGGATCTCCGAAATGAGCGCACTTGGGATACCGCCCATGGTCCTTCAATCGCTGGACCGTAACTCGGCTCCACGTTAGCGGCCGTTAACAAACGGAGCCACCACTCGCGGACGCCTATGCGACGCGGTGGCCGCTGTTCGCGCCTGATTTGCAACGTTAGTCGCGATCGGCGGTCAGCAAGGCGAGTTTTCGAGCGATCGATCTCAGCAATTCCTGATTTCGTCGATGCGAACGCCGTCGGCCGCGACGTGCGTCTATCAAGATTCGCCGCGACTTTCCCGTTTCTCGCTCCCAAATCGTCAACGAGATTTTTCTCAATGCTTGGGGTGGTTGGCGCCTTTTAGCGCGCGGTCATCAGCCGCGAGGACGTCGAAGGCCCACTGCCCGCATGCACCCGCCGCGAGATTATGCGTCTGATTGACTCGGCGAGGGGTGCGACTTTCGCGCTCGCTATCACCTATCCCGACAAGCTCATCGAGGGATAGGAGTTAGACGCCGAAATGGCACCCCTGCGCCGGGATCGCGGCACGTACGGCACACCACGCTTCAACGGGTAATCGCGATATTGGCGGCCGATGAACTGCTGGCGGTCAGTGTGGGTCAGTTTGGGCGCCGGGGTTATAATCTCGCGCGATTCTGTTGGTTGGAATCAAGAAAGGCGGCTTCTTCATCCATGGGCACCGTTCTATGTATTCGGTGGCTCGCCGACCATCCGCACGTGAACGTCGTACGGCCGCTCGACTTGGTAGGCTCGTGGCACCGATGCACGCCACCGGAAGTCAGCCAAGAAGAGCTGGCACGCCGGATGGGTCTCTCGGAAAGAGTCGACCCTCGGCCCCACACGCCCTACCTCTCGTTCGGCGTGGCGATTCGCTAACACCAGCGCCAGGTCCGGCTGACTCACTAGCTCCGGACGTGAACTCGAACGCGTGCGGCGCGGTTATTCTGAAGTGATCCGGTCGCGGTTGGTGGGCTCAGAGTCAAGAAAAGCATTCACCATGGCTCTGACTAACTGCTTGACACTCGGCTCATCATTACTACAATGTAGGCACAGATGGCCGATCACCTCGGCGCGTTCGAACAAGCAGTGCTCCTCGCGATCTTGCGGCTCGGTGATGGCGCGTACGGTCGGGCGATTCTGAAGGAGGTCCAGACTCGACTTGGACGGCAAACTCAGTCCACAGATGTCGCTGGCGACCTTCGACTGCAAATCTTGGTTGGCCGCAATGAACCGTCGTGAGCGCGTCGCACCACCCCCGTCGAAGGGCGATCGGCCTGGCTGCGGCTTGCAATCATCGCCTGGCCGGATGCGCGGGGGAGGCATCCAGCTCGCGGACTTTGCCTTTATCCTCTCGACCTTCGCTGGCGGACGCCCAGTCGTCGATCGCTCCGGCCTGACTGCCGACTATGACTTCGAGCTCAGGTGGACACCTGACGCGGATCGCGCGAGGCCGGTCGATCCTGATTTGCCGACGCTGTTCACCGCTCTTCGAGAGCAGCTCGGCCTCAAGCTCGAGGCAACGAATGGACCGGTGGAAATCCTCGTGATCGACTCGGCAGAGCGACCGACGCCTGATTGATGCGCGCTAGCGGGTGGCACCCGCGGGAGGCTCGCTGAGGGCGGGTCTCCACCACGGCACGCATGGCAACGGAACATGCGCACGACCAACTCGCCCACGCATGCTTGATTCGCGGGTCAGTGTCAGCAGGGAACGCTCGCACGGGCCAGATTGAAAAAAACATGTTACACGCGCAGACTGGCGGACGTCCCGAGCAGCGCTGGACTGCTGCCCCCTTTACGGAAGGAGCCATCATGACGCGGAAACTGGGTATCCTCGCTGTGGCGATGGCTGTCCTCGCCGTCGGTTCGTTCTCGACGGCGCAGAACTCGCGCCAGATGCTCCCTATGTCTGGGGCGGTCGTTGACCTGCAAGGTAGTCCGGTGGCTGGAGTCAACGTGCTGCTAAATCGCCTTGCGACGGGCGCCCGCGGCGCACGGGGTTTCGAGACAGTCGCGCAAGCTCGGACTGATGCGCAGGGCATGTTTACGTTTGGCTCTGTCAGACTCGACACGTCCGTTGCATTTCCCCTGGAGACCGGAGTGCGATTCGAGTACTCGGTGCAACAGGACAACCGCCAGAGACCTGTCGCCGATGTGTCCTATACGGCGCCACGCGATCGCTCAGGCGTGGTCGAGTCGATCAACGCAAGCATCCACGTTCAGTAGGTCAACCCAGCTCGACGGACGGTCGTGTGCGCAGGGCGAGCGCACTGCAAGGGCCACTTGTGGCTCCTGTTCAGGGTGCTGTCTACGCATACAACACCGCACTGGATCGAACGGGTTCCGGCGTGGTTAGCTGATTGACTATGGAGAATTGCCCGCCAATTCGCACGCTGTGGTCGCGGATTGCGCCAGCGGTGCTGCTTTGGTGTTCCGTGGGCTCTATCGCGGCGCAATCGCCCATTCCCACCATTGAACGACCGGGCACGCTAGTCGATATCGGCGGCAGGAAGATGCACTTGTACTGCATCGGCAGTGGTCAGCCGACGGTCGTCTTTGAGCCAAGCGCGTTTCAGTTTGCATTGGACTGGTGGCTGGTACAACCGGATGTTGGGAAGAGAACCCGCGCCTGTTCGTATGATCGCGCCGGATTAGGCTGGAGTGATCCTGGGCCGCACTTCGAGAATCCGGAACAGATCGTCACCGATCTACACACACTATTGAGGGCAGCTGGAGAGAAACCGCCTTACGTGCTGGTGAGCATGTCGATGGGCGCGATTTATGCGCGCGCGTACCAGATCAACTACCCCCGCGATGTCGCCGGACTCGTCTTTATCGAGCCGGTACACGAAGACATTTTCCTCGTCCCAGTTGATGGAACGTCAACGCCTCTCTGGAGTCTTTCTCCAGAACAGGCAGCTGCGTTCGTGAAATCATCAAGCGAAGGACCACGACCTCAGCCCCCGCCACTCTCGTCGGGCGCTCCGTTCGACAAGCTACCAGAGGCGGTACTTCAGACACGGCTCGCATTCGAGCGGCGCGCTTTCGAGATCGCGCAAAAGGAGAGCGTCGCCGAGGGGCTTGCAAATTTCGAGAGCCAACGTGCAACGGCAGCGCGGTTGCACTCCGCTGTCAACGCGCTTGGGTCACTCCCGGTGATCGTGCTCACGTCTGAAAGGAGTGGCACATCACCGGTCGCCGAGGTGCCCTCGAAAGTCGCAGCGCTCTCCGACAACTCGACGCAACGTGTGGTACGCAGTGCACATATGATTCACCTCGACACGCCCTCAGTCGTGGCCCAGGCGGTGATCGATGTGGTCGCTGGGACACGTGCGAAGAGCAGAATCAATCCCTGATTTGCCAACGGCACTCGTCTGCTTCGATCATCTCGCCGAACGTTTGCACGCGTGAGCCGTTGAGCGTGGGTTGACAGTTCGGATACTGGGCGACGTGCGCTCGCTGTGAGCGTCGTCCCGCGTTGCGCGCCCTTCCCGTTTCGCGTCAACAACAGCGAGAACCCTAGCACTGGCGCTGCCTTCTCAGAACTTCGGTCCGCCGCCAAAGTTCACAACATCGCCGTTGGAGAACCTGATCTCCCCTGCTCCGACGATGTACGGGGATGTTCTGGCGTCGTCGGGTCGCGTCATCAAGACCGTTTGCGCCTCGTTCACATAGAGTGGATTGCGAGACGGCCACACGCGAGCGGAAATGGGGGTTCCCGGTTTCAGGCGCTCCTTCATCGAGCCGGCAATACGCAACGCATTGTTGAGCGAAGCGCCGTTGAGAATCCACGTCTCCGATTGGCCCTTGTCGTTCTTCGACTGGAGATACAGAAGGACATGTGGATTGATCCACTCCACGCGCACGATCTCGCCCTCCAGGGTGATGGCTTTGGACATGTCGAAGTACGCCGGATTGGAGTGGTGGGCTGTCGCCGGGATACCGGACGCTATGACGACTGCCAGGACGGTCATCCTAAACGCACGTGTCATAGATAGTCCTCCTGCTGCGCCAACCGTTAGAGAGTGGCGCATCCGTACGGTATAGACGCGGTGTTACCGGTTTGTG
>Ga0126377_10001196_pt1 | contig 16700 bp, 16 predicted proteins | sample PanSoiMetPlot_22_FD_92647 | JGI IMG/M metagenome (GOLD analysis project Ga0126377, IMG submission 92647) | Tropical forest soil microbial communities from Panama - MetaG Plot_22 | ecosystem: Environmental > Terrestrial > Soil > Tropical forest > Bulk soil | place: Panama | collected 2016-02-17 | reverse complement strand
CGCCGCGGCGGCCGCGGCGCAGGAGGCGGCCACCAGGACCGGCAACGCTACAGCTCCCGGCGCGCCAGCGCGCTGACCCGCTCGCGCGCGCACACCGCCAGCGGCCGCCGCCGCCAGCTCGCCAGGTCCAGCTCGGTCGCGTCGCGGACGTCGTCGAGGAACTGCTCCTCCAGCAGCTTGGCGGTGGTGGGGTCGCTGACCGACAGGTTCAGCTCGTCGTTGAGCGCGAACGAGCGGTTGTCGAAGTTGATCGAACCGACCGTCGCCCAGACGCCGTCGACGATCATCGTCTTGGCGTGCAGCATCGTGCGCTGGTACTCGAAGATCCGCCCGCCGCAGGCGAGGATCTCCTCGTAGCAGCGGTGGCCGGCGCGGCGGACCATCTCCTTGTCGGTGTGCGGGCCGTTGGCGAGGACGCGCACGTCCACCCCCCGCCCGACGGCGTCGCACAGCGCCCGGGTGAACGCCAGCCGCGGCGCGAAGTAGGCGTTGGTGATCCACAACCGCCCGCGGGCGCAGGCGATCGCCGCGTAGAACAGGTGCTCGGCGTCGGTGGAGCCCTTCTGGGCGGTGCTGCGGGTGACCTGCGCGGGCACGCCGTCGTCGAAGCCCTCGACGTCGGGCAGGTGGTCCCGGCCGGTGAGGATCGTCCCCGCGGCCTCGGCCCAGCTGTCCAGGAAGCCGCCGAGCAGGTCGCGCACGACCGGCCCCTCCACCCGCACGTGGGTGTCGCGCCAGTGGTCGGGGTCCTCGCAGTCCCCCTCCCACTCCTCGGCGATCCCGACCCCGCCGGTGAAGCCGACCGCCCCGTCCACCACGAGGATCTTGCGATGGGTGCGGTTGTTCAGCTTGTGCAGCGTGTACCAGCGCGGCGGGCGGAACCAGGCGACGCTCGCGCCCGCGTCCTGGAGCGCGTGCACCAGCGCCCGGTCCATCTTGGCCGCGCCGACGGCGTCCAGCAGCACGTTCACCTCGACCCCGGCGCGGGCGCGGTCGGCGAGCGCCGCGGCGAACTGGGGCGCGATCCCGCCGGTCCAGTACACGTAGGTGGCGAAGTTCACCGTCTGCTCGGCGGCGCGGATCGCCTCCAGCATCGCCGGGAAGATGCGGCTGCCGTTGCGCAGCACGGTGATCCGGTTGCCCTGCCGCAGCGGCGCGCCGGTGAGCACCTCGATCAGGCGGGCGAAGTCCGGGCTGCCCGGCTCCGGCGGGTCGTCCAGCCGGAAGCCCCTGCCCTGCGTCCGCCGGTACTGGACCGCCTCGAACGCGTACGCGGCGCCGAGTGCCCCACCCACCGCGCCGAGCGCGGCTCCGATCGTGCGTGCCCTCGACACGGCGCCACCTCCCTGGATCCGGCGGTCGGTGCAGGACGGAGCACCGCGGGGGTCCGGGCATCGTCGCTCCGTGCTGCGCAGATGGTACCGCTGTGGACGAATCTCCCGTCGACCCACCCGGTTTGGCGGCGGCCCCCACCGGTCACCACCAAGCCCACGACCGGACGCTTCGGGGGCGAAGGATGCAGACGACCAGGAGGGGCCCGGCGCAGGTGCGCCGGGCGGGGGTGGCCGAGGGCGGCGTGCGGCGGCCGGCCGCCCGCCTCCTGGCGTGGTGGGCGGTCCTGCTGGTGGTCATGCTCGCACTCGGGTGGCTGGCGAGCAGGGTGGTGACCCGCAGCGAGCTGGGCCACGCCGAGACCGAGGTCTCCACCGAGCTCGCCTCGGACCGGACACCCGCCTGGAACGACGCCACGCGGATCCTGACGCTCTTCGGGGACACGCTGCCGGTGATCCTCGTCGGGCTGGTCGCCGCGACCGTGGCGCGCGTCGTGCTCCACCGCTGGCGGGAGCCGGCGCTGATCGCGGCGGCGCTGCTCGGGGAGGTCACGATCTTCCTGCTGGTCACGCTGCTGATCGAACGGAACCGGCCGCCGGTCCCCAAGCTCGACGACTCGCCGCCGACCTCGAGCTTCCCCTCCGGCCACACGGCCGCGGCGCTGGTGCTGTACGGCTCGCTGGCGGTGATCGCCTGGTCGCGGCTGCGCAGCGTGCCGGCGCGGGCGCTGGCGGCCGTGCTGGCGGTCGCGCTCCCGCTGCTGGTGGGGGCCGCCCGCGTCTACCGGGGGATGCACTTCGTCACCGACGTGCTCGGCGGGCTGGTGCTCGGGGCGGCCTGGCTGGCCGCGGCGGTCCACGGCGTCGGCCGGGCCGCCCCGAGCACCGACCCGCCCCGTGCGAGGGGGGCGGCGTGAGCCCTTCGCCGCCGGGCCCCGCGCCGCCCGCGCCCGAGCCGGCCGTCCCGGCGGGCGCGGCGCGCCCGCCGGGACGGGTCGCGGTCGTGTTCAACCCGGCCACCGGCCGCGAGCGCGCGGCCGAGCGGCGCGAACGCGCCAGGCAGGCGCTGGCCGCGGCCGGCGCGGAGGTCACCTGGCTGGAGACGACCAGGGAGGACCCGGGGACCGGCCAGGCCCGCGAGGCGGCCGCGGCCGGCGCGGAGCTGGTGATCGCGTTCGGTGGGGACGGCACCGTGCGCGCGTGCGCGGCCGCGCTGGCGGGCGGGCCGGTCCCGCTCGCGGTGGTCCCCGCCGGCACGGGCAACCTGGTCGCGATCAACCTCGGCATCCCCGGCGACCTCGACGGGGCGCTGCGGGTCGCGCTGGAGGACCGGCGCCGGCGCGTCGACGTGGGCGCGCTCGGCGCGGACCGCTTCCTGGTCGCCGCCGGGATCGGCTTCGACGCCGCGATGCTGCGCGACGCCGACGACGGCAGCAAGGCCCGGTTCGGACCGCTCGCCTACGTGGCCAGCGGCCTGCGCAACCTGCGCCGGCGGCCCACCCGCCTGCGCCTGCGGCTGGACGGCGGCGGCCCGCTCGAGCGGCGCGGGCAGGGCGTGCTGGTCTGCAACCTCGGCCGGATCCAGGGCGGGCTGCCGCTCGCGCCCGACGCGGAGCCCGACGACGGGCTGCTGGACGTGGTGGTGCTCGGCACCCGCTCCCTGCGCGACTGGCTCGCCGTCGCGCTGGCCGCGCTGGCCAGGCGCCCGCAGGCGGCGCGGCCCGTCGAGACGTTCCGTGCCCGGACGGTCGAGGTGACCGCCGGCACACCCCAGCCGGTCCAGCGCGACGGCGACCCGCTGCCGGCGCGGACCGGGCTCGCGGTCGAGGTCCTCCCGGGGGCGCTCGTCCTTGCCGTACCAGCCGCGGAGGAGCGGCCGGCCGCTCCGGTCAGGAGGGATCGATGAGCACCGCCACCACCGTTCCAGAGACGCTGGGGCTGGAGGGCGACGACGCGGTCAGGACCCTGCGGGCGACCGGGCCCGGGCGGCTGGCGCGCGACGCGTTCGTCCGCCTACGGGCGGCCGACGGCTTCACCCATGCCCGCTCGCTGGCGTACGCGATCGCGATCGCCGTGCTGCCGCTGCTGATCGCGTTCGTGGGCTTCGCCACGCTCCTGGACCAGAAGCAGCTCACCGAGGCGGTCCAGCGCAGCGTCGAGCAGGTCGCCCCCGGCCCGGCGGGCCGCGTGGTCACCCAGGCGTTCGAGCAGGGTGAGCGCTCGGGCCGGTCGGGCAGCAGGGCCGCGCTGTTCACGGGCCTGGTTGCCGCGTTGGCCGGCGCGACCGTCGCGATGGCGCAGGTCGAGCGGGGCGCCAACCGGCTCTACGGGCAGCAGAGCGACCGGCCCACCCTGCAGCGCTACACGCGGGCGTTCGTGCTGGCCTGCTCCTCGGGCCTGCTGCTCACGGTCGCGATCGCGCTGCTGTTCGCGGGCGCGACCCTCGGCAGGGCGCTGGGCCTGGGCGACGAGCTGTCCGCGGTCTGGGCGCTGCTGCGCTGGCCGCTGGGGATCGCCGCGGCGGTCGTCGGCTTCGCGCTGCTGTTCCAGCGCGCCCCGAAGCGCCGCCAGCCCGACGCGAGCTGGCTGGCGTTCGGCTCGGCGACCGCGATCGGGCTGTGGCTGGCCCTCACCGGCCTGCTGGCGCTGTACCTCACCGGGGTCAGGTCGTTCGGCCAGACCTACGGCCCCCTCGCCGGCGTCATCGGGCTGCTGCTGTGGGCGCTGGCCACCTCGGTCGCGCTCTTCTACGGGCTGGCCTGCGCCGCCCAGCTCGAAGCGGTGCGTTCGGGGGTCACCGCGCCGCGCGTGGAGGCCGAGCCCGTCGGAGGGAGCCGGCGGGTCTGACGCCCGGCGGCGCGGATCAGGACCGACGACCTGAGGTGGAATCGCGGCGCTGTCCGGGCCTGACCGGCTTTCGCGGCGTCGTCCGGCGCGGCACACTACGGCTCGGGCGTCTCGCCCTGGTTTCGAACCGTTTGGGCAACGTCGGAGCGTGCACCGGCTGGACTGCCGCCCCGCGAGCGACCCGGGAGCCTGAACCGTGCACGACGATCCGCAGTGGTACAAGACCGCCGTCATCTACGAGCTGTACGTCCGCGGCTTCCAGGACGGCGACTCCGACGGCAACGGGGACTTCAGGGGCCTCACCGAGCGGCTGGACTACCTGCAGTGGCTGGGGATCGACTGCATCTGGCTGCTGCCGATCTACCCCTCGCCGCTGCGCGACGGCGGCTACGACGTCAGCGACTACTTCTCGATCCTGCCCGACTACGGCACGCTGGGGGACTTCATCCAGTTCATCGAGGAGGCGCACCGCCGCAGCATCCGGGTGATCACCGACCTGGTGATGAACCACACCAGCGACCAGCACCCCTGGTTCCAGGAGGCGCGCAGGCCCGGGTCGGCCAAGCGCGACTGGTACGTGTGGTCGGACACCGACCAGCGCTACCTGGACGCCCGCATCATCTTCGTGGACACCGAGACCTCCAACTGGACCTGGGACCCCGAGGCGCAGGCGTTCTACTGGCACCGGTTCTTCTCCCACCAGCCGGACCTGAACTACGCCAACCCCGAGGTCCAGGACGCGATGATGGAGGTCATCCGCTTCTGGCTGGACATCGGGCTGGACGGCTTCCGGCTGGACGCGGTGCCGTACATGTTCGAGCGTGAGGGCACCAACTGCGAGAACCTGCCCGAGACGCACGAGTTCCTCAAGCGGGTCCGCAAGGAGGTGGACGACAAGTACCCGGGCTCGCTGCTGCTGGCCGAGGCCAACCAGTGGCCCGCGGACGTGGTGCCCTACTTCGGCGACGGCGACGAGTGCCACATGGCGTTCAACTTCCCGGTCATGCCGCGCATGTTCATGGCGCTGCGCCGCGAGGACCGCACCCCGATCGTGGAGATCATGAACCGCACGCCCAAGATCCCCGACGCCGCCCAGTGGGGGCTGTTCCTGCGCAACCACGACGAGCTGACCCTGGAGATGGTCACCGACGAGGAACGCGACTACATGTACACCGAGTACGCCAAGGACCCCCGCATGCGGCGCAACATCGGCATCGCCCGGCGGCTGGCGCCCCTGCTGGACAACGGCCGCCGCCAGGTCGAGCTGCTCTACAGCCTGCTGTTCAGCCTGCCCGGCAGCCCGGTGCTGTACTACGGCGACGAGGTCGGCATGGGCGACAACATCTACCTCGGCGACCGCGACGGCGTGCGCACCCCCATGCAGTGGACCGGCGACCGCAACGCCGGGTTCTCCCGGGCCGACCCGGCGGCGCTGTACCTGCCGCTGCTGATGGACCCGGTGTACGGGTTCCAGGCGATCAACGTCGAGGCCCAGCAGCGGGTCCCGACCAGCCTGCTGCAGTGGGTCCGGCGGATGCTGCACGTGCGCAAGCAGCACCCGGTGTTCGGCATCGGCGACTACGAGCCGCTGTACCCCGACAACCGCCGCGTGCTGGGGTTCGTGCGCACCCTGGACGACGACGTGATCATCGTGGTCGCCAACCTGTCGCGCTACGCTCAGCCGGTCCAGCTGGACCTGGCCCGCTGGGCGGGGATGGTCCCCGAGGAGATGTTCGGGCGCGTCCCCTTCCCCCAGATCGACCGCACCCCCTACGCGCTGGCGCTGGGCCCCCACGGCTTCTACTGGTTCCACATCGTCCCTCCCGGCGACCAGGACACCCTGCGGCCCGGGCACGGCGAGCTGGGCCAGCCACGCGAGCCGTCGGCCGGCCTGGACCCCGGCCCCGGTCCGGCCCCGGTCCGCTGAGGCGGCCGCCCCCAGGCCCGGCGACGACGGGAGGAGCATGGACGAAGGCACCGAGCGGCTCGCCGAGCTGGTCGAGGCGGGCGACCCGGCGGCGCTGCTGCGCGCGGTCGACGGGCTCTGCGCCAGCCGCGACTGGCGCGGCCTGGTGGCGCTGCGCGGGCTGCTGGAGGCGGCGATCGAGCGGGGCCGGCCGCTGTGGCCGGTGCGGACCTGGGTGGAGTACCGGCTGGCGCTGGAGGCCCCCGGACCCGAGGCGGCCTCGGTCCTGCGGCCGGGCGCCGCCCGCTTCGCGCTCGGGCCGCTGACCGAGGTCGCGGCCGCCGCGCACCCCTGGCGGGAGCTGGCCCCGCACCTGGACTCGCAGGCGGTCGCGGGCTCGGTCGCCCAGGAGCGGGTGCTGCGCGGCGAGGACCTGCGCGGCGACCCGCGCGCCGCCGAGCACGTGCTCGAGCTGCCGCTCGTCCTGGCGCCATGGGAGCCCGCGTACGCCCTGGCGACCTACCGGCCGGACAAGCTGGTGCCGCCCGACCCGCCGCCGCTGCCCGAGCCCCGACCGGTCACGACCGCGGCCGTCGCCGCGCCGGAGCTGGACCGTCCCGAGGTCGTCCGCGCCCTGCTCGACCTGGTGGAGGTCTGGACCAGCCAGTCGGAAGGGCGCGCGCGGGCGGCCGTGGTGCGCGGCGGCGCGTCCGGCACGCTCGCGCGCCTGGGGGTGCGGACGCCGCGCGTGGCGCCGATCGCGCCCGGGCAGGCGCTGGCGTGGATGGCGTGGGCGGCCGCGAGCGGCGGCGCGCACGGGGTCCGCCGCGGCGCGGCGCTCGGCCGCTTCGACGCGTGGTGGGCGGCGGCGACGCTCACCGGGTCGGACTGGCCGGCGGAGCCGCAGGCGCTCGGGCGGGCGATCGAGCGGCTGCGCTGGTGGCTGTGGGACGACGGGATGCCGGCCACGGGCTGGGTGCTCCGCGTCGGCGTCGAGGACGCCGACGCGGGCTGGTCGGCGGCGCTCGACGCCCGCGACCACGCGGCGCCCGAGGACGGCGCGGGCTGAGCGAAGCTGGCAAACTCGCTGGCGTCGCAGCCCCGAGAACCGTCCGCCGGGCGCCCGAACCGAGGAGTCGTGACCCGCCGTGCGTACCACCCTGAGCTGTCTCGTGCTGGCGCTGCTGCTGTCGCTGACCGGCTGCGGCGGCGAGGAGCCCGCGCCGAACGCCCCGGCGGCGGTCGGCGTCAGCGAGGTGTCGACCAGGAACCTGCGGTTCACCCCGCAGGTCGTGCAGGTCGAGCCCGGGACGACGGTCACGTGGAAGTTCGACGACGGCGGGATCCCCCACAACGTCAAGGGCGACGGCTTCGCCTCCGGGAACCAGGACAAGGGCACCTTCCAGCACACCTTCGCCCAGGCCGGCACGTTCGAGTACCGCTGCGACCTGCACGCGGGGATGACCGGCCGGGTGATCGTGCGGCCCTGACCCCGGCTCCAGCCAGGACGCGCTCCGCGGAGGCCGGCGGACCGGCGGAGGCCGGCCGATCGACCATCAGGGGGTCCAAGCTGCTGGCGGGTGCGTCAGCGCGTGTCCGCTTGTGTCCGCGGCGATCAGCGGGCCGGGCGGTGGCCTGTGGGCTGCGGAGTCTGCTTGGGCCCGGCGGGCGTCGGCCACGCACCAGCGTGGGTCCGGGCCGTGTTGATTGTGGAAGGCGGCGGTGGCGGTGTCACTGGCCGCAGGGATGCTGTGCGCATGCGTGAGTCCACCATGCCGCGCCTCGCTGCGCGTCCGCCGATACCCGGGTGGGCGCTGCCGACGCTGGTGCGTACGGGGACCACGTGGGTGGGGGCGGGCGGGTGAGGACCCTTGCGCCGGCGTTCGTGGCCGCGCGGCCGTCGGGCGCGCGGATCCGCACCCGCCTGCGGGTCACCCTTGCGGACGCGGCGGTGTTGCGCGCGGTCGGCGGGCATCTCGGCAGCCTCGCCGGACAGGACCTCGCGGTCCGCTGCCGCCTGGGCCTGCTCCCCGACGACCAGCGTGCTGGCCGCAAGCGGGCGCTGACCGTGGCGTCGTCGTCGCGGTGGGCGGGAGCGGTCACGCGGACCAGCAACGACCAGTGGCGGCGGGGCTGGCGCAACCTGCAGGACGCCCAGGTGGGGCTGGCGCGCGCGATCGGCAGGATCACTGCGCGTCTGGCGGTCCCGGTCGGCCAGCGCCACGGGCGGGTGCGCGGGTACGCCAGCCGGGCGGAGCGGTGGGCCAAGCAGCAGCGTTTGCAGCGTCTGCGGGCGCGCCACGCGCAGGTCGAGGCGCGGCTGGCGGCGGGGCGGGTCTCGGTGGTCCGTGGTGGCCGGCGGCTGGCCAAGCAGCGGCAGCACCTGGACCAGGCCGCGCTCACCCGCGAGCAGTGGCGGGTGCGCTGGGAGGCCCAGCGCTGGTTCCTGGCCGCGGACGGGGAGGCCGGCAAGGCGTGGGGCAACGAGACCATTCGGGTGCACCCCGACCAGGGCTGGCTGGAGCTGCGCCTGCCCAGCGTGCTGGCGCACCTGTCCAACACCCCGGGGCGGGCGCCAACCTACCGGCTGGGCTGTCCCGTCGTCTTCTTCTACCGCGCTGGGGAGTGGGCGGCGCAGACCGCCAGCGGCGCGGTCCGCTACGACCTCGCCTTCGACCCGGCCAAGGGTCAGGGCCGCTGGTACCTGGACGCCTCCTGGCAGCTCCCACCAGTCCCACCGCCCGCGCTGGTGGCGTTGCGTGCCCAGCGGGCGCTGGGGGTCGATCTCAACGCCGACCACCTCGCCGCCTGGGTGCTGAGTCCATCGGGCAGCCCGCTCGGCCCGCCGGTCACCATCCCCCTGCACCTGGACAGCCAGCCCGCCGCCACCCGCGACGGGCGCCTACGCGCCGCGATCAGCACCCTCCTCCACGTCGCCGGCGAGCACGGCTGCCGGTCGATCGTCGTGGAGGACTTGGACTTCGCTGACGTGCGCCGCACCGGCCGGGAGACCCTCGGCCGCGGCCGGCGCGGCCGGCGGCTGCGGCGAGTCATCGCCGGGATCCCGACCAGGCGATTCCGGGACCTGCTGGCCGGGATGGCCGCTCACCATGACCTATGGGTCGTCGCGGTCGACCCCGCATGGACCTCGAAGTGGGGGCAGCGGCACTGGCAGCCGCCCCTTGCTGAGCAGACCCGCCGATCCACCAGCGTCACGCGGCATCATGCGGCAGCGGTGGTGATCGGCCGGCGCGGCCTTGGGCTCAGTGCCCGGCGGCGGCCTGGTGTGCCCCGACCCCACCGGAGGATGGGCACGGGCGAGCTATCGGCCAGACCGGACCAGCGAGCTTGGGGTCGTGAGGGACGCGGGCCTCCAGGAGGCCAGCGGGCAGCGGCCACGCCGCGCAAGACCCGCCCGGCTGAGCGGACACGGCTCGAGGACCAGATGGCACACGACCGTTCGGTGCCACCCGCCAGCGCTGATAAACGCTGACGCAACAGGAACGGTTGCATTCCGGGCACCTTCGCGCTCGAGCCGGCCGGTACGCGTTCATCTGCAACGTCCTGGAGCAGGAGGCGGGCAAGGCCGAGAACCACTACGCCCTGGGCATGCGGACCGGCTTCCAGGTGCGCTGAGCGCAATCCGCCGGTCGCCGTGGGAAGGAAAAGCGCGATGAATTGGCGACGAAGCCTTCACCCCGGCGGGTGGCCGTTAGCACGACAACCGTTGCCAGCATTCGACACCATTTGCGGAGGTGGACGTGAGCGCGTAGGAACCCGTACCGCCACGACCGGCCGGCCCACCGCTGAGCCGCCGATCAGGACCGTCCGGCCTGCACCCGGCGCGGCCCGACCGGAGCAGCGGATCAGCAGCGGCCGCAGCGCCCGCTCGCCCGCAGGCCTTCCAGATGCTCGTAGCGCCGGCCGGCAACGCGGCCCGCAGCACGCGCTCCAGGACGTCCACCGGCCAGGGGCCCGGCTGCTCGATCAGCAGCCACGAGCGCATCGGCGTCGCCGTGCCGGCGGGCTCCAGGCCGAAGCCGCGCAGGAGCGTGGCGCAGCCCGGCAGGGCGGCGGCCCGTGGGTGCGTCGGAGGATCGGGACGTGTCATCGGGCACGACCTTTCCGCGGACGATCCGGGCCGCTGCCATTTCGGCCATGCCGGACCGGGGCGCGGACACGCCGAAGACAGCGACGCTGGAATTCCGCGGGGAGAGCGAGGCAGGTAGGGGGGTCGCCTCGTGCGCGTCATTTGGGGGATGACGACAGCAATGTAGGTCGGTGCCTGTGCGTCGTCAAATCTCCTCGGGGGAATGACATCCGAATCGGGAAACTGATTGGCGCATTCCAGCGTCCTGCCGCCGGCGCGAGGCTTCCGCCCCTGGGCGTCGGCGGATGGCCGGATTCACTCCTCGGCACCCGCCGGGCCGGGCGACCGGTCCAGCTCGCCCGCCCGCCGCGCCCGCGGCGCGGGTGCCGCCCGGCGCAGCACGAGCACCCAGGTGAGCGGCGCGGACAGCGCGACCAGCGCGAGCGCGGCGAAGCTCGCGTCGGCCAGGAAGGCGTCCTCGGTGGCGGCCCAGACCCTGGTCGCCAGCGTGTCGAACCCCGGGGGGCGCCAGCAGCAGCGTCGCCGGCAGCTCCTTCATCACGCTGAGCAGCACCAGCCCGCCGCCCGCGAGCAGCCCCGGGAGCATCAGCGGCAGCTCGACCACGGCCAGCCGCCGGGGACCGCCCGCCCCGAGCACCCGTGCGGCGTCCTCGACCCGCCCGGCCAGCAGCCCGCCGGGCGCGAACGCGGCGATCAGCGAGAACGCGCCGATGAACGAGGGATGACCAGCGGCAGCGGCAGGAGCAGGCGCAGGACGCGCCGCCCGGGCAGGTCGGTCCGCTCCACCAGCCAGGCGAGCGCGGTCCCGAGCGCGGCGGCGGCCAGGGCGACGCTCGCGGCGAGCAGCACGCTGCGGCCGAGCGGCGCGAGCGCGTCCGCGACCGCGGCGCCGCCGCCAGCCTCGGCGGGCTCGCCGCGTTGCGGGCGAGCAGGTACGGGAACGCGAACACGACCGCGACCGCGGTGGCGACCGCCGCGAGCCACCAGGGCGGCCGCCGTGCCGGGCGCGTCGCAGGGGCCGCCCGGCGGGCCGCACGCCGGGGGGGCGGCGCCGCCGCGGCCGCGCCCGCGGCGTCAGGCGCCTTCGAGCCCACTGTCGCGGATGAGCTGCAGGGTCCCCTCCAGCTCCGCGCCCAGCTTGCCGATGTCGATCCGCCTGCGGTCGTGCTCCAGCGGCGGCAGGCCGGCCGCCGGTGCCACCCCGGCCAGCGGGTATTCGAGGGTCTCGTCACGGAAGTAGGTCTGCGCGTCGGTTGACAGCAGGTACTCGACGAAGCGCGTGGCCTCCTGCCGCTTGTCGCTGCTGGCGAGCACGCAGACGGTCGAGGGGATCACGATCGAGCCGACGTCGTCGCCGCCGAAGATGTGGTTGCGGGTCGGCAGCCCCGGGTCCTCGGCCAGGAACCGGTAGTTGTAGTAGTGGTTGACCAGCCCGACCGGGATCTCGCCGCGGCCGACCGCCTCCACGATCGCGTTGTTGTTGGCGTACGTGCGCGGCCGGTTGTGGGCCAGACCGCGCAGCAGGCGAGGGTCCGCTGGTCGCCGAGGCGCTGGCGCATCGCGCTCACGAAGTCCTGGAACGAGCCGTTGGCCGGGGCGACGCCGACCTTGCCCGACCAGCGCGCGCCGGTCAGGTCCAGGACCGACCGGGGAGGTCGGCCGGGCGCTCCAGGCGCGTGTTGTAGACCAGCACGCGCTGGCGGGCGGTGACGAACACTGCCGTCATCCCGAGGTCGGCGAGCAGCCGCTGCACCTCGCCGCGCACCTGCACGCGCAGGCCGGCGTCCAGGTTGGAGAAGGGCTCGTCGAGCAGCAGCAGCGCCGGCCGGGTGACCAGCGCGCGCGCGAGCGCGACCCGCTGCCGCTGACCGCCCGACAGCCGCATGGGGTCCCGGTCGGCGAACCCGTCGAGCCCGACCAGGGCGAGCGCGTGCTCGACCCGGCCCGTGCGGCGTTCGCTGCGGGCAGCCCGAAGGCGACGTTGCGCCTGACGCTCAGGTGCGGGAAGAGCGCCCAGTCCTGGAAGACCATCCCGATCCCGCGCCGCTCGGGCGGGACGAGCACCGCGCCGCCGCCGGGGCGGGCCAAACGATATACCGGGAGATGCGACGGGTGTTAGGCTTGCCGAAAAGATCGTTCGGAGTCGCCGCAGGCCAGCACATCGAGCTGACCTGGGTTCCGGGTCCTTTGGACCGGTACGATGTCGAGCATGGGAACCGCGACGCTCAGTCCTGCCGTCCAGGAGTACCTGGAGGCGCTCTTCTGGCTCGAGGAGGCGGGCATCGCCAGCTCGCCGACCAACCTCGCCCATGCGATGCAGGTGTCGCCGCCGAGCGTCAGCGGGATGCTCCGCCACCTCCAGGCCGACGGGCTCGTCACCCGCACCCCCGACAAGCGGGTCCAGCTGACCCCCGAGGGTGAGCGGGTCGCCAGGCACGTCGTCAGCCGGCACCGGCTGATCGAGGCCTTCCTGGTCAAGACGCTCGGCGTTCCCTGGGACGAGGTCCATGAGGAGGCCGAGGCGTTCGAGATGGGGGTCACCCCCACGCTGGAGGCGCGCATGCTGGAGCAGATCGGCGAGGCGCGTACCTGTCCGCACGGCCACCCGATCGGCGACTACCCGCGCGAGCCCGGCGTCCCGCTCACCAGCGTCGCGGCGGGCAGCGTGGTGCGGATCCTGCGCTTCGAGAACGAGGACCATGAGCTGCTGCGAACCTTCCGGCGCGCCGGGGTGGAGCCCCACCACCGGTACACGATCGGCGCGCACTCCGCCACCGAGACCACCCTGGCCGGCGAGGCCGGCGAGGCGACGGCGCTGCCGCGGCATGCGGCGCGGACGATCTCGGTCGCGGTCGAGCAGCAGGGGGACGGCGAGCCCGGCGAGAGCGACCCGCGGAGCCTCGCCACCGCCTACCTGCTCGGGGAGAGCCACTGGAGCCGCTGACGCGCCGATTCGTAGCAAGCGTGTCGAGATCGGCGAATACGGGTACCCTGGGCGGCCGGCCCTCGGAACCGGAAGCCGGAGTGCTGGAACGGTAGACAGCCGCGCCTTAAAAGCGTTGGGCCCGCAAGGGCATGAGGGTTCGACTCCCTCCTCCGGCACCACCTGATCAGGGCAGATGAGCAGAGGTTCTCGCGCGGGGTCCAGCAATCCCGGCGCGGCCGCTATAGCTCGACCTGGCCGCTGACGCAGGTGACGGTGCCGCCGCCGACCCAGACCGTGCCGCCGGGGTCGCGGGAGACGTGCACGCGGCCGGCACGCCCGAGCGCGGTGCCCTGGCTGGCGACGTACGGTACGGACGCCCGGCCGGTGCGCAGCAGCCACTGCGCCAGGGACGCGTTGAGGCTCCCGGTCACGGGGTCCTCGGCCGTGGAGCCGTCCTTGGGGTAGAACGCCCGTACCTCGAACGCCGCGGGCGAGCCGGGCGGGTACGCGCCCACCACGCCGATGTCGAGGTCGACGATGCCAGGACGCAGGGCCAGCACCGCGTCGGCGCTGCCGAGCAGCACGGCCACCCACCCGGGCCCGTTGTCGGCCCACTCGGCGTCGAGGATCTCGGCCCGGTCGACGCCCAGCACCGCCGCGATGTGCTGCACAAGCGCTTCCTCCACCGGTCCGGAGCGCAGCAGCGGGGGCGCGGCGAACGCCAGCCCGTCCGCCGTCCGGCGCACCTGGACCAGCCCCGCGGCGCACTGCTGGACGACCGCGCCGGCCTGCCATGATCTCCCTGGGCCCTCGAGCCACGCATGGCAGGTGCCGAGCGTCGGATGCCCGGCGAAGGGCAGCTCGGCGGCAGGCGTGAAGATGCGGACCTGATAGTCCGCGCCCGCAGCGGTCGGTGGCAGCACGAACGTGGCCTCGGCCAGGTTCGTCCAGTTGGCGAACCGCTGCATCTCGGCGCTGGCGAGGCCTTCAGCGTCCAGCACCACGGCGACCGGGTTGCCGCGGTACGGCGTGCCCGTGAAGACGTCGACCTGGCGGAAGGGGCGAAGCATCCAGCCGAGTGTGCCAGAAACCGCCCCGCACGGGAGTCCCGGCCGAACCCGCTTGCTCGCACTGCTGCACGCTCGCGCTGACTCCGACTCGGCTTCCGCGTGCTCGCGGGCGCGCGCCGGCGCGAAGCGGGATCGTTATGGATCCGACTAAATTAGCGCTTTTCGGTCGGCCGACAGGCTACGGAGGATCGCAGGATGGGCAGGTCATCCCACAGGCTGGCCGCGGGACCGGTCAGCCTGGCAGGCCGAGTTCGAGTCGGACCAGGCGCAGGGCCTCGGCAGGGTCAAGACCGAGACGGCGGGCCTGGTGAGCATAGGTCGCGGCGGCTTGCTGGGCCTGCCCTTGAAGGGTGTCCCGGGCGGCGACGAAGGTGCCGTGCCGCCCGCGGGTCTCGACGATCCCATCGTGCTCGAGGACCCGGTAGGCGTGGGCGACGGTGTTGACCGCCAGCCCAAGATGGCCGGCGAGGGTGCGCACGGTCGGCAGTCGGGTTCCAGGGCGCAGCTGGCCTGCGCGGGTCAGGGCGACGACCTGCTGGCGGATCTGCTCGTACGGTGGAGTGGCCGCACGCGGATCGACGGTGATGAGCATCGAGCTAAATTAGCGGACCGGGCTCGGCCACAGCCGCTGACGGTAGTGGCGCCTGGCGCGGGCCGACGCGCTGGCCCACAGCTGGGGAGCGAGGCTGGCGACGTAGCAGAGGAGCAGGACCGAGCCGACGCCCTCGGGCAGGCTGGGGCTGGTCCAGGCGAGGGCGGCCAGCAGCAGCAGGCTGCTGGTGACGGGCAGCAGGCTGCGCAGTGAGCTGGCCCGCAGCGCGTCGTCGAAGGCCAGCGACTGCGGATCGCTGGCGGCTGGCCGGGCAGCGACCAGGCGGCGGACGCAGACCTCCAGTGCCAGCCACAATCCCACGCAGCCGACCGCCAGCACGAGCACCCATCGGGTCTGTGGCACGCGGACCACGAGCACCGCCGCCGCGAGCACCGCCGCCGTGGCGTTGGCACGGGCCCACTACAGCCAAGCGGTGGTGTCGAGCAGCTCGACTGGTACCCGCAAGCGAGCAGCCGTGAGGGTCGCAGCCGTCGGCTACACTGGGTCGAACTGATGTTCGGGCAGTGCCAGGTCCGGGAGGCCACAGCGGATGGCCCAGCAGCGTCGGGACACCACCCAAGCCACAGCGGCGACCACGGACCGCACGGCGCGCGCCGGTCCGCTGGGCGGTGCCGTGGCACCACGCAGCACCGTGCTGTACGTCAGCCCGGCCGGGTCGAGCGAGCTGACCGGCCGCCCCGGCACCCCGGTCCTCGGGGTTTCGCCGATGGTGATCGTCGACGTCGAGACCACCGGGCTCGGTGCCTGCCCGCCCGAGCGCGTGGTCGAGGTGGCCGCGCTCCGGCTCGACGGCGACGGCATGCCGGTGGCCGGCCTGGAAACCCTGGTCGACCCGGGCGTCCCGATCCCGCCGCAGGCCACCGCCACCCATGGCATCAGCGACGTCATGGTCGCCACCGCCCCCCCGTTCGAGGCGGTCGCCGGCCGGCTCGCCCGGCTGCTCGCCGGCGCGATCCTCGTCGGCCACTCCGCCAGCTTCGACTACAGCTTCCTCTATGGCGAGTACCGGCGGCTGGGCCGGCGGCTGCCGCGGCTGCCGATGGTCTGCACCCGCCAGCTCACCCGTCGCCTACGCCCCGACCAGCCCCGCTACCGGCTGGCCGACTGTTGCCGGGCGTTCGGGCTGGATGACCCGGCCAGCCAGGCCGCCACCGCCGGCGCGACCGCGACCGCCGCGCTCCTGCGCCGCCTGCTGCCCCTCGCCACGTCCCAGGGCGTCTCCCCGCTGCTGGACCAGCCCGCCGCCCAACCCTGGCTGCTCCCCGACGGCTGGGGTGAGCCCTGGCCGATCACCGCCCGCCCCATGGCCCGTTCGGCGCCCTCGCGTCCTGCCGCTGCCACCCGGATGCTGCCCAGCTGAGCGGCAACGGGCGAGGTTGCAGGCCCGCGGCACCCACCAGATCGCCGCGATGAACGTCACCTGCACCGATCCGGAGACCGGATCCAGAGACCGGGGACGTGACCGGCCGGCGGTCCGCGCTGCGCCGGACCACAAGCTCGAGGAGCTGATCTCCCCTTTCCGCCGGCGAGGAGAAGGGCAAGCTGGCAGTAACTGACCTGCAACGTAGCATGGTGCCCTCGAAGGACGGCGGCGGCGGGATGAGGGACGGCTGATGCAGATCCAGCAGTCCAGCCACCAGGGCTGTGTGGTGCTGACCCTGGCCGGCCGGCTGGACCTGGCCGCCGCCCCCCAGGTCCAGCGAGCCATCCTCGAGCAGCTGGCCGCGCAGCGACCGGCGATCATCTGCGACCTCAGCCGGGTGGAGGCGATCGACCCGCTGTGCGCCGGGGTGTTCACCTCGATCCAGCACCCCGCCCTTGACCGGCCGGGCACGGCCCTGGTCCTGTGCGGCGCCCAGCCGGCGGTGACCGACACGCTCCGCCAGGTGGGGGTGG